>LKMJ01007315.1_pt1 | contig 10409 bp, 14 predicted proteins | sample 643391 | NCBI WGS metagenome assembly LKMJ01 (sample SAMN04112250, study PRJNA286221) | soda lake metagenome | biome: soda lake; feature: Kulunda Steppe; material: water; isolation source: sample PL-Br10 brine of Picturesque Lake | place: Russia: Kulunda steppe | collected 2010-07
CTTCCTTCCTTCACTCCTTCCTTCCTTCCTTCCTTCCTTCCTTCCTTCACTCCTTCCTTCCTTCACTCCTTCCTGCTTTCCGTCCGTCCGTCGTTCATTCATCCACCGTTTCATGCTGCTTGCACCCACACAAAAGCTGCCACCTCTGCCCTTGCATGCAGTTTCCTACTGCTGCCAGGAGCACATGCGGTTGGACCACGACAGCCATGGGCGCGTCTGCAGTTTACTCAGGTGCATCAATGCTTCGGAGGAGCTCGAGTTCAGCCGAGAGGAGGTTGACCAGCTGCTGGCAGACTTTTTGGCGGCTGCCAAAGCCAAGGTAGTGGTGGCTGCCCATGCTGAGGTCATTGTTCCAACACGCAGCTGCTTTGTCTGGCAGTGTACGCACCCTGGTGACTGTGACTCGCAGCACGATGAAGGCCCTTGGTCTCTTGCACTTTCCTAACAGGGCCTGGAGAATTGCTCCTCGTGGCAGGATGTGGTGCCTGGTGAGCTGGTGGCGCTGCTAGGGGCAGGTGACAGAGACCAGGATGGGGCCGCGCTTCAAGAGGAAGATCAACAAAGGTGCGGGCCACGCAATCCTTGTGAACAATGCAGCTAGCAGCAGCGCAGGCGCCACGCAGCATCATGCAGGCAAGCTGCCAGCCGCCCTCATCCCATGCAAAGGGCTGCCATCTCCCACAAGCTGTGGGGAGGAAGCAGCTCACAGTTGCGGAGCACGTGTGCGCATTTTAACAGACTCTTACAAGTACTTGTGCTGATGGGAAAAGTTTGCAGGGGGGAAATGAAATAGTGAGTCTATTTCACTTGACCTGTTTCTGAGATCAGAGAAAGGAGAAAGGAAAACCAAAATTGGCAGTGCATCACTCCCAATATCCATTAAATAAAGGAAAGAGGGCACATTGGTCCGAAGTACTCCACCATGAAAATAAGAGAAATATGATCAGTCTGCCTGAAAATCCCCAGCACAGCCCAAAATCCAGACATGTCCACCCACGCTTTCAAAGCTACGAGGGCATGTTCCCCAACCCCTGTCAGGGAGAGCTAGCCACCAAAATATGCCTGACCTGTGGCTATTGCATGTGTGCCGCTTTGATGACATAAGAGGAAAGCTGCATCTTATGATGTCTGTGCGTGTGCCTCTCAAAAGTGCTCTCATCCTTCCGCCTGTTGCTCCTCTGCACAAGGAGACACATAAAACGTGCGTGCAATGTGTTATTGATCTTTCATTCTGCATCCTTGCCCTTCGTTGTCATTGCAAAACCCGCATCTCAGAGGCATGCATCGGAGATGCCATTGTTGTTCTGCGCTCTACGTCCCTGCCCTTCCTTGCAGGCCCCCCCAGAAGAGGCTGCGCACCTCTCCAGCGGGTGAGGAGCAGGCGGCAAGGGGCAGCCAGCCCGAGGGACAAGGCCAAGGTGCTGCCAGCGTCCCTGAGCATCAGGAGCAAGAGGGCGGCCCGGCCCAGGAGGAGTGTTATGCAGGCGATGAGGAGACCCAGCTGCGGCAAGCCACCCGTCTGGCCCTGGCGAGCAGCTTCCTGTCGTACCCGTACACGCTGGCTACTGCTCTGCTGGTGAGGGGGCCTCTGGACGCAGTTTAAGGGTGCCCACACTCAGCGGCCCGCCAGCATGCCTGCATGTGCTGCACCTGCCGCCTGCTTGAGGGGAGTGGGTGTCACTGTGCCAGGGGCTGGCCCCCCCTCCCCCCTCAGAGATTCAAATGTCTTATAACGTGAGCGCGCACACACATACACAGCTGAATTGCAGTGGCCCAGAAATGGGAACATTTCTGTGCCAAATCAATGGTTCATGTTGTTCAGTCAGCAGGGCATCAGCGCCATCCCACAGGGCACTGGTGCAGGCAGCCTCAATATGCAGGCCTCTGTCATTCGAGTGCTGGAGCTCCTCTTCGGCTTCCCTTCTGGCCGCCCACTCCTTGCTTTGCAGCCTTGGCTCTAGCTTTGGCTGTTTTTGCCTGTCAGCCACCACCACCAAGCTTTGCTGCCAGCTTGTGTTTCCAGCAGAGACGCCGAACACAGGCCCTAGCTGCCTGTCCCCGCAGTGTGCGCCTGTCCCCGCAGTGTGTGCCTGTCCCCGCAGTGTGTGCCTGTCCCCGCAGTGTGTGCCTGTCCCCGCAGTGTGTGCCTGTCCCCGCAGTGTGCGCCCTGTCACCCTCCAGACCCAGGCTAGCGAGGAAGTGTGCAGTCTGCAGTGAGTCAGAACCGGGCGCAGCAGAGCTCCGCGCTTCATGCATCACCCACTCACACTTCGCGGCCTCTGCTCCTCCCTTGCACTTGATTCTGTCACCCACTCCTGCCTTGCGGCCCCTGCTCCTCCTCTGTTTGCCTGGCAGAACTGCGAAACCCTGGCTTGTGCAGCGCAGCAGGCGCGGGAGGAGGGCCGCCCGCTGGTGGTGTCTTTGCTTGGGGCCTCAGGCAATGCTGAGCTGCAGCATAAGCACGTGTGGAAGGTGCGTGACAGGGCTGCAGGGGGAGGGACGCTAGTGGCACCTTGACGCTAGTGGCCCCTTGACGCCGCTGCAGGGGGAGGGACGCTAGTGGCACTGTGACGCTAGTGGCCCCTTGACGCCGCTGCAGGGGGAGGGACGCTAGTGGCACTGTGACGCTAGTGGCCCCTTGACGCCGCTGCAGGGGGAGGGACGCTGGTGGCACCGTGACGCTAGTGGCCCCTTGACGCCGCTGCAGGGGGAGGGACGCTAGTGGCACCGTGACGCTAGTGGCCCCTTGATACCGCTGCAGGGGGAGGGATGCTAGTGGCACCATGACACGGTGTCGTTGACACCGCTGCGCGCCAGCCTGCAGTGTCAACCCTGCTGGCACGGCTGGCCCCTTGGCTGCAGGGCAAGAGCAGGTCCCACGCAACTGAAGTTGTGCACGCTCCCACACCGCTTGGATATTCATTCTCAAAGCGCCATGCAGGCCCTGCTTGGCTCATGCTGTGGTGCACTGCAACATGTTCTGTGTGTCTTGCCCCCCCCAAAGTGTTAGACCGCGGAGCGTGCGACTGGGTCCCCCCTCCCTCAACTCTCCCAACCCCCGCACCCACATCCCTTGCAACACCGTCGCCCCCCCGACCTCACCAATGCATGTTAAGTAGTCAAACATCGTCATCCGGAGCAGGGGGGCGCCAATGCGGCACGCGGCGGTGCTAGGGCGCACCCCAGGCAGCCGTCACTGCCGTGCCTGTGCTGCGCAGGCGCTGGAGGGAGGCGCGGGCCCTGGGGTGCCCATCGTGCTCCAGTTTGTGGGCCTCAGTGTGCCACAAAACATGCACAACCAGCAGGAGCAGCTTGGGAAGGGCATCACAGCGGCGTACTACAAGGTGCTGGGTTGCTGCGCGCTAGGTGTGCTCCTAGGTATCCTGGCATAGGTGTGCGCTAGGTGTGCTCCTAGGTATCCTGGCATAGGTGTGCGCTAGGTGTGCTCCTAGGTATCCTGGCATAGGTGTGCGCTAGGTGTGCTCCTAGGTATCCTGGCATGCGAGCTGCGAGTTGCGTGTACGAGTGCACCGCAAGGTGCTCCACAAGGCGTAGCCTAGGTGCACTGCAAGGTGTTGCGCTGATGCTGCCATGACGGCCTGCAGCCAAGTGGTACGCGCCCCCGTGCCTGCTTGCCCACACTCCACACTCCGCGGCAGCTGCTTCTTTGCCTCCAGCTGCCACCACCCTTGCTCTCATCATGCGCTGCATGTTCCTGCTGTCCTGGTGACCACACAGACTCTGTAAGTTTGCGTGATTGTGTGAATTGTTTTGTGCACTGTGTGCATTCAAGGGCAGACAGCAGATGATAAGACTCAGCCTGCACACACAAGTTCAGACCCCTCTTAAGTGTACCATTTGGTACGGAGCACATGGATTCTTTAGGCCATGCTCTTTTGCATATGTTCATGCTGCGCCAACTCTTTTGCACCATGTTCATGCTGCGCCAACTCTTTTGCACCATGTTCATGCTGCGCCAAAGCTCTTGCATGTTCATGCTGCGCCAACTCTTTTGCACCATGTTCATGCTGCGCCAACTCTTTTGCTCCATGTTCATGCTGCGCCAACTCTTTTGCACCATGTTCATGCTGCGCCAAAGCTCTTGCATGTTCATGCTGCGCCAACTCTTTTGCTCCATGTTCATGCTGCGCCAAAGCTCTTGCATGTTCATGCTGCGCCAACTCTTTTGCACCATGTTCATGCTGCGCCAAAGCTCTTGCATGTTCATGCTGCGCCAACTCTTTTGCTGTGGCCTGCCCGTTCTTTGGCAAGACAGAGAACCCCTGCCCTACCCTGCCAGACTTTTGGCCTACCCTGCTGGGCCTTTGGCTCCATGCCGCACTCTCGACCTCACAACAGCCAGTGAGCATATCGATGAGCAAGATATCCCTGGCTTTTGAACGTGAAGTCGAGTACAGAAGTGGGAGGAAGCACAACTGTTAATCACTTGCATGCGCTTCTTCAAACTTGTGCGCAGGGCGAGTATCAGCAGCTTGCGGAGGAGGTGCTAGGTAGCAGCAAGCCACGCAGGTGCCTTTGTTGCCATCTATTAAGGTGTTTTCTTGCTTTAACTTTGACTACAGTCTGTAATTTTGTGCTGCTGTTGCCTTTGCTGCTGCTGTTGCTGCCGTTGCCTTGCTTTGGCTCTGCCTCTTTATTTGGCTTTTATTTGGCCAGGGCTAGCAGTTTCTTACAAAACATGGCATATTGCTGCAATCTCACGTGCACTCTAAGTCAAGCATGCACATGTTTGCTGAAACCCAAAATATATATGTGGACATGCAATCAAGGTAATAAGCAACGTGTGGTGATGAATGCCTGCAGGCCTAGTAGCAACGCAGCTATTGCAGCAGCTGCATTGGCGGCACAGTGTGCAGCAGCTGCTGCGGCCGCAAATGCTCACGCAGGTGAGGCAAGTGGGTGCAGGGCGCAAGTTTCTAGTGTGTTTTTGTACGCTCACGTATGCATGTGTGGCCGTATGTGCGTGTGTGTGTTTTGGGTGATGGGGTAAAGGCGATGCTGTTGCGCTGTGCTGGAGGACAGTGCTGCCAGAAGCTTATGGCTGTCATGAGAAAGCCCTCAGAGAATGCCGCACAATACAGGAGCAGTCCTCATGTCATGCCAAACGAAATAAATGCAGCCCACACAGTCCCTGACGGAGACACTGACATGACAGAGGCCGCACCTGAGCTAGGGAAAGCTCAGCAGGGGCTGCAGATACCAGCAGGACCCAAGAGCCCTGACCAGCACATAACGTTAGGAGAAGACGTGGGGATGCACGGAGGCACAGACAGTCCAGCATTTGGATCGCTGGAAGGACAAGGGGCGGCTAGTGATGGCAAGAAAGATGACAGGGCAGGCACTTCAGGAGCGGCAGCAAGCGCGCCTGGCCCTCAGCTTGCCTCGGCCCTGGCAGCGCTGCCAGATATACTAGTTGGGTGAGTGCAGGCCTCATCCTGCCTGTTTGAGCACTTGGGCATGCTTTTTCCTCCTAGCAGGCAGACGTCTATCCCCAGCCTGCCGCATCTTGTTTGTGTGCTCGCCAGGTTTCCTTTGCCCCCTCTTGTAAATCAGCCCAGGCACCCCTAAAGCATTGCACACTGCTGCATCTGGCTTGCATGCTGAACTCACCATTTATGTTATACCAGCCCTGGTGCACTGACTGATCTGAGCAGGGATGCACCATCAATGCTTAATTTATGGGCTGACTGTGTGGGATAAGGAGGGTCCAATCTTTGCCACTATCCTCAACAGGGGTGTGCACAAAAAACACAAAGAGGCCAAATGCAAGGCGCACTTCCAGGGCACTTCTAGTGACGGGCGTGTGCATGCATGAGCTTGGCTAATGTGCGTGCATGTTATTGGATAGGTTTAATTGCGGATTGAGCTGCGAGGATTACAATTGGCTTGGGACCTTCAGGGCGCTCAGACGGTGAGCACCGCTATCTCTCTGCTCTGTTCTGCTTTCTTCCAAGTTGGAACTTCCAACAAGCATTTAGGAAGATGGTCGTGGGAGAGGCACAAATACATGCCTTTCCCGATATAATGTGGGCTGGAAGGCTAATGGGAGTAAAATGTGATATGACAGAGGCCTAATGCATGCTACTGCACACGTTTCACCTCAACTCTGTCGGGCAAGCTTAGATTACTTGCGTTGTACTGGTGCCATCTGGCACAGCACGCCGTATGAGAAGAGTGGGAGTGCATCCACCATGCAGCTTCAAGCCTGAAACTGGTAATTCATCGTGTTGCACTGTCTTCTCCCATGGCGATGCAGGTTCTACATGGCAAAAAGCATTAGCACAGACCAGAGCACAGAGAAGGTGTCCCCTGTCAGGTTGCCTTGGTTGCTTACTGCTAACACACGGCTTGAAGCCCTGTTTGATGCCGACATTGGTGAGTTGTAATGCCCTATTACAAGCCCCTGTGTGCTTTGAAGCTGCATACCAGATGTGGCGTGCCAGGAAAGTGTGTCTACAAGCCCCTGAGCCGCTGCTGGCATGCTTGAGCTGCTGCGATGCATCCTGCACCTGTGCATCCTAATATGGGTAACGCAGTCCATTCCCAAGGTCCATGCTGCTGTACTCACAGCCATTGTCTCCTGCTCAATTCCACTCCACCTGTTGTAATCATTTTGAGCTATGTGTAAGCCTTTGCCCGAGCGCGTTGGCCGACAACCACATATGCCTAACTGTGGGCTCAAAGCCCGCCCTTAGTCTAAGGCTTTGCACAAAAGCAGGTCGCCTCATTGCCATCACAGCTCAAATTGAGCTGCTCTATAGTAGCAAAGCTTAAAAAGGTGCACTACTGCTTCAAGATGACATCAGCACCTCCGCCTGTTGTGTTTTCCAGTGTCTGATCACCTTTGGGAGTGGGCGCTCCCGATTCATCCCAACCCATTCCAAAGCCTGGAGACACTACAATCTGGCACACTGGGTAAGAATCTGTCATTACTCAGGTGAACCCATCTCATAAATTTGGAAGAATCCTGGATGAAGCAAAAATGCTGGCCATCATACAAGGGCCTCCTCTGAACATCTGACATTGCAAAAAGCTCTGCGGCAGGCGGGCCAGACAAAATAGACGAGAGATATCAAGGACAGCAAGCGCCAAGGCATTAGACCTGCGCCATCTGAGCAATGGATCCATCTTCATCATGCATCATCTGTCACCAGACAGCACCAGACAGGGCAGAGCACGACCAGGCCACGCTAGTAATCTGTCGTTCTTAACAACCCATGTTACTAAGCTGCTGTTGTCAATGACTAAGTCTTTGAAATCATCTCTTTCAGTCTGTGATATGTGAGGACCTCTCCTGGTCGTAAAATCAGGCCCGTGACATTCATGCATCGGACCTGGCCCGTGACATCACAGGCACTCGATGCATGCAAACAGCTGGTGCGCACCCTTCACTTCTACCTCTGTGCATGCTCACAGGGAATGATGTTTACCGCAAGAATGCTTGGATGGCCGTTTACGAGATGAAGGCACCCATCGCTGACGCGGCGGCGGCAGCGGCGCCAACACGAGGACGGAGGGCTGCATGGCGCATCATCAAAAGGGGTCTGAAGAACTTGGGTGAGCCTTGCGTCCTTTAATTCAATTTTCATGTGCTCCACCTTCACCCACCTGGGATGCTGCAATCTCCATGAGTGGGCCTGAAATGGCACTTAAAAGACCATTCAATCCAGAGGGGAATGCATTCCAAGTTTGTCTCAAATTTGCCTCTGCTGAGCATTGCATGTTGAAGCTTCGATTTTGCCAAGTACCTGACCGTGTCATTAAGTTTGAGCTCGCTTTGTCAACACACACACAACTATGCACCATGAGTTGTGCTCTCCATAATACACCAATCTCTGTGCCAGACCTCCCTTAAGTTGATGCACTGCCTAAGACTTTGCCATGCTTCCTCAAGTTGATGCACTGCCTAAGATATTGCCTTGCAGTGTGGGGAGTGCAGAACACCCAACTCGCACTGTTGTGGTGTCACACCAATGGCGTGCACAATCCTGCACAGGAAACCGAGCAGGGCATTTAATCCTGCAAGCCGCCCAAGCAAGCAGGCGACTACTGCCAAGAGCGGAGCAACTTTGGAGGCGCATGTGAAAGGTGTACATGCTCCGTGAGCTGTGTTACAAATGTCTCATGCAGCATGGCTTGGTCTTAGGCCAACAAAAGCAACCCCCTCGACACCACAAGCAGCCCACCAATACTTGTGTCCTCTCCTGCATCCATGGACAAGTTGTGAATAGAGCATTTGATGGGATCAAGAGAGCCTAAGCTCAGGCGGAACATAGCCCAGTTTCAATGGCTGTACGGAGCAATTGGCCAAGAAGGTCTAGCTCTATTCCTAACAAGCAGTCTAGACTTGCCTTTGGGAATCCTATAACAATTGCCATCTTCTTTGCTTTTCTATTAAAATGAACCTTACTTTGCCCACCATAGGCGCAAAACACTTGACCTTTAAATGGCTTTCTTCAATAAGTTTTTTGCCATCTATTTTTTACCTGGGGCATCATTGTAAAAAGTTTCTTTGATGACCGAGATATGCTTGATCTCACAACCAGTAGCGTAAGCATGGTGTTAGCCGGAGGTCTAGGAAACAGGGATGCCAGAGTATGTCTTTACCGCGTGCAGGACTACTAGGAGTACTGTGGGTCTGCCCAAGCATTTGTGGTGCAGGGTTTGTCATGTATTGAATGTATTTTTTGCCATGAATTCTGGCAGAACTTGTTACCAAAAAAACAATTGTGGACACTAAGAAAGTGGCACCATGGTCAGATCGGGCCCATTCAGAACTCATGACTCCGAGTCAGCAATTCCATAAGTTATTGCCTTGACGGCAATTGTTGCTGAACTTGAAGGTTGAAGCTTTGCCTGGTTTGAAGACTTTTCTGGCCCACCAGGTGCAAAGTCTCTGCAAATTGCGGATTGAATGCCACTGGTTGCAGGCCGGGCATGCTCCCACTCAACTGCTTTCAAAGTTCTTGTGAGCAATACTATTGTAGTACAGCTAAACTTTAGTTGAACCCCCCTAAACTGAGGTAACGTCCAGTGTATGCAAGTGACGTATATTATGAAGAGAATGATCCAGGCAACATAACTATTGTGCCTTGGACACAAGGAAGGTAGGAGTCAGGTAGAAAAAGTCCCAGGCCCCCCCGGAGCTTTGCACTGCAAGTTACGAGCCTTTAGATGGCCACACATGCTACTAGCATGTAGCAAATTTGCTGTGCCCCAGCGCGTTGTGCCTGACTGTGAGTGCCTGGCCTCCATGTATATGCAAACCAGAATGCAGTCCTAAGAATAAGTTAAGCTTCATGCCCCTAACCTGACATCAGAACAAATTCCTCACAAAGCGCGAGAAACAGTGCTGTTGAAATTGATCCATCTCATTTCAGACATTATGGACTACTGTTTGGCTAGTGATGATGAGCCACAAACCAATCAGCCTAAGGACCAGGCCTTGTTTGAACAAAATTGATCTCTAAGCTTTGCACTACACAACGTTTACTCAAACTCTTCAACTTGAAATATAATAATTGGGTTGCTTTGCCTCTTAGGTCGGAAACTGTTGATGGACCGCCTTTTTCTCAGAAACAGGCTGTACCTAGGTATCTGCATCTGGATTTAGGTAAGCAAACACAGTGCCACGTGGCGCGTTTCAGGTTACATTCCCATGCGTTGCGTGTCACACTCAACGGTCGAGACCCTCTCTTGTGACAAGAAGCTGGGAATATCATGATGGTACCTGTGATAAGTGAGGCTTGCAGGCAATTCATGACGAAAAACACGCGCTTTTCCTGTGCCCTTGCATGCAAATGTGTTCGTTGAGGCTTCAATTTGCAGACTTGTTTCACGATTTACCAATGGCACACAAAAATACTGTCAAACTGGAGCTTTTTAAAAGCTCAAGCTAGCTAGGTACCTAACCTACCGTCACAGGTAGGTTACTAACCTAGTCTTCCTTGTAGGAAGCTAATTTCTGCCAAGCTTGTTTTGAGGATGTCTTCAATTTCTTTTCAGAAACAAACTAATGATTCCTATCGTTTTATTTCAGCCTGAAAGAAAGAAAAGAAAAAGAAAAGAAAAACTACGCAAGCAGCAAAAAACTCCTCACATCAATTAAGGGAAAGGGGCCACTTGGGAAGAAAAGCCCCTTCACCAGAAAAGAAAAGGGGGGGGTCAGTGAGGATCAGGAGGGTTGCGGGCAGACAAGCCAGCAGACCTCTCCTGATTGTTTTGAAGGTGGGGAGAACGCTCAAGAAAACGTCTGGTCTGGACAAGCTTATGAGCATAGTGCACAGAATGAGCATGGAGTTTGAGAGCAAGTTTCTTGACTCTTTGTGAATCAAGGCCGAGACTCTTCAGAGGAACCAAAGTGTGAGGAATGTAAATAACACCCCCTA
>LKMJ01007316.1_pt1 | contig 10407 bp, 9 predicted proteins | sample 643391 | NCBI WGS metagenome assembly LKMJ01 (sample SAMN04112250, study PRJNA286221) | soda lake metagenome | biome: soda lake; feature: Kulunda Steppe; material: water; isolation source: sample PL-Br10 brine of Picturesque Lake | place: Russia: Kulunda steppe | collected 2010-07
TATAACTTCAAAACCCCCAGGTACTATTGAATGGGAGTAGAGTAGAGAACAATATATTAGAGAACGACTCACCTAACGATTGACCTGCAGTCTTCTGCAGGTTTGTTGATTTTTCCAAATACAATATAAGGAACTTCAGTCAGAAAGAATGCTAGAGAGATGTTATTAAACTGTGCTTGATTCTTTGGGAGGAGTAAATATGACACTTGATCCAGAAAAAATAAATGATTTTACCCTTGGAATTGTGGGGGGTGGACAGCTTGGAAAAATGCTTACCCAAGAAGCTAAAACTATGGGGCTTAGAGTAGTTGTCCTTGACCCGATACCTTTTTCTCCAGCCGGGGAAATATGTGATAGGCAGATTGTCAGTGATTTTTTTGACAGAGAAGGGTTTTTGGAGCTCGCTAGTGAAAGTGATTTGGTTACATATGAATTTGAACATATAAGTTCTCATTTTTTGAAAGAGCTTGAAGGCAGGGGCAAGATTGTCCTACCCTCTTCCAAAACTCTTGAAATAATACAGGATAAAAAAAGACAAAAAGAATTTTTGAAAGCAAATAATATTCCTGTAGTTTCTTTTGCTGCAGTTGATGATTTGGAAAGTTTAAAAGAAGCGTTAAAAAAACTTGGTCTTCCTGCTATGTTAAAAATTAGTAATGGAGGTTATGATGGCAAAGGGAATCGCTTGATTGAGGCTGCTAGAAAAAACGATGGTAAAATGGAACCTGAGCTTGAAAAATTTGATAATAATGTCTGTATTAATATGGATGAAGAGCTAGAAAAAGCTTATAATGAACTTGGTGGAGCCAAAACTCCGATGTACCTGGAAAAACATTTAAATTTTAGAATGGAAGTATCGGTGATGGCAGCAAGGAACAAAGCAAATGAAATTGTTAACTACCCGGTAGTAGAGAACGTTCATAAAGAGAATATACTTCATTCTACCAGGGCGCCAGCTGATTTGCCAGAAAGCATTAAAAGCAAAGTTGAAGAGATTTCATGTGAGATCATGGAGTTATTTCAGGATGTAGGTATATATGGGATTGAATATTTTATTGGGGAAGATAATGAGATATATGTTAACGAAATAGCACCCAGACCCCATAATTCCGGCCATTATACTATTGAAGCATGTGATATTTCCCAGTTTCAAACTCATCTACGGGCAATACTTGGCCTTCCACTTAGAAAACCCCGGCTTCTGAGACCTGCAGTAATGATGAATTTATTGGGGCAGGGAAAAGAGGGGAAACCGATTGTAAAAAATCTTGAAGAAGCTCTTAAGATTGAAGGATTGAGCTTTCATCTTTACAGGAAAAAAGAAAGCAGGCCTAAAAGAAAAATGGCTCACTTTACTGTTTGTTCTGATAGCATAGAGGAAGCAAAGGAAAAAGCTGAGAAAGCTTTTTCACATCTAAAGATAACTGGGGCATGACATTTTTATATTACAAATATGAAAGGGGAATTATTCCGATGGACTTTAAAGTTGGTATCATTATGGGCAGTGACTCTGATCTTCCAGTAATGCAGGAAGCTTGTAAGGTCCTTGATGAGCTTGGAGTAAAATATGAAGAAGAGATAGTATCTGCCCACAGGACTCCTGATAGGATGTATGAATATGCTAAAAAAGCCCCTGGTAGAGGTATAAATGTTATAGTTGCCGGAGCAGGTGGTGCAGCACACCTTCCGGGGATGATTGCTTCTTTAAGTCATTTGCCAGTTATTGGTGTGCCTGTTAAATCAAAAAGCTTATCCGGTGTTGATTCTCTATATTCTATTGTGCAGATGCCTCCGGGGATACCGGTTGCTACTGTAGCGATAAATGGAGCAAGAAATGCAGGGATTTTGGCAGCAGAAATAATAGCGATACATTCAGAAGAAGTTAGAGATAATTTGATTAGATTTAAAGTAGATATGTCAGATAACATAAAGGAAAAATCAGAGAGGCTAAAGGAATTTGGCTATGAAAAATATATTGATAAAGGATTTGATCTACAATGATTGAACGCTATACTCATCCTGAGCTGAAAAGGATCTGGAGCCTTGAAAACAAATTTAAAAAGTGGCTGGAAGTGGAAATCTATGCTTTAGAAGCGCTGTCTAATCTAGATATGGTGCCTATAGATGATGTAAAAAAAATCAAAGAAAATGCTACATTTGATGTTAAAAGGATAGAAGAGATTGAACAAGAGACAAGACATGACGTAATCGCTTTTGTTAACTGTGTCGGCGAAAGCCTGGGGCCAGAGAAAAGATACCTTCATTATGGGCTTACCTCTTCGGATGTGGTAGATACTGCCATGTCTGCTCTAATGAAAGAAGCTGTTGAGATGCTTTTGAAGGATATGGACGAGTTAATCGAGGAGTTAAAAGAGAAATCTCGCCAACATAAAGATACTGTCATGATCGGTAGGACTCACGGAGTTCATGCGGAACCTACTACCCTTGGGGTAAAATTCGCTCTCTTTTACTCTGAAATGTTAAGGAACAAAGAAAGGCTAAAAAGGGCCAAAGAGAGCATTTCTGCGGGCAAGATTTCTGGAGCTGTGGGGACTTATGCAAATGTCCCTCCTTATGTAGAAGAGTATGTTTGTGAACAGATGGGACTTTCACCTGCACCTGTCTCTACCCAGATAATTCAAAGGGATAGACATGCAGAACTTATGACTACCCTTGCGATTATAGGAGGAACGCTAGATAAACTTGCCACTGAAATAAGGGGCTTACAAAAATCAGAGACAAGGGAAGTTGAGGAACCGTTTTATGCAGGGCAAAAAGGTTCTTCTGCTATGCCTCACAAGAGAAATCCTGTGGTCAGCGAAAGAATATCAGGCCTTGTCAGGATACTCAGGGGGAATGCCCATGGGGCACTTGAAAATCAGCCCCTCTGGCATGAGAGGGATATATCTCATTCCTCTATTGAGAGGGTAATAATTCCTGATAGCACCATTATAGTTAACTACATCCTTAACCAGGCTACAAGAATTGTACGAGATTTAAAGGTTTATCCCCAAAGGATGGAGAAAAACTTATGGGGAACTTATGGGCTTGTTTTCAGCCAACAGGTACTTTTGAAATTGATCGATAACGGGATTGTAAGAGATGAAGCATATGTGATGGTGCAAAGAAATGCTATGAAAGCTTGGGAAGAAGAGAGAAGCTTTTTAAATATACTGAAAGAAGACAAAGAGATTTTAGAGCATATTTCTAAACAAGAATTGGAAGAATGTTTTGACCCTAAGTATCATTTAAAAAATATCAATGCCATTTTTGAACGTTTAGAAATTTAACTTAGAAATTTAAAATAATTAAATAAAAAAGAAGGAGTGTTTTTATTGGATAGGGGCTATTTACTTCATGAAGGTAAAGCCAAAAGAATATACACGCTTGAAGATACTGAAGAGGGGGAAGATTTTTCTAGAGACCACCTCCTTGTGGAATTCAAAGACAGTATTTCGGCCTTTGACGGTGAAAAGATAGAAGAAATTTCTAAAAAAGGAGTTTTGAATAACAAGATATCCTGCAGTATTTTTTCCTACCTGGAAGCAAAGAACATTCCTACCCATTTTATTAAAACAATCTCTTCAAGGGAAATGTTGGTAAAAAGAGTGGATATTATACCTTTAGAAGTTGTAATAAGAAATGTAGTTACCGGCTCCCTTACAAGAAGACTTGGTTTTAGTGAGGGAACTTATTTAAAAGAACCAGTGGTGGAGCTCTATTATAAAGATGATGAATTGGGAGATCCTCTGATTAATGAATTTCACATTAAAAATCTTGAGATAGCCACCGAAAAAGAGATTGAAGTAATTACTAAAATGGCATTACAAATTAACGAATTACTTGTGCCGTATTTTGACCAAAAAGATCTGATACTTGTAGACTACAAAGTGGAATTTGGGAAAGATGGTGATGACAATATTTTATTAGCGGATGAAATTTCTCCGGATTCTTGTAGGCTATGGGATAAAGAAACTTTAAAAATATTGGATAAAGATAGATATAGAAAAGACATGGGACAAATAATAGAAAGCTACGAGGAAGTTTGGCAGCGGATATCTGGAGGTGAATGAAACTTGTTTAAAGCTAATATAAAGGTAATGTTAAAAAAAGGAGTTCTTGACCCTGAAGGTAAGGCGGTACAAAACTCTTTATTGACTATGGGCTATGAGGACGTGAAAGATGTTAGAGTCGGCAAATATATGAGTATTAATTTGGATACCGGGTCAAAAGGCGAAGCAGAGAAAAAGGCAGAAGAGATGTGTGAAAGACTTCTTGCCAACCCCGTAATCGAAGACTATGAATATGAGATTTTGGAGGAATCAAAATGAAGTTTGGCGTGCTAATGTTTCCCGGTTCAAATTGTGATTTGGATTCGTATCACCTTGTTAAGGATGTTTTAAAAGAGCCTGTTGAGTATTTGTGGCATGAAGACTCTCTTCCCGGTGATATTGATTGTGTGATTTTACCTGGTGGTTTCACCTATGGTGATTATCTAAGGCCAGGGGCAATGGCCAGGTTCTCTAATATTATGAAAGATATTAATGATTTTGCTTCGACAGGCGGCCTCGTAGTTGGAATTTGTAACGGGTTTCAAATTCTACTAGAAGCAGGACTTTTGCCAGGAGCTCTTATGAGGAATAAACAATTAAAATTTATTTGTGATTATCTGTATATAAAAGTTGAAAATAATTCCACTCCTTTTACCGGAGATTGTGAAAAAAAAGAGATTTTAAAGATCCCTGTAGCACATAACGAGGGCAATTATTTTGCTTCAGATGAAGTCATTCAAAATATGGAGACTAATAATCAAATAATTTTCAGGTACTGTAATGAAAATGGAAAAAGAGACGATAAAAGTAATCCTAATGGTTCTAAATCTAATATTGCTGGGATATGCAACGAAAGTAAAAATGTACTAGGGATGATGCCTCACCCGGAACGTGCTGGAGAAGAAGCTTTGGGTTTTGTAGATGGACTAAAAATATTTAATTCAATCCGAGGTTACTGGAGGGAAAAGAATGGCGCAAGCAAAATATGAAGAAGTTGGGCTTACCAAAGAAGAATACGAAAAAATATTAGAGCTGACTGGCAAAGAACCCAATGATCTGGAGCTTTCCATGTTCGGTGTGATGTGGAGTGAGCACTGCAGCTATAAAAACTCGAAACCTCTTTTGAAAAATTTTCCTACAGAAGGAGAACAGGTGATTCAAGGCCCCGGAGAAAATGCAGGCGTTATTGATATCGGTGATGGCCTTGCCCTTGCGTTCAAAATTGAAAGCCACAACCATCCTTCTGCAATTGAGCCGTATCAAGGAGCGGCTACAGGTGTTGGAGGTATACTTCGGGATATCTTTGCCATGGGGGCTAGGCCAATTGCTCTTTTGAACTCTTTGAGATTTGGTGATTTGCATAATAATAGAGTAAGGTTTTTGTTTGATGGAGTAGTCTCAGGGATAGGTGGTTATGGGAACTGTATTGGTGTACCTACCATAGGAGGGGAAGTTTATTTTGATTCTTCCTATGAAGATAATCCGTTGGTTAATGTAATGTGTGTGGGGCTTGTTCCAAAAGACAAAATTAAAAAGGGTTTTGCCAGTGGTGTAGGTAATAGCCTGATACTCGTAGGAGCAAAAACGGGAAGAGACGGGATAGGAGGGGCAAGTTTTGCCTCAGAAGAGCTTACAGAGCAATCTGAAGAGGACCGTCCGGCTGTTCAAGTGGGAGATCCATTCATGGGTAAGCTCCTTTTGGAAGCATGCCAGGAACTAATAGAAATCCCGGCTGTGGTAGGTGTTCAGGATCTAGGGGCTGCAGGGCTTACATCTTCTGCCCCGGAAATGGCCAGCAGAGCCGGTACTGGAGTTAGGATTGAAGTGGACAAAGTCCCACGGCGTGAAGAGTGGATGACTCCTTACGAAGTAATGTTAAGTGAATCTCAGGAAAGAATGCTCTTAGTCGTAAATAATGGACAGGAAGAAGATATAAGAAGTATAGTGGAAAAATGGGATTTGACTGCAACGAAAATCGGGGAAGTAACTGAAGAAGAGAATGTTACCGTAAGTGATAATGGTGATGTGGTGGCCAAAATTCCCGTGAGTGCACTGGTTGATGATGTGATTGAATACAAGAGAAAACCAATAAAACCTGAATATAAAAAAGATCTGTCTCTAGAAACCGACAAGGAAGAATTTGGAAAGAACGTTAAAAAAGAGGTTTTAAAAGCAATTGAAAAAGAACAGATTAGTAGTGGTTCTAATATTATTGAAGCTCTTTTTATCCTACTTCTTGCTTCACCAAATGTAGCCAGCAAGCACTGGGTTTACAGCCAGTTTGATCACATGGTGAGGACTTCTACTGTGATTAACCCCGGTGGAGACGGATCTATGATAAGAATACGCGAGAACGGTAAGGGGGTTTCTCTCTCGGTTGATTGTAATCCCAGGTATGTTTATCTAGATCCTTATATAGGGGGAAAGATTGCTGTGGCAGAGGCTGCAAGGAATGTTGCCTGTACAGGAGCTACGCCTTTAGGGATAACTAACTGTCTTAATTTTGGTTCCCCAGAAAAAAGGGAGGCTTACTACCAGTTAGATATGGCTATAAAAGGCATAAGTGAGGCTTGCAAGGCTTTTAATACGCCTGTTACCGGCGGCAATGTCAGCCTTTATAATGAAAGCCATAAGGAACAGATTAAACCTAATCCAGTGGTAGGGATGGTTGGATTAATAGATGATGTAAATAAAAGGCTTACCTCAGATTTCAAAAAGGCAGGAGATTTAATTGTACTTTTAGGAGATACTAAACCTGAATTTGGTGGTTCTGAAGTTCTTTATCATACTACAGGTAAAACTAAAGGTATTCCCCCTGAGATAGATCTTGATAAAGAGGCAAGACTTCACAAACTTGTAATTGAAGCTAATGAAGATAGGCTTCTAAATTCAGCCCATGATCTTAGTGAAGGAGGACTTTCTGTTGCCCTTAGTGAAAGTTGCATAAAGGGTGAAAAAGGAGCAGAAATTAAATTTACAGGATCTAGTGAGGTCAGGATGGCCAACATTGATATATTTACTATGTTTTTTTCCGAAAGCCAGTCTAGGATTTTAGTTTCCGTGACACCAGAGAATAAAGAGAAGTTATTTTCTAGAGCAAAAGATAAAGGAATAACTGCTATAATAATAGGTGAAATAAAAGAAAAAAGCTATGGGCTTTTTGTGAGTGATTTAAGTGATTTAGTAGGTAATATTGATATTGATAATGAAATAAAGATATCTTTTGAAACCTTAAATTCAAATTGGAGGGGTTTTCTCCCATGTGTCATGAGTTAAAGGACTTTAAAAATGAGGCTGATAAGCTCAGAGAAGAATGTGGAGTGTTTGGAGTCTATGCTCCCCTGGATGAAATTGGAAGACTGACTTATTATGGGTTATACGCTTTACAGCACAGGGGACAGGAAAGTGCTGGCATAATAACAAGTGACGGTATAGATTTTAAGATAGAAAAAGGACTTGGACTTTGTAATGATGTATTTGATGACAAGAATCTATCAAGGTTAACCGGGAAAAACTCTATTGGACACGTCAGGTATTCTACCTCTGGTGACAGTTCTATAAATAATACTCAACCCCTTCATGTTAGCTGTCGTTTGGGGAAACTGGCTTTTGCGCATAATGGGAACCTGGTTAACAAAAACACCTTGAGAAAGCATTTGGAAGATGAAGGTACTATATTTCAAACCACTACGGATAGTGAAATCCTGGCACATCTAATTGCAAAATCCAAGCAGGATAATGTTTTAGATGCTTTGAAGGAAACGATCCCTATGATTAAAGGGTCTTATAGTTTTTTGGTGCTTACCACTACAAAACTCATAGGATTCAGGGACCCCAATGGAATAAGGCCTTTATCTCTTGGAAAGCTTGGGGGAGGCTATGTGCTTGCCTCTGAAACCTGTGCTTTTGACACGGTGGGGGCAACTTTTATCAGGGATATAGACCCGGGGGAAATGCTTGTAATAGATGATGAGGGAATACGTTCTATAAGAATTATGGAAGAGGGGAAAAGCAGCCTTTGTATTTTTGAATTTATTTATTTGTCAAGACCTGATAGTAATTTGTACGGTAAGAATGTACACCTGGTTAGAAAAGAGCTTGGAAGACAGCTTGCAAGGCAGTTTCCAATAGAAGCTGATGTAGTTACCGGGGTGCCTGATTCAAGCTTATCTGCGGCTTCAGGTGTTTCTGAAGAACTTGGTATTTCTTATGAAATGGGTCTGATCAAGAACAGGTATATTGGGAGGACTTTTATTCAACCTACCCAAGAGCTTAGGGATTTGGGAGTGAAGTTGAAACTTAACCCGGTAGTCCAAACTGTGCAAGGCAAACGCCTGGTTCTTGTGGATGACTCCATTGTTAGAGGTACTACTTCAATAAAAATTGTTCAAATGCTAAAAAATGCAGGTGCTAAGGAAATTCATGTTATGATTAGTTCTCCTCCAATAGTTCACCCCTGCTATCTAGGAATAGATACTTCTAGTAAAGGTGAGTTAATCGGGGTAGAAAAAAACGTAGAAGAAATCAAGGAAGTTTTAGGCTCAGATAGCCTGAGATTTTTGGATAAAGAAAGAATGATTAAGGCAGTTGATAGCGTGAAGGGAACAAGAACAGGGTACTGTACTGCATGTTTTGATGGCAATTACCCTACGAGGTTAATTGACATAGAAAACGAGATGGAAGAACCATTATTAGACAAATGATAAATCTAGATTCTATAAAAATTTTTCTTATGAAAGGAGGTAGAGACAGCTTTTGAGCGAATACAGTTACAAAAAAGCAGGTGTGGATATTGAAGCGGGACAAGAAGTTGTCGAGAGGATTAAAAAACTTACCCGGTCAAGTGAAGATGACAGAGTAATATCAGGGATTGGCGGTTTTGGTGGCCTTTACTCCTTGGGAAATGATTATAAAGACCCCGTACTCGTTGCTGCTACTGATGGAGTGGGGACAAAACTAAAACTTGCTTTTAAAACCGGCATATATGACACTATCGGAAAAGACCTGGTTGCCATGTGTGTGAATGATGTGATCTGTCAGGGGGCAAAGCCGCTATTTTTCCTTGATTACCTTGCTACAGGAAAACTTGATCCGGGGCAGGTGGAACAGATAATAAAGGGAATCGCAAGTGCCTGCAGTGAAGCAGGTTGTGTTCTCTTGGGTGGTGAGACGGCTGAGATGCCAGGATTTTATCCCCCGGGAGAATTTGATGTGGCAGGTTTTTGTGTAGGGGGAGTAGAGAGGACTATGATAGTTGACGGGAACTCGATCAAGGAGGATGACGTCCTGGTAGGAATTTCATCATCAGGTATTCACAGTAACGGCTATTCCCTTGTGAGAAAGGTGTTACTTAAAGATGAAGATGGTAAATATGATTTAGAAGATAAACCTCCAGGAATCAATAGATCCCTGGGCCAAGAACTGCTAGAGCCTACTAGGATATATTCAAAACAAGTGAATAAGCTCTTATTTGAAGGGATAGGCCTGAAAGGCATGGCTAACGTTACAGGAGGGGGACTACCAGAAAATGTATCCAGAATACTCCCTGATGGTGTGGTAGCTTTCTTGGACGAATCTTCATGGGATGTACCAGGAATATTCAGGTTGATTCAAAAAGAAGGTAATGTCTCAAAGCCCGAAATGATGCGAACTTTTAACATGGGGGTGGGGTTTGTTTTTGTTCTTGATGAAAGTGAAGTAAAAAAGGCACTGGAGATACTTTCTTTATTTGATGAGAAGGCGTTTGTGATGGGGAAAATAAAGTCTGAGGAAAGTTTAAAAGAACAGGTAAACGAGGATCAGATTTTGGGGTCGGTGGTTTTTTATGGCTGACAACAAAAAACAAAATGAAAATAAGAAAAAAATTGCTGTACTTGCCTCGGGAAGTGGTACTAATTTTCAGGCAATAATTGATTCTGTTGAGTCAGGTTATCTACCTGCTAAGCTTGAGCTTTTGATTTCGGATAATCCTACTGCACATGCCCTGAAAAGAGCAAAAAAAGCTGAAATTGATACTAAAGTAGTCTACCCTAACCGTTACTCAACCAGAGAAGAAATGGAAAAAGAAATGTTGGAGGAGCTTGAAAACCGTGGTGTTCACTACATAATACTTGCTGGATATATGCGACTTCTTACTCCTTTGTTTATTAATGAATACCGAAATAAAATTGTAAATGTTCACCCGTCTCTTTTGCCGGCTTTTCCCGGGGAAAAATCTATCAAAGAAGCCCTTGATTATGGGGTCAAATTTACAGGATGTACAGTCCATTTTGTGGACGAAGGAGTGGATACGGGTCCTATTTTGATTCAAAGACCCGTGAAGGTTTTTGAAAATGATACCGAAGACAGTTTAAAA
>LKMJ01007317.1_pt1 | contig 10407 bp, 9 predicted proteins | sample 643391 | NCBI WGS metagenome assembly LKMJ01 (sample SAMN04112250, study PRJNA286221) | soda lake metagenome | biome: soda lake; feature: Kulunda Steppe; material: water; isolation source: sample PL-Br10 brine of Picturesque Lake | place: Russia: Kulunda steppe | collected 2010-07
CAGAGGGTCGCCCAGCGACTTCCGGTTGATTGGGACATTCCGACATCATCAGCTGCATCTCCGAGTGTTGCACCCTTGTACAGCCGTTTGATAAAGATGAGCCGCTTGCTCACTTTCTCGTTATCTGACTCCGTAAGCAAGCGGTTGAGATCGTCCTCACTGAGGTGACGGACGATCTCTTTCTCTCGTCCAGTCATTACTCTACCAACTCAGAGTCTACCTAAAACTTCTGTGAACCACTACCGGTCGCACGCCCAGCTGATATCCTCTCGAAACTCGGTGAGTTTCTGGGATACTCGCCACAGCCACTGCTTGAGCGGTTGATTGAAGACGCTCAAAAGATACATCAGCAACGGCTAATTCTCCAAGAGACGCTCGCTACCGGTACACAACCGAAGTGTGAGGCCTAACTAAAGACCAATGGTCAGACGTGTTTTCAGAGAAATAACACGCCGAGCTCTATGTTTTTCAAACTATTTAAGGAACGCTTCAGCGGGAACAGCCAACGGGAACCAGCTTATCTAAATACTATAGACAGTTCCCTCACTCTTATTACAGAGGGATCCAAAATTAACGCTAACTTGAAAATGAGACCACAGGTACCAAATCTAAACGTTGCATTTACGGGTCATGTAGACCATGGCAAAAGCACACTTGTTGGTAGCATACTTTTCGAAAAAGGAGAAATCTCTGATCATGAATATGAAGAGTATGAGAAAGAGGCCGAAGAACGAGGAAAATCAGAGTCGGGGCTATCATATGTCAGTGATAACCGTTTGGAAGAACGTGAGCGCGGCCTGTCAATAAAACCATCATACAATCAACTAGTAACTGATAATTATAACTTCACTCTGATTGATTGTCCGGGTCATCAGTATTATTTGCGAAACATGATTCAAGGAGTTTCGCAGTGCAATGCTTCTGTACTTACAGTGGATGCATCAGAAGGCGTTCAATCAATCACCAAAGAACATGCGCTAATATCACATGTAATGGGTGGTGAAGAGGTTCTAATTGCAGTCACAAAAATGGATGAAGTCGATTATGATCAAGATGAATTTAACTCTGTGAAAGAAGAAATCAATTCGCTTTACGCGAAACTTCCTAGCGAAACTCGGCCAGCTCATATTTTGCCAGTCTCGGCCACGGAAAGTCGCAATATTATCTCAAGTAATGAGGGGTTTTTTTGGTTTGATGGACCTTCAATTGTCGAAGCGCTTGACTCATTACCAACTCCCATAGAATCAACCGATGAACCATTTCGCATGCCCGTTGATGAAAAACACACAATGACTGGATTAGGAACCACAGTAACGGGTACCGTCCGGAGTGGTACTCTTCGACGAGATGAAAAGATCGTTTTTGAGCCCAGTGGTTCAAAATGTAGTGTTCGCTCTATCGAAATGTATCACCAAGCGATTGGGCAAGCAAGACCCCGTGACAGTGTTGGAATCAATATTTCCGGAACACCTTCAGCAAATGTAGAAGTAGGAGATGTCTGCGGTACAATTGAAAATCCACCTAATACTTCTCGGTCTCTCACCGGGAAGATCCATGTAGTTAATCAACCACCCGAAATCAAACCAGGTGTCAAGCTCACACTACACGTACATTCAACATCAACTCCATGTGAAATTAATAGTGTTATTAATAATAGCAGTGAGATGTGTGAAGATGAAATGGGAACATTAGGTGTAAATGATACTGGAATAGTTAATATACGGACTCCAAATGAAATAGCTGTGGAAACAAAAGATGAATCGCCAATATTGTCGAGGTTTTTATTAAGAGACAATAATTTAACAATTGCATACGGCTATATATCTGAGTTAGAGACACTGTCTGGTTGATTATCTTCTCAACAGGCGTTCAATTATCTAATGTCTGATTCGACCGATCGTGGTTCACGTCAGCGAACCATCTGTACCAGACGATGCGACCGATTTCCACATCTCATAAACACCGAGTTCCATGTCGAGTATCACTCGAGTTACCTACTGCGGTTGTTGGATGAATTGGGCCTCTAGTACGCGATTCTGTGTAAAGATCCGATAGGCTGGACAACCCTTTCTAATCCTCGATAAACGCGTATCCAACGCGTTCGCCGAGGATTTCAGACGCTCCACGGAACAAACGACCTAAAAATATTACTGACTAGGAATGATTGGTTGACAACTACGTTAGAACGGATGGTAGGACAACAATCAGGTTTTGCTATTTCTTACCAACAACCATGATATAATTCCCAGCGGCTCTACATACTTACTGAGTTGATTTTTACCAGCGGCCTGGTCGTGGAGTACGCAGCTGAATACCGCACCCTCCTCGATGAGATTTTCCCAAATCTGACCGACTAGGTGAACTTCGCAGAATCTTGAATCAAGAATCACCTCCGTGGATTTATTCAGAAGTTGTGTTAAATCAGGGAGTTCGACCTCTCCGAGACCAATCTCGGTGATGCGGCATTTCTTTCAGGATATCGAGGATGTTGCGGTAGGATTCGCTGAGGTAAATTCACAGACAATGGAACGAAACGAATGTATAGTCGGCGAACAATATTTGTATCCAAACCAATGCCTTGCTCGCAAAGCGAGAGATTTTCCACGTTGGCATCTACACTCTTCCGCTTCAAGTGCTTTGGATTACCGAAGAAATCCTACGGAGTCTAGTGATTCGCCAGGGCCGCATACTTCGGTGTTAAATAACTATTTTATTAAATTTCTACAGAAACGAAATGACCGTTGCTATTGCGCCTAGCGAAACTACAGTAACCAATATTGAAAACATTGAAATATAACTACTCAGTATTGGTTACCTGAATGGTTTTGGGCACGTGGCCAAGCGGACTAAGGCGGGAGGCTTCTAACCTCCCGATCGTGGGTTCGAATCCCACCGTGCTCGTTTCTCATACAAATATTTTCATTTGCTTTGAAACAAAAACATCTTCTACTCGTTCTGAAATCTTGTCACAGTGACTCCATGGCACGGCCTATAGGTTGCAAGGTAGTCCGAACGGGTTGGCATCACCATAGCTCACCGCCCCGATACACCGCCTACAAACTGTGACTGACCAGCAAGGGAGAGAATCTCCCTTCGTTGGTGTTGAAACGCCTAACGCAAAGCGAGAGGTATCCCACGATTTCAGTCGTGTGTAGGATGTCAATGTTGCCTGCTGGTTGAGCTTGCCTCTAAAAAGTGAATTACATCCGCTCAAGCGTCTCGATACCCAACAAGTCGAGTCCGTTCTCAAACACCTGTCTGGTCGCATCCGTAAGGATAAGTCGTTCCCGTGCTGCCGTCTCTGAACCAAGTACACGGTTTTTATGATAGAATGAATTGAACGTGTGTGCTAGATTCAATAGATACCGTGCTAGCGGGGACGAATCGTAGCGTTCTTCACACTTTTCGAGAACAACCGGGTACTTGTCCAGTTGATACAGTAATTTGAGGTCTGTATCATTAAGTACCGAAATATCTATATCGGAAATACTTGGGTTTTCGCTCGCAGCGTCAAGGATACCATAAGCACGCGTAGTGGCGTACTGAATGTATGGTCCAGTATCTCCCTCAAGTGAGACAGCTTCGTCTGCATCAAATGTAATGTCTTTGTGACGGTTTGAAGACAACATTTCAAACTTCACGGTTGCTAAGGCTATCTTTTCTGCAACTGATTCCGCATCGTTGAGATTACGCCCCTTTTTTTCCACAATATTACGTGCACGATCTCTGGCACGGTCAAGCACTTCTCGTGCCGTTACAATTTGGCCCTTTCGCGTTGACATACTTCCCTCAGGAAGGCTGATCATCCCATAACTAACGTGCTTGAGTTTGATATCATTGTATCCCATCTTTCGGGCTGCCACAAACATTTGTTGGAAGTACAGATCCTGTTCTGTCGCCACTACGTAGGCAGATTGGTCAATACCGAATTCCTGTAATCGGTATTCAATTGTAGCTAGATCCCGGGTACCGTAGAGTGTGGATCCGTCTGATTTGACTATGTGGAACGCTTCGAATTCCTCAAGATCACTAATATCTTCGTCTGAGTCCATCTCTTCGATTGCTTCGCGAGCACGATCGAGACTTGTATCAACGTTCGCGGTGTCTGGGTCCTCCACCCCATCGTAATCGTCAGGATAAAGCGGAATGAACACTTCGTCTTCTTCACCTAGAAGCGCGGTCCCATTCTCAATTGCCTTGTCAATAATTTTATCATTCCATCCTTCTTGAGCGTAAAAACTCTCTCCTATCCAGACATCGAAATCAACATTTAATTCCTCATAAGTCTCCTCAAACCGCTGAATACTCTTTTCGCGGAATGTCTCCCATAAGTCGACAGCTTGCTGATCACCCTGCTCGAGCCGAGCGAACCATTCTTTCCCTTTGTTTTCGTGGTACTTTCGCTCTTCGTCTTGACCGGCTTGTTCTAATTCGGCATCACGCTGTTCGAACTGCTGATACAAGTCGAGTAGATGACCGATCGGATCTTCTTCCAGAGCAGCCTCGTCGCCTCGTTCGACGAACTCATGCATAAGGTTCCCGAACTGAACACCCCAGTCGCCAATATGATTGTCTCGTGTAACGTCGTGGCCTTGATTTTCCAAAATATTCATCAGAGAATCACTAAGGATAGTGTTCCGTAGATGCCCAACGTGAAGCGGTTTTGCTATATTCGGTGACGATACATCAGCGAGGATCCGGTCCGGTTCGTCTCGGTCCCGAGATCCATAGTTGTCTCCCTCGACTTGGATTCTATGAAGCGACTCCTGTGCCAATTGTTCGACATCCAGATGATAATTGATGTGTCCGCCTACCACTGAAACCGACTTGACGAGGTCTGGGAGACCGCTCGTTCGTTGTGCATCTGTGATTTCTTCAGCAACGGTTTCTGGATTTTTGCCCTCTGCTGCACCAATCGAAAAGGAAACAGATGTGGAGAATTCGCCACGATCGTCCTCCCCAAATCTCTCTATCGTGATGGACGATTCGTCGATATCTTTTGTATAGTCATTGTCAGTAACCGCTCTCTGTAGACCGTCTACCAGTTCACTCCTGACCGAATCTAACATACTATGATAAGATTTCTTCAGCTACCAGTATAAATGTTAATCACGGCAACTGGTCTACAATAATTATTGATGAAGTTATAGTTGGCATTGGATTGTGATCTGCAGGAATATAACGTCCCGACGGCGATTTGAACGCCGGTCCCTGGCTCCGCAAGCCAAGAGGATAGTCCACTACCCTATCGGGACATGATTAATAGCAGTTGTCCCAATTATATAAATCTGTCCGAATTCTATCCAAACAGGAGAGTGATGTCTACTTACCTTTGACATTCACCCCCGACTTCAGTTGTTAGCTTTCTCCTCGAATCTCCGTAAGATGGTTCAATTTTCAAAACTACGACTTCGGTTGGTTGCTAAGCAACTAGTTCTTTGCAGTACTCCAATGGAGCTTTCAGCAATCCATAGGCAAAACAATGTACTACCACTCATCGTTCGGCAGTGGATGTTCATGTTCGGGAATCCCCAAATCCGCATATGAGTGTTCACATTCAATGACGAACGACCGAATAGTGTCGAATCCTTCGCTGGGGCCAACCTCTAAATGACGCGGTGGGATATACGTCTTGATTGGAACGATTTCTTGTTCAAAAAGGATACGCTGAAGTAGTGTTGATTTTCGAAACGGTTGTGACCGGTAAAACGAATTATTGTGGAGGCTAATAGCGTGAGGATATGCCATAAATTTAGCGGGGCCACCGATTAGTCCAAACTTGGATAAACTCATCGCCGTATCATACGCTGCACACGTGTATGGGGTGGCTTTATTAGTATCCTCCGAACAATCAATAATCTTAACTTTCGGCTTCTTCTCACCGGGCTCATGTGGTCCGTAGACGTACAATGATTCACCAGTCTCACTACGTAACAGTCCCCATTTGTCTGGCCGTCCGAGCTCGCCTGCTTTGACCTGGGGGAACATCACAATAAGTTTCGATAGAATGCCTCCAAATCCTGATTCGAAGTAGTAGCCGTCTGGTTTGATTGGGAGATGATTAATATACTTTTTGGCCAATTTGTTCCGAAATGTTACAAACGAAGGACTGCCGAACTGATCCGCGTATCGGGAAGACGTATCGTCTATGGTAACAACGAGGTCATAAGAGATATCCTCAGTTTCGAACAGGTCAATCACCTCTCGAAGATGGTCAAACCGCGAACTGCGTTTTGATTTCTTCTTGAGATGGTCTTCAAACTCGTTTGATTCTATTTTTTCTAAATATATATGGCCGTACTCTATGATGTACCTTGGGTATTTATCGAACGTCATAGATATTTGGTGCGATTGGTGAACATATTCATAGTAATAAAAAAAGTGTTTCTGGTCACTGCTAGATTGAACAGAACAAAACTCCTCACAGACATTCTTCTCGCCCTAAGCAGTAGTTGCCGAACCTAACTGGGACTCTTGAATCTGGGTTGAATTTATTAAAATGTTCCAAACGACCGAAGCAAAACAGGTCTGTCATACTGCGTCGACGTTGTTGTTTTCGGAGTTAGAGTTCGATGCCAAGCAATGTGGCAAGTATACGAGAAAGGATTTTAAGAAAATTCACTCTCCGATCGCCTTTGATCAAGAGTTCGTAGACACAGGGGGAAGACACTCCAACTAGACATCACGAGCACGTGGACATCGCCGGTGTGAGAAGAGTTCTATGACCCCCCCTCTTGTTTCCGCCACCGATAGCGTGTCTGGATCTCAAAATTGACATCTTCCCTCATCTAAAGACCTGTCTTTTACCGATAAGTCAGGGATATAAAGATAAATCAATTGAATTTGGCCCGAAATGAAAGATCCCATCAGTAAAATATCATTATTAACACCGAATATAGATGTTCAGAGAGTTGAGTGTCTATGACGCTGAGCGGAACAATAAACTCACGATGAGCTTCGCTGAATGAGCGGCCTTGGCGCTCATTCAGCACCGAGTTCGTAGCCTTCTGCCCACATGCGGAGCTTCTGGAGCCCTTTCCACATCGTCTCCCAGCCTGGTGGTGGATCAGATCCTCGGTTCAAGTAACCTCCAAGCTTCGCTACGTGTACTGCGTACGCTTTACCGCTCTCCGCTCTTTTCTGTAAATTTCGTTTCCAGAACTGCGCGTTCGGCCTCAATCAACAAGATTTTTCCATCTACCGAGTCATTTCCACGTGCTAACTCTCGTAACTCCAAGACTTTCCAAGCAATCACCGAATAAACGCTCAGCAACAACTCCATACGTGCCCATGTCTGCAGTTGATGTTCTTTGATCCCACAGCCACTCTTCAACACTTTGTGCCAGCCTTCGATTCGCCAGCGGAGGCCGTAGTAATCGATGAGAGTCAATACGTCATCATACTGCTCGACCGATTCAGTGGTGAGTAACACTCACTGAATCGGGGCATCAACGTCACTTACTTCTTCGACTTTCACCACGTTCACCTCAACTGTACCTCCTGATCAGGGTTATTCCGCGGCGCACGCAACTGACACTTCCCCTTTGCAATCGACACTTCTGATGTCCTCGCCTCTCGTCCACCTGCTTGCTGGATCTCGATTGATTTTCGACCCCGCTCGGCGAGGTTGCGACTCCAATCAAATAGTTTCCCTTCGTCACCATCTTGTGTCCAAATCCGTCGATTTTGATTCGCTCTGACCGCAAATCCGGCGTTGTTCATCTCTTCGATGACTTCCTGGTAGAACCCAAATGTGTCTGCACCCCGGTCATGGATGAACAGTGGACGAATCTCATCGGCAAGCCAGTCTCTGGCTTGCCTGTCTCCTCGAATCCATTTCTCCTGCTCGCTTTCGAGGAGAATAGGCCCTTCTTTCCCATTTGCGTCGTACTTCTCGTTGGCCTGTTGGTCTTCGATCAGCGCCTGCTGATCGATGATCCCCGTCATTCGATGATTTGTGGATGGATTCGGATTGATGAGTGAAGTTTGACGCCTTCGTGATCCGTCTCAGAGTTGCCAATATCGCCGAGTTCTTCCTTGGATGGATGCCTTGGAAAGACAAGTTCGGTCGTGTCAGAAACGATCAAGAGTTCGTCCAAATGATCGACTCGTGATCGCTGTTCTTGCTTGTGAGCAGAGAGAATCTGGTCCGGTTCCACATGGTCATTATCGCAGAATCGGTATGTAGCCTTTGTGGACTGCCACTCTTTGCAGGCCCCGGGGATGGACTCGACAGTTCACCTGCCGAGTTCATCCCCAATCTGTACCAGCCGGTCAGTGAGACGCTTATCTCCAAACTCGGCTGACCGAAACTCCGTTTGAATCCACCCAGAGACATCCATGTCACGCAACCTTCCATCTTCGTTGAGTTCCGGTCGCCAACTCCGTGGACACCCTCGCATCTTCCGGCGTTAGGACTTATGGGTAAGAGACAGATCCAAAGACGTCCTCAGAAATCATAGATTACTGGTGTGCGAACAAGACCTTCAGTCTGTCGACGCGGGAATCCACGAAGTGGATATTCAGGTTGTGCGTTTCTTCCGGCCTCAAGTACGCTTTCGCGTGGGCAGTCGACGGTTGCCGTCCAGTTGTGATCACGGACGTTCGTTTCAGCGCGTGTATTGTCAATGGGGCTTTTCCTCTCGTTGTGCAATGTTCTCCGAGGCGTTCAGATCGGCGTGGCGTCCTCGACCACACTCCGAACACTATTGACTGATGTGGTAAGCGTTGACCTTGTCGACACACCAGCGGCCGGGTTCTATGTCCTAAACGGTGAGAGCGTCCTCCAGTTCCCTTAGAATCAAGTGAAAGAACACAGATTTGCTTGTGTTTCGAGGAGATCTGCGAGCAGAATCCGGGTCAGCGGATTCTGCTCGTGCTGGATAACGTTCTCTTAGCACATCTGTGCGTATACGCGATATCGCGCACACGAACTTGGAATTGATCTCATCTTTCTTCCAGTTGGCTCACCGCGTCTTAACCCAATCGAGCCGGTCTGGAAAAGTCTCAAGTGGGAATCGTCGCCCTTGATCGTGGAGGACTCGACTGAATACCGTGTTCTCCTCGATGATTTCTTTACGAAACTACTGACCATTGAGTTTCGTGGGATCGTGGATTGAGAAGCATCTCGGTGGATTCATGCAGAAGTTGCGTTAATCACTAAAGGCTCAGCTTTGCACGCTAGCCTCAGTTGTTGAGTGAACGAAGAGGTGATCGATCTCTTCCATGAGGCCATCAACATCGCGATCATCGTTGTCTCGAACCCACGAGAGAAGATTGTAGACCGCTTCTTTCAGAGAATGTTCAAGGTTCGCTCGAAGCGATGACGCCATCGAGCGAACCGTCCCCAAGGCGCTCGAATCAGGATCAAGACGAACGAGACTGTAGGCAGCCATCAGAAGGTGCCAGTGCCGATTGGCACCTTCGTCGGTCTGCATCTCGCAGTCTCCTAGGCCGAGATCCTGCTTCGAGTCCTCGAAGAACGTCTCGATGCGCCAGCGCATTCCGTAGGAGCGAATAATGTGTTCGGTCGGTGCGTCGATCATGTTCGTGGCGAGATACTTGACCGGATTCTCTTCGTCTTCGTCGGTCTCTTTCTCGGCGATAACCAGCTTCACGTCTCCCAGCTTGGAGACGGGAAGCTTCTTCGTCCAGATGTGGTAGGTTTCATCCTCGATGTTGCGCTCTGCCGTGTCGATGCGCTCTTCCAGCGCATAGGCGCGGATCTCTTTGCCGGCGTAGGTCACCTGTCGATTGCTCCGGAGCGGGCCGACCCAGTCCTTTCCGTAGGATTCGATGTGTTCAGGAAGGCCAGAATCGTGAGCGGACCACGAGTCGAAGAGGTAGGTGTCCGCAGGTACACCTACCTCTTCTTCGAGTTCGGTGACGATCTCGCGGACGAGATCGTATTTGGTGTCGTGGTCTTGGTCATCCTCGTCTTGCTTTTCGTAGAGGCGGAAGGTGAGTGGGTAGGCGATTTCTCGTCAGCGTAGAAGGCGTAGATTAGATCTTGGCCCCAGACAGTGTCACCTTCGGCGTGATCGTAGAAGTGCCCGACGCCGGGGACTTGAGTGGTCAGCACCACTTTTCAACGTTCGTTTACTCGGTAGCTGCTGATTCAGGGACTTGCGATACTCAGCTACAAATCCCGATGTGCAAAGGTTACGCAGACCACTCTCGTCCCCAGCTTTCTCGGTGATCGTGTCGTCAAGGATGATGTAGCCATTCGTTGACCAGCGTGTTTCGCCGTGTTTCTGAAGTTCTTCGAGTCGTTCGTGGTTAAATTGCTGTTCGTCCCAGTCGTACTCGGTGAGAAACTTGTTGAGGGCGCGTTTGCTGTTGGCTGGAAGGACTTCGCGTGCGATGCCCGCCACGGTCTTGTTGCTGGCCGCAACAAGACCTGTGGCG
>LKMJ01007318.1_pt1 | contig 10406 bp, 5 predicted proteins | sample 643391 | NCBI WGS metagenome assembly LKMJ01 (sample SAMN04112250, study PRJNA286221) | soda lake metagenome | biome: soda lake; feature: Kulunda Steppe; material: water; isolation source: sample PL-Br10 brine of Picturesque Lake | place: Russia: Kulunda steppe | collected 2010-07
AGGCGATGATGGACCAGCAACAACCAATCCTGGTGATCGACGATGACCTGCGCATGCGTCAGCTGCTCAGGGACACCCTGGCCGGCGCGGGCATCACCACGGAACTTTGCACCGACGGCCGGGCGGGTGCAGAACGACTGGGCCAGCAGAAATTTGACGTGGTGCTGACCGATCTCAAAATGCCTTTTTTCGACGGCATTGAAATACTGGAAAAGGCCTTGCACACCAATCCCGACTGCATGGTGGTCCTGGTCACCGGCTACGCCACCATCGAATCGGCGGTGGAAGCGACCAAAAAAGGGGCCTATGATTATGTCCAGAAACCATTCGAGCCCGACGATCTTCTGCTGACCGTCCAACGGGCCATGGAACACGCCCGGCTCCGGCGGGAAAACCGCCGCCTGCGACAACAGGTCGAAGGCTGCCGGGGCGAGGAGCTGGTCGGCGAAAGCCCGCAGATCAAGCACCTCAAGGATCTGATTGCACAAGTGGCGCCTTTTTCCACCACCACCCTGATCAACGGCGAAACCGGCACCGGCAAGGAGCTGGTGGCCAAGCTTATTCACCAATGGAGCCAGCGCCACAAGCAACCTTTTCTGCCGATAAACTGCGGGGCCCTGCCGGAAAACCTGCTCGAGTCGGAACTGTTTGGCCATGTGAAAGGGGCCTTCACCGGCGCCGACCAGGACAAACCGGGTCTTTTTGAAACCGTCAACGGCGGCACCCTGTTTCTCGATGAAATCGACTCCATGACCATGGGGTTTCAGGTCAAACTGCTGCGGGTGCTGCAGGAGGGCACATTCATCAAAGTGGGAGGCCGTGAACATTGCCAGGTGGATGTCCGGGTAATCGCGGCCAGCAGCCGCCCCTTGAGCGAGGAGGTGGAAGCGGGACGCTTCCGCCGGGATCTTTTCTACCGCCTCAACGTGGTCAGCCTGGAAATACCGCCTTTGCGGCGGCGTACCCAGGACATTCCCCTGCTGGCCCACAACTTCGTGGCAAAATACAGTGCCAAGTACGGCAAACAGATACCAAATATTCCCGCCCCGGTCATGGCCATCCTCAACAATTACTCCTGGCCGGGCAATGTCCGCGAACTGGAAAACGCCGTGGAACGGGCGGTGATCTTCTGCCCGGACGGAGAACTGCTGCCCGGACATCTGCCCGCCCTTGCCGCCGAGGAACAACGCGGCGCTACCGTTCCGGAAAATGACACGGATTCACTGTCCATAGAAGAAATGGAAAAAAACATGATCATCAAGGCCCTGCAGCGGGCGGACGGTCATCGGGGAATGACCGCGCAGCTTCTCGGCATCAGCCCGGTTTCCCTGTGGCGTAAAATCAAAAAGTACGAAATCTCCATGTAACTGCTCGCCCCCCGTCGCCGACCGCCCCCTGCCCTGACTCCCATTTCCCTGACCCCCATTGCCCTGACCCACTTTTGATTTCTTTGTGGCCTGAATGGCCCCTTCATGGCACCACAATATGTTTCACCATTTCTTTCAATCTGAAACGATGTTTCTTTTTGAAATCCCTCCTCCTTGTGCTTGTAGCTGAAAACACGTCAATCACACCTTGGCACACACCTTGCTCTATTCTTAGTTAACCGCAAACGCATTACCGGATCCGCGACCCAACGCGGACCGGCTGGCCCTGACATAATTGCGGTGTAACTAGCCAGGAGGCAATATGTACAAGCAAAAGGAGGTAGCATGGTTACTGAACTGATAAATCCTGTAAGACAACCACGCCGGTACGCCCTTTTTGGGCTGCTGGCCACTGCGGCCCTGCTGCTCGCCGGTTGCGGCGGCAGCGACTACGACTCAAGTCCGCCAGCCGGTAATCCAGGAGTTATGATCGATGCCGAAACCCTGCACAACTGGGCCGAAAACGGCTACGGAACAGACACCCTTGGTTACGACAAACTGGTGATCCTGGATGTTGACAGCGTCAGCGGTTATGAAGCCGGCCATATTCCCGGGGCGCAGCACCTGGACACCGGCACCGACCTGCACACGGAACGCTCCAACGGAGTCTCCTACACTCCCAGACAAGTGCCCACCGCCGCCATGATGAACGATCTTATGCAACGGACCGGCATCGATGAGCGGACGGTGATCGCCCTGGTGGGCGATGGCAACATGATGAGCGTGGGCCGGGCCTACTTCAATTTCCGTTACTGGGGATTCCCCAAGGAACGACTGCGGGTGCTCAACGGCACCAAGAGCGCAACTTACGAAGGCGCCGGTTTTCAGCTGGCAACCAACTCGCCGGAGGCCGAGCCCTCCACTTACAACGTGGCCAATCTGGAGGCCAACATCCACCTGCGGGCCCCCCTGGATGAGATGATCGCCGTGGCCGAAAACGGCTCCGAACAGACCGTCATCCTCGATGCCCGCTCCGAAGGCGAATACAGCGGGGAAGATATCCGGTCGGCTTTTGGCGGCCGGGTCAGAGGGGCTCAGCTGCAGGAATGGAGCACCCTGCTGGATCCGGACAACCCCACCGCCATGCTGCCCAAGGGTGATTTGCAAAGCATGATGGAACAAGCCGGGGCCGGACCAGACACCACCGCCTACACCTATTGCCAGACCAGCTGGCGGGCGGCGGTCAATTTCATGGCCCTGGACGCGGTACTGGACTGGCCGGTCAAGATCTATGACGGCGCCTGGGTCCAGTGGGGCATGATGGCCGGAAACGACCTTAACTACGGCGGCGCCCTGAGCAAAGACTCTCCCTGGCGAACCGACGTCACCACCCGCAGCGAGGAGATCAACTACGAAAACACCATCGTGCGCCCCGAACCGGTGGTGGATTCTTTTGCCGATAATGCCAACCGCATCAACGAGGAGGATAAAGTAGCCTGCGCCGACACCGTACCGGAAGATTTAAGCGGCCTTGGCCCCGAACCCGACAGTGTGATGATTGAAGCTGCGGAGCTTGCCGGCTGGGTTGACAGCGGGGCTCCCGACGGCACTGGTTACAGCAATCTGGTGGTCCTCCACGTGGACAGCGAGTCCGGCTATGAAGAAGGCCACATCCCGGGAGCTTTTCTGCTGGACCGCGGCACCGCTCCCAATGGTGATCTGTCGGCCACCCGCGACAACGGCATCACCGAAACCATTTCCCAGGTGCCCACCCGGGACCAGATGAATGACCTGATTCAGCGGACCGGCATCGATGCCGACACCGTGGTCGTTTTCACCTCCGACAACGCCATGCTGCTGGGCAGGGCCTATTTCAACTTCCGTTACTGGGGCTTTCCCAAGGAACGGCTGCGGGTACTGGACGGCAATACCGGTCATTACGCCGAAGCAACCGGGGACGAGTTGTCCACCACCACCCCCGCCGAAGTGAGCTCCGACTATACCGTCTGCAACCTGCCCCAGCAGGACTCGGTGGACAATTACCGGGCCAGTTTCGAGGAGCTGTTTTATGTCGCGCGTGACGGTGAATATCCGGCGGGTAATCCCGTTGACGCGGTGATTATCGACGCCCGCTCGGCCGGGGAATATGACGGCGATCACGCCCGCACCAGGACCTCGGAACCAGGCACCTATGTGGCCTTTGAAGGGCATGTCACCGGGGCCGAGCACCAGGAATGGACCGAGTTGCTCCGCGATGACGGCAGCGGCCGTCTCCTGGACAAAGACGACCTGGTAGACGCCATGGATAAAATCAGAGCCAATGAAAACACCACCGGTTACGCCTATTGCCGCACCAGCTGGCGGGCAGGGGTCAACTTCCTGGCCCTGGACGCCGCCCTGGGCTGGCCGGCCAAGATCTACGACGGGGCCTGGATCCAGTGGGGCCAGATGGCCAGCGACGACTCCCTGTACGACGGTTCGCTGAATCCGGCCTCGCCGTGGCGAACCGACCGGGATCAGCTTTCCGCTAATCTCGCCTTCAACAAGACCGATGAGATTGACTACCTGGGCGCCAACTCCTACGCCCCCAGCGCCAACCTGATCAATCAGGAAGACGCGTCCATCAGCGGCGTGGAATGCTGTGTTGAAGACCCCGTGGTTGATGATCCCGATGGTATCGCTCCCACGGCCCCCGGTTATCGTTAAAGCAAGACAGAAACCCAGAAAGGACAAGGTGCATATATGAAAACATTGAAAACTATCGGTATCGGGGCCACGGCAGGATTCCTGCTATGGGCGGGCTCGCAAACCGCGGCGGCCGGACCGGTGATCCATCTTCCCAACGACCAGGGCTGGCTGCAGCTGAACTACGAGGCACAGCTGTACGGCCAATGGCGGGACACCGGCTCCGGCCCCGACGCCACCGACGACACCCAGGATGTTTATTTCCGCCGCAACCGGCTCTCACTCCGGGGAATGATCGATGACAATACTTACGGCTTTTACTATTCCATCGAAAATCAGGGGGACCGGCGCATTCAGCCGCTGCATGTGCGGGATTCCGCCAGCGACTTTCATGTCCTGGATGCTTATCTCCTGGCCAATCTCCACGATTCAGCCCAGCTCCGGGTCGGGCTGATCAAGGATCCCCTGGTCCGGGCCCATAATGTGGGTTGCTTCTTTGCCCTGACCCTGGATCGCTCGGATTTTGTTTACACCGCCCTGCCCCGGCGCTCCCGGGATTACGGCGCCATGCTCTGGGGCAACCTCCTGGACCAGCGACTCCAGTACAAAGTGGCCGCCACCACCGGCCTCAAGGACGACGCCCCCAGCGATGACATGCGTTACACCATCCGGGGGCACTACAGCCTGCTGGACCCGGAACCCGCTCCCCTGTATTTTGGCACCTATTTCGGTGACAAGCGGGTGCTTACCATCGGCGGCGGTTACCAGTATGAACGGGAAGCGGTTTACGGCAACCAGGAGTTGAACAACCTCGCCAATGATTACTCGGCCTGGACCGTGGACATTTTCGGGGAATTGCCCACCGCCTCCGGCACCTACACCATGGAAGCGGCCTACCTGGACACCTCCTTTGACGACAACTATCAGGGGGGTTATCCCGACCCGGCGAGCATGGGGATCGACGGCGAGAAAAACGGCTATTACGCCCAGGCCGGCTACCTGCTGCCCAACAACGTCGGCCCGGGCCAACTGCAGTTTTTCGGCCGCTACGAAACCTGGAACTTCGCCAGCCTCGACGGGGTGCTGGACCAGGATGTCGACCGTATCAACATCGGCGCCAACTACTACCTCCGGGGCCAGGACTTGCGGTTAACCCTGGAATGGTCCGAAACCGATTTCGAGGTTGAAAACGGTCTTAATTCAGACTTTAAAACGGCAACTGCCATGGTGCAGTTCCTCTTCTAAAACGTACAACCTTGCCCGCTCCGGCCATTCTGATGGTCATCGCCCGGACCGCCTCTCTCTGCCTCCTCCTGCTCCAGGGCGGTGACCATCAGAGTGGCCGGGGCGGCTTTTCTCTTCCACTGTAAGCGATCACAGGGCACCGCATCTTGCGGCCCCCTGTGACCGCTTACCATTTTGCCCCTGTGATCATTTACCTTCCACTTCCTGCCGGCTTCCGCCGGGATGCTTATCTCTTTGGCCCCAAACTGTTTCCAGGAAAATTACAGGTGTTGCCCGGCAGCGCCCAGTAGCTGAACCAGGGCACTCTGGCGCACCGCGGTGTCCCGGTTGTGGACCGCCAGGGCCAGGGCCCGGCGGCTGCCCACCAGCACCGCCAGCTTGCGGGCCCGGGTGAGGCCGGTATAGACCAGGTTGTTGAACAGCATCCGGTAATGCTGGCTCAGCACCGGCATGATCACCGCCGCAAATTCGCTGCCCTGGGACTTGTGGATGGTAATGGCGTAGGCCAGTTCCAGCTCCGGCAGCTGATCACGGCGGTATGTCACCCGGCGCCCGTCGGGGGGAAAGGTTACCTCGCAGGTTTGCGCTTCGATATCGACGGCGCTGATGGTGCCGATATCGCCGTTGAACACCTCAAGATCGTAGTTGTTGCGGGTGTGGATCACCCGATCACCCAGGCGGAAGAGGCGCTCGCCCAGTTGCAGCTCCGGCCGCCCCGGCCCGGCGGGGTTGACCTCAGCCTGCAGCACCTCGTTGAGGTTGCGGGTGCCCAGGCTGCCCCGGGTCATGGGCGAGAGCACCTGGATTTCAAGCCCCGGCCCTTTGCTCCCCCGCCCCTGACTCGCCTGCCCTTCGCTCGCCAGTCCCTGGCTTTCCGGTCCCTCGCTCCCCCGCCCCCGGTACTTGGGAATCCATTCCCGGTAGAGTTTCTTCACCACCTCCACCGCCGACAGCCCATAATGCAGGGCCGACCAGGGGTGAACCTTTTTCAGCAGGGCTTTGAGCTCGGCGGAGCGGGTCTCGGCCCGCAGCAGCTGGTCAAGATCGACGTGACGAAACTTCTCCGGCAGTTCAAATTCGCTTTCATAGGGCCGCACCGCCTCCTCCAGGCGAAAACTGAAGGGATCGGCCTGCTCCCGAAAGCGACCATGATCAGGAGCGAAATGGCGGCGCACCCGGCCTAAAAAATGAAGCTGCTCCTGGGTGGCCTCGTCGGCATCAAAAAAGAGGCAGTCGCAATCCTGGCGCCAGCGCTCCGGATGCTGGAAGGGGGAATCGATAGGGGGCACCTCGCCCCGGTTGATCTGGTGGGCGTAACGGACAATGGCCGAGGCCGCCGCCTGGCGAAACACCTGGGTCAGCCGGAAAGCGGGCACGGCGGCAACATTCAGCAGATCCCGCAGCACGTTGCCGGCTCCCACCGGCGGCAACTGGTCGGGATCGCCGATGAACAGCACCTGGCCTTCCGGCGGCACGGCCCGCAACAAAGCGGCACTGAGGCTGATATCCAGCATGGAACATTCATCGATGATGAAAAAATCACCTTCCAACGGATTGTCGGCCCGGCGCTTGAAACCGCTGCCCTGCCATTCCAGCAGGCGATGAAGGGTGCGGGCCTCGCGCCCCACCACCTCGCCCAGCCGCTGGGCGGCCCGGCCGGTGGGGGCGGCCAGCAGCACTCTGTGGCCCATGGCCTCCAGCAGGCGCACCAGCACCCGGGTGGCGGTGGTCTTGCCGCAGCCCGGCCCGCCGGTGAGAATGGCAAAACGCCGGCCCACAATGCCGGCCACCGCCTGCCGCTGCTGGTCGGAAAGCTCCAGGCTTTGGGTGCGGCAGTAACGCTCCAGCCAGTCGGCCACCCGCTGCTGCTCCACCTTCACCGGGGCCAGCAGGGCCTTGACTTGGGTCGCCACCGTTTCTTCATCATAATACAGGGTTTTGGAATAATAACAGGTCAGCGGGTTGCCCTGGTTATCGGCCAGGGTACGCACCATCAGCTTGCCCGCCGCCGCCATCTGCGCCAACAAACCTTCGGCCCGGGGAGCGATGTCCAGCTCCAGCAGTTCCCTGACCCCGGCAATCACCTGCGCCAGGGTCAGGTAACAGTGCCCCTGCTCCCGGCCGGCGGCCAGCACATGGCGGATGGCCGCCATCAGGCGCGGCTCGCCGTCCCTGGCAAAACCCAGGCTTAAGGCCACCCGATCGGCGGAAAAAAAGCCGATGCCGAAAATATCCTCGGCCAGGCGGTAAGGGTCGGCACTGACCGTCGCGATGGCCTGATCACCATATTCCTTGTAGATCCGCACCGCAAACAGGGTGCTGATCCCGTGACCCTGCAAAAACAGCATCACTTCGCGGATGGCCCGGTGTTCCTGCCAGGCGGCGCTGATGCTTTTGAGCTTGGTCTCGGCAATCCCGGGCACCTCGGTGAGCCGCTCGATTTCCTGCTCAAAGACATCCAGGGTTTGCTCGCCGAAATGGCGGACGATCTTGCGGGCGGTCTTGGGCCCCACCCCCTTGATCAACCCGGAGCCGAGATATTTTTCCAGCGCCGCAGCCGAAGCAGGCTTAACCTCCAGGGCGGTGTCGGCCTTGAACTGGCGGCCATAGCGCGGATGCTCACTCCACTGCCCCAGAAAGCGCATGGTGGCTCCGGCAAAGACCTGCATCTGGTGCACCAGCACATACACCGCGTCCGACCGCCGGTCAAAGGGCTGCACCCGCAACACCGACCAGCCGTTTTCCGGGTTGTGGTAGGTAACCCGCTCGACGATTCCTTTCAGTTCATCCTGTCTTCGGTCCTGCTGCATATTACCCGGCCTGATTAAGTGGCTTGTCAACATTTGCAAACGAACCGCCCGTTAAATCGATACTATGTTGGCCCTGGCGAACGGTTGCCAACATTCAAAGAACATCCAGGGGGCTGACCACGCCGTGGCCGCCGCGATTTAAGACGTGGGTGTAAATCATGGTGGTGGAAACGTCGGCATGGCCCAGCAGCTCCTGGACGGTGCGGATATCGTAACCGGCGGCCAGCAGATGGGTGGCGAAACTGTGGCGCAGGGCATGGCAGTTGACCCGCTTGGTCAGGCCCGCCGCCAGGGTGGCCTTCTTGATGCTCTTTTGCAAACCGTTTTCATGGATATGGTGCCGCCGGACCACGCCGCTGCGCGGATCGGTGGAAAGGCGGCCGCTGGGAAAGACAAACTGCCAGCCCCACTCCCGGGCGGCGTTGGGGTATTTACGGCCCAGGGCCTCGGGCAGATATACCTCGCCCAGGCCCTGGGCCAGATCTTCCTCGTGCAGCCGCCGCACCTCGGCCAGATGATCCCGCAAAGGCGCCTGCACCCCCTGGGGCAGCGGTACCACCCGGTCCTTTTGGCCCTTGCCGTCACGGACCATAATCTGCCCCAGGTCGAAATCGACATCCTGCACCCGCAGGCGGACACATTCCATCAGCCGCAGGCCGGTGCCGTAAAGCAGCGAGGCCATCAGATGATGCAGGGCGCTGATCTCCCGCAGGGCCTCCAGCAGCCGCGCCGTTTCCGCCCGACTGAGCACCACCGGCAACCGCCGGGGCTTCTTGGCCCGCACAAAATCGGCCAACTCCCCCACCTCGCGCCCCACCGCCTCCCGGTAAAAAAAGACCAGGGCATTGAGGGCCTGGTGCTGGGTACTGGCCGCCACCCGGCCCTCCACCGCCAGCTTTTGCAAAAACGAGGCGATTTCCGCCTCGCCGGCCACCGCCGGCTCCACTTCCCCCAAAAAGCTTAAATAGCGGCAGGCCCAGGAAAGATAAGCCTGCTCGGTGCGAATGGCGTAACGCCGCCGCCGGATGGCAAGCACCAGTTCATCAAGCAGCTTTTCATGCCGCCCGCGCACGGCGTCCAGCAAGGGCGCCTGCCCCGTCGGCGTGGTACTGGGCAACACCCCCTGTTCCCGGGCAATGCTGGGGTGATCAACCGCCAATTCCTGGGCGGAATTATGCCAGTATTCCCAGTTCACTTCCTTCTCGCAGGCAGCCCCGGCAAGCTGCAGCAAATTCCGTATAGCATCCACTGCCTGGCGAAATTGCCAGTCCTTAATTCTGCCTTTGCGCCCCAACTCTTCCAGGTAACGGTTAACCTCCGTGGCATCCAGATCCCGCAGCTTGCGACCCTCCAGCGATTTGACAAAAGCCTCGGCCCGCCTGACATACCAGCGGGCCACCTTCGGTTTAACTCCGCGCTTATTGAGCAAATCAAGATAACGATCCCAAAAGATTTCGACCCTTTTGTTTGGCGTTGACTTTGTTTGCGGCATCAGGTAGCCTCCCGATAATAAACAGTTATCAGAGGGGGATTAACAGCGGCCCAAACCAAATAATACACAGAATTGACTCAAAATCAATAGGTCGCTTTCTGCCTATTTCTATATTTTGCCAATTCTGTCTAAACCACTGTTATGCGTAAAAATGGAGAACAATATGGGTGCAATTTTTAAGATTCCCGGATTCATCGTCTATTTTGTGGCAGGTTTATGGGGGTTCTTCATCTCACTCGGCATCGTGGTTGACCACTTAGGGTTCATAGGAGGGGCTATTGCATTTTTTCTCGCGCCGGTCACGTTGGCTTTTGCGCCATGGTATGAAGCAATTGCTAATTCAAATTGGTTCCCGGTAATGCTGGTGTATGGTGGAGGCATAGGCGCAACAATACTTATTGCAATAGGCTCGGCTATCGACGGTGACAGTCTTTGAAAACAGCATTGGCAGTCGTGGTTGCGGGTGTATTTATGCTAATAGGCTGGCTTATCCTGGCTGCGTTGCTTTATGGCGTAATGTATGTTGCATCCCACGCAAGGGAAGGAGTGGGATTTATGCACCTTCTCAACATTCTTCTTATGTGGGTTCTCGGGCCAGGATTTGGCGGTTTCTTGGCTACGTACATAACGCCCAGACTTTTCAAGACAATCGATGTTTCGACTATTGCAACAAGTTTTATCTCGGTGATTGTAACGCTCGCGATCGTTATGGGCTTATTGTCCTTGGCGGCCTCACAACGCGACGGTGCTGGGGTTGGCCAGTTTATTCTATTTATTGTTCAGGTTGCCGCAATAGTAATCGGGGCA
>LKMJ01007319.1_pt1 | contig 10405 bp, 7 predicted proteins | sample 643391 | NCBI WGS metagenome assembly LKMJ01 (sample SAMN04112250, study PRJNA286221) | soda lake metagenome | biome: soda lake; feature: Kulunda Steppe; material: water; isolation source: sample PL-Br10 brine of Picturesque Lake | place: Russia: Kulunda steppe | collected 2010-07
AAGGCATAGCTCGTGGCCATGTTAGTACCCAGAAGGCATAGCTTGTGGCCATGTTAGTACCCAGAAGGCATAGCTTGTGGCCATGTTAGTACCCAGAAGGCATAGCTTGTGGCCATGTTCATACCCAGAAGGCATAGCTTGTGGCCATGTTAGTACCCAGAAGGCATAGCTTGTGGCCATGTTAGTACCCAGAAGGCATAGGTTGTGGCCATGTTAGTACCCAGAAGGCATAGCTTGTGGCCATGTTCGTACCCAGCCGCCCCATCCCGTGCATCTTGTTAGGGTTGGGAAAGCCCAGGGATGGAGGATTTGCACATTTCAAATCATTCACGCGTTCGGATTTGATTGAATCATTTGCCATACTTAAAAAACACCGATTCACAAACTCACCCTCCTCAAAGTCGGCCCTGTCATGCACCTATTTTGCCCCGTTTAGCACCTTAATAGGGGCCCACGTCAATCCCCTAGACATATACATTGTGATAAATGTATGACATGGAATCAGGGCGGTTGGGATCAGGAAGGGAGGGTTAGTTGGCATCTGTTAGCGCCTCCCCCTCCTCTCAAAAGCCCACTTGCAAACATAGGTTCCAATCATTCGATATATTTTGGAATTCAGATCATTAGCGTACTTTTAAATCAAAGCAGGTGAATCCTGCATTTTTGGGTTAACCTTATACCCTGAACTGACCCTGTACCTATGCAGGTGCCTGGATGGCGGCATCCAAGGAAAAGGCGCACGCTGTGGGCTCAAAAAAGGCTTCAGGCTCACAGGCAGGCGGTAATCTGCCCAACACAAGCTCCATTGCTGCCTTCACCACCAAGTGCGTGACGTGCCTGTACCTGAAGAGTGGTGTGCCTGAACCTGAAGAGTGATGTGCCTGTACCTGAAGAGTGATGTGCCTTTACCTGAAGAGTGATGTGCCTGAACCTGAAGAGTGATGTGCCTGTACCTGAAGAGTGATGTGCCTTTACCTGAAGAGTGATGTGCCTGTACCTGAAGAGTGATGTGCCTGTACCTTTAGTGTGTGAGCTTCCCTGTCCTTGCCTCTGAGCAAGTGCCAGGCCCCCTCAGCTTGGGAGGGTGCAGGTCCGCATGGACTGTGCTGCGACCACAAGCAGGCGTTTGTGGTAGGCTTTGGTGTGTGCACGTGCATGTATGTGAAATGCTGTGTCCAAGTACCCTTGAGATCTGATGTGTGTAACCAAAGACGTATGTGCGATTGCAGTCATCAGAACGTTGGGGTGGCTTCATGATTCTGCCGTGTGATACAGTGTCATACTTTAACAAGACATTGCCATGCTTCCATAAGGGGACATGATATATTTTGTCGGAATGAGATTCTTCTCCAGTGGCAACTGCTGTTGAAATAACAATGGAATGATATTCTTCTCCAGTGGCAACTGCTGTTGAAATAACAATGGAATGAGATTCTTTTCTCAGGGGCAACTGCTTGTTGGAACAACAATGGAATGCAAGGACGCTAGGAGGAATGGTATGCCGAAGGGGAAGCGTTGCACGGCAGTCCCCTAATGTGCCTGAAGCTGGGATGAATGGCTGCAATCTGCAACACATGCACCCTTATGTTTCCACGAGTCACAATGTCTGGTGTGCATGAGTTTTAGCAACCACATGGTTAAGCCTGGCATGCTGCGTCAAACAGATTGAACGCCGGCATTGACAGCTTGAGGGTGATGGTGTGGATTTGTCAACCTCTCAATCTCCTTTGATGCAGCTACTTGTCAAATAGTGACGCTGCCAATGGCACGCATGAAGTGGATGAGGCTTCAGGCGATAGTGGCGCCAGCTTCACTGTCAACAAGAAGGCACCCCAATCCAAGGGCCCATTTGATGGTGAGGACAGAACGCCGGATTTAGGGTGGAGTTGTAACATGAAGAACGTTTTGGGTAAGGAGTGCGTAGCGGCAATTAAGTCCCATCACAAGAATCGGGGCGGGGGTTGTCTTGTTATGTGCAGGAAAGCTCTGGAGATGCTGAGTCAGGTCTAGGGTTTATCTCTTTGAGGTGGGAGTGGATGACTAGTGTCATGCTGTCAAGCGTTGGCTTCCTTGGTCAGAGCTGCCTGGCGCTGAGGTCCAGGGTCGATAAGTTGAATTGTATTAGCAGTCCTCAAGCTTTCTGAGCAAGAACGTGACACTGCTGGATGTTTACAAGGATTGAGTGACACGTGCGTTAGTCATATAATCGCACATGCCTTGTTTGCAGGGATGTCACACCAGCAGGTGGTGCGGGCCTTGGGAGCCTCTTGCCACGCAGCCCTCAAGAAGCTTAAGGTGAGGGCCATGACTCGTAGCATGCCTGGAGCAGATCTGAGGGGCTTGCTAGGGGAAGCGTGAAATAAGGGGAACTTGCACTTGCTTGTAGAGGCTCTGCCATACCAGCCTTCCTGTAGCCTTGCTTGTGTAACATTGCTTAATAGGTTGGGTGGAACATTAACTTTTACTTGCAAGCTTGTGGTACTGGTCCACCTAGAGTTTCGCATCCCTCATCATGAATAGAAAGGACAGACACCACATTGAAACCCAGCACATGAAGTGTTAGTCCTTGAGGGTCGTGGAAGGACCGAGGAGGGTACCAGCTCATGGCTGCTCGACTTTAAGGTTGTCCTTGAGTACTTGAGTCTTTGAGTCCTTGAAGGTTGTGGAAGGACCAAGGAGGGTACCAGCGCATGGCTGCTCAACTTTAAGGTCACCCAAACTCTGCGGCCTTGCCCCTTTGGCCGGGTACAGGTCTTCCAGTCACCTGGCATTGGACACACTGTTCACTCAGTCGCCTGGCATCAGGCATACTGTTCTCTCAGTCACATGGCATCAGACACACTGTTCTTTCTGTCACCTAGCATCAGACATACACTTATTTCAGTCACATGGCATCGGGCACACTGTTCTCTTAGTCACCTGGCATCAGACACACTATCCTTCCTAACACCTGGCATTGGACACACACTTCTTTCAGTCACCTGGCATCGGATACACACTCCTTTCAGTCACCTAGCATTAGACACACACTTCTTTCAGTCACCTGGCATCGGATACACACTCCTTTCAGTCACCTAGCATCAGACACACACACACTTCTTTCAATCACCTGGCATCGGACACACACTTGTCTCGGTCACCTGGCATTGGAAACACTGATCTTTCCCTGATGTAGCAATCTGCCCTCGTGCCCTGCGCAGGGTGAGAAATCGAAAGTGGAGGAGAGGGGTGGCAATTCTGATGAGAGCAGCTTTGAGAAGGTGAGCGCAACTGGGGGCGCATATTGAGCTGCGTCCTCCACCTGAGGTCCCACTGCCTGCAGCTGGTAGCATGCTCGTGCACATCAGCACATGCCCTTGCCCTTTTCGGAAATCCTGATGCATGTCAGTGCGCTGGTGACCACACGCCCGCCACCGTATTTCCCTCTGTACATGGTCGCCAGCTTAACTCCTGTAAGTGCCTCTGGTTGTAGCATAGACCTGCCACCATTCCTCTTTGCATGCTTTGTGCCATAGCCCTGTCCTGGAGCTCTTGCTTTTTGTCGGTCCTTTGCAGAGCGAGTCTGAAGACGAGGCACACAGCGGCCGCATATCCCCACTGCGGATGGCTGCCAAAATGAAGCAGTCCCCCACGCCCGAAAAGGACACCGTGCTTGCAACGGCTGAGAGGAGCGCATCATCCTTGAACGGGAAAGCCAAGCAGTTCTCATCCCTCAACGGGAGGTGAGCGCAGGGGATATGCTGGCCTGGCCAGGTGCACTGACCGGCAAGGCACCCTATTGGGGGTTGCATCAGATGCAGGCACTGGATGCGCATCCATTAGGTAAGGGGCATTGTTGGTAGCTCAGTGCGGAGCGCTGAGGAACTCAGAGTAAGGCAAGGCATATTGTGACTTGTTGCACCTTGAGACAGGTTGGCAAGGGCCTTTGTGTGGCTACGTATCAGATGCACTGCCCAGGGATACACTCCCCAGGGATTGCTTGCGCATCCTGAGATGCCCACAAATGCATCAACCAGGGTTTGTCTGCGCACCCTGAGTTGCACCAAGATGCACTGCCCAGGGACTGCCTGCGTAACCTAAGTTGCACCAAGATGCATCGCCCAGGGTTTGTCTGCGCACCCTGAGTTGCACCAAGATGCACTGCCCAGGGGCTGCCTGCGCACCCACTCAACCAGCGTGGTGATTGAGGGTGCTTCAGCTTGCAAAGCCTGCACAGTCCTTGATGACGCCTCAAAGCAGAGCCCATCTGCTGCTGGACCTTTACCATCTGATATGCCGGCTACATGCAGTGCACATCATGTGCACAAAAACACACACAGACAAATGACTCTGGGCGCAACACCTGCCCACAAGCTGCTGTTCCCACGACTCAATCACTGCGCACCTTCTACAAGTCCAGAGCTTGCTGTGGGTGTGAAGCAGCAACTGTCTGCATGTTTGGAGCACCGCACACGTGTTTGTGTCAAGGGCACTGCGTGGCACTCTCTCCATTCTGCCCGTTGCATGCTGCGCAGGGCCTGCATAGGGACAGGGATACGTGGCACTCTCTCCATTCTGCCCGTTGCATGCTGCGCAGGGCCTGCATAGGGACAGGGATGCGTGGCACTCTCTTTTCTGCCTGTTGCATGCTGCGCAGGGCCTGCATAGGGACAGGGTTGCGTGGCACTCTCTGGTTTGCATGCTGCGTAGGGCCCACACAGGGACAGATGTCCAAGCCTTGCTCACTGCACCAGGGTCACCCCTGTGGGCCACTCCTGTGCGCTTGCTCACTGCACCAGGGTCACTGCCTTGCTCACTGCACCAGAGGGTCACCCCTGTGGGCCACTCCTGTGCGCTTGCTCACTGCACCAGGGTCACTGCCTTGCTCACTGCATCAGAGGGTCACCCCTGTGGGCCACTCCTGTGCGCTAGTCCGTTGCCTGCACACTTCCCTGCTTTGTGTCGCCTAGCTGCTTTGTGTCGCCTAGCTAGGCTAGCCACCGCACTCGTCATCTGTTGACGTTGCAGACATGCCAAGATCAACCATAACAACCCTACTGTCACTCCTCACACCTATACCCCATTGTCACCCCATCGTTATTGCAGGCATGTATCCACCCCAGAGAAGAGCAGGTCCGTGCTGGGACGGTCCAAGACGCTTGCAGACAGGGACTCCTCCTACACTGCTGCCAGGCGCCAGGCTGCAGGTGAGTAGATTGCTTTTTGTGTTGTGTTTTTGTGTGTGCACGTGCATGCGTGTGTGCACGCATGTGTGGGCATGAATATGTTTATGTTTGCACACAATGGGTGTAGTTGAGCCCTTTTTCGAGCTGCGACGCTCAAAAATAGCAAAAGACAAAGCTTTAGGATCGCTAAGGAATGGAAAGGAGCCATAGAAGGTGACCAAGTAGAAAATGGAAGTTTGCAAAGTAGCATTCAAATTACACAACACTGCAATGTAGGCCTGCAATCCCTTTGTCAAATACCATATGGCCGTCATGTGTGCGCCCCCTCTTGCCCGCTGCCATGCATTCTTGTGTGTGCTCATATTTTTGCTGATCTGCAGGCATGGCACTCGCTGCAGCCCACCAAGCATGGGCCGCAAGGGTCACATGTTGGTTTCATATCCAACACCAGCTTTCTCTGGTGCCACTTCAACACTTCAATACAAGCATGCCATGATGCCATCTCCACACCAGCCTGTTCGGTGCGGCCCCGTGCGCAGGGCCCCCAGACTCGCAGCCGCAGCACCGCCTGCACCTCTCCAGCTCTGGGTCAAGCCCTGGAAACTCAACCAAAGATCATGCCAGGGCGCACAGCAGCCTGGCAGTGCCCACCCACCCGTTGGTGCCTCCCTTAAGGTGAGATGGCAGTGCCCACCCACTCGCTGGTGCGTCCCTTAAGGTGAGATGGCAGTGCCCATCCACTCGCTGGTGTGTCCCTTAAGGTGAGATGGCAGTGCCCACCCACTCGCTGGTGCGTCCCTTAAGGTGAGATGGCAGTGCCCACCCACTCGCTGGTGCCTCCCTTAAGGTGAAATGGCAGTGCCCACCCACTCGCTGGTGCCTCCCTTAAGGTGAAATGGCAGTGCCCACCCACTCGCTGGTGCCTCCCTTAAGGTGAGATGGCAGTGCCCACCCACTCGCTGGTGCGTCCCTTAAGGTGAGATGGCAGTGCCCTCCCACCCGTTGGTGCCTCCCTTAAGGTGAGATGGCACCCTCTTGCTTGCTTTTGGTGAGTTGGGACAGCGAAGCTGCAGAAGCTGGGCGCAGGGCCGCCCTCGCACAATCAGGCCGACCTTAGAGCGCTTCCCCAAGTGCGTGTGTGTGTATGCATGTGAATGCATGGCCCCCATAGCGTTGGTCGTTGCTTGCGGCTAAACGCATGGCAATTAAATCCAGACAAAGCGCTGTACGTCATCTATCGCCACCATGTGAATCGTGTGAATTGTGTACATCATCTATCGCCACCTTGTGAATTGCAGCAAAAGTGGCACTTCAGGCCACTTGGCGCCTGGTCATCTCAGCGCCAGAGGTGATGAGATGCAGGTCATCAGTTGCCCCTTCTGCCCATTGCTCAGGCGTTCCTTCCAGTTGTTTAACCCTAAGAGCACTTAACCATACCTTGGGCCATGATAGGAACCACGCCTTGTGCGAGGATATCCTTATTAGCTGCCTGGCACCAAATGTAACACCATACAGGACACCACATAGGGCAGCAGACATTGGATACTTAACAGGGCAGCTCACATAGGACACCAAATAGGGCAGTGTACAGGAATCGAATAGGACGTATAAATATACATATATGTATATACATTTATATACATATATATACATATATATATGGTGTACAGGACACCAAATAGGGCACCATATACATGACATGATGTCATGCCGGGCATCTTTGTCCACTGCCCCAGCCCAGAGGACACAGAGGACTCACAACAACTAGCAAGTTGACGCAAAAACAAACACGACTGGGCAGCACATCCTTGCCTCAGGCGCTGCCATCATTGACAGCCGCCCAAGCCCATAGAAAGCAATGTCTGACATGCCTGGCAACAAACTAGTTGAATATGAGCTCACCGCCAGTGATGCATCAACCATGCACTTGGACAGGTGTATTCCAATCCCTTGGTATGGGAGGATGACGATACTGGCAACTGGAAAGGCTCAATTTTTGCAGTGCATTTGATTTTCTAGTGGCAGCCTCTCGAGTGTGTCCAATGCACAAGTATTTCATGGTCCTGTGCAATATATGCTTGCGCACTGCAGGCATATGCCTCTTTCTGGGGAGCTCCACGCTGTGACCCCAAGAGATGTGGACAGCTCTGATGATGAGGCAATGAAGAGGTAAGACGCGAGGCAATGAGATCGTGGTAGGGGCAACAAAAAAAAGAGTGCAGTCACTACCTAGATAGGTCTGCTGCTTGGATGCTAAGCCTTACAATCCTCCTGCTTTAATCAGTCCTTTATTGCGCCTGGTGTCCTCATGCTCAGCCCAATTATTGCTTCAAAATCCTAAGTCTGCTGGCTTGCCGTTCAGTCTTACCTCCTTCCTACTTCAATATGTTCCTGCTAGACCTGCTGCATCTGTACTTAGCTCCGCTTCCCTCCTGGGGTGGCCTCCTCTGGTTAAACCAAGGGCCTGTAACATGCCTGCGGACGCTGCAATGCATGGCTGTCCTGTGCTCCCTTCGATGGTCGCATCTGCCACGAGGACATGTTTGTCACTTGGCCATCACATCACTGTCACATCGCTGTGCACGGCTGTCACATGGCTGTCACATGGCTGTGCACGGCTGTCACTTGTTTGTCACTTGGCTGTCACATCGCTGTGCACGGCTGCCACACCGCTCCATCCTTTTGTCACGCTGCCATCCGTCTCCCTCTCCTTGCACTGCAGTGCCAGGCGCAGGCGGGGCAGCTCAGGGCCCTACATGCCTCAGGTGAAAACTTGTGTGCTCCTTTTTGGCATCCAATTGAACTGTGTGTGTGTGCGTGAATGTATATTTGCGCACTAAGGGTGTAGGTGAGCCCTTAGGGTGCTCTACATCCCCTGGGGGATTTTCAAGTTGAATGTGACATACACAGATTATAATAGAGGGGTTGCCTAAGCAAAAAACAAAATGTCCCTTCTTTGCTGTGATTTGTTATATTATCATACAACTAGACTACTTATGAAGTTGGGGCTGAAATCAAAGACTTTGGGGGCCAGGATGGGTGACCAGCTTCTGATTTTGGCCATTCTTGGCATATAATACACAAGTGATGAGCAACTCCTCCCCAACAAGAGCCCGTTCCACCCTCTTAGCACCACCATAATACTTCCTTTATGTTCCTTGTTCCTTGATATTTTGTAAGGTAGCCAAAATCTAGGTTACTAGGATATTTAAAGGTAAATGATCCACAATGCATACATCGCTAGCCATTGGGTCTTTCATTCTAATCCTTTTGCAATTATATTCTAAATGCAAGGACACAAAAGCAACACAAATCATGTAATCTAGGACAGTAGGTGATCCGGTGTGGTAAGCTGGCTGTAAATAAAAAATAGAATCATGCCAAAAATTAGGCAAAGTATCCTTGACTGGCTGTTTTCAAGATCAAGTGCTTATTAAGAAGACTACCACTTGCTGAGCTTGAAAGCAGCCCATCGGGAGTACCATAGCATATCAGAAGCTTACTTATTTGGGGCCTTAGAAACCCTCTGAGAGTATGCTTGACTATAGGTGAAGGTGACATTCGTTACTGATCAGTGTTTTGCACTTGATGTTTGACGATTAAAGTGAACAATTTGTCTATTTGCCGGTCAAACTTGTCAATTACGCTGTCAAATCGTTAAAATCTAGTGACGGTGACGTCATTAAAGCACCATAATTAACAGTGCCAAACTTGAAGGACGCTGTACGTGCGCAACACTGTAACAATAAACATTCACCAAAGCTGCCTCCAGCACATCTCCATAAGCGCCTGCCTAACGTTGTCCACATGCTGAGTCAAGTCACTCTCCTTTAAGCCACCCTCATTGCCATCATGCAAGCCACCCTTCATTCAAGCCTCCCTCACAGCCATCAGCCAAGCCACTCTCACCACCATCATGCAAGCCACCCTCATTCAAGCCGCAGCGTGCTTGGCCTGACCCGCCCTGATGAGTGTGGTGTCCTCATTTGTTCCACAGGCAGCTTGCCTTGCGACCTGCTTCTGCCTTTGATTGCATGCACCCCTTGTTTGCACGTCTGTACGTGCCCGCCCTTGCTCGTGGGCGTGCCTGCCTTGATTTAATTGGGAATTGTGTCTCGCCCCCCACTTGCATGCACCTAAACCGGCTTGCAATCCCTGAACTGGTGAGCGCTTGCCCCTATCTTGCGCTTGCACTTACACAGGTCCCTGCATAAGACAGGCTTCCCTCGTGCCTGCTTGCGCTCACACAGGCCCCTACACAACCACAGGCTTCCTTCGTGCCTGCTTGCGCTCACATAGGTCCCTACACAACCACAGGCTCCCCTCGTGCCTGCTTGCATGCCTCTGCCTGCCTGTGGATGCCTGCTAATCTGGAGGCACAGACGGGCCAGGAGAGATGCATACCTACCCCCGTCCACCAGCATGCTCATCCCGGTCCTGCCCGCCTGCCTACCTGCCTGCGCGTGCATGTGTGCGTGCCTGCCTACCTGCAGGTCCGGGAGCACTTGGGGCAGAGCAATTCCTTGAAGCCAGCCTCCCTGTCTCCCCGCCCTCCAAACCAGCCCAACCCCCACGCAGTTGTCCCTCAGGCCCATCTACCCTTCCAGCCCCGCCCCCCTCCACAGCAGCAGCAGGCCCCAGCGCCCCGACCTACCCATGCAGCCCTCCACATGAACCTCAATCCACACCCCGCCCTACCGCTCCAGGTGAGATCTTGCGCCTGGGCTTGCAGATCCTGATCTGGGTTCAGGCCAAGCCACTCACCAATGCCATCAGTGCATATCCAGTGCTGCCGTGGTGTGGACCCTGCTGCGGCGCTGCGGCTTTTTATTGCTGAACGCACTTGAAGACCATGGTGACTTAAGCCAAACGTGTGCCACCTTCGGTGCCAGTTTGATGTGCCGCTCCAGCTGTGTGGGTTGATATGATCCACTTTGTTTTGGCGTGGCCCGACTGCGGTCTGATATGATTCAACCGTGGCAAGGTGAGTGCGTTCAGCGGCCATGGGTTGTCATAATTTAGCTGTGTTTAAGTGTGACCCAGCTGCGGTTTGATATTGTCTAACCGTAGTTTAGTGTGTGCATTTGGCGGCCATGGTTTAGTGTGTGCATTTGGCGGCCGTGGTTCAGAGTGTGCATTTGGGGGCCGTGGTTCAGAGTGTGCATTTGGCGGCCGTGGTTCAGTGTGTGCATTTGGCGGCCGTGGTTCAGAGTGTGCATTTGGCGGCCGTGGTTTGGTGT
>LKMJ01007320.1_pt1 | contig 10405 bp, 13 predicted proteins | sample 643391 | NCBI WGS metagenome assembly LKMJ01 (sample SAMN04112250, study PRJNA286221) | soda lake metagenome | biome: soda lake; feature: Kulunda Steppe; material: water; isolation source: sample PL-Br10 brine of Picturesque Lake | place: Russia: Kulunda steppe | collected 2010-07
GGACAGTGCATGTGCTGAGCAAGGAAGTGCACTTGTTGGACAAGAGCAGAGGTACTTTAGCGCCACCTGCCAAGGACAGTGCATGTGCTGAGCAAGGAAGTGCACTTGTTGGACAAGAGCAGGGGGACTTGAGAGCCACCTGCCGAGGACAGTGCGTGTGCTGAGCAAGGAAGTGCACTTGTTGGACAAGAGCAGGGGGACTTGAGAGCCACCTGCTGCTCAAGCGCATTGATTGCTGCACAATGCCCGACGCTGCGTTCGGGATCCTTCCTGCGCGTTCCGTCCTGACTTAGCCCTCTAACTATTCAGAGGCGCCCCACCCTGGCTCAAAGGTGGCTCTGTGATGTCTTGTGCCTTTATTGAAGAAGGTTGACATCAATGAAGAAGACCGGGAGGGGGGGGGCTGTAAGGGAGGATGCTGCAAGGGCCAATCCATCAGGGGTCACATTCTGCCCAGCCTCGTGGAAGGAGGGAAGGCACCTGCACGTGGTTGATTGGTCCACTGAGCAGACATGCTCCAAGACGGACGCACTGCCGAGGGGCGCCCAAAAGACTGCATGCCTCCTCTTACCCTGTCACATGCCGCGCACGCCCTTGGCATCAGGGCGGGCGCACGGATGCACTCTAAGGCCTCGGCACAAGGGCGCTGCAGGTGTGCAGACACCTCCCCGTTTTGTGCGGCGCGCGCTCAGCCCTGTGTCGGGTGCATGGCATGTGCTGCACACAACACCCTGCACGCGACGGTGCTGTGCACCTAGCTCTCTGCCCCACACAGCAGCCCCGCTTGCAGGGCGTGCGCGCACTCGTGCAATGCACCCACGCGCCTCCGGTCCATGCGCCTCGCCCCTCGCTGTGCGCGCCGCCTACGCCGCGCGAGATCAGTGTCACACAACGCTGCGCATGATCGACAAAAGCAGCGCGTGTCACTGCTTGCGCACCTTGCTGTAAGTGCGCTGCTTGCAGGACATGTCGTGCATTGTCGACAAAAGCAGCGCGTTGTCACCGCTTGCGCACCTCGCTATACGTGTGCTGCTTGCAGGACATGTCGCGCGAGATCAACGACACAATGTCGCGGTCCTACGACGTGCCTGAGGACCTGGATGAGTCCGACCTCATGGCGGAGCTGGAGGGCCTGGAGGGCGACATGACGTTCGAGGGCGAGGCCGAGGCGCCCTCCTACCTGCAGGTGCGGGCCCCTCTGGGGCACCAGGGCGTGCCGCATGGAGCAGAAAGGGGGGGGGGTGAGCATACAGGAAGTGCGCCTGCGTGCACGTGGGGCGATGGGGGTCATGCAGGCTTGGGGGGCCTTTTCAAGGCTCCCCAAGAAGCGTGGGGCGGTGGGGAGGGAGGGGTAGGGGCGATCCGCATGTACGCTGGTGATGCTGCTGCATGGTCACGCATGCACTCTGGGCGGGCTGTGCTGAGTGGGTGTGTACTCCATGTACGCAAGGGGCGGTGCTGGCCGCTCATGCCTCTTGCTCAAGAGGCAGTACCGCATCCACGTGACCCGCGCCCCAATGGCGGTGCTGGGCATGCTTGCCCTGCTCCTCTTGTGCCTCCTGGCGTGCTGCCGACCGTTGTGGTGTCCACCAAGTCTGCAAGCACCTTCACTGGCTGCAGCACGAGAACCCCACTCGTGTGTGTGTGTGTGTGTGTGTGTGTGTGTGTGTGTGTGTGAGGGTGGGGTTTTCACAGAAAATAGAAGGTGCCTGTCGGGCGGTCAACCCACTTGTTGGCTGCTAGCCTGGTCCCTGGCCGTGCAAAGGCACGTGGGCACTGCCTTCCTGGCCGCCCGCGGGCACTCACTAACCATAGGCCTCGGCGAGTGCTCGTGCGCCTGTTGTCAGCTGTGCTCGTGCGCCTGTTGTCAGCTGTGCTCGTGCACCTGTTGTCAGCTGTGCTCGTGCGCCTGTTGTTAGCTGTGCTCGTGCACCTGTTGTCAGCCGTGCTCGTGTGCCTGTTGTCAGCTGTGCTCGTGCACCTGTTGTCAGCTGTGCTCGTGCGCCTGTTGTCAGCTGTGCTCGTGCGCTTGTTGTCAGCTGTGCTCGTGCGCCTGTTGTCAGCCGTGCTCGTGTGCCTGTTGTCAGCTGTGCTCATGTGCCTGTTGTCAGCTGTGCTCATGCGCCTGTTGTCAGCTGTGCTCGTGTGCCTGTTTCAAGCTGTGTGGCCTAGTGAGCACATCATCCAGGCGTGCTCTCTAGCCAGCCCGTCATGGGAGCACATGGCATGCAGCCAATTTGCCAACTGCTTTCAGCTAAGCGCCTGCCTCATTGATGTGGAGGGTCATCAAACCGGCTGGCTGTGTGCATCTTCTTCATGCAGGAACCAGACGTCGAGCTCCCCTCTGCCCCAACCAAGCAGCAAGAGGAGGAGGAGCAGGAGCTGGGCCTGCCGGCCATGCGGACGTAAGCGCTGCAGGCATGCCAGCTGTGCAGACGTGAGCCCTGCAGGCATATGCCAGCCATGGCAACGTGTCCAGCACACAGGTGTGCTGGACATGCAGATGTGCTAGGAATGCATAGATGTGCCGAGCACGCAGATGTGCCAGGAATGCACAAACGTGCCAGGAGTGCACAAACGTGCCAGGGGTGTGGGCGTGCCAGCCACACACACACGTGCCTCATGTATGACACACATGAGCTGCAGCGTGTGTGTGTTGAGGTCCCAGCTGCAGCCCTTGTCCATGCCAGTCTGTGAGAAGCGCTGCCCGTGCCGGGCCTGGGCGACACACAGGGTGGACGCGGCGGCTGTGCATGTAAGCGTCGGAGCCGTGTGGTGCATCTTTTGTTTGGCTTTTGTGTGCGGGCAGAGGCTCGGTTTGCTGGGCAGGCATGTCATGTACATACAAGGCAGGGCTCAGAATCGTGTTTTCAACAGTGGTGCTGTGCACCTTTTGTACTTGTACTAGTTTCCTTGCCTACTCCTGGCGCACTGTGCCCAGCACCCTGAAGCAGGTCTTCAGTGCCCCAGCCTGTGATCTTTGGCTTGCATACGTGGGGGATGGACAGCATGGCAGTGGTGGAGCACGGGAAATCCATGGCACGCAGATGATTGGGGGGAAACACTCCTGCCTACGTAGCTTTTCCCTTTTCTTGCTCTTCTTTTTTGGAGGCGTTGGCATGGCAGCGGTTAAGCATGGAAGTGGCCTGCCTTATGCTCCACTTCAGCATGGGCTCAGGTGCCACAGATCCCCATTATTGGAAGATGCTGCCATCAGGTTGTGGCCTATTTGGCTCAAACATCCACGCTTGCGTGCAGACAGCATCTGCTGCACACCACCTTTTTACGCTGGGCTGGTCTATACCTATACTGTCTGTAATTGATCTTGCAAGCTTTGCACTCTGCCTGATGTATTTCAATCGCTTTGTAATTTATCTTCGTTGCACCTGCTGGGCACAAGTTTACAAGTTTAAATTTAAAGTTTAAATTTGGTTGCTATCAAAAAAACATCCATAAGCTTTGAAATAAAACGATAGGAATCATTAGTTTGTTTCTGGAAAAAATTGAAGACATCTTCAGAAGAACTTGGGAGAAATAAATAATAAGCTCCAGTCTGATTGACAGTAATTTTGTGAGCCATTGGTAAATCGTGAAACAAGCCTGCAAATTGAAGCCTCGACGGATACATTTGCATGCAAGGGCACAAGAAAAGAGCGTGTTTTTCATCTTGAATTGCCTGCAAGCCACACTTATCACAGGTACCATCATAATGTTCCCTGCCTGCTGGGCATGTGACTCCATACTATGTAAGTAACAGGCTGCAGCTGGTACTTTTACAAATCATGATGGTAGATGCACGCACTGGCAATTCTGGAAAGAAAGGAAGACTAAGCCCTCTGGGATGGGGCAGTTGCACAGTTTCGTAGTTAAAGTTACAAAGCTGTATATGCCCTACAAGGGTAGCTTAGCTGAAACCTAGAAGGCCTGCAACCTGAACCAATTGTAAGAAGGTGCCAATATCAGAAGGGAGGAAGTGTCTGAAAGATCGAAGTTTAGATGGAAAGTCAAACCAGAAGATGTTCGAAGGGGAGTTCACAAAAAGCCAGGCTCTTCAATTTCAGTCAATTGCGTGCTTGCAAGTCTTGCTTTTGGAGCTTTATTTCAGTCCCCTTTCATAGTTTCTCAGACGTTGCCTTGTGTACACTGATGCTTTGTGAGATTCAGCCTACGCTTGATATGTCTCAGCTGAGCTGTCCTCGTTCAGCACTACTGCAGAAGTAAAGCCAGGCTTACGCTTGACTCATGGGCCATGTGACCCTTATCTATGAAATAGGACAATGAAGGCCTGTTGGAGACACCTTTGCTCTTTGAATTGTGATAAGAACAAACAAATTTCACAGACTTACGTCACACTGGCAGCATTTTAAAGCAGCAAGGCAACCTCTTGACTGCAAGAGTCATCTGTCAAGATTATAAATGCATGTTATGCGCGAGGTTGCCAGAGGTCTATCAAAGATCAAACATTAAATGAAATGGCTGCGCACCAATCCCCATGAATGTCAGGAACAATAACTAAGGAACACATGCGCGCAAATCCTTGCTGACATCAGGAATGAGCCCTAATCTCCTACTTAGTGAGAAGTACTTACCAAGATGCCAGAAACTATGGAGCATGACGAGGGCGTCAACTCACAGTCACTCCCTACTTAACTAGCCCACTAGAAATGAATAAGATGCGCTCAACCTGCCAAAAAGAGTATGAACTTCATTTGATAAACCTATCAACACAACATCCACCCACGATCGATGACAGGCATTTGGCAAACCTAGACACAACACCCACCCACAATTGATGACAGGTTAACACCAAGGAAAGAGGGATGGGGTCTGAGAGGAGGTTGATGCAGGCATGATAAGGTCAAGGGAGCCAGCAGCGAGCTATTTGTAAGGGGTCAGCTCTCGGCCTTCAGTTGCGAAACGTTTGGAGGACTCTCATCCTCCAGTCTCTTCATTTCGGCATGCATGCGCAGCGCGATAGCTTCCCAGACCTGCACACGGTCAGCCCGAAGAGCCAGGATCAAGGGGGAGACAAACAAGCATCAAGATTGCAAAGCTACCTTCCAAAAGGCTGGTACTTGGCCTCTGTTTCTCATGCAAACGAGCCTCTGGGCTTTGATCCCCCGCGCCTTGCCCGTTTCAGTCATGCTAAAACATGGAACAGTCCAGGCCCGTAACGGAGGCTTGCATGCACTGAAAAGGAATTGGTCTGTGCACATCTAGGTGAACCACTTGCAGGGGTGGCCAAACAGGGCCTGCACATACACCCAGGCGTAAGAGCCCTCCCATCTGTAACTTGTGTGTTAAAGGGTTCGTGGTTGCGCATGTGGTTGCGCATGCAATTGTCTGAAGCCCCAAGCTCAGTAAAAAGTTAAGTGAAACGAGTTAACATGCACAATTTCCTGCACGTGGCACTGAATCTGAGGCACAAACACACATGCACACCTTCTGCTGGTCCTTCCCAGGCTTGTTGCAGTCGCATGTGATGTCTGATAGGTCCATTGGCTCCCCTGCAAGAGCAGAGAAGCCCAATTGAAGCAACGTGCTGTTCAGAGCTGAACCCTCTTTTCTCTGCTTCGCTAGATGGACGGATGGTTTCCGATGGGACCTAGACCACAGGTGGGACCTAGGCCACAGGTGTGCAGGCTGGACCTAGACCACAGGTGTGCAGGCTGCAATCCCTGACTGACGTTGTTTCTTTTGCAGCTGCTGCGCAGACTGATGCGCAGACACTGTGCACTGCAAGGATGGGTCACATCCCCACCCCCTACCACCTCAATTCTTGACCTCCACTCTGAGTGGTGAGTGGGCCCCATACCGCTTGCACCGAGCGCAGCACCCGCCAATGTCAGCGCTGATGGTGCGGTAGCCCTGACCCTTGTCACGTGCTCATAAAAGTGCAGCACTCACCAATATTGACGGTGATGGTGCGGCCAACCCTGAAGATGAAGGCTTTGAAGGGAAGCACCAAGGACATCCCGCTGTGGTACATTGGCAGTATCAAAGGATCCCTGCGGAATGTGTAGGCACTGTCACAATCACGCAAGTGCGCGCGAGTGTGCATGTTTGAGCCAACACATCGCCACATCAAGTAACCGCATCCCCAGAATAGCCACTGGGGCAATGGCGTGGCAAGCACGCCTGGAGTGGCGGCTGTGAGCACCTGGCGAGGAGAGCAGAGCAGCATGCCCACGGCCATGTGCCCCGAGCAGCATGCCCAAGGCCACATGCCCCGAGCAGCAAGCTTAACGCCCTGAGCAGCATGCCCACCACACTATGTCCTTTCTTCTAAGCCGCGCACCTCCCATTGGCCAGCCTGGCATCGCACACCTGCGCAGCACGCGCACAGAGCCCAAGCACCCAAACGCTTTAAAAGACTCCCTGAACAGACCATCATGGCCAGGGCCAGAAGGCACCTGCGCAGCTGTGCAGCGCACTCAATTGGGCCAAGAGCAGCCTTAGCAAAAAGGTAAGGCACACATGCTGGTTGCCAAGATGTTGAGCAGCACATGATGGGAACTAGAATGAAAGGGGAGGAGAGCGGCGCTGTGAGCCTGTTCACAAATAGGTCTTGCACATGCCTATGGCTTGCATGCGCTAAGTTGTATGCCTAAGGCATGCATCTCGCTTGTGCGCCTCAGCAGTCTAGCACACGCTCGTGCTGCAGGCTTCCTTGCATCGCATGCGCGGGCTCAAGCGCGCTTGGGTGAGCGCAGCCTGCGTCGGGGCACGCACAGGGATCTGGGAAGCTCTGGGGCTGAACAAGCAAAAGACGCTCTGGCCAGCTCACCGGCCTCTTTGAGGACACGGTCGAGCACATGCACAAGTGTATGCGCACCTGCACATTGGCACGAGGGCATGTGCTCCACCCCCTGACCTCGCCTATTCGCCCCCCCCAATACCCCCAGGCACCCAACCCTGCATGCCCCGTCACTTCTAATCACACTGCCAGTGAGGCCTCTCCTGTGTGTGCGTGTGTGTGTGTCAACCACACCATGCGCCTGCGTGCGCTCACCATCTTGCCCACGCCCCACTTGAATGTCCCTAGCCTCCCATCCAGCTGAATCTTGCCCTCCGGGAAAACATGGACCCAGTCCCCGCGGGCGGCAGCCCAGGCGGCCACCTTCATCATGGGCTGCTGGACACCCTCCCCTCGTAACTGCACGCAGGAGAAGGGAATGTGCACAAGAGCAGGAGGGTGAGGACCAACGCAGGAAAAAGGATGTGGGTCTGGATGCTTGACCAAAGCATGATGTGCATGCAAGAGTGCACACATACAAACACAATCATACGCACATCCACACAGACTAGTGTGTACTGGAACTGCTGTGCGCATGTACAGGAAGGCGAGCAGGGGCTGCTGTTGGGCTCAGCCATGGCACCCTTGCAAGTGCGTGCGCCTTGCCAGCTCATCCACACAGCACTTGTGCATGATCATGCAGCATACCAGCTCGTTTGCGAGGTTGATAAATTGAACAGCAGCACTTACCACCGGCAATGTCTTCCCAGCCGCAAAGAACTGCCTGCATCGCAACAAAAAATTTCACACCCGGGTCAGGCACTCTCAGGCACTTTGATGCTACCCAAAAAGCTACCCCAAAAGAGCTGCCTGCACCACAGCCCCTGACCACACACCCGGGTCAGGCACTCACATTAGGTATGTCGGTACATACCAAAAGCCACATCTGACGATATTACACAGAGGCAACTTAATGCACCATTGTCAGTTTTGCCTTGAGTAAGTTAGAGCACCATTTCGAGTGCACAAGGCAACCGCGTGCTAGCGTATGCAACCATAAAAATGGCAGTCAGTGCAGAGAAGTGCACGACTGAAACGCTCCGGGCCAAAGTGAGGAAGAGTAGAAGAGGGCTTACAGCCCCTGGCAAGCCATTTGCTGGTGAAACATGATGACTCAGTATCAGGAGGCGCAGTCAGACCAGACCAGACCAGACTAGGACAGATAAGGACTGCTCTGTGAGTCCCAGCACCGGCGCAGCACCAACTACCAGCCACAACCAGATCCTGCTACAAAGCACCACAGCACCAGCCACCAACCAGCACCAAGTACACCCAGCATTAACTACCAGCCTGCACCAAGAATGCCCAGCACCAATTACCAGCCGCACCCAGCCTAATACAGGCCTGAGGCGTTCACGATTGCGTACAGCAAAGGTAGGCCAGGACGTGCGACCCTGGGCGCACGCAGGCAGAGGGTGTATGTCTGCCAAGGCTCCCAAACGCTGAGAGCGCTCATGTACCCAAGGCTCTGGTTGCGGCCACATCATCAGCCAGGTTGTGCATGTGTAGGGTCGATGAGCACGCACACTCACATCTGTCTCACATCTGTGCGCTTGACATACTCACACTCACACACACATACAAGACGAGCAGACACGACTGAGCTCATGCACGATCTGCACATGTGCATACACGTTCACACATGCACTCACACAAAATGCAAATACACGCCTGGGCAGCGCCTCTTCCCTGGATCAACCACAACAGCCCATACTTGAAGCACACCACCTGCACGCACAGCGTCCGTCGCCCCCCCCTCAACAGCTCATCCTTAAAGCACGCCACCCCCGCGCACAGCGTCCACCGCCCCTCCCTCAACAGCTCATTATTGAAGCACACTTCCCGCACCCACAGCGTCCACCGCCCCCACCTCAACAGCTCATTCTTGAAGCACACTTCCCGCGCGCACAGCGTCCACCGCACGCGGTCCTCCCAGGGGTCCAACCAGAAGCGCGCCCAGGGCGTGAGGGCACTGGGGATGCCAGGGTCATCGAACATGCTGCAAGGACCCATGGCACATGGGGGCCGTCAAGAGTGCGGCAACAACAAGATGTGCATGAGGGCACAAGGGATGCCCGGGTTGTCAGACATGCCGCGAGGGATGCGTGTCAGCAGCAAGGCTGCACAAGGGGCCATCAAGCATGGCGCAAGGTGCACGGTGCATCTGCATCACAGCAAAATGGCGGCTGGCAAAGTAAGGTTTTTGCACCCGCCCTTCCAAATGCTCTGCAGGCTCACATCTGTGCTGCCCTGAGAAGCTGGGCCACAGGACGCCATGCCAGCACGTCAGGCACACAGATATGGCTGCATACAAAGGCGGGGGCAGAGGCCTTGGCTCACCGGCCTGTGCCTTCCCTCACGAGTGCTGCCCAGCACATCAATACACAAGCTGGATGCACCGCATAAACCCCACAGCTGTCTCGTCCTGGCATTCTCGCACCTGCCAGGCTGCCTGTGCAGCACGGCTGTGCACCACCCCTGTGCACCACCCCATGTGCAGCACGGCTGAATGTGCATTCTCATGAGCATAGTTACGAGTGCACCTGTCCAGTACGCAGCCATACACGCATGCGCCCTTAAGTTCAGGCTCCCAAGCACAACTGCATGCACCTGCCCCAGCACGCAGCCAGGAGTACATGTGGGCTGCTTCTAGTGAGCGCCAAGCGCGTGGTAGTCTGGGTGCTCTGCGCCCGAAGCGACTCAGCCTTAACGCTGCGCATTGGCTGCGGGCCGCACAGAAAGCAAGCTTGATTGCACTGGCATCTTGGTGCAATAGCTGCTGAATGGATGCATGCAATGCACACATACTGTCTGCCGCACAGTGTACGGAAGGCATGAAATTGTCCTAGCAAATTAAAGACACAATCCTCGTGCATGGATGCTCCTTACCTCACATGGTTGGCAATAGTTATGAGACCAACATCCTTGGGCCGGTGATTTAAGGCATCTGTAAATCGCTCATAGTTCATTATCTGCTGATTGATGCAACAGGCAAGGGCCATTGACATTTCAGGCAGCATATGGACTCAGAACGGGTGCATGACAGCTGCCTTTTCCTAGCAGACAATTGCAAATGATCTTGGGCCTAACATTTCAGGTGCACAATACTGGATTAATCCAAGTCCATCCTGAATTTTATCCTTAACCCTCCATACAATTGAAAGAGACTCATGCAAATTGCTGCTGATGTGAGCTGCAGGTATGCCCCAGGGCACAATTCCATACATGTTGGCAGACTTTTGCCCAACTAATAAATGCATGCATATGCACTGAAAGAAAAGAGTATGTTAGGTCTGTTTCAAATCCTACCTCAAAGTTGTTCAATACTGTCAGTGTCAATTTTGCAAATCCGGAAACAAGCCCAAGCGTCAAAGATCTTCCTGGGCACCAAAAAACCATGCACAAGGCAAGAAATTCAACATATGGTGATTGCAGACTACGATGCGATGTATGCAATAGCATAAGAGTTCACATCGTTGACGTTGCTGAGACTCGTGTGTTTGTGTGTGTGTGTGTGTGTGTGTGTGTGTGTGTGTGTGTGTGCGTGTGTGTGTGTGTGTGTGTGTGTGTGTGTGTGTGATATAACTTGGTGCATGCGCAAGCAGACAC
>LKMJ01007322.1_pt1 | contig 10404 bp, 19 predicted proteins | sample 643391 | NCBI WGS metagenome assembly LKMJ01 (sample SAMN04112250, study PRJNA286221) | soda lake metagenome | biome: soda lake; feature: Kulunda Steppe; material: water; isolation source: sample PL-Br10 brine of Picturesque Lake | place: Russia: Kulunda steppe | collected 2010-07
CATACGCCGCTGACAGACCACGCACATGCCTGGAGCCGTGCCCTCCCCGCCTCCCCTAAAACACACGCGCCTGGCCCCTGGGCTTGCTTTCCGCGTGTGCACTCCAGGAGTTGTTTGGCCCCCTGTCCATGCGCGCCCTGGAGGAGGACCGCTATGTGCGCCAGACGCGCGGCTACCTGCCGGAGGCGGAGGTCGCATTCATTGACGAAATTTTCAAAGCCAACTCTGCCATCCTCAACACGCTCCTCACCATCATAAATGAGCGCCAGTTCGACAACGGCTCCTCGCGCGAGCACGTTCCGTTGCTGACCGTGGTTGGTGCGTCCAACGAGTTGCCCGAGTCGGAGGAGCTGGACGCGCTTTACGACCGCTTCCTCGTGCGCCGCCAGGTCAACCAAGTCAGCCCTGCCGGTGGGTGGGCGGGGTGAAGGCGCGGGCTTTGGAAAAAGCTTGCCGCTCTGGTGCTGCTTGCGCGTGGGGGCAGGTCTGTTTGTGACGGTGGGGGGTGTGAGCGTGTGCGCATGGCACGGGAGGTGCAGTGGGGTGTGGATGCCCGCAGGCGCCATGGGGTCCTGGGCCCTTTGCAGCCCCTGAGCGCAGCCGGCTGTTTCGCAGGGAGGCTGCCCTGCTTTGGAGGGTGCAGTGCTTTAGATATACCGTCAGTCAGCGAGGGGGCAGGCCCTGCCTGGTGCGCGTGCAGCGTGCAGCTGGGAGGGGGGGCGGCCCAGGCCCTCTCTGGGCTGCGCGCATTCTCAGCATTCTCAGAAAAGTGCATGTCTACTGTGATGCTGCTGTTGGGTTGAAAAGTGTTGAATGGTCTCTGGAGGTGGAGGGTGTCATACGCTGCTCTCTGCGCAGCATCGGCTGTGAGCTGGCCGGCAGGGTCTGAGGTGACGGGTGCGGCAGCCTGCACCGTCACCTCAGGGGCCCGCGCAGGGGTGTGCGCCCGCTGCGGCCTGCCACGGATGCGCATGCCTTGGGTCTGCTGCCGGGGCCAAAGAGAGGCGCTCTATGTGCGCCTGGACCTGCACTCAAACACATGTGCCTGCAAATTCAGGGGCGGGCATGCCTTCCTCGCGTTTTTAAACACATAAAGCCGCGCTTAAGGGGAGCGAGCGCCTGCAGCCCCTGATGTTCAGGCCGTGGCCGGAGCAAGCCGGCCCTGCACGCACGACATTTGAGTGCGAGCCCCTGTGCCAGGATGAGGGACATTGGTATGGGCTGTGGAACGCACGCATGTGCAGGCGTGGCCCAGATGCTGCAGTACTACTCCGCCAACTCCACTGGGGCCGTTGGTGTGAACGGGGCAGGGCCCAGTGGCTACGCCGCACAGGTACGCTGAGTGTGGCGCGTTTAGAACGTGCCGGTGTGCAGTGCGCTGGCGTGGGGATGCCGGGGGCTGGACATTGCGTGCGTGTCCGAGAGACCAGGGCTGAAGTCGGAGTAGATGTAGCTGTACATGTAAGCAAGTGATCCAGAGCTGACCCTGCAGATGTGACCAACAGACCAGGCTGAAGAAGTCAGGTGTGGTCCTTGAGAGGCAAATTCCAAAGGCCTGCAACGCGCGGGAGGGAAGGTGGGGGTGCTCAACTGCGCAAGAGGACACATGCGCTTACACACACATGCGCACCAGGTCCTTGAACTTTGAGCCGCCAGGGGATGTCATGATTGCAGGTAGTGTGTCTTGGAGCTCTTTCTTTGGGCAGATGCAGCATTGTGGAGGTCACACTCAACGCCATGATTCAGGGAGCAAGTGTGGGCTCAGATGCCTGATGAGGCCCCTGCTCCAGTAGCACTGACCTGGACTGCCACTAGGTGCACAGGGCTCGGGCGCATGAGTGACATTTGCATGCGTGTGACTGGCGCTCTCATGCATGCAGGGAAGTATGGCCAACATGGCCCCTGGTATGCAGCTTGGGCGTGAAGACATCCGAGCATGTAAAGCGCAGGTGTGGTGGGTGGAATGTGCAGTGAGCACGGGGCGTGCAAAAGTGAGTGCAAGTGTGTGCAGGTGCGTCTGTGATGTGTGTAGGCGTGCACTCCTTCGGCCCCATGATCAGAGGTGGCTGCTCTTGAGCGGCAGCACTTCCATGCACTCAGTAAGCTGGACGAGTGCATGCGTAAGCTCAGGAGCGCTCGCAAGTGCACAATTTGTGCAAATGTGTGCCTGTGCACGTGTACTTGTGTGCACAACGGTGGCTGTGATGGCGTTGGCATGCAAGACTTGTGACGCTTGTAGCCCCTTAAAGGCCGCATGTCGTGATATGCATGCACCCAGCACACCTTGCCTGCTCTGGCCGTGGGCCTGTGCCCTCTTTTGTGTTGTTTTTGCCTAGTTGTTAAGCGACTATCTGCCCCAATTCTGGGTGTAGCAGGGTTATCAAGCTTGCATCACAAGTTCTTCGCTGCACCGGGCATGCGCCACGCTCACAGAGCTTCAGAAGATGCATCAGGGCATTCTATTTCGCAGGCAAGAATAGTGGGCGAGACTGTGTACACATTGAGCATGACCGCCAGAGGCGTGGCCAGGCGCATTGCTTGGCACGGCCAGCGACCAGGTGCCCGGGATGCGGTGCACTGAGTGGGCCATGGCAACCCACTGCGTAGTTGTCAGACGCTGTTGGGGCACGCGTGTGCTACAGGCACTGGCAAGCGTGCGCGTGCCTGCCACCGTCATTCAGCTCATCACCGACCTGCGCACGTACCTGCAAGAGAAGGTCGAGCCGCCTGTGTACATCAGTGACCGCCGGCTGGTGAAGTCCATCCAGCTGCTGCAGGTGTGTACTGGCTTATTTGCCAGAGTCACTCATTATCTTTGAGCGACAGGTGGTCCAGCGTGGCAGGCCGTGCTGGTCCACCATGCGCTTGCACTGCCCCCTGTCTTGCCTTCTTCGAGCAGCAGGCAACCCACTGCTGATGGTGCCTCTGGTCATTGTCACCAGCTCTGGGCCAGAGCCAGGGAGTCTCTACACCTAAGCTGTGATGATGCTCAGGAGTGTGGGCAGCAAATGGGAAAGACAGCTGGAGTGCTGCTGAATGGGAACGCACATGCGAGCGCGCCTGGTGCGGTGGTGTGTGCAGGTGGCCGCATACTGCAACGGCCGCGACACGGTGACCGAGTATGATGCGCTCCTGCTGCAGCACGTGCTCTGGCAACGGCCAGAGCAGGCAGACAGGATCGCGGACTGGGTTGTGAGCCAGCTCTCTGTTGACGACGGCCTGAAACAGGTGGGCGTACAGAGCGCGCAAAGCGATGGTGTTCTCCGTGAGCATCAGTCTGGTTTGCTTGTGCAGCTGTTTGTCTGTGCTGTTCCTTGTGTACACGCTGAAGGCCGTCCCCAAGAACAGCCCCCCCCCCCTCCCTGCCAAACTTCACCAGTCTAACTTTGTTTTACCAGCTCATCTCTGCAACCCCAGCATTCTTTCCCTGGAAAGTGCAGGAAGCTGCTAGTCTGTTGCACCTGTCAATGCAAGGCAGGTAGGCAGGGGGGCTGTGCGTGGGCTAGGGGCCAGGGAAACAAAACAGTTTACAGTTAAAGATTGAGCCCAAATGCTCACACAGCTCACTTCCCCGCTACTTCTCGGGACCAAAAATCTTCTTTTTGGGGTCTGCAACCTTGGTCTAATAGGGGTGCCTAGGCCAGCAGAGTGAATAGAGTCACAGAAGAAAGTGGACATGACATCTCACACTGGACATGACATCTCACACTGAGCAGTAAACACCCCTTCCCATGCTTTTAAATGATACCTGAAATTACTCCGCACAGTTTGGCTTGTCCAGCTCGCAGGATGACGCAGTACAGGACGAGGCACCAGCATTACGCACATGTGCTGTACAGGCACTTATGGGTCTATCACTCACAGCGGACGTCCCCATGGACCTCCCTGCACGTTTTCGACATTGCTGCATCAAACCGTGGTGCATAAGCAGCCTGTAGCCTGGAGCGCTGGACCTTTGGCGCTAATGTCAGGATTAAGGGTTAGGGTTAAACCCCTTGGAGCTAGGGGTTAGGGTTTAACCCTAACCCTTAACTTTTAAGGTTGAAATTGAAAGTCTTGCTGCAGGATGGCTCAAGCCTGGCCTCGGATGCTGCGCAGGTCGCCAGAAAATAGTTGATTGCTGTATCATTTACTTTAAGACCTTGGTGAGACGAGTTGGCCGGGAAAAGCTCAAGAAGAAAGGTGAAATTCCAGCAGGGAGCTGGCTGTTACCCGCGCCTCAGGAATGACCTCTGGGGTGCCCTCAAACCCCTCTGGCTGCTTGGAACATGAAAAGTGACCCTGGAAGCTTTTGAGACGGTTGGGGGGGGGGCGTTTGTGGGCAAATCCTGGAGTCAATTCACTTCCTGATCCTGCTACAAATCAAAGCGCCTGTGACTTCCTGCACCTGCACACCCAGGTTCAATACTTGTTATCAGGGCTGTTCAGTCGGGCATGCCGGTCCTTGGGCAACCTAGACAAGGTGAGCACCCTGCTTCAGCTGACGTGTGTGTGTGTGTGTGTGTGTGCATGTGTTTGTGTGCTTGTGCCCCAACGCCACTTGTGAGTGCTAAGGCTGCCGGTGCAAGATGGCCATTCATCCTGTGAGTTTTGTACAGAGTGCATAAAGGGATTGTCGCCATTGATACCAATTGCAGGCCTTGCAGGTGGGATTGGCTGCCTACCTTGTCATGTCTGTTAACAGAAACACACACGCATGGCCTACATGCACATGCAGGTGAATGAGCTCCAGGACGAGGTGAACAGCTTGAGAGAGGTGCTGGTTGAAAAGTACATGCAAGTTGCTGACAACCTTGAAGGTGAGCAGAGCCTGTTCAATCCATGCATCTTGGAATTTGTTCAGGCCTTTCTCTGTCTGGACTGAACAATCTTGTTGACCATTCCTTGCCTTATTATTTTGTGTGCCTTTGTAGGCATGCTATGTGTGCATGAGAGTCCTGTCCATGCTTGCCCAGGCCATGGACTGGTCTCCCTGCTCATATAGTATTCCACCTGTGCGCATTTTTGCGCGAGTGTGACCCAGAAAGACCTCTATTTGGTTGTGGTCGGTATAGGCTTGATTCGCCAGCCTGCGCCTCTGTTGTCCTAATCTCTGTTGTCTGCCCCGTTGACAGGTGGATTCCCAGTTGTACTAGACAACTTGTGGCTGGGGGAGGAGGATGCCAATGCAATCGCGACCTCATTGCAGCCCAAGCTGACCAGGACGCGCACCGCCGTGGTGTCTGTCATGCACGATGTGGGGGTGCTGGAAATGGCCTTGCGCTCAGGCAGCGACCCTGTCACGCTGGCCAACCTCATGCCACGCCACTGGGCTGATTTTATTCGTAATAGCGACATCAATGATGTTCGGCCCATTGGCACGAGGCCCACCAAGTAGGGAGAGCGCAGCAGCTCAGTCTTGGACTCAAGGCTAGAATCAGTGTCTGCACAGCGTGGAGCCTCCTGCTGGCCAGGAGACTTGTATGCATGTATTGACATGGCTTGCTGTTGATAAATCTCGTGTATGGACAGACGGGGGCTGCCAGTGTATTGTTGTGCTTGGCTTGGACTAGGCGATTGAGCCTTTCTGCCTGTACGCTTCCATGTTTGATGTGCTTCAGGTGTATCCGTCCCTTGTTGTATGTTGCTTTGGCGATCTTTGCTGGCAAGATCTTGTCAGACAAATGGATTGTTTTGGGGTGGGGCTTTGCACGTAAATTGCAAAGAAAACATTCTCTTTGGAGATCACCCTGATGTGATCCACATACCTAATGCCACCATCGGTGCACAGATCAGAAGCATGCTGCACCTGCTGATTGGTTTGATCAATGGTGGCAGCTTAGCAGCTGAAGCCCGCAATGCAACACAATTTGAACTTTGAAAGAGAAGAGTGCACATGGCTTGAGGACGCAATAGCAAGCGCCCTCGAAAGGAGGCAAATTGGGCAAAGTAAGATGTATGTGTTTGCGCATCATGCTGCCTTCTTAGCTGGTGCTCAGAAGGTGCTGGCACCAGGGCGCCCTGGTAGCGAAACGTTCCCGCTGCGCATGCACCAGCTAATGTTGGCGCGCGTGCGCACACGTTGTGTGTGTGTTTGTGAGTGTGAGTGTGTGTGTTGATGTGTGTGTGTGTGTGTGATTATGCGTGTGTGCCTCGACAGCTGTGCTTGCATGCATTCAAGTTTGTTAACCCTGAATATGGAATTATTTTCCATCAATCTTGTCCTCCTTTCCTAATCAGCTGTTTTCAAGCTGACACCTCCGGAGTCCCCAGATCCCAATTTTATTGCCTTCTCCCTCAACTCAAATCTTCTGAGTTGAAAAATGGCAGAGGAGGGAGAGGTCTCGGCCCTTGTGTGCGACAATGGCTCGGGCATGGTGAAGGCCGGGTTCGCCGGGGATGATGCGCCTCGTTCTGTGTTCCCCAGTATAGTGGGTAGGCCAAAGCATACCGGAGTGATGGTGGGCATGGGTCAGAAGGTGGGTGTGCGATGGAATGGGTCCCCTGGGGTGAATGGATGGAGGGGGGACATGCCTGGCTGCACTTGGGGCGGATGCGGCGCAGGAGGGATGCCTGTGGGTGGCACAAGCTTTTTTCGACGTTGGTGATGTGGTGTAGATAGAGGGGCATGCAGTCTGATGGGAGGGAAGGGGTAGGGGTGCAAACCTTGCCACCTTCTCCCCAGTGCACTGCCATGCCTGATCCCGCTTGCCCCCGCCCTCTGTATGAACGTGCTCTTGCACCTGGAAGTTATGAAATCTGCCTCGCCTCATCCTGCTTGCGTGCAGGATTCGTACGTGGGCGACGAGGCACAGTCCAAGCGCGGCATCCTGAACCTGCAGTACCCCATCAAGCACGGCGTCGTGAACAGCTGGGACGACATGGAGAAGATTTGGCACCACACCTTCTTCAACGAGCTGCGTGTTGCGCCCGAGGTGTGCCCGGCGCGCTCCAGCAGACCTGGCGCGTGCTGTTTGACCGCAGGGCGCACTGCTGCGCAGCTGTTGAGCTCGGTCGCGTGGACTCAGGCCTAGGTGCTCACAACTTCTTCCGCGCGTCTGGTGCGCTGCAGGAGCACCCCGTGCTGCTCACTGAGGCACCACTGAATCCCAAGGGTAACAGGGAGAAGATGACACAGGTGAGGGGCTCAGGGGACAGGTGCCCTGTGTGACATGCCCTGTGTGACCCCGTGCCAGGCATGCTCAAGAATCCAAGTAATGCCTCCTTGTAAGACCAATTGTATCATTTACTCCACATATGACCAATTGTATCATTTACTGGCTGCCTGGCCCTCGGCCTTGCCTAGAGGATGTGCTTTTGCCTGGTTATGAAGCTGAGTGCTCGAACATCGCTATGCACGTTGCACCCTTTGACCCAGCTGTCCTGCTTCCCGATCATGTCCTGTGCAGATCATGTTCGAGACATTCAACGTCCCTGCCATGTATGTAGCCATCCAGGTAAGTGTGTGGCTAAGTTTCCTGCAGGGGTCGCTAGGCCACAGCCTGGCATGTCCAAGTCCTCTGTTGGCCACTTGCGTACGCTCACTGAGCACGTGAACTTTAGGCAAGCACAGCACTGAGATACGTGCCTTCATGCTCAACACCGGCTCAAGCAGTGGCACCCTGCAGTTGCGCCCTCTGACGCCGCACCCACTCCTTGGTGTGTGTGTATGTGCATGTCTTCCTCAGGCTGTGCTTTCCTTGTATGCCAGCGGTCGCACCACTGGTATCGTACTGGATTCTGGAGATGGTGTCACACACACCGTGCCCATCTATGAGGGATACGCATTGCCCCATGCCATCCTACGTCTTGATTTGGCTGGCCGTGACTTGACGGACTACCTGATGAAGATCCTGATGGGTAGGTAGTTGCATGTACCAAGTGGCAGCGTACAGGTCTGCGCTGCATGGTGCTTAGAGGGAACCCTTCTGGGGCAGGCATGCTCAGCAGCGTTGAATACTCATTGTGAAGGCAGGAGAAGTGTATGTTTTTCGGAAACACGTTCTCTCTTCTTCTGATACAAATGAGTCAGCACGTTTATAGGACTCGTTCTTTGGCCCTTTTTACGCCCCTGATGAGCCTGTTTTCCATAACAGACCTTCATTTCCCATTACCCTTTGGTCAGGCCAGGCCAGTTAAGTAAACTGGGAAAAATATATACGTATAAAGTTTTAAAAAGTTCGACATCTGTATTTATTTTCACCAAGTAAACTGGAAAAAATGAATATAGATGTCGAACTGTATATGCCCGAGCACCGCGATCAGCGCAATTCTGAGGACTGTGTCAGGTATTAATTTTGGGACCCGGACTCAAATCGTGGCAGGCGTGACGGGGCACGATCTTGCACAGGAACAGCTGGACTGACCCTTGGCTTGGAACACACTTTCAAATTGCCGTGATGTTGAATGCAGAGCGTGGGTACTCATTTACCACCACGGCAGAGCGTGAAATTGTCCGTGATATCAAAGAGAAGCTGGCGTATGTGGCCTTGGACTTTGAGCAGGAGATGGCCACAGCCCAGTCGACTTCAGCCCTCGACAAGACGTACGAGCTTCCAGATGGGCAGGTGAGGTGACGCATGACAAGCGTCTGCGTGCATGCGGCACTTTCTTTCCTCCCTAGCTCCCTTGCATCCCACTTAGCTGCCCTTTCTCAATGCACGCTAGCAAACTGTACTCTGCTTCTCAGTTCACTCTTTGCTAATGTAGTGGGGCAGCTCTGGCGTGCATGGCCAATTAGTAGCAGAGCACACTCGTATCCAAAGCACTCTACATGCTGCGCACACCTCCATTTCCATTCGTAAAATGCGCATGGTAGACTATCATGTTCAATTGCTTTTGAAGCAATACCCTTCAATGCTTACATCCAATGTACAGCCTGTGACATGTGGCTGCATCTTCTTCATAGCCTCCACAACTTCAGAACAAACATGCGATCTGATGCAACACGCAGCCCATCACCATTGGCAATGAGCGCTTCCGCTGCCCTGAGGTGCTGTTCAACCCCAACATGGTGGGCGTGGAGGCTGTGGGCATCCACGATACCACCTTCAACTCCATCATGAAGTGCGACGTGGACATCAGGAAGGACCTGTACAACAACATCGTGCTGTCCGGTGGCACCACCATGTTTCCTGGTGGGTGTGCCATGCCATGGGGCGCGTTGGGCGGGGGGCATCCTATACACGCTACTGGTGGTTGTGTGCATGCGTGCCAAGTGCGCACCCCAACAACACGTATCCCGGGTGCACATTGTGTGTGCTGTTGCTCCTGCACGCAGGCATCGCGGACCGCATGAGCAAGGAGATCACCGCTCTGGCGCCCAGCGCAATGAAGATCAAGGTCGTGGCTCCCCCAGAGAGGAAGTACAGCGTGTGGATCGGCGGTTCCATCCTGGCCTCCTTGTCTACCTTCCAGCAAATGTGGATTGCTAAGTCAGAGTACGACGAAAGTGGACCCAGCATCGTGCACCGAAAGTGCTTTTAAGTCGATGCAGGCTTGCTGCTCTTGTGCGACTGCAGTTAGAGGTCCTGCACTGGGGCTAGCAGTGTTCAGAGCAACAACCTGGATCGGCCAGGGGTGCAAAATGATGTCTAAAGGAAATAAGCCTGCAAGGCCCAGAGGCTTGCCTGCGTTGGATTGCTTTTGGCTGCCACTGCAGCTGGTCATTGATTGGTTAGTCTGCATGTTAGGGATGTACATCCTAGTAGACATTAGGTGATGAAGCTGTGTGTTAGGAGTAAGGTTTTAGCTGAAGAATCTCTGCATGACCATGAGTCGTCCAGGGGTGACGGAGAGAGGCCACAGCGAGTGAGAGGGGAGAATCAGTTAACTCCTTTGCATCCATCATCTCGGACAATTTTAGTTTCTGTTTTGCAGCATCAAATGTGTTACTGCAAGACATCTGCACCAAGTGAATACTGCAAGCTGCCTGAAGGAGGCTTTCCACTGCCCGTAATGGAAATGCAAGCGCTGTAGATAAGATTACAAGATTAGGGTCAACCGCCAGCCAGGTCGTTAGGCTGATTGGTTTGTTGCTGGTCTTCGCTAGCCAAAGAATAGTCCATAAGGTCCGAAATGAAATGGCAGAGTCTATTGTGCCGTTGAGAAAGAAAATGAAAGGCAGTCTGACTAGGCAAGGCATGTGGAATATAAGGTGTAAATACAAAATTTGTGTTTTTGTGCACCACATACCACAATGTCTAAGAGGAAAGGAGGGAAGACTTCGCACATCATGCATCACATTTGAGAAGGAAATCTAGACCAGGAAAGGTCATAACTTGCTTGCACCCTCTGGATGGTTAGGTTAGGTTAGGTTACATAGCTGTATCCGCCGAACGAGGGCAGCTTAGCTGAAGCCTAAAAGGCCTGCAACTCTAAACCAAAACTAAAGCGCTCAAATCAGGTGAAAGGTAGTGTCTGGAA
>LKMJ01007324.1_pt1 | contig 10400 bp, 8 predicted proteins | sample 643391 | NCBI WGS metagenome assembly LKMJ01 (sample SAMN04112250, study PRJNA286221) | soda lake metagenome | biome: soda lake; feature: Kulunda Steppe; material: water; isolation source: sample PL-Br10 brine of Picturesque Lake | place: Russia: Kulunda steppe | collected 2010-07
CTGAGTCTTTTACTCTCTCAGATTGTTGTTAGTATTGGGTAACCGTGGCTTGATTGCCATGGCCAACCTGTTCTATCTGGACACTATGTCCATTTCCGTTTTGCTCAATTATTGCGCTATTATTCATCCCATACTGGAATACATCCGCTTGGTTACCCACGCCATCCTGAGATATTTTGGCATAATTCTCACCAAATTGATCTAATTGAATGGTGTTTTCTTCACCTAATTGATGAATAAGTGCAAATGCTCCATCTCCTATGCTCATTTCTGAGCTAAAAGGTGGTGGATTTGGATTGCCTTGTCCGGGTGGATTAAATGTACCCCCGCCTGTGGATCCAACCTGTAACACTAAAGCACTGTTAGATATACCCCGCTGAGTAATATTAGCCTCATGAGATCCGTATTGATCAACCTGCGCAATATTTGATACACCATCCTGGCTAATCATTGCGTAGGAGTTCTCACTCACACCACCATCACTTCCGCGAAATGGAATTCCGTTTGAACCGAATGCCGGATGAGTAGGCAAATCGCCCTCACTCCAGTCAGCTGATGCATTTTGATTAACCGTTGCTCTGTTCGAACTTCCGGCCTGATCAATAAATGCCTCGTGTGAACCATTTTGATTGACCTCAGCAAATTGTTGAAATCCAAATTGGACCACCGCTGTCTCGTTCATGTCACCCATCTGGTCTATGGACGCCTCGTTACTTTGGGCTGTCGCAGAGAGCGCAAAAAGTAGACTGAACAGTAAAATTGAGCTTATTTTTTTCATATTACTTGTTGAAAAAGTAATCTGTGCAGTTAAAAAACTGCACAGATAGATTATTAACATCTTAGTTGCCTTGTGTGATTGTAGCAGAGTTGCTATTACCTACCTGGCTAATATCACCGGTATCACTGTTTCCACCTTGATTGATAGAAGCTGTGTTATAGTCACCATCTTGAAGGATCTCGGCTAAATCGCCACCACTTCCTACTATCGACGCAGTGTTATCATCACCAAGCTGGATCATAGAGGCTAAAATATTAGCACCACCGTTACCAGAAGATCTGAAGGAAGAAGTGTTTCCATCTCCTCGCTGCTCTGAATACACTTCATAATTGTTACCAAGTGCAGTGTTTCCTCTTTCAAATGTCGATACGTTATCATCGCCATACTGAAGTTGAGTAAAGGTGTTGTCATTGCTGAAGCCTAATACAGAGGCTGTATTTCCATCACCATCTTGGTATTGTTCGATATTGTTAAATCGACCATTTCCACCTCTGGCTTCTACAGTAGCTGTATTGTCATCACCAAGTTGAGTTTGCTCAGTACTACCACCTTGCGGCAGACGATTTGTCGTAGCTTCATTTCTGTCTCCAACCTGAACCTGAAAACCTGAGTTACTACCTGACGTGTTTCTTGAAGCAACGTTGTCATTTCCTATTTGCTCTTGGTAAATAAGAGAGCTGGTACCACTGGTTACTCTCAAGAATGCATCATTGTTGTCCCCTACTTGCTCGATAGAAGCTTCAGAGTTATTTCCACTCTGTTCGAGTTCAGCGTCGTTACTGCTTCCTGTTTGGTCAACAGTACCTACATGGTTGTTACCAACCTGGTCGATAGATGCATCATTATTCTGCGCTAACGCCATTCCTGCAGTAAAGAGGAAGGCTACTAATAGTATACTTAGCTTTTTCATTGTGTTATCCTGTTTGTTGTTTATTGGTTAATTAACCGGTTTTGATTCAGACGAATCAAAACCTACTTCACGTGAGAAAGTGAGTTCGTTAGAAGAGCGAAAAAGTGCTTGTTATGCCGATAAAGAAATGCTTATTTTCCAATCAGCAAGGCAGCGTTGTGGATAAGGTTGGTCGCCTCCTTACATTTATGTAAGGTCCCGCATCGTTGCTTTGCGCTTTTATAGCTCATATTTTTAAAATTTCAGTTCATAAACGTGTCCTGATTTATTGAAGCGTTATTATAATTTCCTATTTGTGTAGTAAATGTAGATCCAAATCCACTCTGATTAATCTCATTTATATTCCAGCTTCCATTCTGTTGAATCACTATTTTGGATTCAAACCTTTCACTGTTTTGCATAACCTGGACTAAATTTCTATCACCAATTTGCTCGGCATCCACACTGTTATCTTCCTTCCTTTGCTCTATAACCATTGAGTTTTCAAACCCATCCTGTATCAATTTTATATCTGAATTCTCATCCTGATAAAGCTCAGCCCTATTATCATCACCCTTTTGTTCAGCAATTACTATCGTAGATGACCCTGAATCTATATCCAGACGATTATAAAATCCATCCTGCAAAATTTCAGATCTGTGAAGATTGCCGATAACATCAACATTGATTGCATTATTATCACCATATTGAAACAGCTCTGAGCTATTCATTTCACCCACTTGATTCAAAAACACTTGATTAAACTCTCCATCTTGTAATGCTATTACCTGATTGTTAGTACCATCTTGATTTACAGTCAATAAATTCCGTCCCATTGTATTAGAAATTTCAGCACTGTTTCCTGAACCGACCTGAGTTATCAAAGCGTTACTGGTTCTGATATCATATTCTGTTTCTGCTGTTTCACTTAAACCCCCTTCGCTCAACAAATTTGCAATAAGCTCTTTCATATTTAAATAGTTAATTCGGTTTTCGAAATTGTAGAGCACCTGAGTATTTAATGACAGTATTTCTGTATAATTTTGCTCTCTATCTTCGGATTCAGTTAAAGTTTCACTTCTGTCATTACTGCTCATCCTTAAAGACTCAGATGTTTCTTTTTGTTCATGCTCATCAGCATTTGTGATTTCAAGCTCCTGCCTATGCTCACGAATTTCTTCATCCAATGTGGGAGGGTTAAAAGTTGGAGGGATAATTAACTCATCTTGCTCTGTACCTGTACCCTCATTGCTGTTTTCTGAAATCTCCAAAAACGCTACGTGGCTTGGAATCCACATAATTAGTGCAATTATGATAAGTAAGGCTGTAATTTTTGATTTTTTATATGCCATTGGCTGATGCCCGATATTCACGAAATTGAGCTAAAACTGTCTGTTCATTTAATTTTGTCCAGCAACTTGCGGGAGAAATAAATGAAAGAAAGCGCGTGAAATTCAGGCAGAGAAAGGGGTAACTTTATCTGCATGATAGCGTTGTGTGTTTTTGGTTGGTCGCCTCCTTACAATTCTGCAAGGTCCCACATCGTCGCTTCGCGCTTTACTTTCAATTGGTTTTTACGTCATTTAACTATGATTTTTTGTTTAGTTTAAAAAATTAGGGCGATAAACAAATCCTAAATTTGCTCCCCAATGTTGATCATTATAATTCCCCATTGCAACTCCGTCGAGTCCGTCGACAAGCAAATATCTATACTTTCCACTTAGCCTTACGCCAAATTGATTATTAAATCGATAGTCAAATCCTGCTTCAACACCTACAAATGGAAAGTAACGTTTGTTTAAATCGTTGAAACTCTTTCTGTCAAAAATAAATGTGCCACCTCCGGCAGAGATATATGGAGATAGTGAATAGTCAGGAGTTAAAAATAAGTTAGCCATCACCTCGCCGGTATTTATCGGGCTTGAATAAGCATTACCTGCACTTATTTTAGTACGTTGGGCTGTTCCACTAACGGAGAGGCCCCTTAAAACTCCTCTTTCAACCGTCAAATTCATTCCGGGGTTAAAGTCCGGATTGCCATAATTACCCATTACACTGGTCAGAGATAAGCTTGGACTTATATTCCATCCGCTGCGATTATCAGGAGTGGTTAATATTCCGAAATAGTCTCGTTTAAGCTGCTCTTGTTTCTGCTTTTCATAATTGAATTGCATCCGGTACGCCGCAACCTCTTCATTGTCTTTTGCATTCCAAGCTCCATCCTCAATTCCTTCTAATATTAGTTGCTTTACAGCTTCATCAATAGCCTCTGTAACTGCCATCACAGGAGGCTCGTTGTAGGTATATCCGGCTTCAGCTTCCAGCATCCTATTTGTATCAATAAATCTAAATACACCACTTTCAAGTTGTTGTGATATAATTGATTTGGTGGTGTGAACTGTTTTTAAAACTCGTCCACTTTGGGTAGATACTGCTCTTAGATAAATAGTAACCTGGTCTTTACGATATTGTGAAGATGCCCCCGTCCCCAAATATGTTGCTCCGGCACCACCTGTTACCACATTTGTATCATAACCAATAATACCACCCTCAAGCATTATTCCAGCAAAAAGGAGTGGCGGCATTGGTGATGCACCATCAGGTCCGGCATGCTGCTGGCGTGTATTTTGAACAATTTGTCGTTCATTCAGCAAATTCGAAACACTTTCTCGCTCTATCGGAATAAACCAATTCGATTCTTCCATAGCCTTCATTAAAATAGATGTTGCTCCTTGAGTAACAGCTGTAGACCAGCTTGCAATTCTATCTGAAGATTTATACTGCCCAGTTTGATCTCTGAAACGGTAAACTGCAGCCACGATTTGTTCTTCCGGCTCGGGCAAGGATTTCAGTGAACTGAATGAGTTACTCACAAGCCCGTGAGTTGCAGGCTCCGTATGCATCGGCTTAGTTGTTCCTGAACAAGCCACAATCAATGAAGAAATTAACAACAATGCTGATATGTTTAGTAAAGGTTTTATCATTTAAATCATTTAAAAACTTGGAACTGTTATACTGGTTTCGTCACCGGTTAAAATATTAGAAATTACAATCTCTACACCATCGGTCCCCGGAATTACATTTATGGAAAACTCACCAAATTCAAAGTTCCTCTCCTCTACCCCTTCTCCTCCAAATTGCTGCGTCACAATATCACGGGTCAATTGAGATAGAACCTGTCGTTGAAGAGAAGACTGAAAATCTGCCAAAGGATCTCTCTGTAATCTTGCCCTATCACTTGCCTCATCAAATCGATTTTGCGTTTGGGCGCGCTGAAGCATGGATTGAAAGTTACCGGGGTTTCCACCGAAGGCTGGGTTTTTAGGCTGATAGACCATTTCTTGTGCGGACACTGAAGATACGCTTACACTAAGCGCCAAAACCATGGCTGGAATAAGTAAGTAAAGAGTTTTTTTCATGCCAATCATATTAATAAATCATTGTTTCTTGTCTATTATTTTGCAAATGCCTATACGTAGCACGTACTGCGTTTTTACTTGCTTCTTCGACCATTTCATATCGTGGCTGAAGCCTCATTTTGAATATCTCAGAATCATTTACTTCTACCGAAACAACTGTTCCACGGCTTGGAGCCGGAAATTCCCTAATATAAATTGTGAAATTATTTGCTTCTTCAGGGGATTGCCAGTATGTGTAGAAAATATCATAAAAGTCTCTACCTACTTTGGATCTGGTTTCATCATGTATCATTCCATCCAGCTCAATCATTACACTTCTCTCCGTTTCTTTTTGCTCCTCTTCTTGTTTTTCCACCTCACTCATCACAGCTTCAAATGCATTTCTAAACGCTTCTAATTCCTCATCTTTCATGGCAGGAACATCATTAGAAGCCTGTTCAGTTTCACCTTCCTCTTCTATTATTTTTGACTCAAGTGATGAAACTGAATACATAGAAAGGTAAAGTGAGTCAATATTTTCGATTGGTAATTCAGATATACTGCAAAATGGGTTTTGCAGAACATCAGATATACTATTCTCTGAGTCATTAAACTTTGCAATACTGGTGGGAACTCTCAATTCTTGCCCTGGAAATATTCGGTTGGGATTACTTATTCGATCTGCATTATATATGTACAAAGCTTCCCAAAAACGATAAGAACCAAACTGTGCGGAAACCTTGTTGAGATTATCACCTTCTTCGACCATATAAGCTGTTTTTTGGTCCCCACAATTGTTTGATATAGGCTCGACTGATAAACTAATTACCAAAACCATAATGAATAAAATTAAATGCATTGCCACCCCTTCACCTAAATGTATTGACCGAAAAACCTAAATCTTTTAAAAAGTAACTTAATAATAATAGCGCCTCTAATGTTTTAAACTCGAATGAATCTAAATACTGAAGTCAGACTCTACAAATTATAAATACTACATAGTTGTGCAGTTGATAAATACTTATCCTCGTAACCCATTGTTAGGCTGTGGATTAAAAATTTCTTATTTTCACTTATTAACACTGTTAAACTTTTTTAATGACCTCTAATAAATTCTATTGGTCATCTGATTAAAGTTGGCGTAAACACACTGTTTGGCACAAGTCCACACGATATCAGCTACTGGATCTACCCCGTCATCGGTGGAGCTGCTGTATTTACGATTGTTGAGATAGAAAAACAGCTTCTCGGAAAACGACGGAAACACAGCCCCGAAAAAACCTCCCCGTAATTGCCCATTATAAATATTCAATCTCTTGGGTTATTTTCTGAGCGTTGTCTGCATTTTCAGAGTCATTAACCATAACATATTCACTCAATGAAAAAGCTATCCCTACCCATCACGCTGCTGTTTATTTTCGCACTATTCGCATCCCCGGCAATCAGCCAGGATGCGGATGCCGACCGAATAGAGAAATTCGTTCATCAACCCGAAGTGGAGTTCGACATCTATTTCCTCGCCTCCGATGAATTTTTGGGTCGCGACACCGGCACGCAAGAGCTCAAAATTGCCTCCCGATATATTGCAACTACTTTTCAAACCAACGGTGTTCAAAAACCCGACGGTTATGATTCCTATTTCCAAGAAGTGCCGTTTTTACGACTTCCGGTACCGCAATCCGCAGAGTTTCGGGTTGATGAACGCACCTTCACACTCGGCAATGATCTGCTTACACTCAGCCCCGTCAGAGGAGAGTTTAGCGCTGAAATTATTAAGCTCGAATACGCCTCTGAGGAGGAAATTGCCGAGCAAGATGTAGAAGGGAAATTTGTGGTGGCGGAATTTGGACTCCCAAATGTGCGGTCTCCCCAACAGGCGTACGGGCTATCATCAGAAAAACGCCAATGGGTACAGGAAGCCGGAGGCCTTGGCTTGATTGAGCTCTACACAAGTCCACAAATTCCTTGGCCGATGATTACCAATTTTCTGGGAGGAGAGCGGATCGAAGTTGATTCAAACGGTGAACAACGTGAACAGATCCCACACTTCTGGATGAATGCGGTGGATGGAGAGAAAAAAGATCTTATCTCGCAGCAAGATGGCGAAACTGCACAGCTTTCGATTGAGGGAGATGAGCCTGAAGAGTTCAACAGCCGAAACGTTATTGGCGTGGTAGAAGGAACCGATCCTGATTTGAAAAATGAATATATTCTGCTCAGTGCCCATTACGATCATATCGGGCTCACTGATGGTGCAGAACCGCCATTTTCCGGTGATGAAATTCATAACGGTGCCCGTGATAATGCTGTAGGAACGTCAGGTATTATGTTTGCTGCCCGATACTTTGCAGAAAATCCTCCAAAACGATCTGTTATTTTTGCCGGGTGGACGGCTGAGGAGCAGGGCCTTCTCGGGAGTGCCTATTTTGCTGAAAATCCCATGATTCCACTCGAAGAGATTGTTTATAACCTGAATATTGATGGCGCCGGCTATAACGACACCACAAAAGTGACCGTTATCGGGCTGGGCCGCACAGAAGCAGATGATGATCTGAAAGCTGCGGCTTCCGCTTTTGGGCTCGAAGCCATTGGCGATCCGGTTCCCGAACAGAACCTGTTTGATCGCTCCGATAATGTAAACTTTGCACGAAACGGCATTCCGGCACCCACCTACAGTTTGGGAATCACCGATTTTGATGATGAAATCAACAAATATTACCATCAGCCCGCCGATGAGCCCGACACCATCAACTACTCGTACATTACACAGTATATTCGTTCGTACCTATTTGCGGCCGAAGCGATCGCCAACCGCGATGTAGCGCCATTTTGGATCGAGGGCGATGTGTACGAAGATGCCGGAAAAGAGCTTTACGGCAGAGATTAATCAACCCGAAAAGGAACAGGGTTCCAGCTAATACCGGTTTGATGATTATCACTCCCAAATTTCGTATCCTTAGCGCTTCTTTGTAACTAACTTTTTCCAATGTTTTCTGATTCTGAGATTCAAAAATTCCGATCCCTAAAAACGCCGTTTTATTATTATGATATGGGGCTTCTCCAGGAGACGCTCGATGAGGTGAAAACCCACGGCCTGTCGAAGGGATATCATGTTCATTACGCCATTAAAGCGAATTTTAACTTCGAAATTCTGGAGCTTATTAAAGAGGCCGGGCTCGGAATTGATTGCGTGAGTGGTAAGGAGATTGAGCGCGCTCTGGAAGCGGGATTTGATCCAGAGCAGATCGCCTTTGCTGGTGTAGGGAAAACGGACGATGAGATTAAAACCGGGTTAGATGCAGATATCTTCTCTTTTAACTGTGAATCCCTGCAGGAGATCGAGGTATTAAACTCCCTTGCAGCCGAAACCGGGAAAGTTGCCAACGTATCTGTTCGGCTGAACCCAAATGTGGAGGCAAAAACCCACAAATATATCACCACCGGGCTAACGGAGAATAAATTTGGGGTCAATCCGGAAAATTTACCAGAGCTTTTTATAAAACTTCCGGACTATAAGTATATCAATCTAACAGGAATTCATTTTCATATCGGGTCGCAAATTCGGGATCTGCAGCCGTATATCGATCTTTGCAAAAAGGTGAATATGATTCAGGATATGTTTGAGAGAAACGAGATTTACCTGACCCATGTAAATGTAGGCGGCGGATATGGAGTAAATTATGAAGATCCCGACGGGGAGCCGATTCCCGATTTTGAATCGTTTTTTAACGTCTTTGATGAACATCTGAAGTTGCGGGATAATCAGCAGGTCCATTTTGAGCTTGGCCGAAGCATCGTAGGGCAATCCGGTAATTTGATTTCAAAAGTGCTTTTTATCAAAGAGGGAATAACCACAAACTTTGCAATTATTGATGCGGGAATGACGGAGCTTATTCGACCCGCTCTTTACCAGGCGTCTCACCATGTAGATGTACTTACCAGCACCAAGCCTGAGAAAACCTATGATGTTGTGGGGCCGATTTGCGAATCATCTGATACGTTTCGAAACGGAATTTCCCTTCCCGAAATAGAGCGGGGCGATCTGGTGGCGATCCGAACTTCAGGAGCCTACGGCGAGGTAATGAGCAGCGGATTTAACCTGCGCGAAAAAGTACCCGCCTACTATTCCGATGAGATTTAATGGGGCACAACTCTTAAAAGTTTAGGTAGTTGTCCAAAAAGAGTGTCACGCCGCACTTAATGCGCTCATTTTTTGAACGCGCAGCGAAATCTCCAAGCCTTAACGTAGGCAGGAGATGCCGGATCAAAATCCGGCATGACAGAACTGATGATAAATTTGCTTATTACACACCCTTTTTGGACAACATCATCTAGCTTTTTAATCAATTTCAGAATCGCACCAACGTTTTACGATGTTGATTAACGCTCTATTTGTTACATTACGTTTTTAACTCCGGCAATCCTTTGTACCCATGGCAAAACGAATTTATTCAGAAGAAGAGGTTGAAAAACTTATTCGGCGAGCTGTTCAGCTTGAGGCGGAAAAATCGTCGGGCAGTCGTTCTTCGGGCAAAGGACTCACCATACAAGAACTGGAAGAGATCGCATCGGAAACCGGTATCAATCCAAAATCGATTCAACAAGCGGCCGATGAGCTTGAAACCGGGCCACTAACATCAGACAAACCGGAATCGACAACGGTTAGCCGTAACGAAATTGTTTGCGAGCAGTGGGTTGACGCCATCCCCAGTGACCAGGTTATTGATGATTTAATTACGGAGCTGAACCACCGATTTGGCACGTCGGAAGATGACGGCAACTGGTGGGATAAACTTTGGGATGATTACAGCGGAAGGGCAAAAGTTAAGCGATCTTCGCGAAGTATCGACTGGAGCTACACCGACGAGATGGAGATGTACACCACCCGGGTGTTAATGCAAAAGCGGGGAGATAAATTTCGAATTCGCGTAAGTAAACGTCAGGGGTGGAATATGTCCTGGCATACAGGCGGCGGGTTTTCACTGCTGGGAGGATACCTGACGGTTGTTTTTCTACTTGCGGGCGGCATCATTGGGCTTACTGTTTTCAATAATGTTCTAATGGGGCTTCTATCCGGAATTGGTTTCTCGGCCTTGGCTATTCCCGCCACAAATTATTACAGAAGACAAAAGCTTGACAAGCATAAAAATGAGGTGGCCGAGATTGGCGAGGCTCTCGCTTTTCAGGCGCGTCAAATGGTGCGGGAGACGGGATCAAAAACCAAACAGAAATCTTCCCAAACATCTGATACGAAAATTATTGAGATTGAGGATTCCGAGGAAGAATCGACGGATGAAAAAACATCCGGAAACGATCTTCGAAATATGTTGAGAGA
>LKMJ01007325.1_pt1 | contig 10400 bp, 8 predicted proteins | sample 643391 | NCBI WGS metagenome assembly LKMJ01 (sample SAMN04112250, study PRJNA286221) | soda lake metagenome | biome: soda lake; feature: Kulunda Steppe; material: water; isolation source: sample PL-Br10 brine of Picturesque Lake | place: Russia: Kulunda steppe | collected 2010-07
CGCCCCGCCGGTGGACAACACGCCGCGCTGATCAGTGTTTCCTTAACGCAGGTCCAGCCAGACCGGATCGTGGTCGGAGGCGCGCCACGGGCCTTCGCCCGGACGGTCACCATCGAAGCCGAGAAACACCGGTTCGTCAGCGTTGACCGCCCAGGTGTCGGCGGCGATCACGCGCCCGGCGAGCGGCCGCGGGCCGAGCAGGTAATCCAGTTGTCCGGTTCGGCCGCGGAAGACATAAGTGTAGGCCGTGGCGGGCTCTTCGTGGACGAGGTCCTGCTTGCCGGCTTCGCGCAGCACCGTCAGGGGGTCCTCGGCGGCATAGCCGTTGAGATCGCCGGCGATGATCACCGGCGGCTCGCCCGGCTGCGCCGCGCGTTGTTCCGCGATCCATTCCACCAGCCGGTGCGCCTGTTCGGTGCGGCGCTGGTTCCAGCAGCCCTGGCCGCGATCGATGTCGCCGTGTTCCGGGCAGCCGGTCCTGGACTTGAAATGCACCGCGACTACGCCGAAGGGTTCGCCACCGTCGCGCGGGCGGAACCAGCCCAGCAGCGGCGGGCGGTGGTGGACCGGGTCGTTGTCTGCCGCGCTCCCCAGCCGTTCCACGCGCTCGCGGTCGTACAGCAGTCCGACCTGGATGGCATCGCTGCCACTGTCGGGATGCGCGAGCTTTTGCATCGTGGTGGCGTCGTCCAGGGCATCCACGCGCTGGCGCAGTTCGCGCCCGGCGGCCGAGCGGTTTTCCAGTTCGATGAACGCCAGGATATCCATGGCCAGGCCGTCCAGCACCGCATCCAGCTTGGCGACCTGGCGATCCCGTTCCGCGGCATTGCGTGCGCCGCGCTCGCCCGGGGTTACGAAGTCGTTTTCCAGATTGGCCGTCGCGATGCGCAGGACATCGTCCGCCGGGGCCGGCGGCGGTTCGGGACGCTCGCCGCCTTCCCATTCCGGGGGCGCCACCGGGTGCACGCGGTGGGCGCCGAAGGCATGCGTCAGGATGCCCGTGAGGTCCGTCACGCGGCTGCCGGTACGCCGGGTCCCCTGGCCGTCGAGAAAGGGCACCGGGTCCGGGTTCGCGCGGTAGCTGCCGTCGTCCAGCACGATGCGGCGGTCGTGGTCATCGGGCTCGCCGAAAGCCCCGCTCTGGCCCGGGTGGCGCAGGCGCCCGCCGGCGGCGAGGTCCAGGCTCCCGTAGCGCGCGAGCTCGCGGTTGGCGATGACCGTGAGGGTCTGGTCGAAGCGTACGCGCACGTCTTCCAGATCCTGCAGGCGGGCGGCGTCGTCGGGCAGGTGCAGGGTCACGGTCTGGGGTGGTTCGCCGCGACGGCAGCGCTCCAGCTCCTGCAACCGGGACAGTTGTGGCCGCCCGTGGTGTCGCCCGAAGCGGCCGCGGATCTGCACGTGATCGCCGGGGCGCAGGTCGGCGTCGTCTTTCCCGGGAGCGTAGACGAACAGCCCGGTGGGCGGGGTGGTGGCGTCGTCCTGCAGGTAGAAGCCACCCAGCGCGTCGTCGCCGTAGAACACCCCGCTGATCGTGCCCTCGGCGACCACCCGGCGGTCTTCGTCCACCGCGCCGCTGCGCAGTTCGCTCAGGGACGCCAGCCGGTCGAGCGGCGGGGCGGGGCAGTCGGCCGCCGCCGTCGCCGCCGGGACGAGGGCCAGCAGCAGGAAGAGGCCGGCGGTGCCGGTCAGGACGCGCCGTGCGGAGCGCGGGGCGTGGTGCAGTAAGCGATGCATGGGTTCATCCTTGACGGGCATGTGACGGCGCCCGGCGATTTCGTGGTGTGATTTCCGTATACTGCGGCGCCTTCCCCGCCCGCGGACAGGAGCGAACGGCGATGGCGATCTGGATCGCGACCCTGCTGGGAATCGTACAGGGTATTTTCATGTTCGTGCCGGTGAGTTCAACCGCGCACCTGGTACTGACCCAGCACTGGCTCATTGGTCAGGGGCACGAGCTGCCGCCGCCGGAGAGTCCGGAGATGATCCTGTTCGATCTGGTGGTGCACGTGGGCACACTGGTGTCGATCGTCTATGTGTTCCGCCGCAGCCTGTGGCAGCTCTCCGGCGGGATCGTGCGCGAGAGCTGGCAGTGGGCCTCGCGCCATGGCGAGGCGCGCCGCGAGATGCTGTACTTCCGCCTCGGGATGCTGTGCGTGCTGTCGGTGGCCGCGACCGCCGTGGTGGGCTTCACCCTCAAGGCGACCTTCGAGCACGTCTTCGCCAACCCGGTGCTGATCGCCGGGACCCTGACCCTGACCGGCGTATTGCTGTGGTGGACCGACCGCCTGAGCCGGCGGCCGCTGGGGCTGCGCAAGCTGAACCCGCGCATCGCGACGGTGATCGGCGTGGCCCAGGGCTTTGCCCTGGTGCCCGGGCTCAGCCGCAGCGGCATGACCATCGTGTTTGGCCTGTTCAGCGGGCTCAAGCGGCGCTGGGCGGCGGAATACAGCTTCTTCCTCGCGATCCCGACCATCCTCGCGGCCACCGCCGTGCAGTCGCTGGACGTGTTCAACCACGACGGCCTGGGCGATCTGCCGTGGAGTGCGCTGATCACCGGGTTCGTGGTCTCTGCGGTGGTCGGCGTGGTGTCGCTGAAGATGGTGCTGTTCTTCCTCTATCGCTCCAGCCTGAAGGTGTTCTCCATCTATGTGTGGATCCTGGCCTTCCTCGTGCTGTTCGGGTTCCTCGATACCGGCGTGATGTACGGCCACTGAACCACCGCGTCACTCCGGCCCGCGCAGCACCGTGAGCGGTGCCTGATCCAGCACCCGCCGGGTTCCCAGCCACCCGGCCAGCGCGATGCCCAGGGTGCCGCCGCCGATCCCGTAGACGAACGTCATCGGGTTGATCCGGTAGTCGAAGTCGAACACCTGCCAGGCCAGCAGGGCCCCGATCGCGGTGGCGATGATCGCGGCCAGCAGCCCGGCGAGGAAACCCAGTGTCCCGAATTCGGCCAGCAGCGCGTTGCGGATGTCGCGTCGCCGCGCCCCCAGGGTCCGCAGCAGGGCGGCCTCGCGCCGGCGGACGTCGCGGGTTGCCTGGACCGCGGCGAACAGCACCGTCAGACCGGCCACCAGGGTGAACAGGAATACGTACTCCACCGCGCGCGTGGCCTGTTCGATGATGTCGCGCACGCGCTCCAGGATCGCGCTGACATCGATCGCGGTGACCGCCGGGAAATCGCGCAGCCAGCGGCTCTGGGCGTCGCGCATGTCCTCCGGCAGGCGGAACGCGGTGATATAGGTGCGCGGCTGCTCGTCCAGCAGGGCCGGGGCACCGGTGACGAAGAAATTCACCCGGAAGCTGTCCCAGTTCACCTCGCGCACGTTCGTGATGCTCCCGCGTACCGCGCGTCCGCCGATGCGGAAGGTCAGGCTGTCGCCCAGTTCCAGCCCCAGGCGCTCCATCAGCCCGGCCTCCACCGAGAGCCCGTCGGAATCCGGCTGGTCGAGGGTCCAGTGACCTTCCACCACCGGGTTGTGCTCCGGTGGCTGTTCCGCGTAGGACAGGTTGAACTCGCGGTCCAGCAGGCGCCGCGTGCGTTCGTCGTCGAAGTCCCCGGGTCCCACCGGCAGGTCGTTGATGGCGACCAGTCGGCCGCGGATCATCGGGTCCATCTGCGGGCGCTCCAGTCCGGCCTCCTCCATGCGATCTGCCAGCGGCTCCTGTTCGCCGGGCTGGATGTTCACGTAGAAGTGGTTGGGCGCGTCCTCGGGGATGCTGGCATCCCAGGCCTCCAGCAGGTCGACGCGCACGATCGCCAGCAGCAACAGCGCGAGGATGCCGACGCTGAAGGCTACCAGCTGCACCGCGCTGAGCCCGCCGCGGCGCGCCAGATTGGCCAGGCCGAAGCGCAGGGCGATGCCGCCGCGATCGCGCAGCGGGCGTACCGCCAGCACCAGAGCCGCCCCCAGCAGGCCGAGGATCAGCAGGGCCCCGGCGGTGCCCAGCAGGACCCACAGGGCCAGCTGCGGATCGGCGGCCTGCCACCACAGCAGCGCCCCGAACGCCGCCACCGCCAGTGCGCCCGAGAGCCAGACGGAGGCCGAGGGCAGGCCGATGTCGCGGCGCAGCACCCGCAGCGGCGGGACCTGTCCGATGCGCAGCATGGCGGGCAGGGCGAAGCCGGCGGCGGTGATCAGCCCGACGCCCAGTCCGGCGACGACCGGTCGCAGCCCCGGCGGGGGCAGATCACCGTCCAGCCAGTCACCCAGCAGGGCCGAGAGCACGAACTGCGCGAGGAACCCGAGGGCCAGACCAATGAGTGAGGCGATGACCGCCACCAGCAGCACGCGGCCGAAATAGACCGCCAGCACCCGCCGGGCGCTGGCCCCCAGAGCCCGCATGATCGCAGCCGAATCGGCTCGGCGCTGAGCGAAGTGATGGGCGGCCACCGCGATGGCCGCGCCGGCCAGCAGCACGGCCATCAGCGACGCCAGGCCGAGAAAGCGTTCCGCGCGTTCCACCGCCGCGCGCAGTTCGGGGGCGGCATCCTCCAGGCCCTGGATGCGCTGGCCGGGTTCCAGGCGGGGCTCCAGCCAGTCGGTGTAGGCCTCCACCACGGAATCGATCCCGGAGAGATAGAACTGGTAGTTCACACGGCTGCCCGGGCCGATCAGTTCGGTGGACTCGAGATCCTCGTAGGCGAGCATCAGGCGCGGGGCGAGATCGGTGAGGGCGCTGCCACGGTCCGGTTCCAGGGTCAGCACGGCCGTGATTTCCAGATCACGGCGACCGACCGTCACCGTATCCCCCGGCTCCAGGCCCAGGTCGTTCAGCAGGGCCCCCTCGAGCCAGGCCTCGCCGGGTTCCGGGCCGTGGGTGACCGTGTGTTCCTGGCCGTAGGCGTCGCGGATGCGTGCCTCGCCGACCAGCGGCCAGTCGGGATCCACCGCGCGCAGGGAGCTCAGGCGCGACTGGTCGTCCGCACCGAACAATACCGAGGGGAGGGCAGCCGAACGGACGGATTGCAGGCCGCGCTCGCGCGCCTCGTCCACCCATTCATCCGGTACCGGGCTGCGTGAGGTGATGGCCAGATCGCCTCCCAGCAGGGATGCCGCCTGATCGGCCATGCCGCGGTCGACCCGGTCGGTGAAGAAGCCGACCGCCGCCACCGCGGCCACCGCGACCACCAGCGCGGCGGCCAGCACCCGCAGCTCGGCCGAGCGCCATTCCTGCCAGGTGCCGCGCAGCCAGCCGCGCAGATTGCGCAGGCCCGTATGTCGATTCATGCCAGCACTCCGTCCTGAATGCGGATGATGCGGTCGCAGCGGCTGGCCAGTTCGGGGTCGTGGGTGACCAGTAGCAGGGCGGTGGGCGTGCGCCCGGGCTCGGCGTCATGGGCCAGCGCGAACAGGTGCTCGATGATGGGCTCGCCGGTACGTCCGTCGAGGTTGCCGGTGGGTTCGTCGGCGAACAGGATGGCGGGGTGATCCACAATGGCGCGGGCGATGGCCACGCGCTGCTGTTCGCCCCCGGAGAGCTGGTGCGGATAATGCCGGGCACGCTGTGCGAGCCCGACCCGGTCCAGCGCCTCGTTTGCGCGGCGGGTGAGCTCCGCGCCGGATTGCGCCTCGTGCTCAGGGTTGAGTTCCAGCGGTAGCAAGACGTTCTCCAGCGCACTCAGTGCCGGCAGCAGCTGGAATGACTGGAACACGAATCCGACCCGGCCGGCGCGCAGGGCGGCGCGGCCATCCTCGTCCAGTTCGCTGATGGCCTGCCCCAGCAGGCGAACTTCTCCGCCACTGGGGGCGTCAAGACCTGCGAGGAGACCGAGGAGGGTCGACTTGCCCGAGCCGGAGGCGCCGAGGATGGCGACCGTCTCGCCCGGGTTGACCGCCAGGGACACGCCGCGAAGGATGTCCAGCGTGCCGCTGGGTCCCTCCACCCGCTGGTGCAGGTCCGTGGCTTCGAGTACCGCTTGCGAGGATGCATCCATGTTGCGTTTCCCGTTCATCGTCGTAGGGCTGTTTGCCCTGCTATTGAGTCTTCCGCTGGCCGCGAATTCCCCGGAAGAGACCAATTCTTCCACATCCGTCGATGGGGAGAACGGGGCTCACCCGCTGCTGGTGTTCGGCGACTCGCTCAGTACCGCCTGGGGCATGGACGAGTCCGAAGGCTGGGTGGCCCTGCTGGAGGAACGCCTCGCCGACCGCGACGCGGCCTGGGAGGTGCACAACGCCTCGATCAGCGGCGAGACCACCGCGGGCGGGCGCCAGCGTCTGCCCGACAATCTGGAGCGCACCGAACCCGATCTCGTCATCCTGGAGCTGGGCGGCAACGATGGCCTGCGCGGCCTGTCGCCGGCAGCCATGCGCGACAACCTGGAGGCCATGCTCGACGCCATCGACGCGGCCGGGGCCGAGACGCTCTTGCTGGGCATCCGCATTCCGCCCAACTACGGTCCCCAGTATACGGACCGCTTCGAGGCCGTGTTTCGCGACCTGGCGGAGGAACGCGAGCTGGCTTTCGAGCCGTTCTTTCTGGACGGGATCGCCGATGACGACGTGATGATGCACGACGACGGGATTCACCCCTCCGCCGAGGCCCAGCCGCAGCTTCTGGACAATCTGTGGCCGTCGCTGAAGCCAGTGCTGGAGCGGGTAGAGACGGAAGAGCGGCAATGAACGCCGCCAGCGGGTCGTGAAGCCCCGACCGGGCGTTCCGGCACGCGGGACGAATCAGGCGGGAGCGGTTCAGGCGGGGACGCAACGGTGAGGATACCGCCACGCCGGGAATCAATCGCCGCTCAGTTCCTCGCGACAGCGCCGCAGCACGTCCTCCGGGATCAGCGCGCGCAGCACCGGATGCAGGTCCGGCTCCACCTCGCTCATCACCGGCAGGGTGCGCACCCGCGAGTGGCGCGACAGCGGATCGCCGTACTGGTTGGTCTGAATGCTGCGATCGACCCCGGCCTCCATCAGCGCGATCCCGGGCTGGCCGCCGGGACCCTCGTCAAGGATGTCGACCAGTTCGACCACTTTGCCGTCGACCTCGCCACGCAGTCCGACCAGCGGACAGAGCAGGTCGATCAGGCGGCCGGTTTGCTCCGAGTTCAGCTTCTCCATGACCGTACATTAGTTCGCCGGCGCGCGGGGCGCCACCCCGTGCCGCCACGCTAATCTGAATTGCACCCGATGCGAGCAGAACGGTGGGAGCCTGCTTGCAGGCGAACAGGACGGCGTTTTCGACATGCGGTCTGCCACGCGTATAATCCGGTTTCCCGCCCGCGTCTCCGTAGCTCAGCTGGACAGAGCAACCCCCTCCTAAGGGGTAGGTCGCAGGTTCGAATCCTGCCGGGGACGCCATTTTCGGTTTACGTGTCGGTTTCCAGTTCCGCCAGGAACCGTCGCAGCTGTTCCTCCTCGGCTAAGTCTCCGTAGAGCACGGAGACCTCGCCGTTCGTGTCGGTCTTCAGCAGCGAGGGGGTAGCGAACACGGACTGAGTGATTCCCTGGAGGGGCTGCTCCAGCAAATCCACCTCGCGGGGACGCAGGTCGGCACGACCGAGCTGCTCGAGCATTCGGGCGAGATTGGCGCGCGCGCGCTGAGAGCGGGGTGCCGATCCGGTTACGAACAGTGTCAGCACGGGGATGGAGGCTTCGCCGCAGTCCCGGGTCTCGTTGTTCATCGATGTGTTCCTTCGTCGGCAACCAGGTCGTCGCCGACGGACCCCGGGTCGTGATCCGGGTCCCGGCGGCGGCGCATATCCACGCGATAGTTGTGTTCCTGCTGGTCGGTCTCGCCGCTGGTCTGATCCAGGTGCTCGCGTTCGGCCTCCAGCCGTTGCCGTTCCTCCTCGGTCTGCAGAATGCGCTGTTCCAGGTCCAGACGCCGGCGTTCGCGCTCCAGCTGCCGCTGGCGCTGGTGTTCCCGGTCCTCGCGCTCCTTCATCGCGCGCGCCGTGCCCATCAGCACCTCGGAACCGGATTCGTAAACATCGGCGAGGTCCAGCCCGCTGTCGGAGAGGATCAGTTCGCGCTGTTGATTGGAGTGGGCCGAACCGCGAGATTTCACGACCGATAATGACCGGTTGCGCTCGCCCCCGCGCTCGTTGTAGCCGACGACGATCCAGGTATCGGCCAGCGTGGAGACATCGCCCAGCGTGGCCTCGCCCTCCGGATCCTCGACACCGCTCAATGCGGTGAGGATGGTCGTGATGCCGCGTCGCCGGACCAGATCGACCAGCTGTTCGGTCGCCAGATGGGCACCCTCGGTGGCAGTGGCCTTGAGAAGGGCGGAGAGCGGATCGATGACCAGACAGTCGGGGGCGAAGCCGTTGATCAGGCGACGTATAGCGAGGAAGTGTTCGGTGACGCTGGAGGTGTAGGCGGAAAAATCCTGAAAACGGACGGCCCCACGGGCGATCGGGGTGGCCAGGTCGATGCCCACCGATGCCAGGTTGCGGACATAGGCGGCTTCCAGCTCGTCGAAGCTGATGTACAGCACGCGTTCGCCCTCCCGCGCCCGGGCTTCCGCGAAGCTGCCGGCCAGGGTGCTCTTGGCGGTCCCCGGGCGGCCGGAGACCAGTGCGCTCGAACCGCGATGGATGCCGCCACCAAGCAGGCTGTCCAGCCGCGGGATGCCGGTGCTCAGACGTTCGCTGCTGGCGGCCACCCGGCCGACCGGCGGGGCCTCGTGGTAGGGGAGCTGGATGCCCTGGTCGTCGATCAGCATCGGCATCTCGTCGGTGACATGGGCGCTGCCTCGGTATTTGGTGATGCGCAGCGAGCGGTTGAGCTTCTGATGGAGCACGTGGGCGGACAGCAGCAGGCTCGATGACAGCAGGAACTCGATGCCTTCCAGCCGGTCCGGTGCGGGGCTGTCCGCCCGGGCCTTGCCAGTGAGCAGCACCGCTCGGTCATGGGTCTCGCAGTGGTCGTTGATACGCCGGATCTGTTCGATCGCGGCATGCCGGTTCGGCTGGTGCTGCAGCAGCTGGTCGATACCGTCGAAGATCACCCAGCTTGCAACGCTGCCCGCCGCGGCGGTGACTGCGCTCAGCAGGCCCTCGATGTCGAACTCGCCGGCCCCCTCGGCCTCCGGATGCGGGCGTGCATCAATCAGCTGCCAGCGGTCGGAGTCCAGCAGCCCGGCACCCCAGTCGAACGAGGCGGCGTCGCGGCGAACCTGCGCCGGCGACTCCTCGAAGGTGACGAATACTCCGCCTTCACCGCGTTCCACCGCCCGCGCCAGAATCTGCACGCAGAGGACCGTCTTGCCGGCGGCGGCCTCGCCGAGGACGAGTGTGGCCTGGCCGGACGGCAGGCCCCCCCGGGTGGCGCTGTCCAGCCCGGCGATGCCGGTTTCGCGTTTTTGCAGGCCGGTTTGGGATGGGTTCATGCGTGCGGCTCCCGTTGCTCAGGTCGATGGCGGATGGGTGCCGGCCAGCGGCAGGCGGCTTCGCTGTTCCAGTAACCACCGAAAGTCCTCTGCCTCCAGCGGCATGCTGTAATAGTAGCCCTGACCGAAGCGACAGCCCATCTCCAGCAGGGCCTCCCCGACCCGGGCGGATTCGATGCCTTCGGCGATGACTTCCGCATCCATCGCCCGCGCCAGGGCCAGCACGGTCTCCACGATGTTGCGATGGAAGGGTTCCTCCAGCAAATGGAACACAAAGCCCTGGTCGATCTTGATCTCGTCGAAGGGATACTGCTTGAGATAGAGCAGCGAGGAGTAGCCGGTGCCGAAGTCGTCCAGCGCCAGGCGCACGCCCATCTCGTGCAGCATGCGGATCTGTCGCTGCAGTGCGGTGGACTGCTGGATGAACACGCCCTCGGTGATCTCCAGCGCCAGTTCCCCGGGGGCTACGCCTGATTCTTCAAGGGTGCTCCGCACCCGCCGCGCGAAGTTGCCGACCTGGAACTGGGTCAGCGACACGTTCACCGCCACACGGACCGGATCCAGGCCGGCATCGCGCCATTCGCGCAGATGCCGGCAGGCCCGTTCGAGTGCCCAGTCGCCCACTGCGGTGATCAGCTGACTCTGTTCGGCCACGGCGATGAACAGGTCGGGCGGCAGCAGGCCGCGCTCGGGATGATTCCAGCGCAACAGCGCCTCGCAGGCCACCAGCTGGCCGCTGGCCAGGTCGACCTTGGGTTGGAAATGCAGTTCGAGCTGGTCTTCGTTCAGGGCCTGGCGCAGTTCGCGCGTGAGGTCGATGCGCTGCTGGGTCTCCTCGAACAGACGGGTGGTGAACGCCGACCATGGTTCCGACGACTCCGCCCGGTTACGGAACTGGGCGAGTTCCGCCTCGCGCAGCAGAACCTCGGCCGTGCGCTGCTGCGTGCCCATCCGGGTGTATCCCATACGGATCGAGACCTCGAACTCTGTTCCATGGATCGTGAAGGGCGCGGTCAGCGCATCCTGGAGTTCGCTCAGGTCGAGTTCCAGTGGCTCCC
>LKMJ01007326.1_pt1 | contig 10397 bp, 12 predicted proteins | sample 643391 | NCBI WGS metagenome assembly LKMJ01 (sample SAMN04112250, study PRJNA286221) | soda lake metagenome | biome: soda lake; feature: Kulunda Steppe; material: water; isolation source: sample PL-Br10 brine of Picturesque Lake | place: Russia: Kulunda steppe | collected 2010-07
CACACACACACACACACACACACACACACACACACACACACACACACACACACAAGAGCTAATACTGACACAAACATATACATGGAAAATTTAGCGTGGCAAGTGTCAGCATTGAAAGCGCTCTCACAAGGTTTCCATGGACTGCTGCATTGCGCGCAGACTGAAGACAGCAGCATGACACAGGGCTCGTTGCTGGGTGCTGGCGCGCCTTCACGGAGAAGTAGTGATGGCAGCAACAGCAGAAGCAGCGGCGACGGCAGCGGCAGCGACAGTGGTAGCAGCAGTGAGTTTTGCTTGCTGTCTGCTCTTTTGCTTGCTGTTTGCTTGTTGTGCAGACCCTATGAGCATTGTAAAATTGCTGAATCAACAAATGCCACCAAATTTAGTGCAGCAGCTGCGCACAGCCCATGCAGCGTAGGCCTGCTTCTGATGTGCACATGTGCATATTATTGAGTGCATGATGCACCCTTGCTGCCTGGCAATTGCTGCTTGAGAATGTTTGCTGCCATTTGTGTGGCTGCTGCTGGAGGAAAAACATTTGTCCCACGAAAGATGTGAGCAATGCTTGTCTGGACATGCAGGCGTGCGGTCAGGCATTGGATCCCATTGCAGCACCATATGAGGGCACAAAGGGTGTGAGCTGTGCTTGCCTGGCTGGTCGTGCAGGCACGTGGTCAGGCATTGGATCACGTCACAGCACCAGGAGGGCGCGGAGGCGCCCCAAGGACAGGCGGCAACTGCAGCATGACGCTCAGTTGTCGTACCTGAAGGTGCTGTGCTTGTGTGGGCATGCTATGCACTGTGCAAATGAGGCACCAGTCATGCAGGAACAGTCGGGCATCGATACCTTGCTGTCAATTACTTGGGAAGTGCCAGCAAGGCTGCCAGCAAGCTGGTATAGCTAATGCTGGCGCATGTATGTGTGTGTGCAGTCTAAGCATGCATTGACAGATGACATTGGTTCTCCCAATTTTTTGTGACAGAACGCCTGGTTTTTAAAGCCCTGGGCATGCAGGATGCCCTGCACCTGGCTCTTGGCACCTGCAACCTGTGTAGCCAACCCTGCTAGACAACTCTGCTAGCTTTGCAATCCTAGTCATCCAATTCAATATCCTAGTTAAACCTAGATCCTAGTAATCCAATGGAGCGCCTGTCCACTCTGCGCTGGCAATCTGTGGGTCGCAAGGCTTTACTGTATTTGCTTCCCCTGCACGCACATGCAGGAGCAAATGGAGCAGCTGATGCGTAAGAAGGGAGATGGCTCTGTCCAGACTCTCGTTGACAGCACTTTTCTTCCAGATCTCGAGGAAGAGTTGGAGGCATTGGATGATTCGAGCCAGGTAAGCATTACTTATTGGGAATCAAGGTGTATGCCTCTCGTGGTGGGTGTGGGAGGAGGGGGGTTGTTTGTGGGTGTGCCTCATCCTTTTACACACCTCGTTCCCCCCCAAACACACATGCGACCGCGCATACGCACACACACACGTACACACGCATGGAAACACGCATGTACACACGCAGGAGCAGCACGGACTGCAAATGGACATGGAAGAGCTGGCTAGTGTGGCTGCCGCGCACAGAGAAGCGATACAGGAGGGAAGTGGCGCCGAGCAAGCACCTGCCTGCAGTGGGCAGGGGACCCTGTTAGAAGATAGAGAGAAGGACTTCTGTGGGGATAATTCTTAGTTCAGGGTGAGGATGTCGACACGCTGTTGGGGGGTACTGGTTGTTTTCTTGGATGCTTAGCAGCATCCTACGAGCTGAAGCGTTATCCAACCCAGTATATTTTACTTATGCTGTGATTAGTCTGTGATCTTGTTTCATTTCTAGGTGTGTATTGGTTATTAGCAAGGGTTAAATTACTTGCTGATTGAGGGCCGCTTGGTTAAAGCTTATCTGGCCTGCAACCTGAACCTACATCTAGAAAGGCTCCAATGTGAGGCACTGCTGGCAGAATGCTGATGTTATGAGCGAACTGGCGTTTGTTTTGTCTAATTCCTGCTTATTGCGCTTTGTGTTTATTGGCATGGTGCAGAAACTATGAAACATGCTAGGGCATTGAACTCAATCACCCCATATGTCCCCATATAGTATGTATTTGCCCTTTACAGGCTCAAGGAGGCCGCAACTCCTTGTTTTCTGGTTTTTTAGAGTTTCACGGATTGGTGTCACGCTGACAGACTGCTGCATCCTAACCAGACTCGCGGCATAGCCATAAGAGCAAAAATCTGGCACTGCACTAATCTGGCGTGACATTGGTTGCAGTGCAGAATGCTCTACGCTCAGTGCTCTGCGCCACTCTGATTCAAGTTGGGGGAAAATCACTCATGTAGCTTGAGAACTACTCTGGGCCGCTCTGCAACCATCATGATGGAAATAACCAGGGAAGTTAGGCCCGTCCAAGCCCTCAGGCTGGAGATATTGGCAAAGTTTTGGCCTGCGCTGGATCGTTCCAATTGACTTAAGCTTAAGGCTAAAGGCATCTTAGTGTGGCATTTGTAAACGGTATCTTTTGCTTTTACTTAATTCAGTCCTGGGCCATGATGCTCTTGGAAAATGTGATCTTGTCTGCATGTTTGAGAGTGCTTCAACATAACTGCCCTCATTTGGCAGGGACAACTATGTAGCTCCTCCAAAGTGCCCCTTGTTGATTTTTAGAATTCACAAATTGTGAATGACACACCGAAGAGGCAGTGTATACAGGCACCACCAGCCTAGCGACTTCATTGAATGTGCTTAAACGTAAAAGGCTAACTTGAAAAGGCAGCGCTGCATCCAAATATCTGAATCAGGAATAATGATCAAAAGAAATGCTTCGGTGCTTGTTGACCTGCAATCTTCAACCTCCCTAGGCCCCCAGCCTTCATGCGCCTGGCCACAACTTCTTGCTCCTCTTTTACCTGCAATTATCAAGTATATAAACCTCGTCAGATTTTGGGGCTTGTGGCGTTATGTGTTAGTTGAGGCACAGGATACCAGAATACCAAGTCGTACGTTAATCAATATACTAAGGAGAAATTAAACAAAACAGTTATGAGGAAAGGTGCCAAACTTTGAATAATGACATTGATAATGACAATTGCCTGAGAAGCTTAGGTGGACATTTCCACCACTACAACAGGTTTTAGCCAACTTCCTCACGTGGTGCGAAATTATTTGCTACCCACATGGACCATGGCCCTTCTTATCCGGAACGATTGTGAATAGACACAACTCAGCAGTCAGACTGTGTGGCAGCAAGGAATACTATCTGATAGTGCATTTCACGTAAAGTTCGTAAGTTTAGCCAGATCCTACGCACAGAGTATGCTCCTCTATTCGCCCATCAAGTAAGTGGAGAGCCTGGATGAAGAGTTACTGCTGGTGGTACAGAGGCTGCAGCTAGAGTAAGGAAGACTGCACAAACCGCCAGGCATGCGGCAGTCTATGCGCTTCTGTAGCTTTTTCTTCAATGCGAATCTGTCATCAAAACATTTTATTAAATTTGGTCCACAGGGTGCAATTTTCATATGGGCTACACCATTTACCTGGAGCTCTTCATCCGACATGTTCTCAAGGATGTGCTTTTTCCAAGCTGTGCCGTCTTGTAGGGTTTGCAACCCTCCCTGCATGGTTATACGCGCGTCGCGCATCAAGTCTTGTCTCCGGCCAAGTTGTTTTGGGCAGCTTGTAGCGCGCATTCTGTTGCCTTTAATACACTCTGGTGCGCCAACCCAGAAGCAAAGAAAGGTGCATAAAAAGCCAAAACTTGCCCTGCCCTTCACACATTCAGTAATGCCGTATCCTTTGCATGCCATACTTGCATTATGCACAAGTCCAAATGTTAGGTTGAAATGCTCATTTGTGTCAATTGCGTAGACGAGCTACTCCTCTTGCATTTCATTCATCACTCATCTTCATCCCATGGACAGACATTAGTGAGAAGATAAGGCAGAGGTATGCTACAAGCCTGCCAGTGATGTGCGCTAAGAATGAAAACAGATGACAAAGTCATCAGTGGACCCACCTCAAGCATGTCACCGCCTTGGATCATCTCCAACATGGCCTCCGCTTGCAAGCACGGCCGCTTCAGCCCCATTGCTGCGCTGCTGCCCAGCATGCCATCCCCTTCACTGCTCACCCCTGTGATGGCATTGCAAGCCGCCACCGCAACAGCAAGTGACAGCTGGTAGCCATCTGTCCCAGCCGAGGGCCAAGCAGGGCTGTCAGGCACATCTCTGCTGCTGCTGCTGCCGCTGCCGCTGCTTGTGCGTACCCCAGTTCGTTGGCTGCCCTGCCCTCTGTCACTGGCATCACTGCCTTCTGCTCCAACTCTTAGGTCAGAGGCCCTTGGAGATGGTGAGGGTTGCTGTTGCGAGTCATGAGCTGATCCAAAACTCCCGCTTGCAGTGAATGCCACCAGCACCCTTCCAGCCTCAAACCCTGTAAAGCAGCAGCAATGCAAGGCTTGGTGCACAAAGCTGCCCTTACGACACAAGCGGCGTGGCAAACCTGACATAAATTGTAAGTCTGACAGAGCTGTGGCACACTTGGCCACAATAATGAAGAGCTGGGCAAAATATTCGTGCCAAAATTAATCCAGAGCAGGTGCTTGTCAAAAAGGATTGGGTGCCAGCAGGCTTGCAGGCAGTCAGGCCACACCCGCTTTGAAACACACTGGTTGCATGCCAGACACCAGTTGCAGGCAGGCGTTTAGGTCATGCAATGTCTAGCAAGGGCCGGGAGCAGCAATAGCAAGCACTGCACCGGCAACATCAGCAGTTAAGAACTGCGCGCAGGTGACTGATCATGCACAGTTTGCAAGCAGCAGCATGAACCAGGCACTCACCTGGGTGCCAGCCCAAGACAGGCAGCCCATCCGGCGTAAGCAATTCAATCGCCGCAAAAGGAGAGATGACAGGCCAATTTTGCTGCTGCTGTTGCTGCCTCCCCATCTCCTCACACAGGGCAGCGTCATCTGTGCCCAAGCCACGAACCAGTGCACCTGCCTGCTGACGCTCAGTGCGCAGGGGTGGCTGCAGGGTCCCTGTTCAGAAGCAACATGAGCAGCAGTAGGAAAAGCGAAAGCAACAGCAGAAGCAGCATGAGCAGCACCAGCAGTGCCAGTCCATGGTGCATTAGACGTTGTGCTTGGGCGGCAACAGCTGGAGGAGCGTGGTGCTGGTGTAAGGCCAACCTGGACCTACAGCACATGGGGCAGCCTCAAGGTTTCCCTCCTGAGATACGCCCGTGCATGAAGCCACCTGGCACTGGTGCTGTGCCCTTCCCAGTGCATGGGCCTTCTCAAAGCAAAGCACAGGTGCCTTTCATTGGCTGCTCATAAGGCGGAAAAGCCCATAGGCCTGTCTGGCAGGGTGAAAATAGGCAGGGTGAAAACAGGCTAATGCAGCTGTGCCTGACAAGCGAGGGCAGCTGTGCTCAAGCCTTTGGCTTGCCTGGCACTAGGCCTCCCCGGTGTGCAGGCGTACCTTGTCCCGGAGCATCGGATGGTGCAGCGCTGGAGGGGGGCTGCCACTCCCAGCAGCTGGTCACGGATCGCGAGGAGTGTGGGGCCTGCATTAAGGGTGCACACGTGAAATGCACCCACAGCTCTTCAAACTGGGATGGCAGTACATTAGGAGGGCAGGTGCTGTGGCAAGACATGCCCACGCAGGGCCTGCATGGCCAAAGCGCCAAAGACTCCCTGTGTGCCAGAGGCTCCCTGTGTGCCAAAGGCTCCCTGTGTGCTTAGGACTCCCTGTGTGCTTAGCACTCCCTGTGTGCCAAAGACTCCCAGTGTGCTTAGGACTCCCTGTGTGCCAAAGACTCCCTGTGCCCTCCCTCCGCCTGGAGATGTTTACCATCCCCCAGCTGAATTTGCCACAACTTGTTGGCGCTTGTTTGAAGCTGGCCCACACCATGCAGATGCTCACCCGTCAATGAATGACGGTTTCCCCCTAAAACGTGTTGACCCTCTCGTCACATTTTGTCTGTTTTGGTCTGAAGGCTCGGCAGGAACGTGCATAACTGACACATTCACAGGACACCAGGGGATGGGCAGGAGTGCGCTGACTGACATACACATATGCACACAGCATCTCTGCAGCGTCTAACTCCCAGAAAAAGCAAAAAAGCAGGGTGCACTAATATGCTTCCACACACAAAACATACACACACAACATGCACACAACACAAACGCACACCTGTGAGGAGAGCTTGCCCTGCGGACGGCTGCTGCTGGGCGGGAACAGCACCCACTGCGCGCTTCCTGCCCCTGTCCCCCCTCCACCCACCCCCCCACTCGCACCACTGCGTTGAGCCTCTGTCAACCTGGCAAGCCCCTGTCCACCACCCCTTCCCTCCCTCTCCAGCTGCTGCTCCCGCTGCAACTGCTGCTGCTGCTCCCACTGGGCAGCCCTGCGCTGCTCTTCCTTCTCCCCTGCTGCACTTGGTCTGCCCCCCCAGAAACGCAACAGTGGCAGGCAAGATAAGTCTTCGGTGCTGGGACAGCGCACAGACATCCTCTCACGCATCTGCAGTGCAGAAGCAGGCACAGGTGCACAGGTGTGGGTGCAGGTGTAGGCACAGGTGTGGGTGCAAGTGTAGGCACTGGTGCACAGGAGTGGGTGCAGGTGCAGACACAGATGTGATGCGGGTGTAGGCACAGGTAGGGGTACTTGAGGGCAAGTGTGTGCCCGTGCTCGTACGCATGTGTTTATATGCGAAGACGTGTCCGCTGACAGAGGATGATGCAGAATGATGGACCCACTCAGCTGTGTAGCATGCTTGCTCATGTGTAAAAGAAGGTTATAGGCAGCATCTTGGAGGCAAAACAGAGAAGCTGGTCCAACAAACATGCACATACAGATGGGTGCATGGTGTAAATGGGATGTGAGATGGGCACCCTCACTAAAAGCCTTGGACTCAGAGTACGCTTGTGCCCAAGGCACCCCCCCCTGCTTTCATGCACATGGCGCATGCACAAACAATTCAGGGAGAGGGGCTGGCCTGGCCCTCTGCCACACCTGCACATCTAGCTTCAACCCAAACAGGCTCAGCGCGTCAGGCACCCAGTCGCCCGGAGCCAGCACCAGCTGCTCCGCCTCAAACACAGAAATGGAATCAGGCTGGAGGGAGGAGGAGGCATGCACACGAATGACGCTCCCTGTGTCCTGCCAGCCTGCAAATGCAGAAACATAAGCACACACACACACAGACACACAAATGACGCTCCCTGTGTCCTGCCAGCCTGCAAATGCAGAAACATAAGCACACACACAGACACACAAATGACGCTCCCTGTGTCCTGCCAGCCTGCAAATGCAGAAACATCAGAAACATAAGCACACACACACACAGACACACAAACCCAGCAGGGGCGCTCTGAGGCTGCAGCCAAGGCACTCAGGGCTCCTTTCACACAGGCAGAGCATAGGAGTCCATCAACTGGGACCAAGAGGATATCTCCGTCAAGGTAGGATGCAAGCGGACGATCATTAAGCATCGACTTGCAGCAGATTCGTCACATAATTGAGCAGTCTGTGCTCATACTTTTTTGGTGCATAAGCAGGCATCCCCTTCTGAGGAGGCGCCCATGCAGCAAGCGCACTGGCAGTGCAGCTGCTCCCAAATTGCATCACAATGAGAGCTGCCCCAAACTATAAAGGGCAGCCTAACAGATGCTTGCATCACATTAAGGGGCAGCTGCTCACAGTAAGGGGCAGCCGCTCCAAAGGTGGGAAACCATAAGCTCTGATGGCTCAGCAGAGACCCCAAGCCTTTGCTGTTGCCTGGGCTTGAACGCAGTCTACTCTTGCTCACGCCCTCCCCCTGCACACAACCTCTCTCTGCACAAACCATGCCTGTGCACACCACATACACCCTGTACAAACCCTCTCTACACCTGCACTCCCTCTGCATCCCCCCGCTCCCCCCTCTCCCCTCTGCACCCACCCTCCCAGCCTGCGCAATTTGTCCTCCTTCTGATGCACACCACGCCCTCAGCATTTTCCACACCCTCCCTGCGCACACCACACACGCCCTGCCCTTGGCAAACGATCCGCCACGCCCATGCGCACCACGGAGCACAAGGTGGTCCTTGGACAGCACGCCGCTGCGCGCAGCCAGCGCCAGCAGCGCCTCGTGCACCTTGCGTGCGTTAATCACCCCACCGTCCGGCTGCAATAGCAGTAGAGGCAGCAGCAGCTGTATGTCATGACATCCTGGGTGTGCCGCATGCTGGCAGAAAGGGCTAATCAAGTACTCCAGCTCATCCAGGTGCCAGGGAGGAATGCTGCCCCCACTGAGGTAGCCACTGAGGTGCGGGCATGCATGGCGGAAGGGCAGCTTGGGAGCGGGCAAGAGCGCCCCTGCCCTGCTCCTCCTTGGGTGTGCCTGCTGCCACTGCAGCGGCTTTCTCTCTCTCTCTCTCTCTCTCTCTCTCTCTCTCTCTCTCTCACACACACACACACACACACACACACACACACGCACGCTAGATTGCCAGGCAGCAGCAACAAGGACTCCTCAACACAGCCTCTAGCAACGCAGCCAAAAGAGTACAGGCCGTACTCTGCCCATGCTTGCACACCTCAGCAGTATGTGAGCACACATGCCCATGGCTTTTCGTGCCCCACCCCTCACACAGCTCTGTTGGCCATGAGCAGCAGCTTTGTGGGCAACGCAGCACCTTGCACGAGGCAGGGTACAACTGCAAGCAGCGTTGAGTGTTGTTGCACATGCAGGCGCATTGCCTGGGACATCACCACTGCCTGCCTGCGTGCGTGCTTGCATGCATGCTTGCAAGTACACACCACACTGCGCATCCTTTCCCCTTGACCATGTCCCCACCCGCCAGCGCCGCTGCCCCGCCCCCTCCCGCGCACGCCATTGTTTATGTTGATGCCTGTCGCACGCAATGCAGGGGGTGCGCTGAGGTGAGCATGCGGTGAGCATGCGGTGAGGATGCATGCAGTGAGGATGCATGCGGTGAGGAGCGCTTTGCAGAAAGGGCGGGGCGGACCGACCAGCGTCAATCAATTGCAAGCACGCGCGCCGGGGTCGGAGCACCACGCTCCCCGCCCTTCCTGCGCCCTTCCCACTGTCAACAGAACGTCAACACAGGCAAACCAGGCACCAAATTGTGCGCGTGGGGCGCGGGGAGAGGCATTTGCGGGTCGTGAGCAGGTTGCACAGGTGCACCCTTCGCCAAGCCGCAACCACCGGCGGTGTCCCCACGAACTACTCTCACCAGCCAACATTGTCTTATGATACGCCCCTGTGTTTTCACACATATTTGTCTTTCTCAGAAACGGCCAAATTACTCGCACTCTGGCAGGTGGCTTAAACAGGCCACAGTACTAAACAAGCGCTGCTGCTGTAGCCATGCACTTGCTGCTGTTGTTGGGCTGCACGCGAGAGCGTCTGCAGCTTGCCTGCTGATGCTTACCAACTGGGTGCGGGTGGGTGAGCCTGAAAGGCTGCTTGGATGTCTGGCAGAGACGGATGGGAGAGGGAGCAGAGACAAATAGAAGGAGCAAGAGGTGTATGGAATAGGAAGTAGAGACAGATAGAAGAGAGCAAAGACTGGTAAACAAAGGATGCAAGGACCGCCCACGTGTCCGGCAGAGATGCGGCCCTGGGCGTTAGCAGAGGCAGCGCTGCCAGAGGGCCCTAGCCTGCGTGCGCGCAAGGAGTGCCCGCAAGGCCCATCCCTCACCATCTCAGTACAAGCGCACCTGTGCACCGGCCAAGGGAGCGGTCAAGGCAGCCTGCGGCTCTGGTGACGCCAGCGGCAGCGTGCCTGTGCCTTGTGTTACACAAGCTGTGTATCTGTGTGGCCAAGCCCGCACCTGGAGCAAGCCCATGAGCCCTTTGGGGCGCAGCATGGGGAAAGGGGCGAGGAGGTCGCTCTCTGTGAAGGAGCCCAGCTTGATGCGCGCGTCCTTGCATGTTGCTGTGAGTCGCTCCAGGGCCATTGCCGATCGCAGCATGGGACCCTCCTGCACACAAAAGGGGCGCGCAGACGGAAATGCAATGTACACATGCACAGTAGTACATGCTGTACCCTGTGTGAGCCTGCCTGGCGCAGTGCACTATCATGTTGTATGAGGCATACCAGCCAGATTGTTTTAGGGCTGGGTGAACGCTCAACCCCTTGGTCCCGCCCACCCCTATTCCCCAGCATACCCACAGCTATCCCCCCCTCCCTTCTGGCATGCCTCTTCACTGGCGCATTGCTCATGCACGAGGCCAAGCACATGCTGCATATGCCCTGCATGGGCGCCGTTCTTCTGTGCCATAGCTCCAGGAGGCCTCTGGACAGTGCCCCCCTTGCGCCCCCCTTCCTTCTGCCCCAATGGGTACCCTCTCCCCATCGTGTGTAATTCCCTTCAACACCCCCCCCCAGATCGGAAGAG
>LKMJ01007328.1_pt1 | contig 10395 bp, 12 predicted proteins | sample 643391 | NCBI WGS metagenome assembly LKMJ01 (sample SAMN04112250, study PRJNA286221) | soda lake metagenome | biome: soda lake; feature: Kulunda Steppe; material: water; isolation source: sample PL-Br10 brine of Picturesque Lake | place: Russia: Kulunda steppe | collected 2010-07
CTCAGAAGACCCCTCAGTTAATTGAGTGTCATGTGCAGCCTCTTGAGTCGAGTTCCATGCAACTTCAGCACAAGAGCTTTTCCTTTCAAATAACTAAGCTGCAAGGTCCAAGGCAGGAATTCATCACCTCCAAGGTTGCCTTCTCCGCGCTGACTTTTGCCAGCATGCGCCGGGCGACCTCAAGCTGGCGATCCTTGCTGCTGAGGTCTGGTGATGCAAACAGGTGTGGGGTAACTCATCTTAGGGGTCACACTCCTGTGAGAGTCCTTCCAATCCTTCTGCACGTGCCATTCGCCTGCCTAGAAGATGTGGACAATATGCGTTAAAAATGAAGCACAGTGGAGCACAGTTGGGCACCCTCTAGTGCCCACAAGTGACACAGTACGTATGTGTGTTGGAAGGCCTGTTTAAAAAAGTAAGCATCAGCTTGCTCATGACCTCACATCACATACCAGCTCGAGTGTCACGCAACTTTTCCCTGTAGTCCTGGCCTTTGGCAGACTCATGCTCCAGCTGCTTCCTGACGAGCTGCAAGCACAAGGCACCACATGCATGAGCACCGCCTGATTTACAGAGGATAGCGAAAGTTACACACAAGCAGAAGTGGTGAGACAGATGCACCGTGCTGCCCTTTAATTGGCTGCATTTCAAAGAGCACATGAAAGTCCAGCAAAGTAGTGGCCAACATGACATGTCAGATCCCTCACCTGTAAGACTTTGCAGTTGCCACACTGATCTTCTGCCTCCCTGTAGCAGTGAGGCCTACTCATTCAGTCCAGGAAATCTTACTCTTCGCCTCGCCTGTAACCTATGTCCATTCATAGCGCATGTTCCGCTCATGCACGTTATCTCTGCTTCTCTATAAATGCTTCTCATGCACAAACAGGAACAAAAAACACATTTTTGCCGTGGAGGTGTCTTGCTGTGGAACTCACAAAGGGAGTGAAGTCACCCAGAAAAAGGTGCCTTTGAGGCACTAGCAGATCATGTGGTGCATTTTGTACACATGCGTGTGTGTGCGTGTGTGCATGTGTGTGTGTGTGTGAGTATGTGCGCGCGTGTGCGCATGCAAGTGTGCATGTGCGCGCATGCACAGCCTCTGTGTGCAGCAGTCAGAAAAGGGCAATCAAATGCATGCATTAATTGTGCTATGAATCAAAATACAAGAAGTAATGGCTGGGCTAACTCACGGCGCGCCAAACGGGAAACGGGATGCTCAGTCAACGCCTTTGCCTCTGGTCAAAGCGAACGTCGTCACCAAAATCCATTGTATGCGTTCAGATTACAATAGAGGAAAAGATGAAGAAGCATTTCCCCAGGTAGTAACTTGGGGTGTGTGGTAGACGATCTTGTTCATTTTCGTAGACCGCCTCACACAAGGGTGCTCAACATGTGTTGCTACCTCATTAAATCTTCTGATAAGTTGTCCATGCCCGAGCCAGCTGTCACGGACGGTTGTAGGTTAGCAGTTCAGGAGTCCTGTCACAAACAATCAATTCCTAACCCTCATTCGTCGTGAATACTACCGCTCGTTTCTGCAATATGCCCCTGCGAACTGCAACTATTGGTGAGTTTCCTGTAGTGATGGTGATCCTTCTCGCTGCACACCGGCACACGTCGCCTCACATCCACATCTCTTGTCGCGCGCTGCGCTGGCTTTACCTTGCGCGGTACAGAGTGACCTGCTTTGTGCGCCTCACCCTTTTCACGCCCTTCTCACTTGCAGGCTTTCCTCGCATCGGCAGCAAGCGGGACATCAAGGGCGTGATCGAGAGGTGGGTGGCGCGCCGACCGAGCGGGTCTTGTCTGGTGCAGCATGGGCGTGGCGTGCTGGGCCGCTCCAAGCCACAAAGTGCCCCATGGCCATTATTGCTCATTGGGCTCATCCCGTTGCCCATTTCCGCACGCGCAGGTATTGGAAGCGCCAGGCTAGTTCTGAGGAGCTGCTCACCGTCGCGCACCAGGTCGAGGCGAGCGCATGGGCTTGTCAGAAGCACGCGGGGATTGACCTCGTGGGCGTGGATGGGACGCTCTATGACCAGATGCTAGACACTATCGCGATGCTGGGTGTCATTCCTAAGCGCTTTGCTTCCCAGGTGCGCCTTTGGACATTTCGATGAGTGTGATGTCCAGCTTCCGTCCAGCCCCCTGCCGACCCAGGGAGCCCATGGACGGCAGGGTCCTGCCGGGTGGAGGGCTCACTTGATGATTGTGCCCTGCATTCCCCCGTCACAGGGGAAATCGGGTCTGGACTTGTACTTCGCGATGGCACGCGGTGCCGAGGGCGCAATCGCCCTGGACATGAGCAAGTTCATGGACACCAACTACCACTATGAGGTGGGTTCAAGTTTGCAGTGCATTTCGTCAAGGTATGCTAACTCGCTGGTGTGATGCGCCGGACTCGGCACCTGAACGCACCCCGCGTGCTTTGCCTCTCCAGGTTCCAGAGCTGGAGCCGGGCTGGACCATCAAGCCCGACTTTGCCCCCTTCCTGGACAAGGTGTCGCGTGCCCAGGCGACTATCGGCAAGGCGGCAGCTGTGCCCATGGTCATCGGGCCAGTGTCCTTTATATGTTTATCTAAGGTCCTTGACGGCAGCTCCGTCGCGCAGTGCGTCGCCAAGGTCCTGCCTGCATACCGTGACCTGCTGAGGCATCTCAAGGCCGTGGGGGTGAGTGTGCACACCTATATCACGCTAAGGTTGCATCAACCCAACCTCGAATGTGTAAGAATGGAAGGCACCAGTAACAGGTGGCTGATGATGAGGCATAACGAGCATGTTTGTTTTTGTTCCACTTCCTACACTCGTGTGCATGCTCTCTACATGTGCACTAGCATCCCAATGATCAGATTGGTGGCAATGAGCCAGACGGGTTGACAGGGCCTGCTGCCAAATTTAAGTTGCCCGTAGTTCCTAGAAATGAGAGATGTATGCGTGCACAGTGAGATATGGGAAGCACAGGCTCTGTTCATTCCTGGTTTTGCTGAGCAGTCTTTCTTGTGTTGTGCCTGCTCGTCCACACAGGTCCCTGAGGTGCAAGTACATGAGCCGTATCTGGCCACCTCTCATGCTGAGGCGTTGCAGTTGGAGTGCAGCCATGCCTTCCAGGAGCTGGCTGCTGAGGGTGTGCCTTTGAACCTCGTAGTGGCATATGACGACGTTGGTGAGTGGGGCAGACAAGAGCAGCACACTTGATCAATGGCATGACAGTGAGTGGCTGACTATCTGGTGCATGTCAGCCGTGCCAGGACGGAGGTACCCTTGATTGAGCTCCATGAGAGACGTTGCAGTCTCTGTTGGCTGGCAGGTGTCGACATTTTGAGGACTTGAAGTTGTTGAGCGCAAAACTAGCACTAAGTGTGCTTGAGCTGAAGATGTGCACCAGGGAATGAATAAGATGAGGGCAGAGCGTAAAAGCATGAGCACTGGTGCAGTCTCAGAGGATTTGCCACTGGCTGCAGCACCTCTCCTTTAGTCCACTCAGAATCTGGGTCGCTATGTAATGGATGACCTGCTGCTCCTGTGCATCATCATACTTTTTATCGGAGTATGGGTTCTCTTGCTTGCTCTGCCTTGCGCATGGGCTCTCTTGTTGAGAGTTAACATCCATTTAAAGCACTGATTTGTCAGTAGGCCTGATCCCCAGCTCCATGCCAACATGTGTGCGTTGTTGTGCGTGCAGGCGAGAACTACCCCTGGCTTGTGCAGTTGCCGGTGTCTGTTGTGTCCATGGATTTCTTGGGTGCGCCAGGTGCCGCAGTTGGCAACCGCACACTGGAGCTCGTTGCCCGACACGGATTCCCTGCCGGCAAGGTGTTGGGGGCAGGTGTCATCGATGGACGCTCTGTGTGGGCGGACACTGGGGCGGCGCCGGCGCTTGTTGCAGCGCTTGTGTCCCTGGGCGTTTCCCCAGGTCTCATCCGTGTCCAGTCAAGTGTATCCCTGCAGGTGAGGCATACCCTGGAGCCCACCCGCATTTTTTGGAGCCCTGCTGTTGCGCCCATCCCTGCTGTTGTGCTGTCCCGCCCTCCTTATCTAAGGGTGCTCTCCGTGCGCTCAATGTGTGTAGCACATCTCAGAATTGCAAGCATGCTTCATGATGGAACCTGCAGTTCTCAGAAGCATGAAAGCTGTCAGAAGTGGTTGGGTGCATTGTGAAGACATTTCACCGCTCCCTTGCATGCACACCTGCAGCACCTGCCCTATGACCTGAACCTGGAGACGAAGCTGCCGGTAGAGATCCGCCCGCGTCTTGCCTTTGCCCAGCAGAAGCTGGGAGAGATTGTGCGCACTGCGCAAGCCCATCTCCCTGCAGTGGGCGCTTCAGCTGCTGGTGAGTAGGTTTTGGTGAGGTGCAAGTATTTTTCATCCTTGTGCTCATTCTTTTAATGTCCTGTAAGTCTTTTATCTGTTGCGCTCTTGAGGTTTTTGTCATAATTTGTCTAGCAGGTGAACCAGCAGAGTAGGTCTGTGCCCCCTCGCACCACCACTTCTGTGTTGTGCGTGCTCTTCCAGGAACTCCTGCCGCCTCCCAGCTGGTGCAGTCTGTGCACGAGCGTTTTTCAGCGCGTGACACTGGCCTGGCCGTGAAGGAAGATGAGTTGGACCGCTCTGAGCCGTATGAGCAGCGCCGACCCAAGCAGATTCAGCTGCGCCCTTTCCCCACCACCTCGGTGCGTACCTTGCCCTGGCCGTGCTTCGCCAGACATTACTTCATTGGCATGATTTTTGGATCAGCCTGCATGTGCCATGAAACTGTGTGTAAGAGTTCCCCGGCTCACCTGCTGCTCTGAACAAGCAGTGTTCAGCTTGGGAAGTGCCTGCCTCTGCCAGCCTGGCCGTTAACCAGGCTTGGTCTGTGCTGTGTCTGCTTGTGCAGATTGGGTCCTTCCCGCAGACTGCTGAGGTCCGCCGGCTGCGACTGCAGAACAAGAAGGGCCTGCTTTCAGATGCTGACTATGCTAAGATGATTTCTGGCCACATCGGGTACGCCATTGGCCTGCAAGAGGCAATGGACATGGACGTTCTGTGCCATGGCGAGTTCGAGCGCACAGACATGGTGAGCGTGCTTCATCCTCTCTAATCTGCGGATGAGTGGCTGCTTTATTTATGATATAATAATAAGGCACTAACATACTGTGGTACTGCCTTCTCAAACAAGTTGCATGACATGTTGAATGTTTCTGGACCTGGCGCAGTGCTCGCCTAGAGGCTTCATCACCAGACTTGTCCTCCTTTGTGCCTTTCTCAGGTGGAGTATTTTGGGCAGGAGCTGAACGGCATGCTGTTCACTGAAGCAGGCTGGGTCCAGAGCTATGGGTCTCGCTATGTGCGCCCTCCCATCATTTGCGGCGATGTCCAATTTATCAAGCCCATCACTGTGACTGAGTTCGCCATTGCGCAGGTGCGAAATCAGTCAATGATTTGTGCATACACACACGTGTGCACAAGCTCAACATGTGCTAGTTCTGTCTGTTGTTCTGGGGCTCTGGCATGTCGCAGTGAATTGTATGCCTCTCCTACACCCTGATGTTCATCCACGACGCTCCCCTCTCTTTAACTGCAGAGTCTCACATCTAGGCCAGTGAAGGGCATGCTTACTGGCCCTGTGACGATTTTGAATTGGTCATTCCCTCGTGTAGACATCTCACGGAAATCCCAGGTGAGCTGACCAGCTTGTCGTTGGTAGTAGTAAACCTGGAGACCTTATTCTTCTCATTGATCCTTCTTTTTGTACAGGCCTCATTGTTTTTTTTGGCAGCCAACATGCCGCCTCTCCCAACATCCCTCAACGCAACTGCGCTGACCTATCTCAGACGCCTGTGCGTGTTTTTGGTGCTCCCAGGCATTCCAACTGGCCCTGGCGCTGCGTCAGGAGGTGGCGAGCTTGGAGAAGGCTGGCTGCAGAGTGATCCAGGTGCTGCTTTGGGGCTCCACGTGCTTGGGACTCATTCAGTCACAACCAGATGTTGCGAGAAAAAACTCACGCACCGTGCAAGTTGTTGCGAAAAAATGGTGTGTTGTCTGTGGCCAACAGGTCGATGAGCCTGCCTTGCGCGAGGGGTTGCCCCTGAAGGCCAACCGCTGGGACGACTACCTGCGCTGGGCTGTAGATGCCTTCCGCGTGACGTGTGCGACAGCCAAGCCTGAAACGCAGGTGAGCAGCCTGTCACACAGGCAATTCACTGCTGTTGGCAGTTGCTGAGCCTCTTGTATCCATTCCAGTGCAACTTGAAAAGAGCTTGATTGCGCTTCTGCCTGTCTGCTCCTGCTGTGTTGAGTAGCCTGTAGAAGGCTGCAAGCGTCTGGCTGCTGAGAAAAACAAAGTCTCCCTTGCAATCTGCCCCCTCCTTGACCATGAGTTAAATAGGGACTTTTGTATCTGCTCTGTCTCTATCCTTAGCGCTTAGTGTCAGGAAAGTTATACTGTGAACAGTCGAGGCCACGTAGTTAAGGGTCAACTGCCAGTGGGTGTCGCAACAGGCTTGGTGACTGAATGTTTCTTGTTGATTGGATTAATGAATTGACATGGAAAATTATAGTGGTTGATACGTGGATGAATTTTTAACACCCGACTTTCCTGTTGGGTGCCATGTGCAGGTTGTCACACACCTTTGCTACAGTGACTTCCAGGACATCATGTCGGCCATCGACCGCATGGATGGTGGGTGCTATGTGGACAGTCTGCTCACCTTGTCACTGTGTCTTTTTGCAGATATTTGTTAAGAGAATCTGGATCTCTCATGCCTGATTATGTGTTTCCAATGCATGCTCCTGCAGCCGATGTGCTGACCATCGAGAACAGTCGCTCTGATGACGAAATGGTTCGAGCTCTGGCCAAGGCAAACTACAGCCGGGACATTGGTCCAGGCGTGTACGACGTCCACAGTCCTGTGGTGCCGACTGTGGAGTTCATCAAAAACAAAATCAAGTGAGTCCCACAGCTGCAAGAGAGAACTTGTGCCGCCCATCCCAGCCATGTGCCCTTAGTGGTGCTCACCAAGGAAGAAACTCTCGACGTGGGGCATGTGACGCCCAATGCGCGTATTTTGCGAAGCATAACAAGAGCCGTGTGCATCCAACTGGCCTCCTCATGACCAGGCACCTGCCATCTGGTGCGATGCTGCAGGTCCTTCGTATCCACTGGCATCCTGGGCGGCAACACGCACTACATCCATGTGAACCCAGACTGTGGCTTGAAGACACGTGGCTGGGCTGAGACCATTCCCAGTCTGCGCAACATGGTCCAGGTACAGATGAGGACCTTGCCTGTGCTGTAAGCAGATGAAACTAGGCTGCCTTCTCTGTGTCTTTGGTGTCCCTTGCCTAGCCTAGTGTGACAGGAGGTAGTGTTGGTCTATAACTGCTGCTCCTGTCCACCTCTCTAACCCATGCGCAGGCTGCCCGTGAGATGCGTGAAGAGCTGTGCGGCAAGGATGCCATTTCCGAGTGCGTGGCGCAGTCCATGGTGACTAAGGGTCGTGGTGTTGGCGGGGTCAGGGGCACCAGCCCTGGCCGCGTCTGCCAGCCTGTGTGCCCCTGCTGCCTCTGAGGGCCGGATAGACGAGGAGACGCACCAGACAACGAAGAGAGGCAGCCCCTTCGGTCCGAGCTCCCTCTCCAGCTGTGTCGTCCATGTGGCCCCCTTCAGGCTCATTTGTGGTGGTCTTTTGTCTCGCTGCGGTCTGTGTTGCCTCGCATGTCAAGGGCCCATCCTTGCTTGCTAGCTGTTTTTGTCTGTGCCTTTTGCTCAAGTCTTCCTTTTTTTAGGGGGTGCCTCATTTCATGTAACTTTTTGCATTAGCATTCTGCTTTGTGCATGCGTCTAGGGCCAGGCCTCTCCCATGAACTGCGCGCCCAAGATCTGCTGGCAAGCGCTCAGACAAGGTCTGCACACGGGCTCCAGAAAGCTTACAGCTTTCAGGTTCCCGAAAAATTGAGAATTTTGTTGCTTAGTTGTCTACATTGGATAATGACTGGTGAAGATCTCACAGCCCAACTGCTGGACAGGACTCGTTTAGGGTTCCCTTGCAGGGACGCTGATCCTCCCCTGTTTGGTCTTCTGGGTGTGAGGGATAGATACTGATGGGAGATTAGCAAGCACCTCTATACCGTATTGCGAAATATAAAATGAGAATTGGGGGCCTCGCCATCTGAATTTCACCTGTAAATTTCTTTTACCAAGACCTCGTAGTATCAGGGTACTGATTCAGGCACCTCCAGGGGCCTACCATGGAACCACATGCTTCAAAGGGTGAGGGGACACTATTTGATGTAGGATGCACAAGATGGAAGGGCTTGTGATGAGCAACCCTGGGAGTTTTGCATCAGCTTGGACTCGACATTGCACATCAGGTGGAGGAGCATGGGATGCAGCTCAGGCAAAAATGAAATTGCTTTTGAGCCAAGCAATGGAGGCAGGGGCATAGGCAGGGGTCCTCACCACTGGGTCACCCCTCTCTTATGCAAACGCTGCCAAGTAGGCCTCTCAAGGCATACTTTGGATCCTTCCTCTTTTCTGACCTGAACACAGATAGCTTACATCTTTCTGGACGCAAGTCTGGTGGTCCAGGCAGGCTGTCCAGTTGTACCAGTACTGCTGAGTGCGGTCACATCGAGCTCTCCGTCTCGCCTACTGAAGGTGGGAAGGTCCTCTTATTACATTTGCAATATGTGGACATGTTCATTATGAGATGAGCTGGTACGCTGCCATCTTTTGGGGAGCCCAGCAGTCAGCTCAAGCAGGTTCTTAAGGGCATGATCTCAGTTCCATTCTTGTGCAATCTCTATCCCAGGGTTGGGTCATGCGTCCATTTGCCCAGACCAATGCGCGTACGATACAAACAATTCGCGTATTTATCGTCAATGCGTCCACATTTAGGGGTCATTTTTGAGGGTAGTGGTTAGGGGGGGTAGGGGAGGGTCTGTGGGTCCCCAACTGCCCCCCCAGCTACCTATAACCACCCCTATACATTCTTACGTGTACATAGAGAGAAGGGGAAGGAGTGGAATCATGCTAGGGTCATTGAGCTGGAAGACAAGCGCACCAGCACAAGGTGGAGTGCAAGTACTGCATGCATGTCTTTGTAGGTGGTGCTTCCCGCATCAGGGAGCACTTCCTGCACATTAATCCAGCTTGTGGGGTAGCAAAGTGCACAGCAGACGAGGCAGTCCTGCAGCCTGTCCTGGATGAGGGCCATCGATGCTCGAGAACAAGGCAGCAGCAGGAGTAGCAGTAGCAGTAGCAGCAGCGCAGCGCCAGCTCGACAGGAGTACAGCAGCAAATGCGAGCAGAACTGGAGTAACTTTTCCTTCAAACACAGCGACAGCTGGAACCGCTTGACCACATCGCGCGCATGCAAGCTGGTGTGGCTGTGCAGCAACCTGCACTTGGCTGAGCGCACCCAGTCCTTGGAGCAGGGGCCTCAGGCACAAGCATGGGAATTCTTCAGCGACGATGAGGAGCGCCAGGGCAGTGATGCAGACGACAAAAGCAGCGATGAGAAGTAAATAAGTAAATAAGAAATAGACTGCTTAAACCCTAAAACTTCCTTGTTTCTCTTAATTTGCTTACGCTAAGTAAGGTCACCGAGAGAAAATGGGCAGGAACGAAGGAAAGGCTGGCAGAGGGGGTGGGTTCCGCATTTGAAACCGGGTATTTTCAATGCGTAAATTCGAATAAATACGCATAACCTAACCCTGCTCTATCCTGAGCGCCCTATTGAGGTAGGTCCTGTGTCTCCTGACTTGTGTATCTGACCACTGCAGCGTTGGCGTTTGAAGATATGCTGCAGATGTCTGCCTTAAGCTGCTACTCATTGGGAATCATACGTATTTATCTATCTAAGATATTTTCTTATCTACTCCCTCCCTCCCAGGCTGTCTTGCATGATAGTGTGGAAGTTTATGTAACTTGTCGTTTCCTCAATGAATCTTGAAATTGCACTTGCACCCTGAACTCTTAATTTATTCTGGCACTTAAGTCAAAGAGGCTCCCACCCTTAGCCGTAGGTAGGTAGGATTTACATTCATGCTTTTTGGGCATCTCCGGACTTTGCTGCAGAACGTACCCAGGCGTACCATGGGTTCAAGTCCCATCTGCATCTAATTATCCTGATTTTTCAGTGTTGTCACGCCGAGAGACTGCTGCATCCAAACTAGACTCGTGGCATGACCATAACTCCATCTGTCGGCGAAATTTGAACGGAATTTGACTTGGAAATTTTACCTTCCCACCTACCCCCGCGGATAAGCCTGAATTTACATGAATATTATTAAATCTCCATCCCCTCCCACCAGCGCTCCTTATACTGGACTTTTGGAGTTGCCCTCTGCACAGCCCCCCTCCAGCTCGTACCAGCTGGACACCTGGGCACTCAGGGCACACCAGGGAG
>LKMJ01007329.1_pt1 | contig 10395 bp, 12 predicted proteins | sample 643391 | NCBI WGS metagenome assembly LKMJ01 (sample SAMN04112250, study PRJNA286221) | soda lake metagenome | biome: soda lake; feature: Kulunda Steppe; material: water; isolation source: sample PL-Br10 brine of Picturesque Lake | place: Russia: Kulunda steppe | collected 2010-07
ATGAGTGGACAAACCCAGCACGCTGTTGGGAGTTATCGTGAGGCTTCCGTCGACTAGAACCGAGTGCAGGATGTACGCTTATTGAGTATGCCCGTCAACCAACAGATATGGACTTCGAGGTCATCCAGGGAGATATCGCACAGCAGTCTGCAGACGTCCTCGTCAACGCCGCGGGGACGAGTCTGCAGATGGGGTCGGGCGTTGCCGGTGCGCTCCGCCGGGCGGCCGGCCAGGAGATCAACGAGGAAGCAACATCGAAAGGACCGGTCGATCTCGGTGACGTCGCCGTGACCGATGCCTACGACCTCGATGCCGAGTGGGTCATCCACGCGGCGGCGATGCCACACTACGGCGATGGTGAGGCAACCGCCGAGAGCATCGCCAACGCGACCCGGAACACCCTCGAACGGGCGGACGAACTCGGGGCCACGTCGCTCGTCATCCCGGCGCTTGGCTGTGGCGTCGCCGGCTTCGAACTCAAAGAAGGCACACGCATTATCGCAGAGATTATCCACAACTACGACCCTGACACGCTGACAGACGTTCGCTTTATCGCATACGCCGACGACGAATACGAGACGGTCGAAGACGTTGCAGAGACTGTCCAGAGCGGTGTCGACCAGTAATCACTCGTGGCCGCTAACAGTGACTGGCTCGTAGGGTTCTTCGAGCCACTCGATATCACTCTCCGAGAGTGAGATGCCGAGTGCTTCGACGGCTTCTTCTAGGTGTTCGATGCTGGTCGTGCCGACAATCGGTGCATCGACCCACTCTTTGTGCAAGACCCACGAGAGTGCAATCTGTGCCATCGAGGCGTCTTTCTGCTCGGCAAGTTCCTCGACGCGTTCGTTTATCTCTTTCCCGTTACCCTCGAAGTATGGGTGATCTTTGGCGTGCTCGTCAGATTCCCCGCGGGCAGTCGCGTCGAACTGTTCGTGTGGACGGGTGAGATACCCGCGTGCGAGTGGACTCCATGGAATGACACCGATATCGTTTTTCTCACAGTAGGGCAACATTTCCCGTTCTTCCTCACGGTAGAGCAGGTTGTAGTGATTTTGCATCGTGACGAACTGATCGAGTCCCAGTCGGTCGCTCGTGTGTTGAGCGGTTGCAAACTGGTGGGTCCACATCGAACTTGCGCCGAGATACCGAACCTTTTCGCGCCGAAGTGCATCGTCGAGTGCCCGCATCGTCTGCTCGATTGGAGTCTGTTCATCCCAGCGGTGGATCTGGTAGAGATCGATGGTGTCCATGCCGAGCCGGTCGCGGCTTGCGTCGAGTTCCTGCTCGATTGCTTTCCGTGAGAGTCCACCCGAATTGGGATCGTCATCGTCCATCTGGAAATAACACTTCGTTGCAACCACCACCTCCTCTCGTCGGCCATCGAGTGCGTTGCCGAGGATCCGCTCTGACTCTCCCTTGGAGTACATGTTGGCGGTATCGAAGAAATTGATGCCCAGGTCGATTGCCCGCTCGATGACCGGCTCGCTTTCGTCTTCGGTCAGCACCCAGTCACGCCACTCCGGGGTACCGAAGCTCATACAACCCAGACAGATACGGCTGACTTCCATCCCAGTCTTGCCGAGTGTGGTATACTCCATACCGCGGTGCTCGGACGGCATCTGTGAAAAGTTTGCTGCTGTCTGGCGGCTCTCACCGCAAATTTTTATCACACAACTCCCTACATCGCGGTATGACAGTGCTTTCTTTCGACGAACACGGTGTCGATGTAATCTATGAAGGAACGGAGTTCCGCCTAGAAAAAACGCTCATCGAAGAAGCGGTGGAAAAAGAATACCCCGAGGTTACGGACCACGAGGTGCTACAAATCATCGAAGAAAATCCCGCCCTTTCGGGCGAGCCCCAACGAATCGCAGAAATTCTCGCTTAAGCTTCGACGGACTCGACTGCCTGCTCGGAGGCTTCCTGAACCTGCGCCTGGATCTCTTCGGCCTGCTCCTGGACTTCTTCGAACTGCTCTTGGATCTCGTCGACTGCCTCAAGGGACTGGTCTTCGAGTTCCTCGTGTGCCTCATAGAGCAAGTCGAGCTGCTCTTCGAGTACGTCGAGGTAGTCCTCACTTAGCTCGTCGATGGTTTCGACGCCTTCTTCGACCTCACTGGTGACGTTGTCGAACAACTCCTCGTGGTTGTCGAGCAGTGCGTCGTACTGGTCGTCGAGGGTTTCGCGGAGGTCGACGACGGTTTCTTCGGTCCCTGGGACGTTCGATTCGACAGCATCGAGGATGCTGTGAACGAGGTCCTGGTTGAGTTCGACGGCGCTGCGCTGGACCGATTCCTGCGCTTCGAGGCTGTCGATGGCTGCTTCGCCAACGCGCTGCTGGAGTTCGACTGTCTGTTCGAGGGCCTGCTGACCCTGTTCGAGTGATTTCCGCTGGAGTTCGAAGGTCGCTTTGACTGGCTGTGTGTAATCTACCATTGTGATCTATTTTCTACTTATCCATGTATCTATATAAGACTTTCCTTCCCGGACCAAACAGTACCATCTGATACCAAGGCAGGTCGTTGCGTTTCTCTAAATGGATGATATAAACATCCCAATTGCACACAAGGAAGCCGAAAACTACTGTTTAACTCTCCCGACATTTCTTTATCGCTACTGGGAGACACCGTTCGCTGAGGTGATTGACAGCGTAGATGTTGGGGACTGAGTTGTGATTATCGGAGGGGGTATTCAGGCGGTTGAAGTGTTTCGGCGGGCATTCTTGACCGCGTCATCTTCTTTACTGACCATTATCACGTTCCAGGTAAAACTGTTCGGATACGAGACGATATCCCCTTTTTTGTTTGCCAGGACCGCTACATCTGCCCTCATCATCTTTGCCAAGTGTATTGCTATCGTATCACTTCCTTGAACACGGATTGAGAATCACTATATTGTCTGTTTTGCCGTGAATTAATGGATTTGGCCGGCAAAATTAAGTGTGTTAGTTTGGAACACTGTTGGTACGATGGTACAGTCAGATATTCATACGGACAGTTCCCGCGAGGTGTTACAGGCTGGTCTTACGGGAACGCTCGAGGATCTGTTACTCGTCAATCCGACACAGGATATGATATGTCATATAGTGAATGAATGTCGAGAAGATGATTCGCCAACAGCAACACGTCTTCTCGTGGATGAAAAACCGTTGAAAAATCTCACCGATGATTTTCTCATTGCAAGCACGCTCGCAGATTTAATTGACGACGGGGTTGTTGCCGTTCGGACGCTTGGCTCGGTCCCTCGCCATTCTCTCTTGCTTACACCGGAATATACGATTTCGCTCGTCGAGAACGAGTCGACAGTTGCGGGATTGACAACCACCGAGCAATCGTTTGTTGCAGACACCTACGAAGAATACGAACGCCGCTGGGAAACAGCCGAAGAGTTTTCACTTCGGACACCGCCGCTTTCGCATATTCGGGAGACACTCGAAGAGGATATTGGTCCGGAAGCGGTCGAGGATTTCGACCGGGTTCTCGACACACTCGAGACAGCCAGAGGAGATGGGGAAGGGCTTGATGAGGTGACGATTGCACTGCTCGTTGCTGCGTACAACGGCGAGTTACTGTACGACATCAGCCGCTGGGGTGAAGACATCCGACTTGCAAGCAAGGCAACCTTTTCCCGGAACAAAAACAGGCTCGAAGAGGCGGGGTTGATCGACACCGAAAAAGTGCCAATCGACGTGGGTCGACCACGGCTTCGGCTACTGCTTGCCAATAGCGGATTGCAGAATTCAGATATCGAAGAGGTTGCCCAGCGTGCAGAACAGAAACTCGGGCAATAAATAGTATCAGCCATCGGCTTTTTTATCTTCCCTGCTGTCCCCAGGCATATGACAGTCGGGATTGTCGGCTCCGGGCCTGCAGCAACAGCCGTTGAAGCCGGGCTTGCGGAGACAGAAATCGAGACGGAACGAGTCGAGTTGGATGCAATCGGTGAGACCACGCTTGCAGTTGTGGCTGGGCAGGCGGGTGATCCACTCTTCGAGCAGGCCAACGAGCGGGCACTCGAAACGGATTCCCGTTGGATTGCTGTCGAATCTGGTGGCATTGGAGGTATTCCAGTCGTCGATACTGCGGTCTCTTGTTTTGGTCCTGAAACGGGCTGTTTCGAGTGTTTGAGTGGTCGCGTGAACGCGAATCTCGACCGCCAGTCGGACCCGGACGCAACATCGTCGACACATATCAGCCACTTTGCCGGTGCCGTGGCTGCACGGGAAGTTAGTCAGTATATAATCGAGGAGGAGTACATTTTCGGGCGGGTTATCACGCCGCCATTCGATGAAAAACGGTTTCTTCCATTGCCGAACTGTCTCTGTGACGAGGGGGTAGACCGGACACTCGACCGCGGGCACGTCGACTGTGAACTTGCGAACTCGCTTGCCCGTGCCGAGCAGGCACTGGACGAAACGGTCGGTATCATTCAGGAAGTCGGCGAAGCCGAGTCATTTCCCGTTCCGTACTATCTCGCCCGCAGTTGTGATACGGCGGGGTTCAGCGATACCAGTGCTGCCCGCGATGCGGCGGGGGTCGCAATCGACTGGAATAGTGCCTTCATGAAAGCACTCGGTGAGGGGCTCGAACGGTACTGTGCAGGTGTCTATCGCACAGACGAATTCGAGCATGCACCGCTAACTGACATGACCGAAGCGGTCCCGCCGTCGGCGTTTGTCTGTGAGGCTGACCCCGACCCATCGACGCCGGTTGAGTGGGTCGACGGACAGGAACTTGCGACAAGCAAGGCGGTATCGCTGCCGGCGGAGTTCGTGCACCATCCGCCACCGGCCAGTCGCTACCATTCGCCGGTGACGACTGGGCTCGGCCTTGGCAACTCGTCTGTCGAGGCAATCCTTGCCGGACTGTACGAAGTGATCGAACGTGACGCGATGATGCTGTCGTGGTACTCGACGTTCGAGCCACTCGGACTCGAAATCGACGGTTCTGAATACGAAACGCTGATCAACCGGGCAAAATCGGAGGATCTGACGGTCACGACGCTGTTGCTCACGCAGGATGTCGATATTCCAGTGGTCGCCGCCGCGGTCCAGCGCGAGGAGTGGCCGAAACTCGCCTTCGGGACGGGTGCAGCCCTCGACGTGAGCGCTGGGGCCCAGTCAGCACTCGCAGAGGCGCTCCAGAACTGGACCGAGTTGCGTGGCATGGGGCCAGAGGATGCAGCCGATGCGCTCGGAGAGATCGGCGCGTACGCCGACGAGCCCGGCCCGGCGGCAGCGTTTGCCGATCCTGACGCCGCAGTTCCAGCGGATGCTGTCGGCCCTGACAGTGTTCCGACCGGCGAAGACGAACTCGATGCAGTTCTCGACCGTCTCGACGGTGTGGGCCTCGACGCCTATGCTGCCCGGCTTACCACCCGAGATGTCGAACAGCTTGGATTCGAGGCTGTCCGGGCGCTCGTTCCCGCAGCACAACCGCTTACCTTCGGTGAGCCGGTATTTAGCGAGCGAGCAGAAAGTGTCCCCAACGAGCTTGGATTCGAGTTCCGTCCGGATGTCCCACACCACCCGTTCCCCTGATCGCTATTTTGTCTCAAATTGGGTAGAATAAAAAGTCGTTCTCAGATAGCGAATGCAACCCGGAGCATATCCCGCGTGCCGGGCCCGAGTCCGACTGCAACGATGGCCCCAAGAAGCATGATCGCATACCGGGGGCTTTCCTCCATGAACTCTTCATCGAAGACAGCGAGGAACAACACCGGGACGACAATCTTGACGACGAGGAACGGCCAGGCGTCCCCGACGTGGATACCGGCGATGGTTTCCCCGCCCTGAACCGAACTGGTCGTGTCCATGATGAACTGGTTGAATGGGTGTTTCGCGCCGTAATCGCCGCCATGCCAGAGATGCGTCCAGTCGTTTGCGAGCACGTTTGCAACGCCGTCGACAGCGTGTCCCCAGATGACGACAAAGCCAAGCAATCCGGTTCCGGCGTTGATCGATGGCTTGTACCGGCCGACTGCGACGTACGCCCCCCAAGAGAAAATCGTCGCCAATCCGAGTGTGACAATCAAAATACTCGGATACAGTGTTGCCCACTCGTTGACCAGCGAAATATACAGCAGATAGAAAAACGAAAGCGCAAGCCAGCCCGTTCCTGCAATTCCGAATGGATAGTAATACGTCTCTGTCTTCCCACTGCGTTCGAGCCACATACTGACAACGAGAGCAGCAAGAGCAATCCCGAAGACAGTGAAATAAATGAAGGGACTGATCAAAAGCGCACTTGCGGGGAACTCAATAGCTGGCGTCTCGCCGGCACGCTGTGCGCCGACGAAGGCATCCTCGACAGTTCGAAGCGCTCCGCCAAACAACATGAACGGGACGAGCGCATAGAAGAATTTGTCGTATGGCGTGAGATCGAACCGATTGAGCAGGAGATAGACGCCCGCGAGCATGAAAATGAGAATAAGAATATATCCAAGAGTAGAGATGACTGTATACCCCGGCTCTGCGACAAAGACACCATCGACACGCGCACAACTCTCTGCTGCGTCTGCACCCGTTACAATTTCTCCCTCATCACGTTGATAGACGAGACAATCTTCACCTTCCGCATCAGCACGGACCGGGCCCCAGAAGTACTGCCAGAGAAACCCGTAATAGACCCGCTCGGTGAAGGCAACCGCTGCACCAGCAACCCCGACAATAGCCGTAATGAACGCCGCGATCCAGGCCATCTCGGGGCTGATATCGTATCGGTCGAGCAACTCCATATGCGACACGGGGTAGCGAAAACGGTTTAGAATTCCGGATCTGTGTCGACAGACTGCACAAACGCCTTGGCGTTTTATTCAGCCAGTTCCTGCCCCTCTCGGGCGGCTTCGAGCACCCGGTCGTGAATCTCGCCGTTCGAGACGACGAGCGAGCCATCACCGTGTTCCCAGCGTTCGCCATCGATTGTCGTTGCATTTCCCCCTGCCTGTCGGATGAGATGGACCCCGGCAATCGAATCCCACGGTTCGGGTGGATCAAGCGTGATTGCCGCGTCGAGACTCCCCGCCGCGACGAGTGCAAGCATCCCTTGCATACAGCCAAAGCGGCGTATATCACCAAAACTAGCGGCCACTGCACGAACCAGCGCCGCATGCGCCTCTGGTTCACCAGTTGACCATCGACCGAGTAACCCAACTGCACAGGCTGCCGGATCAGTTCGGTTGCTGACCGTCATTGGCTCGTCGTTTCGTGACACACTCTCGGGGCCGGCGGTGTAGATATCTTCGAGCGCCGGGAGATACGTTGCGACGCCGATTACATCACCGTTCGAAACTGTTGCAACGCTCGTTGCCCAGAATTTAATCTCGCGAGCGTAGTTTGCAGTGCCGTCAATCGGGTCGACAATCCACACGTCACCAGATTCCGGCACCGAATCGAGCATCTCGATACTGTCGGCACCGACTAGTGATTTTTCTTCCTCGCAGACGACCCGTGCACGGGGAAACTCTTGGCTGATTGTCGCGAGTACCTGTTGTTGTGCATCGCGGTCGGCCTGGGTGACGAGGTCCGTCGCCGTCGCTTTTGTCTCAATAGCCAGTTCTTCGCGGAACTGGTTTTTCGCTACCACACCACCTGCCCGTGCGGCACGTTCGGTGATCGCTGCTCGGTGAGCCGCCTCACTCATACCTCCAAGTGTCGGTCAACAATAATAGCCTCGTCGCTTTTGTACCAATCGAGACGGCAGCCACTCACGCCTTTTTGAAAACAGAGACGAAGCGAGGATTACTCGCGAAGGCGGTGACTGAGAACTACTTCTTCAAGCTCGGCTGCGCGGCCACCGTCGGTGGCGATGTTGTCCGGTTCCTCGACCATCGGGACGAGGGGCGCTCCCGTATTCTCGGCATCTGTGAAGTTTTCGTACATGATTTCGTCACCGAACCTTCACGGTTTGTAATGAAGGTTCGTACTCAAACGCTTGAACTACTGGGTAATAAATGTAATGGTCTTTCGTGGGATTCAGTCCCGGTTCAGTTGTATTTATGTTACAAATGTTTGGTTCTCACTCACAAAGCACTCCTGTGTTGTTTTCCGCCGCCGGTTTCGTCATATCACCATTAATAAAACACAACTCTTAATTAGCAATATCACTCAAACCGATATAGAGATATAACAATGAGCAGCGAAGATGATAAATTCACGACACGGCGAAGAATCCTCGCAGCGTCCGGATCAGCGACGATGCTCGGTCTGGCCGGTTGTCTCGGTGGAGACGACACCGATGATGATGGTGCAGATAACGGCGATGACACGCAACCAGATGGCGGTGATGACGACACGGGAGAACAGAATGGCGATGAACCCACGGAGGAGACTGTTACACTGCTAGTCGAAGGAGTTGGTGACGAAAACGGTCATGATTACCACCACGATGGGCTCTCGGAATCTGATGTTGATCATGCCTGTAGCCACATGGAGTTTGACGAGCGTGAACCGCTCGAAGGTGGGAGTTCCGAGGACGACGCACCGGTGATCGATACGACGCATCAGCCATACGATGTCACATTCACCGGAGATACTGCCTACGTCAAATTCGAACACGACGATGACTACGACGAGATCAGCACATTCGACATCATCGACCGGAGCACCGAGGAGGTAACGGCTGACCTGCACGGTGACCACTGGCATGGATCACTCCCAGTTATTGAAGAGGGCGACAACATCTCGCTTGGTGCAGACATTGAGGACGAGGACGGCGACGAAATCGAACTCGATGGCGATCATTATGAATTCCGTGTTGCGCTCGCGGACGACGCAGACGAAGATGTGGTGAGCTTCGATTACCACGGTGATCACGTCCACATCATCGGCGACGATGAGGGCGAGACAGAGGTTGTCTTCCAACTCTATCACGATGACCACGTCGAGTACGAGACGCCGTCGATCACTGCCGAAGTAGACCACGATCACGACAACGGGCACGGCGACGAGGACTCAGAGATTAGTGAGTTCGAGATCATTGACCGTGACCACGATGAAGTAACAGCCTATGTCCACGGTGATCACTGGGACGGTGAATTGCCACACATCCACGAGGGTGAGCACATCTCGCTGGGTGCGTATATCGAGGACGACCACGGTGACGAAATCGAACTCGATGGCGACCACTACGAACTCCGGGTCGACCACACAGACGGTGCTGACGAGGATGTCGTGAGCTTCGATTATCACGGCGACCACGTCCACATCGTCGGCGAAGAGGAAGGCGAGGCGGAGGTCGTCTTCCAGCTCTATCACGACGGCCACATCGAGCACGAGACACCAGCAATTACGGCCGAAGTGGAGCACGGCCACGACAACGGCGACGAGGACTCAGAGATCAGCGAGTTCGAGATCATCGACCGCGATGCTGATGAAGTGGCGGCATACGTCGACGGCGATCACTGGCACGGCTCCCTGCCACATATCGAGGAAGACGAACACATTTCGCTCGGTGCCCAGATCGAAGACGACCACGGCGACGAAATCGAACTCGACGGCGATCATTACGAATTGCGCGTGGATCACGCAGATGGTGCCGACGAGAATGTCGTGAGCTTCGATTACCACGGTGATCACGTTCACATCATCGGCGAACACGAAGGTGAGACGGAGGTCGTCTTCCAACTCTACCACGACGGTCACACCGAGTACGAAACACCAGCGATCACTGCCGAAGTCGACCACGACCACGACAACGGGCACGGCGACGACGATGCAGAAATGTTGAGCTTCTTTACGGAGCACGGCTCTGCCAGTGTCGTGAAAGGCGAGGAAGTCTACGTCGAAACATCGGAAGTCCAGGGCTGTGGCCCAATGGACCGATATGTTGTCGTCGAACCCGACCACGGCGAGGCAATTGTCGAACTCTCGCCGGACCTCTAACCACCTGGATAATAACTATATTCGCACTTCCAGCCAAAATTATTAATTCTTAGTCTGTGAATAACAACTCTTTTTTGTCACCGGAGATTGTATACCAGTATGAGCCCAACACGAAGAGATGTACTCAAAGCAGGGGCAGGTGCGGCCGCGGCAAGTTCCTTTGCCGGCTGTCTAAGCGCTTTCGGCCTCGGTGACGATATCGATGCAGACGGCTACACCGCGTTCTTCGCCATTCATGATTTTGTCGAGCAGGTCAGTGGTGACCAGATGGATTTCGAGAACCCAGTCGGAACCGGTCGGATGGGACACGGCTGGAATGCACCAGCAGATCTCTCCGCGGACATCGCAGCCACGGACGCATTCTTTTATCTCGATACGCCAGAATTCGAGTGGGCACAGGACGTTGCCGACACGCTCGAACGAGATGAGGAGGATGTCGAGCTTATCAACCTCCTCAATGGGTTAGAGCCATACCTCATCGGTATGGATGAGGACGGCGACGACGAGATGCC
>LKMJ01007330.1_pt1 | contig 10395 bp, 11 predicted proteins | sample 643391 | NCBI WGS metagenome assembly LKMJ01 (sample SAMN04112250, study PRJNA286221) | soda lake metagenome | biome: soda lake; feature: Kulunda Steppe; material: water; isolation source: sample PL-Br10 brine of Picturesque Lake | place: Russia: Kulunda steppe | collected 2010-07
ACAGGACGGATCGACGAACTCGAAACCGTCGTCGACGGTTTCGACGAGCGTCTCGACGCGCTGGAAGCGGAAACCGCCGATCTCCGCACGGATTTCAACGCGGCGAGGGGGTCCCTCGAAGACGCCGTTGCCTCCATCGGGGCTGACCTCGACACGCTCACGGATGCTGTCGACGAACAGGGCGATGAACTGGCACACAGAATCGACGACCTCGAAAGGTCGCTCGAAATGAGGATCGACGAGGTCCGCGAGGAACTGCTCGGCGAACTCGATCAGGTGGACGAACGCATCGACGAAACCGAAGCAGGGCTCGAAACGACGTCGGAGGAGGTCGAGGAAGGGTTCTCGACGCTCGAGACGACGCTCGAATCGGACATCGAAACGCTCAGAGCGGAGTTCGAGTCAGCCCTCGAAGAACTGGACGAGACTATGGAGACGTCGATCGAGGATCTCGAAGAGGCCATCGATGCACTCGAGACGGACGCGGCGGAGGCGACGGAGTGGCGCGAATCGTTACAGGAAGCACTCCGCTGAGAATCGTTACAAGGAGCACTCTGCTGAGAATCGTTACAAGGAGCACTCTGCTGAAAAGTGTATCGGGGCGGACGATCATCGATCGGTCATTTCACAGACGGTTAATTCGTCTCCTTCGAACTGAAATCGATAGCTATCGATCTCGAACGTGACCGAGACCACCGTCGAATTCCCATTTCCGACGAGGGTGTCGAGCGCGTTTGGATCGACGTAGTCGTACAGTGTGGTCTCTAACTCGGTTACGAGCTCGGTCGGTTCGACGCCCTCCAGGCTGGCGAGAGCGTCCACCGCAGCGAGACTGGGAGTCGTTTCCGACCAGTCGTACGCCCGTCGTCGGTGGAACGTGGTCGAACCAGCTGTGTCGTCGTTCCCAGAACCATTATCCGACATTGATTGTCAAATGTTACCTATTCACATAAACGTACTGATGATGTGAGTGAATGAAATACGATCACAAGAAGGTTCGCGGTGGGACCGGTACCGACTGCCAGCCGTGCTTCTCACTCGGATCGGGTGTCGTCGAGCCGCCAGGTGAAGATGGCTCGAAGGACGACGACGAGACTGTTTCGTTCGCCAGCACCCCAGATGGCGGTTTCTTCGATCGGTCCTCCGTCAGCGTGACCGTTCACCAGTGCGCTCACGAGTGCCGTTTCCTCGTCGACGATGAGCAAACTTCCCGCGGGTGTTTCTTCCCACTCCCAGAGCGTTTCGAACAATTCGACCGACGGCACCTCGGTCTGAATGCGCGCCTCCACCTCGTCGGAGACACCCGCCAGATAGACCTCTACCCCTCTGCCGGCTGCTTCTCGTAGCCCCTCGACGTGGTTCTCGGTTAGCAATTCGTCGACGGTCATGTAGACGACTTGCTCGTCTGCTTCGGCGACGAACTCGTCGATTCGAGAGGAAACCGCTTCCCGGCCGGTGACCGTCCAGACGCCGAATTGTTCGCGCTGGGGCTGAGTCGGTCCGATTTCGTCGAGACACGCCGACAGATCGGTAATCGTGGTTTCGCGTTTGATGTTGAGCGTGCGGACGATCGTCTCCTTCGAGATCACCGTGAACTTTCGCGGCGTCGTGTGCTGGATGTCGATAAACCCGAGTTCGTGGAGTCGATCGGCCGCCTCGTACACCCGGGTTCGCGGAACGTTGTTGATCCGCGTAATGTCCTGTGCGGTCCCCGTTCCGAGGCGTAAGAGGTTAATGAGCGTCTGGGCTTCGTACTGAGATAACCCGAGTTCCTGAAGGAGTTCCAGGGCTTCTGCTTCGGCCTGCTCTTCGTCAAATGTTGCCATGTCACTGTCGACGAGGGTATCCACAAAAAATCCATCCCAGGGACGGATTTCACGTTCGATCGAAATCGCGGGCTACTAGGACGATTTTCGACGGGATGTCAGGTGTGAAAGTATCTCCAATGTGTCATAGTATCGGCACTATAACAGGGTGACTGCGTTCTCCGATTTCGAATCGAGTGTCACGTTGAACTGCTGGAGTACAAGTAGAAGATGGAGTGTACCCGGACTCCATGCACTTCGTCACGTACTGATAAAATCGGGTGGTAGAGAATCGCATCCGCCCGTTCTCTCGCTGAATAAGCCCATGTCACTCGTTTAATCAAAACTCGATGTTGAGTGAATATGTTGTGGATACAAAATGATGGAAACCGACTCGATAGATACTGTGACTCAAAATATCGATAATTTATTCGACTCGTTAGCAGACGCCCAGCGCCGGCACCTGTTGTTCACCCTTCTGGAGACCGAACAGCTCACGGAGGACACGACGCATCTGGACACCCCTCCCGACGATATCCTGCGCGAAGAAATAGACCGTATCAAGCGACGGCACGTACACCTTCCAAAGTTGAACGACTACGGGTTCGTGGAGTGGCACCCCGATAGAGCGAGAATCGACCGAGGGCCAAGATTCGAGGAGGTCAGACCAGTGTTAGAAGTGCTCCGCGAGCAACGAACAGAGGTTCCACGGTTGTAACGAGGAAGGTCTTTGGTTGTAACGAGGAGGTTCCCCGGTTGGAACGAGGACGGTCCTCGGTTGGAACGAGGAAGGTCCCACAGTTGTAACGAGAAAGATCCTCGGTTAGAAGGCGGAGGTTTCTGTGTGTAACGGTCCGTTCCGTGGGAACGCCCCTTCGATACTCGCTCAGGTCTGACTCAGTCCAGGGTCGTCCACGGCGGTCAACCCCGACGACACCAATCGACGAAGCAACACGACCACGCCGTTGCCGAGACCGCTGGCGAAAATCGCCCGTTCAGATCCGTTCTCCTTCTCCAGCTGCGGATAATAGGTTCCAATCAACAACATTTTTCGATCGACGAGCAGGATTCGGCTGATAGCCACCTCCTGATCTATCGAAGGGCCAGTGAGCCAGTCCATCCCTGTTTCGAACGTGCGAACGTTCGGAAATTCGGCACCGAGTTGCTCGGTTATCGCGTTCGTCTGCCCACCGAGGAGGATCGAAACATCCCGCTCGTGAGCCGACCGGATACCGTCGAACAGCGCATCCGAGAGGATTCGTTCGTCCACGACCACCAGTGCGATTTCGGACTCCGCATCGTCGATGAGGTCGCTCGTTCTCGTAGCAATCGCCTCGTTACCCGCCAGCGACCACACCTCCTGGAGCTGAGAATCGTCAGTCCCGACCTCTCTGACTTCGGTATTTTCGAGGTACGTTTCGAGCGTTTCGATGCGATTGTCGTACTTCTTTCGGAGCGTCTGGGTGGCTTCCTCGATACTGACGGCGCGAAATCGCTGCGGACTCGAGTGCTGGACCTCGACCAGCCCTTCCGCTTCGAGTACCCGGATCGCATCGTAGACCCGCGTCCGCGGCACCTCGGAAATGGTGTGAATCTCTTTTGCGGTCCCCGTAGAAAGCTGCGTGAGCGCCATAAAACAGCGTGCTTCGTACTCTTTGAGACCGAACTCCTGTAACAGACTGACCGCCTCCGCGATGATATCGTCCTGTGTCATGGCCCAACCACGAGTTCGGAACTCCGAACGAGCGTAATTGGTCACCGGGATGGAAAAGAGTTTGCGTCTTGTAGTGTCCGTTGGATGACGTCCGAACCGCTCATAAAGAGTGTTTCGATATGACCGACAGTTCACTCGGATAATCACACAAACTACTTTACGATGAAGGCAGTACCATCAACTGGTGTGTCCCGTTACGGCCCAACCACGACGGGACACGCCAGATACAACGTCATCTGGAGAGATATCCATCGAAACCGTTCGATAAAGAAACTCCCGCCTCATAGCGAGGATACCGTTCTGCTCGTGTTCATCGACCCGACTACCTGCTGGTACTCCCGACGACGACCTCGATGCCGTGACCTTTATGCGCCAGTCCTGCGGGAGTGCCAGTATGAAAGCCACGGCTATGGCCCACCCGATCCAGGGCCTCGTCAAGTATCACGGGATGCGCGACGACATCGAGCGCTATCCCTATCACGACAGCATCAGCGTCTGTACTGCGCCGAGTCACACCAGGACGACCGTCGAGTTCTCTATCGATTACGACGAGGACGTCTACGTCGTCGACGGCGAGGAACTCGAGGGACGTGGGTTCGATCGACTCGAATCGGTCGTGGAGAAGGCCCGCGGGATGTCCGACGCCGCCCACACGGTCTACCCGGTTCGAATCGAGAGCGAGAACTCTTTCCCGTCGAACGTCGGCCTCGGATCGTCGGCGTCCGGGTTCGCGGCGGCCGCACGAGCGCTCGCTGACGCCGCCGACCTCGACGCCTCGCTCGGCGACGTGTCGACCATCGCCCGGGTCGGTTCGGCCTCGGCCGCCCGGTCGGTAACGGGTGCGTTTTCTCAGCTACACGCTGGCCTGAACGACGAAGACTGTCGCTCCCGGCGGATTCCGACGAGCCTCCACGAGGACCTGAAGATCGTGGTGGGGCTGGTTCCGTACCACAAGGAGACGGAAGACGCCCACGCCGACGCGACGGAGAGTCACATGTTCCAGGCCCGAAACGCACACGTCCACGCACAGATCGCCGAGATGCGCGACGCGCTACGGAACGACGAGTTCGGTCGCGCGTTCGAACTCGCGGAAGCCGACACCCTCTCGCTGGCGGCGACCACCATGACCGGGCCGAACGGGTGGGTCTACTGGCAGCCGGCGACGCTCGCGATCTTCAACCGCGTTCGAGAACTCCGGGAGGAAGAGGACGTACCCGCGTACTTTTCGACGGACACCGGTGCGAGCGTCTACGTCAACACCACTGAGGAGCATGCGGAGTACGTCGAGGAAGAAATCGCCGATTGTGGCGTGTCGGCGACCACCTGGGGCGTCGGCGGACCGGCCCGCCTGCTCGAAGACGAGGACGATCACCTGTTCTGAAGGGGGATCCGTTCTGAAGCGCTGTCCGCACACCAGCGCCATCTGGGGACCGATCCCGCCGTAGCTCTTTACCGATCGCGACCGTATGGCGGGTATGCACGTCGTGGTCCTCGGTGCGGGGTACGCAGGCCTGACGCTGACGCGGCTGCTCGAACGCGACCTGCCGACGGAGGTCGATTTGACGATCGTGAACGACTCGCCCGATCACCTCGTTCAGCACGAACTCCACCACGTGATCCGACGCCCGGAAGTCGCCGCGGACGTAACGATTCCGCTGACTCGCGTTCTCGACCGGGCGTCGGTTCGCGTCGCGACCGTCGAGGAAATCGATCGCGACGAACGGCTCGTCAAGTGTTCGAACGGGAGTCTCTCCTACGACGTCTGTGCGATCTGTCTCGGTGCGCAAACGGCCTTTTACGGACTCGAGGGGGTGCGCGAACACGCCACGCCGGTAAAACGATTGCACCACGCTGATCGAATTCGGGAGAAGTTCCTCGATGTCGTCGACGAAAAATCGGGAGCCACCGGGGACGAGTCGACGACAGAGACTGGTGAATCACGGCTCGTCGTCGGTGGCGCAGGGTTGTCGGGGATCCAGGTCGCGGGAGAACTGGCCGCGCTCGCGAGGGACGAAGGTGCGATGGTCACGATCACGCTGCTCGAGCAGGACGAGGACGTGGCGCCGGACTTCCCCGAGAACTTTCGTCGGGCCGTGCGATCCGAACTCGTCAATCAGGGCGTGGACGTCCGGACCGACGAGACGGTCGTTCGTGCCGACGAATCGTTCGTCCATCTCGACGGCAGTGACCGCCTCCGGTACGATCAGTTGATCTGGACGGGTGGGATACGAGGCCCGAACGCGCTGGAAAACGAGCGACCGACGGTTCGAAGCGACCTCCGTCTCGACGATCGGACGTTCGTTCTGGGAGACGCAGCCAGGGTGGTGGACGCGAATGGTCAGACCGTTCCGGCGAGTGCACAATCGGCCGTTCGCGAAGCCAGAACCGTCGCCGAGAACGTCTCCCGTCTCATCGAGGCCGACCTCGATGGGGCGGTCTTCGAACCACGGATGGAGCGGTTCGCGTTCGACTCCCCCGGGTGGCTGGTCTCGGTGGGCGACAGCGCCGTCGCACAGGTCGGGCCATCGGTTGTCACCGGTCGGAGCGCGACAGCACTGAAGACGACGGTCGGCATCGGGTACCTCTCGTCAGTCGGCGCAGCCGATAGCGCGTTCGTCCGCGTTCTCTCGGAAAAACGGCGACTGACGAACGATTGAGTGCTGGTTTCGGCGGCCGAACCGTTCACGTCCACCGATCGAGGCCGGTCTGCACGAGGCTGTTCTCGAGGCGTTCGAACCCCCGTTCGACCTGGCGTTCGTCGACCTCCCACTCGTCGACGACGTACGCCCTGGCTGCTTCTATATTTGGATCGACGGTCGTGTCTACCTCGTAGTCGTCCGTGACCGTCGGATTGCGAAACAGCTCTCGAACCCGGTCGCCGTACTCGACCGACTCGCCGCGAGCTTCGAGGACGCTCCAGAGGTCGCCGTGCTCGGTGATCGCTGAAATCGCCGTCTTCGGACCGATGCCGTGCACACCGTCGTTGAAGTCGGTGCCGATCAGGATCGCCGCGTCGATCAGTTGCTCCAGCGTGAGGTCGTGTTTCGCGAGCGTCGCCTCGAGGTTCATCAGTTCGGGATCACCCTTGCTCGTCAACTGGCGGAGCGTCAGCGGTGCACCGAAGAGCAGCGAGTCGTAGTCCTCGGAGCCGACGTACGAGACGTCCCCTCGACGAGCCATGTGTGCGGCCTGGGCCTCCCCCTCGGCGGGTGCCTCGACTATCGGCACGTCGAGCAGCCTGAAGAGTTCGCGACTCGTCTCCTGGATGGTCGCAGTCAACCGCTGGGTTCGAGATTCGAGCTGGGCGATGGCGACCGCATCCTCCTCCTCGCGGGCGACCTCGAGCTGTTCTTCGTAGGTTTCACGCTGGCTGCGTCGGGCTTCGATCTCGTCCGCTTTGAGTTCCGAGGGACCGCCGTCGAACACCATGACGGGCGTCAGGTCGTGTTCGAAGAACTTCGGGAGGCCTTTAACGATCCCGATGAGGTTCGCCACCTCCGTGCCGTCCGTCGTCGTGTACGCGTCGCTCGCCGTCCACTTCACGGTCGTCGTCAGGTACCGATAGAGCCAGTTGTGGGTGTCGACGGCGACGACTCCCTCGAGGTCGTCGAACGACACCTCCTCGATGACGGCGATGTCTCGCAGTGCTGCGTTGCCCATTGGGAATCGGTTGGGGTGGAGGGGATTTGAATCGTTGGCATTTCGAGACCGGTTCGATTCGCTCCTCGTGAGTTCGATACTGGCCTCGAGAAGGAGCGGTTCGGATCGGTATCAGGAGCGGTTCGGATCAGTATAGGAGCGGTTCGGATCGGTATCGGGAGTTTACCGAACCACGACGACGGGGATCGGAGCACGTCGTACCACTTTTTCAGCGACGCTTCCCATCACTGCACGCGTGATGCCTTTCCGGCCGTGGCTGCCGATGACGACCGAATCGAAGTCTCCCTCTCCGGCGCGGTCGACGATCACTCGATGCGCCTCGCCCGCCTCGAGTTCCGTCTCGACGTCTGCGCCCAGTTCTTCTGCGAGATGTTTCGCTTCCTCGAGGAGCGTTTCCCCCCGAGCGGCCGCTTCTTCGTAACCTGGGACGCGTTCTTTTTTGCCGCCGAACGCCGACCAGTACCCTTCCGGAACCTGGACGACGTGCAGGACGGTCACGTTCGCGTCCTGAAATCGCTCCAGGGCGTAGGTCAGTGCATCGTTTGCGGGATCGGAGCCGTCGTACGGCACGAGTACGTTCTCGCTCATGGTTGGATGTAGCCCAGCCAACAGTATAATACCACCTCTACACATTCCAGGTAAAGTGATTGTACTGGGTAGTGGGGTTCAGTAACTGTCGGTAAACGGTGAACACAAGACGCTGGCGGACGGACCCTGACGTATGAGCGACGACGTTCACGAGCGCCATCGCGAGTTCCTCCAGTCGTACATCGACGAGTACCACGAGTTCCTCTCCTGGCTCGGGACGACCGTCGAACACGTCGGCGACGGAACCATGACGATGTCGATTCCCTACGACGACAAGCTCACGAACACCCGTCCCAACCGTGACGACCGGCGGCCGGACATCCACGGGGGCGTCGCCGCGACGCTCGTGGACAACGTCGGTGGGCTGGCCCTTCGAACGAAACTCGACGATCCCTACTCGGGCGGGGTCGCCACCATCAACCTCAACGTGAACTACCTCAGGCCAGCCACGGGCGACCTGCAGGCGACGGCAGAGGTGATTCGGGCCGGAACCAGCGTCGGCGTGAGTGCCGTGACGGTCGTGAGCACGCCACCGGACGGCGAACCGGTAGAGGTGGCGACGGGTCAGGGAGCGTATCGACTCTTCCGGGACTGAACTCGATCGGCTTCTCGAATGAGGGTAGAAGAGCCACCTCAGAAAATTAGTTCATCATTTGTGCCAAATTGGTACAAATATTATACTAATTTATCGAGGTCTCGGAACCTAACCGACGGTGACTATTCCTTACCACGTTCGAGCATCCTCACTCGAATACGAGATCGTCACTCGTGACGACCTCGCCGAAGAGCCAGCCGGCGTGTTCGAGGGCGTACTCGCGGTGGTCGTTCTCGATGGCTCCGATGCAATCTTCGACCATGAGTGGGCGGAAATCTCGAAGTCCGGCGCTACCCCCCGTGTGGAGCACGCACACGTTCGCGAGCGTGCCACAGATGACCAGGTCCCTGATCTTCCGAGCGTTCAGCCATCCCTCGAGCTGTGTTTCGTGGAAGGCGTCGTAGGTGTGTTTCTCGACGACGAGGTCTTCCTCGCGGACGTCGAGTTCGTCGACCAGTTCGGCCTCCCAGGAACCCTCGACGACGTGCTCGCCCCAGCGATCGAACTCGTCGTAGTAGTGGGCGTCTTCGAACTGCTCGAGCGGGTGGACGTCCCGCGTGAAGACGATTCGAGATCCGGCGTCTCGCGCCCGCGAAACGAGGTCCGTGATCGGTTCGATTACCTCCTCACTCCCCGGTGCGTACATTGACCCATCGGGGTGACAGAAGCCGTTTTGCATGTCGACGAGGACGACCGCTGTGCTGTCTGTATCCAGCTTCATAGTCGGTAGATGGCGCGCTGGAAGAAAATGTCTTACCCAGTCGATGTGGTCATCCAAACCCCGTTGAACGAGTGCTGGTGTCGCGAGTTAGGATGAGTCCCGATAGCGCTTCCAGTGCTCGAACAGTCCCCGACCGCCAACGGCGACGCCGAGGAGACCGAGGAGGCCGATTCCGCCGCTCCGGAGCCAGATTCCCCACCGGTGATGGTCGGCTTCTCGACAGAAGTCGTCCCCCGACGACGAGCAGAACGAGCCACCGCTCCCATAGGACTTCTGACCGGTTCTGGCTATCGTGTAGTATGTCCCCTCGTGTTCGACGATCCGGTTCGCGTGCTGGAACTCGTGAGTCGAGATGACGACTCCCTCCTCGAGTGCCTCGCGCTCGTCACCGTGAAGGCGTGTCGAATCGACGGCCAAATCGGCGAACGCGTCGGATGGCTCCGTCCACTCGTGTTCGAACGTGGTGAGATTGACGCTGGTAATTCTGTAGAACTCGTCGTCGAGGTAGACGTACCGGTAGTCACTCTGGATTCCCGCGGCCTCGACATCCCCCGCCATCGATTGTCGCTCGAAGTCACACTCGCGGGTATGCGACGGGAGGCAGACGATTCGATCGTCGACGGTCGCGGAACTGACACGCGTTCCGGTCCGTTTCTCGCCGGTCGTGGTATCGGTCAAAATGAGTTCGTCGCCGTCGTGATCGACTTCGTAAGCGGTGTACTGGTGAACGGTGGCGGTGTCGGGGGCGTTTCCGAACGGACCGATCCAGAGGAGGATCAGTCCGAGAACCAGTACCAGGAGGGCGATTCGTGACGGAGAGTGGAGGGACATGTCAGAAGAGATCACACTCCGGAGGCAAATCTCTTTGGGAACGTGGACGATTGCGAGCGCGTACAGAAGAGATATCAGCCAGACGTCAGTAGGTACACTTATTTGTCCGTTTTCCGGAGTACGAACGATGCACGATCGATCTAGCCGCCTCCCACTCGCGATACTCGTTGCGGTGGGAATCGCCGCCGTTGCCCTGAGCGGCGGGCTCGCCGGAGTCGCCATGCTGGACGATTCCGCCACCCCCAGTTCGCCGGGCCTGGCGTCGGCGAGCGACCACGAGCTGGTTCACCAGTGTGCCGAAGAGCCGCCCGACGACCTCGCCGATCCAGCAGACGGGAACGAAACGATCGGCTGGTTCGACGGCTACTGGTACAGCGAGGAACTCGACATCGACGTCGAGGACGGCATCACCGAAGACGAACTCGAGAAGCTCAGCGCACGCACCGCAGCCAGGTTCGAGGCCATGCGCTGTCTCACGTTC
>LKMJ01007331.1_pt1 | contig 10395 bp, 12 predicted proteins | sample 643391 | NCBI WGS metagenome assembly LKMJ01 (sample SAMN04112250, study PRJNA286221) | soda lake metagenome | biome: soda lake; feature: Kulunda Steppe; material: water; isolation source: sample PL-Br10 brine of Picturesque Lake | place: Russia: Kulunda steppe | collected 2010-07
GCTGCCCATGCTCAGCATGGTCACCTTAGACGCAGCATTGCAGGAGACCATGTTCTTCACGTTATTCTCTTAGGTGTAGGGGGTGTTATTTACATTCCTCACACTTTGGTTCCTCTGAAGAGTCTCGGCCTTGATTCACAAAGAGTCAAGAAACTTGCTTTCAAGCTCCATGCTCATTTTGTGCACTATGCTCATAAATATGTTCAGACCAGACGTTCTCTTGAGCATTCTCCTCACCTTCAAGCCAATCAGGAGAGTTCTGCTGGCTTGTCTGCCTGCAACCCTCCTGATCCTCACTGACTGCTTTCTTCTTTTCTGGTAAAGGTGCTTTTCTTCCCAAGTGGCCCATTTTCCTTAATTGATGCGAGGAGCTTTTTGCTGCTTGCATAGTTTTTCTTTTCTTTTCTTTTCTTTTCTTTTCTGTGGGAGGAACAGAGACACGTAACTCCTGCAGAGAGAAACCACATTCTCTTTCTCTTCTAGTATGCAAAGAGCATCTGGTCTTAAGCAGGATCGAAGTTCGTCTGCTTAAAGGTTTGGTAGAAGCCATTGGGGTAAAGTCCTATTGGCTATTTGTGCCGGCAAGACCAGACTTTGTTGAGCCACCCGTGTTTCACTTACAATATCTATTAAAATGATGTTTCCTCCAAAATCGCCTTTGTTCAAGGTTTTGATGATGAGCCTTGAAGCAATGTTATGTCTTTCAGTCACCATGTTTTGAATTGAAGCATTCTGACAGCCAGAAAGCACATGGATTTGGCTGTCTGGCTGATGACACACTGTTGGCAACAGACAAGATGAATTAGTGGCTCTGTCGTAGAGGTGAGCCATTTTCTGAGTGTAGAGAGTGCCTGTTCTCTATTTCATGACATTCCTTTTCTGTGATACATTGATTCTTGTATTGCTCCAAAAAGAATTGCTAGTTGTAAGATTCGCGGAGGTGAGCAGTCTCTTCCAATAGTTATAGTAACCTGAGTTGGTATTAGCATCTCCAAGTCTGTGATGCTTGCTAATGTGAGCTTTTAGTTTGTCCTTAATGTTTCGTAGTGGTGCAAGGCTGATTTAAGTGGTAGTGTGAGTAGTCTCATTGGTCTCTTCTGCAAGCCAGTATATATGGGCGAAAGGATTACCGTCAGGTGATGGTGGTGGGAATGCTTCATCATGCCCATAGTTATGGAGAGCAGCATGTTTAGCTATAGCATCGGCAAATTCATTTCCAATCACACCAATGCGGGCTTTAACTTTGTAAAAGTTGATGGGAGTATCTGACTCGTTAATCATGGAGACCATTTCTTTCAAAAGTTTGCTATGTTTGTGCTTCCTGTGTAATTCAGGAAATAAGAGCTGTTTCCATATCTGAGATAGAGAACAGGAACTATCTGTGGCTATGTGAGTACACTTTGCCCTTAGTGCGGAAGCTATGCCAGTCAGTTCTGCTCTGTTTAAGGTATTGCTTATCCCAACTCCGCCAGAGTTAACATAGATGGCTGTTTTTGTCGCATGTATAACCGAGGAAGGTCAAGAGACATGTCAAGTGTATTTTTTATGTGTTGGAACCAGACCTGTCTCTGTGATGAACTGTAGTGAAGGCACATGTGGCTGTACAGACCTGTCGCAATTTCGGTATTTACCTACTGTCTAGTGGTCCTGCCTGTGTCTCTAGATATTCGGTTGTCGGTCATCTATTCTCTTCTCTTCGTTGCTTAGCATTTAAGGGAAATGATCCTCGACCCAACATTATGAATGTTGACACAATCAAATGAGACAAGACATGCATGTGACATCATTCATATATAACATGCCTTGGGCTCAAGGTAACCCTGCAGGTGGCTGCAGGGATCATCCAAGGGGGAAGGAGAAATGCTCTATCATAGAGCAGTATGATATTGAGATGTCGATTGCCTCATAGTATCGAATGTTATTAAGTCAATCCAATTCCAGGAATTCATTGGGGAAATATGCAGAAGATTTCCATACGCATTTTGGAAAAGGGAAACCAGAAAAGACAGCATGCGCATTGAGAGGGGAAGTTGACACGGTAAAGCCATGCTTTCCATATGGGTCCAGTTTTTACACATTCTTTTCAGGTTCTGCTCAGCCCTGGCCCGTCAGTAAGCTGCCCAGCCCTCCTCCTTTGAAGGAAACGCCAGCTGGTGACTGCTGGTGATGAGATATCTGAGAACAGCATCTCCTCCGATCAAGAGTTTGCTGCGCGTATGCCAGTTACTTGAGGATGAGGAAGAGGTGGAGAGGGTTTGCCATCCCTAAAACAGTCAATCGACTTAAGAAGACAGCAGCTGCTTCAGGGGGTTGCCCGGTACAGAGGTTATTGTATCCCTCAGGTTATCGGTGCTGTTAATGGTGCGCATCTTGCTGTCAGAAGTTTCGTAGAGGATGGTGTTCTTCACATCAATGAATGTTTCAGCTATAATTGATCACATGAGAAGGTTTCCTGATGTATTATTGGGAAAACCTGCTAGCATGACAGCACTGTGTTGCAGAGCAGCCCTTTCTGGCGAGAGCTATTTAGTGAACTGGGGACCCTATTGTGAATGGGGCGCTCTTTGATTGATGGGGTATAAGTGCCATTTCAAGTCATTCCTGATTCAGGGAACCATGCAAGACATTAGTTTAGCCTGCATCGAAAGACAGCACTGTGGCCATTTCAACAGAAAAGTTAGCCGCAACAGGAATTCAGTCGAGTGCGCATTTGGAATGAGAGGTGTCCTTATCCTGCAGATGCTCATTTTGAAATGCTGCGTCAGCACGCCAAGAGTTTACTCATGAGCAGCAGGGGGCTGGCAAATGCTGTCAGAATTGACATTTAGGTAGTAATGTGGACATGCAAGCCTATGTTAATGTTACTGTGCCTGATCCTGCTCTTGATGTTCCTGTGCCGCACAATGATTGTTTACATGGTATGAGCGTGAAGGATGCCTTGACAGGGCTTGCTTGCCAGAAGAAACTCTTTAAAGGCTCCTTTCTGTATTGGACCTTGTTTTTTTGCTCTGCATGAAGGCAGTGGCCGTCGTGGGCTATGCAACCATCAAAAATCTTGGTCAATTAGCTTATTGCGCCACTCTGCAAATTTATGGTACCTCCATCACCCTTGATTCCAGGCACAGGCAAGTAATGAACCATGTAGGACCCTACAGATGGAAGAGTGTAACTGCTTGCTTTCTCAGCAATGGCAGCTCATTGCGTTTCAGCGTTTCAGTTGCAGCTCTTGCGTCTGTTGTGGAAGCTGCTTCTGTCGTGACAAGTGGAAATGGTCCGCCAGCCCCAGACCTGGCAATGATAACCGTGGCAGACTCGTGCCCATGCCTGTCATCCCCACGGCCAATGCTGAACTGCTGCTGCGGCTGCTGCTGCTTCTCTGCTTCAAAGTTCTCACAAAAGGCTATTAAAAAGAAAAGAAAAGGCCTGATGATAATTCGCCCATCGAGTCTAAAATCTGTCGGAGGTAATGATAGCAAGGGCCCTGCAAGGGCTTTATGTTATTCAATTTTCATATTTAACACCATTTACCTATTATGAACTTACATTGAAATCAGTATGCAACTTTGCACCTTTTCGGTCCTGTGCGTGGCCATGCTTGCCGGGCTCACGCACAGCGTTGAAATAGACAGTGTGAGCCCAAATAGAATCTCCATAGCTGGAGGCACAAGGTAATCTACCGAATTGAGTGTGTGCATCAATGGAATGCAGGTGGAAGGCGAGCGCTTTTCAACTTGCCCACCACTTCCTCCGACCTTCTGACGCACCCTCTCCCTCTTGCACGCTGAAAGGTTGGAGATTCGGGGCGAAGGATTCTCTCCGGACAGGCTGCAGGGCGACAATGCTGTATTTCTCGGGCCCTTCCCCTGCAACGTTATCAACCATCTCACGACAGACAGGCTGGTACGTGGAAAGTGGCGGAATCGCAGGTCGACACCAGTCGCGGAGTTGTGCAACTCGACACCAGTGTGTAAATTGCACGGCCCGTGCAAGCATGACCCGTGCATGCGCATATGCTTGCACCTGAGGGGGATGGAGCTTTGTTAGATAGAGCACCTGCTCTTTAAGCAATGTGTGCTGAAAGCTGTATGAGATGAACTGTTCAGCCTGCTTTTGGGCCTGTGTTGGCTATTGGCATTCACGACTGTTTGCGTGAATTAGCAGCACACAAGCTCAAATACATGTGCGGTATGCACAGCTCAAATTCGCTATCTGCCTCCTCTCCTCTGTATCAGCGCAATTTTTCCACATTCTAGTGTCATGCATAACCAGCTGAGTTTGGCACTTGTGCATGCACGGTTTCTTGCAAACTTTGTTTAGGCAGATGAGTTATGCTGTTTTTGTGAGGCTGCCATAACAGGAAATGCAGAATTAGTCATTGATGACTGGCATGCCATGTGGAGCGCAACCTCTATGATGAGTGAAGTCACTGTGCGCATGAATGAAGGCTGAATATGGCTATTCATTAAGGGCTATTCATGCCAGGTTAGTGCTTAGTTGGCTGCCTCTGGCAAGCTTGAGCCTTTTATTTGCCTCTTTTTGTGCTTACAGATCACCTGCGAAACCACACCAGGCGACTTTGGAAGCTTCCAGGTAAGTGCACAGGCAACAAACCATTTCTTCAACGCATCTTGTTTGCCTTAACATAGAGCAACAGCCCCCCCAAGCCTAACTGCTCCTCACGCTTTTGTAGCTGGGGGGCTCAGTTGTTGCTTCAAACTCAGCTAGGACACTGCAAGCAACCTTGCCACGCATTGCTGAGTTGTGGGCTCATCCCTTGGTGACCTCCCAATATGCACTCCCCCCCCTCTAACACTTAAACGCAGTTGTCTGTTGTTGTGGATGGGCAAGACCAAGACACATTCTGCTGTGTTGAGTATGATGGAGGCTACAGTCCAAGTAAGTACAGCTTGCAGCAGTGCACTGAAAGTGACAAGACTGTTCTTTTAACCTTCTTATTGTACTGCTATCCCAAGCTGATGGCCTGAAAATGGTAAAGAGTATGGGTTTGCTGGAGTAGCCTGAGGCATCAGATATGTTGTACACAGGTGTTGCATACGGCTGAAAATTTTATCGGAGAGAGAGAGGGAGCGCAATGCAGCCCCAATAACTTGGCTTTGCATGGCACCCCTGGTGTCCTGCAATGAGGCAGATACCCACATGCTGCCAAGCTTTCCCTTGGATCGTTCCCTACCATGCCGCTGCTTGTAGTGCTGCTTTGCACGGCAGAGCAATGGCCATAGAACAGCCACCTTGGGGCATGCTTTCCAACTCTGTCTCTCCCTGCCGTGAAACTGCACGCAGCCCTGGAGGCCATTATACCATCTGCAGGGCCTCCTGGCACTCCTGTGACCCTCATTGGCATCGCCCCTTGGAGAGTCAGAAACGATTGCAGTGACGAAGGCGCAGGCCCAAATGATGAGAGCTGCTTGGGAGAAGTTACCTTTGGTGACTACCTCTGCAACACTGGTGCTGGCACCGATGATGCCTCATCAGTTGTCACAATTAGGCCTGGTCTGGCGAGATACAGCAGAAATGACCACTACGCAGTGCACTGCACGCTGCCAGATCCCAGTGATGAGGCTGAAGCCATGGTGGGTTGCAGGGGGCTGTGAGCATAGGTCTTGTGCTTTCAGTGCTGACTGCATTGTAGCGGTGCTTGCGTGGCACAGGACTGCTGCTAGTGTGCATCATAAGAAGTCAGCAACTTCCTCAGCAACTCTTGTGCCGCACTAGAGATGGCTTTTAAGTGTCACCTATAACTAAATAAGGGCCCGCAACGAATCCAATGCCAATCCAATGCTGTGATCGAGGTCCATTCAGTCAAGGCTGTGCCGTCTACCTGGCTGCTCTTTCTTCAAATCCACAAAGAGCAACTTTGTCACTTATGCCTTCATCTGCGCCCTTAGGTCTGAGTGGCTTCAGTGCCTAGTGGAGATCCCTTTCCAAGACTGATTAATCTGCACTTGCTGAACCTTTTAAGAGATGAAGCACCTTCTACATATGTATTGCGTGCACAGATGCCTGGATTGGCCACGGCTGGGAGCGTGAACGTTAGCCTACACTTTGAAGCAAGCCTACGAGGAGGCGCCACAAGGATTGAGCTCGATGCATTCAAGGGAACCCGCAATGGTGGGAGTGTGCTTCCATGAGATGTGGGGTGCTACCATGGTTTGCCACGCAAAAAACATGCCTCATGCAGAACAGGCAATTTGATAGCATTCACAAAACAGATCGCTTGCAGATGTCCCCAACTCCTTCTTGCCTGCTGCCGCCTCAACTGCTGAGAATCTCTGGCCGGCTGCCCTGATGCACGCAGGCGACTCCTACCTCTTCCAGCTGTACGCGGTCGTTGATTCCGTGAGTCCCAGCATGGGCTCCGTGGCCGGCGGCACGGACATGGTGCTGACAGGACGTGGCTTTCCTGACCTGTCCTTGGGTTTGGGAGAGACCGTGGTGGTAGATGTGGCTGGTTCCCCCTGCACAGTGCTGTCCTCCAACTTCACCCACATCGTGTGTGCCACCGGGCCTGAGCCGGATGACGACACTGGGCCACCAGCCATAGAGGGCGTCTGGCCAGGTGAGCGTACAGCAAGCATGAAATTTAAGCCTGGTAAGAATGAAATTGAACTGAATGGTATGTGGCTGGAGGAGGCTGCATGCTAACACGAGCTCATGTATGTGCATGTGTGTAAATGTACACAAGTGCGAGCACTTTTTACCTCGCGCAGCTCGTAGGTAGGTGTCTGTGCAACCCTAACACACGTATCCAATGGTGCTCAATTGTGCCCACTTCAAGCTGCTTTTGCCATACGGTATGCTCGCAGTACGTGTCCACAGTCTGACTAGTTGGCTCAGCCAAAGCGATGCCTGGTTTATTGCCTTCAAATGCAGGCATGCGTGGGATTGAGATGGAGGTGTATACAGAAGCCGAGAGAATTGTTGGCTCAGTTGACCAGCTGTCCAGGCTGAATGACAGCATCACTGTAGAGAACGCCGGAAAAGGCTCTTTCCGTACCATTGAGACTGCCAAATGGGAGACACCATTTGAAGTGACAAGTGACAGGAATGTCGGAAGGTAGGGCTTCTTGCTAAACTTTTGCATGCTCTTTCATTCAAGCACCGTGTGCATATCAATGCAAGTGTTACTTATATGTAAGGGATTGATACACTCGTCATTCATGTTGCTGGTGTAACTGCATTCTCAATATGGTGTTTTGGATATTCTAGTATCAAACGTGCACTTCGCTCTGGCAGCACATGAGCATCAGCGCTGCTAAAGCAAGCCTGAGTGCTGTTGGAACTTTGAGCAGAGGTGCCTTGAACACTGCAAGCCAAATTGCAGCCACATTGATTGGTCGTTCTTATGATGCCCTTCATGCAGGTGGTGCAGTAAGTCCAGGGCCTTTTTTACGGCTCCCGTGGCTGGTCACTTCCGCTTCTTCACCTCCGCCAATCGATATGCAACCCTGCATGGCAGCTGGATTCAGCAGGTCTGATTACTCGTCATTGTGCATTTTGTGGATTGTGTACATGAAGATCTGGTGCTTCTTGGTTCCTAGAGTGCCTCTGTCCATTACACATTGATGGCAAAGATCTTACATTTTGGAAAGGTGCCAAGGTCAATGTCAAGTCTTGTCCGTTTGAAGACCTGCATTGGTAGAAGGATAGATTTGTTTAAAGTCAATGTGCTCCTTGTCTATGCTCAATGCTCGTGAGCTTCAATTTTGCCGAATACATATCAGCACATTGTTTCTTACAGAAAACAAGGGTAGCAATTGACCAGGGTAAGATTACGTGTGCAACCTTCGAGTCAATATGCTTATGCAGTGGCACCTTTGTTTTTCCTGCAGAATGGAACTGCCTTGTCTCAGGAGCTTTTGATCAAGCAGACCCGTCAATCGCCCATTGATGATTTCTGGATGAGGGGAGAGGAGCAGTGGTCCCCATTCATATTCCTCGAAGCACAGCAAGTGATGCTCCTGGAGGGTGCCCATTGTGATACGTCCTCCTCATTAGGAGGGCACTTCCAGGTGCGGCTTCTGTTTTGCCAAGCGCGTAGGGGCTCCAAGGGTGGAGCTGGCTGGATTTCTGTTGGTAGCACTGCATTATGAGCAATGTCAAGCTAATGCTGCGCTTGTGTGAACTGCACCCACAGTGGTGTACTTGCTGGCATGCTTGTGCGCACACAGAGGGACACAAAAGTTCACCATTTTGCATATCATCTTGCCCTGAGATCATCCAGGGTTGAATGCAGCCTTGGCTAAAAGCTTAGGTTGTTGCATACCCAGTGCCATTTCTTTGCTTGTGAGAGGATTTAATCATGTGCGCTTCCAGGTGGCTGTCCTGATCCCAAGCAATGTGGGCACTGCAATGTCATTGCCAGAAATTCAAAACCTGCACGTGAGCGGGGACAACCGGCGGCGCAGACAGGTAAATTACTGATTATCATCTTGAAATCAGGGTTGGGTCATGGAATTTTATTGCATTTTAGGCATAACAAAAAATCTCACCTGCGCATGAAAACCCCGATGCGGCCCATGCGGAGCCCCCCTTCCCCCCCTGGTGTTTGCTGTGATCCTGCTCAAGCCTTGCTTGCTGCTTTCCTGCACTGCGCAAGCGTCCGCAGCTTTTTTGCAGGTACCGAGGTGGTGCTCGTAGTTGCTGCTGTACTTTCTGTCGAGCTGGTGCTGCGCTGCTGCTGCTGCTGCTGCTGCTGCTGCTGCTGCTGCCTTGCTCTGAGCATCGATGGCTCATATCTCATCCAGGACAGGCTGCAGAATTGTTTTACTGCTGTGCAATTCACTACCCCACAAGCTGGACTAAGGTGCAGGGTGTGCTCCCTGATCTGGGAAGCATTAGCTACAAAGACATGCTCGCAGTACTTGCACTCTACCTTCTGCTGGTGCAGCTTATCTTTTTGTTTAGTGATTTGACGTGATTCCACTCCTTTCCTTGTTCTACTGGCATGTTGAAAATATACACGTAAAAATGCATAAGGGTGGTAAAAGGTAGCGGTAAGGAGGGGGGGGTGCCGTTGAGGGTCCACAGGCCATCATACACACTTCTGGTCTGGAAAAATGGATGCATGACCCAACCCTGCTTGCAATTGTGTGCATCCAAGAGTGGCATTTTAGTTTTGCAGGCTTTGGTCCTCAGTGCATTCATTGTTGCTTGCCTGCGCCTCTTCCAGCCCTGCTTGCCTGCATCGCATGTACAGCTTTCCTGACACTGGTGCTTTGGGGCCGGCGCCTAGCCATCTGTCTTGTAGCTCTCTGTTTGTCTGTCCTTCCAATCTTCAACACATTCTGTTTTTGTACTCCAATGATCTGCCAACAGGTCATAAGCTACCTGTCTGGCACTGGCACAGAGGATACAGTTTTGAATGTGACAGTGACAGCAGCTCCAGAGCATGCGTGGATGCTGACAGAGGAGTTTCCTGCTGCCCTCCATGTCATGCCTTCCTTGAATGGCACGCTCCTGGGGGAGGGCTTCAACATCTCAATGACTGCCACAGAGCAAGAAGTGCAGGGACTGCTGGCTGAGGTGGGACAGAAGACAAGGCACGCAAGGTCTTAGTGCCTGTATAAACTTGCACATTGGTAGCATCATCCACAGATTTTTTAAGTTGAATTGTCATACCATCAAGGTAGGGCGCATGTCCCTTACGGAAGCATCAGGCTTGAATTGTGTGCAAGATCAATTTGAGCTCTCCTTAGCCCAAAACATTTCTGTTTAGTCATAAGTAAGACACCAAAAACAGGCTCTATGAACTTCACTGTCGCGCAGGCACTCGGCGCAGACAGCTCAGACATCGGTGTCCTGCGCTGGGCAAACCACTCAACTCTCATCTACCAGATTGGTCTGGAGACAGCAAGGTCAGACTAAATGTTTTTTGTAGGACAGCAAGGTTAGACTACATGTTTTTTGTAGGACAGCAAGGTCAGACCGTTTGTTTTTGTAGGACAGCAAGGTCAGACCGTATGTTTTTGTAAGACAGCAAGGTCAGACCGTATGTTTTTGTAGGACAGCAAGGTCAGACAACTTTTTTTTTTAGGACAGCGTCTGACAGCAAAGATGCCACGCTGATTGCAGTATCTCTTGCTGCTGCTCATTTGCCCCTGCTCGGTCTTTCCTGCAATCCTAGGGAGTCCTCAACTTCCATCCATCCATTTAGCACAGTGTAACGATACATATCCCTATTGATTGGCAAGCGTGGTATCCAAGACGGAGCACAGCACAGAACTTGATTCAACCGGTCTGTACTCAACTTTTGCTGCAGGTTCCCTGGCTTTGAGCTTGATGTGGAGATTGTGAGCAGGGAGGACCCGGAGCCTCCATTTGAGCTCCCTCCTGTCCCGCCTACATGCCTTACTCCACCGCCACCCAGAGCTCCCC
>LKMJ01007332.1_pt1 | contig 10394 bp, 17 predicted proteins | sample 643391 | NCBI WGS metagenome assembly LKMJ01 (sample SAMN04112250, study PRJNA286221) | soda lake metagenome | biome: soda lake; feature: Kulunda Steppe; material: water; isolation source: sample PL-Br10 brine of Picturesque Lake | place: Russia: Kulunda steppe | collected 2010-07
ATTGTCACTCCCATTGTCACCCCCATTGTCAGCCCCTTTGTCAGCCCCATTGTCAGCCCCATTGTCACCCCCATTGTCAGCCCCCCCGCCCCCATGGACACCTCTGCTACCTTTGGGCTACGGGGAAGCTGCACTCGCTCTCAGCCTTTGCCCCGGACCCTGCCTGCCCTGCACCCAGCCAACAACCCCCCGCCCTCATCTTCGCCGCCTGTGAGGGCCTGCACGGTGTCTTGACCTCTGGCCCTATACATGCGCGCCCCGTGCCCGGCCAACACCCCCTCGCCCTCGCACCCTCGCAGTCCTTGACGGCCTGCAAGTTGCGGGCCGCCAGATGCGTGAGGCGCTCCAAATCTTGGGCCTGCGCCTGCGGGTGCGCCCCTCTTATGTCCTGCTCGGCTTGGCTGAACACCCCATCTGCCTGCTGGATCAGCTCCTGGATCTGCAGCAGCAAGGGGGGCCAGGGCATGGAGATAGAGCATGAGTGTGTGGCGGCAGGGTCATTAATTGGCTGGCTCCTGCGGCTGGAATGGGGCGTGACAGCGAGACAGGGCTCCTGTGCCTCCAGCTCCTTCTACTCGGTGCCGGGCTCTGTCGCTTAAAATTCAGGCCATCCTCAGCTGCGGTGGCCAGGCGAGGACAGGGGTTGTGTGCATAAGCGTCGCCGCGGCGCACCCTGCGTGGCCTAACATGGCAGCGGGTGCTGCACCAGCGTGATTTTCACGGCACAGCCGTGCTTGCGCCAGCACTGTGCGCATGCACAGCCACGCTGGGGGGTGCTCCTCTGCGAAGCCAAGGGCACTGCGCACCTGGGGGTGCAGGCGGGCAAAGCGTGGCGCGATGTCCATGGAGGTCTCGTTCACGCCCATGATGGCCTTGTACAGCAGCTTCCCCTGCAGGCGTGCCAACACACGTGTGGGCGCGGGGAGCTGGGAGGTGCAAGGGCTTTGGTGAGCGCACAGGTGGCTGGCAGGCACGCAGCGGCTTGGCTGGTGAGCAGGTGGCTGCAAGCCTGCAGAGCCGCGCAGGCACAACTGCCAGAGAGCAGAAGCCTGAGGGTGTGGCAGGGCATCACGCCAGGAGGGGCACACATGCTGCCTACGTCCAAGCCGATCCCTGCCCACACCATCCCTGGCGCGACATTCAAGGGGACTCAGACAGATCTGACGGCAAGGGGGAGGCCTGCGCGGCAGCATTCCTCAAGCAGAGCCAGCCCCTACAGCTGAGCACGTGCCGGGCCAGGGGCCGCGTCAAAAGGAGAAGCCCGGGACAGCCCTATGCAGGTTCTGGACCCCATCCTCTTACCCAGCAGAGCCACAGGAGGGGCTCGCCACTGACCTGTCAACCTTCAGTCAGCGAGGATAGAGAGACTGGCGGGAGCCGTCCCCGTCCCTGCCATGGGTCCAACTGGTGGTGCTGGGCAACAGTGGGTTGTGCCCTCGCTTGGGCCGATACAACACCACACCATCGCTGAGCAAAGGTCTCCTTGGTGATCAATGCAATGCATTAGCAAGCAAAGGTCTCCTTTGTGGCCAATGCAATGCATTAGCAAGCAAAGGTTTCCTTTGTGGCCAATGCAATGCATTAGCAAGCAAAGGTCTCCTTTGTGGCCACAATACCATTGCTCAGGCGAGGGAGGGGATCGTCACTGACACAGGGGCCGCTCCATCAGCCATGCTCATCCGCAGGGGACCTTGCGCATATACACAGCGCACCTTGTGCAGGGGACCTTGCACACATGCACATACAGCGCACCTTGAGCAGGGGACCATGCACACACACAGCGCACCTTGCCCAGGGGACCATGCACACACACACACACAGCGCACCTTAGCCGGCAGCAGCTGCTGTGCCACCTCCTGGATGCTCTGCAGCACCTGCCCGTCCTGGGTGGTCACTTTGATGGGCATGATCAGCGTCACGCTCTCCGCCTGCTCCCTGATGCGAGGCTCAAAAGTTATGGTTCTCTGCAGCGCAGCAAGGAGGAGCAGGCAGGTTGGCACACAAGCTTGGAACTAACAACACGCCGTGCCCATATGGCATCAAGGTACAGAAGAGCCGAGTGTTTGGGGGCTGCAGGCAGGGAGGGCAGCCAAGTCAGCACCTTTTCCATTTTTGGCTTGCAATGGCGACCCACAAACCAATCAGCCTCTTGACCAGACTGGTTCTGGGACCCTGATTTGTCACTTGAAACATGCCGTCTGGCTCTTACCAAGCCCGCAGCAAAGGCAGGGCCACTGCTCAATGCATGCAGGCCGCAGCCACAGGCAGGGTGGGTAGTAACGATGTCACAACTCCTGAAACAAGCAGGGTGCATCATAATGTCACAACTCCTCGAATAGGCAACCCTGGGTTTGTGCCACCCGATACACAATTGAATGGTCCCTGCACCTCTACACCCTCAGCCCCGCCACACATGCCACTCCACACAGCCCAGCAGCAGCCTCAAACTGCGGCACCCTCAGCCCCGCCACACGCGCCACGTCACATAGCCCAACAGCAGCCCCTCACCGCGGCATCTGCAGGCCTGCCGCCCAGCTGCTGCGCCTGCCCGGCCAGGATCTGCTCAAACAGCTCACGCAGCCCCCGCCCCAAGGTCACTGTCTCGTGCACGTGCACCGCGTGCCGCCTCAACTCTGCTATGTGTGAGTTGGCGTCCGCCACGGCTTGCTGCAGGGCTGCAAGCGCACGGGCAGCACGGATGGGAACGTCAGGGGCAGCCTTGGGGGTGGCCCAGTGCCCCGTCTCGTAGCAAACTAACGCACAGCTGTTCTGCGCGGGAACAGCACAGCCTCTGACGCTGGGCAGGGGCAGGACTGGGCAGGGGCAGGGCTGCGCAAGGGCAGAGGGCAGGGCAGGGGCAGGGGCAGGGCTGGGCAAGGGCAGAGGGCTGGGCAGGGGCAGAGGGCTGGGCAGGGGCAGGGCCGGGCAAAAGGGCGGAGGGCTGGGCAAGGGTAGGGCTGGGCAAGAGCAGAGGGCTGGGCAGGGGCAGGGCTGGGCCTGCCTGCACAGCCCCCAGAGCCGGGCCAAAGCCCGGCCCGGCCCTTCAGCATGCCTCTGCTGCACGGCATGCCCGGCGGTTGTGCATGCCTCTGCTGCTCAGCATGCCCGGCGGCTGTGCATGCCTCTGCTGCACAGTGCCCTCAGTCTGAGCATTTGGAATGAGGGTAGACTGCGCTCAGCCTGTGCCTGGCGCAGCTGGTGCACAGCACCCTTTTGCTCTGTGTGCACATTGCAGCCGCGCGCTGGATGCCCAGGCACCGTTTCCGCCACTGCGCACCTGTGAGGCCTTGCAGAGCTCCCAAGGGGTCAACCTCATGCCGCACACTCACTTACCCCTACCCCTTGTGGCCCCTCTCCCACCACTAGACAGGCCTTCCATACCTTTTGAGCGACTCCCGTGCCTTCTGAAGCATCCCCCTCCTGCCTTTTGGAGGGCCTTCCATACCTTATGCAGCGCCACCCTCTCAGCAGCACCTCTCGCCCTCCAACAGGCCTCCAACCTAGGCCGCCAAGGAGCTGCGGTGACCCCGACTGGGCGTGGGTTTCGCCTTCAGTAGCACCCCTCGCCCTCTGCCCCGCCCCTCACCTTGGAGGGCTGCGGTGACCCTGACAGGGCACAGGTTTTGCTCCCAGCAGCACCCCTTGCCCTCTGCGCCGCCCCTCACCTTGGAGGGCTGCGGTGACCCTGACAGGGCGCAGGTTTTGCTCCCAGCAGCACCTCTTGCCCTCTGCCCCGCCCCTCACCTTGGAGGGCTGCGGTGACCGCGGCCGGGCGCGGGTCTGACGCATCCTCTGGCCGTATCCGGAGGTTGAGCTGGCCGTGGAGCAGGTAAAGTCTGTAGCAATCGGCGGGCACCGCCCGCATGCTGCTGGCCATGCGCGCGCCCGCCTCGGCTGCGCCGGACAGCGCGTCGTAGGTGCTCTTGGCCTGCCGCGGTCAGGAGCAGCGGCAGCGGAAGCGAGGCATGCGTGTGTTTTGCATGTGCGCTTGGCCTGGGCTCACTGCTGCTAACAGCAGCAGCAGCAAGGCACGTCGCAGGTGCTTTCAAGGGCGGCGGCACAGGGAGGACGGCACGAGCTCGCAGGCCTGAGCGTGTACGCGCATGTGCGCCGTGTTCAGACACAACTGCATGCGTGCGCACTGGAGCTCCTCAGTGCAGGCCCAGTGCCTGGAGCTGGTGCGCACGTGCACGTTTGAGCCTGCAGGCCTGCGCCTGAAGTACACGTGCCTAAAGCACACCACCAGTGCTCAATTGGGAGCGCTGACAAGGGGCATAGGGGTAAGGTGCTCACAGGTTGAGGTATTGAGCAAAGCTTAGCTTAAAAAACAAGGGAAGGCTGCTTGAGCTCAACCCCTGCGCTGGACTAGAAGCAGGGACCAAAAGGGGGGCAGGGGCATGGCGCTCATATGTTGGGCAAATCCTTGCTTGGAGGCAAAGGAGGGCCTACAGACAAGGCATGGCCCACAGAGTAGACAGACAGGGCTGCTGAAAACCGTCAACGTACCCTGCGCAATGTATAGGAGATTGGCACGCAAACTGGCAAATATACTGCACATGCACACTGCATATGCAGCGACCCTTGTCATGGGTTAGGCGAGGCTCCCAAGTAAGGTTAGACCCACGGATGGGGCATGGCTGCTCATGCATAAGGCATGGCTGCTCATGCATGAGGCATGGCTGCTCACGCATGAGAGGCATGGCCAACGCATGAGGCATGGCTGCTCACACATGAGAGGCATGGCTGCCCACACATGATGCGTGGCCCAAAGACAAGGTACCTTATTCCAAACAGCCGCTGATGCAGGAGGAGCTTGCTTGCATGCGCATGTGCGTGCACATGCCTGCGTGCCTGCACATCGTGTCCCACACATGCAGATGCATGCACGCGCAAGTGCGCACGTGTGCGCATCCGCGTGCACACAGGCGCACGAGAGGAGTGACGCTGAGCATGCCCTGCGTCGCGTGTTCCTTGCGTGCGCAGTCACGCAGGGACGTCACGCCACACCGCGCCGTGCCCCTCTGCCCATCATTCGGTTGATGCTGGCATCGTCCAATGGGGTGCAGCGCACCAGCACAAGCGGGGCGCTCCCTCTATGGCATATGCCCCTGCTTGCCACCTTGTGGTGTGCCATGTCACATGCCATGTCAAATGCCATGTCACATGGTCCCTGCTCGCCATCTCGTGGTGTGACGCGCCACATGCCACGTCACATGCCATGTCACACAGCCCCTGCTAGCAATCGCTAGCAATTGTGTGTGTGACGTGCCACATCACCACGTCACATGCAACGTCACATGGCATGCCACATGGCCCCTGCGTGAGGGACGTGCTCCTTGCGTGCCCACCTCATCGGCCTTGGCCACGTCCAAGAAGTTGAAGCTCACAAATTGCTCCCGATCCGAGCCCTCTGGGAACACAGCCTTGAGCAGCCGCACTTGCATCCCCTGCAGCACACACGCGCAAGCCACGCAGCCAGCCATCGTTCACTACACGACAGGGACAGGCTTGGGGCCGCAGCGAGGCGCATTGGGCCGCGGCAGGGTGACCTGGCAAGTGTTGGTGAGGCAGGCGCTTGGGGCGAGCATTGGTCTGCAGCAGGGTCCCCAAGCAGGACACATATGCCCTTTTCTTGCCAAACATACACCACCGGTTGCTGCCGCATAGTGCTAACGCGATGGGGGTGGCAGGGATGGCAAACCCTGTGGCGTGCATGAGAGCTACGCAAGCGGGTTGCAGCTGGTGCAGCCTACCTTGCTTGCTCTTGGTCACGCCCCCCCTGCCCAGCTTGCCTACTACCTTGCTGCTTCATGCCCACCTGCCCAGCTTGCCTACCACCTTGCTGCTTCATGCAATCTTGCCCAGTGAGCCCATCTTGCTGCTTCATGCCCTTCTGCCCAGCATGCCCATCTTGCTGCTTCATGCCCTTCTGCCCAGCTTGCCAACCTTGCTTTTTCATGCACTCCTGCCCAGCTTGCCTACCTTCCTGCCGCACGCCCCTGCCCAGCTCACCCACCTTGCTGCATCATACCCCCCTGCCCAGCTTGCCTACCTTGCTGCCGCGCGCCCCTGCCTGCCTGACTTCCAGGGCCACCTTGAAGTCGCCACCCACAGCAGCGCGCATATCAGCCAGGGCCTCATTAAAGCTGACCACCTGCGTGCATGCATGCATGCGCACATACAGCTCGGCAAGGGCCCTGCTGAAGCTGCACTGCCTAAAGGTATATACAGAGGCAAACATCTACATACACACATCCTGGCCAGGGCCTCATCGAAGCCCACGACCTGCGCACATGCAGAGATGCGCATGCTCTGTCTGCAAGTCATACCCACATCAAATCATGCACACTTGTATACTGGGCGGGCAGGTGTGTAAGCGCGGTGAGTAGGTGCTTGCACGCAAGTTTGCACACAGCGGCACGGTAGGGCAAGCCACACGGTAGACAGCACTTGCTGCCCCACACCTACGTGGACCCCCTCGCCCCTCGTACAACACACACCGCCACTGCAGGAGGTCCCCCAGATCCCTAAAACACTAGAGAACAAACATCCAAACACATGCAGCCCCCTGTCCTTCCTCCAGCCAGGTCCGCAGGGGCTGCGTGCTAGCACCACACACGCCTTCCGGGACATATGAACGCTCTGTGCCGGGCTCAGCGTCTTTTGGAGCCCACTGACCTCCCTGTCAAGGTCTGCAGGGGCCACGCGCTAGCAAGGCATGCCTTCTAGGCCCTGGAAGCAGGCCTCATAAACGCAGTGCAGGGGCGTTGCGACCCAAGGGCCGCTGCATGGCTTCACTCCCGCTTGCTCCAGCCTGGCGGGCATGCCACCTGGCTCTGGTCCACCCTGATATGCTATGAACATGGTCCTGCGCTGCGTGCGCACAGCACGCTGCAAACACCGGCAGCTGGGCAGCTGGAAGGTGTGTGTGTGCGCGGGGTGCACGGCTCGCAGAGCCCAAGAGTGGTGGCTCGTGTGTCAAAGATGCTTGTTTGACGAAGATGGTGTGGTTAGGCGTGACAGCTGCCACGCGGGGCGACGCTCAAACGTAACCCCGCACCTCCTCTGCAGCAGGTACTGAGGACCCCAGCTTGTCGCCATCTTGGTACGCATGCGCGTTATGCCTCTCCAGCAACCCATGCAGCGCGGTCAGCGCGGCATCAAGCTTCTCTGCGGCGGCTTCAACGCCAGAGTGGGAAGCACAAAGAGCGCGCACCTGCGTGCACGCGTGGAGCGCATGTGCTCTCACGTGTGGGCACGTGTGTGGGGAGGCAAGCAAGCGAGCGAAGGACCCAAGGCCCGTGACATGGGCGCACCTGGTGCGCTTTTTTGGGGGGGCGGCATTTACAGGCAGGCCATACAGCTGCTGGGGTGGCACGACACTAGGAGCAATGACAATCTTGGCGAGCCGCACGTGCCCTTGCGCAAACGGGGAGAAGGCTCGCGGCTGTGCTCTGCCCTGGTGCAAGGTAGGAGACTTGTTGGGGGCCGCCGTTGCTGATGCTCGTGAGGGTATTGACGGCGCAGCTGTGAGAAGCTGATTCTGATGCTCCCGTGCACAAACGGTGTCCTGTGCTCCCGCTCCCTTGTTCATGAAAGTGGCGCAATCATGCCATGCAGAATGAACCTCCGCTCGTCAAGCCCTCATTACAAGGGAGGTAAAGAGAGGCGTGAGGAAAGCCCCCCCGAGGTCAGCGTGCGTTCTGGCCAGAACACCCTCCAGCATACCAGACAAGCAGCGCTAGCTGTGCACCTGCCCTCGAATCATCTTAGTGCGACAGCACGCAGGCGCATCCAGGAATGTGTGCTCTTGTGCTAGCAAGGGCACATATTTGTATGGGCGAACACATACATGCACATGCATGAGATCACACACACGGGCGGCACCATCGCATCAGGGCCTTAAGCTGCCAAGACATACCTCCTCTGGTAAAGGCACTGCACCAGGCTCCTCGGCTGAGGTCTTCTCAAGTCTCAGCAGGAGGGTGTCTCTATCACTGACGACTTCAGGTTGGGGACTGCGCACGCTCGCCCGAATTTCTACCTTGAAGCCCCCTAATGTGGAGGCAATCAGCTCTTGCGCATCCACCATTGCCCCCCTCAAGCTGTGGCTCATATCTACCACTGCACATGTATGATCATGGACAGGCACGTCATAGCATCACGAGGTGGTTAACCTGTCTGTGAGTGTCTGTTGTGCTTTTGTGTGTGCTTATGTGTGTTGTGTTGTGTTGTGTTGTGTTGTCACAACAATGGTATGTGTGTGTGAATGTGTCTTTTGTGTGTGCATGAGTGTGTGCGCACGTGCATGCGCAAACTTGCGCATGTTCGTGTGCGTGCATACAACCATGCAATTGGGCATGGGTGTGTGTAGTCAAGCTGGACATGTCACAAAGGATGGTGCTGTTGGGTACAGACTGGAACACACCTGAGTTGATAGGGGCTTCAACAGAGGACATGAATGCGTCCAGCCTCTCCACACCCAGGTTCGCATACCTGCAGGATGGCATAGATGAGGCTCACACAGCATGTGACATCATGCACCTTGGGACTCTAATGCGATGCCCCATCGTCGACATTTTTCATACCACTTACGCAAATCTGTCCAAGGTAACACTCAGAGACTCCAATTGAGATGGCTGGTGGGCTTGGTGCTCCGCGTCCCCGTTTTGCAGCCTGTCAGGCTCCTGAGAATACTTGACATCTCTGTGAACATCTTCAGGAGATAATGCAGGACTTTTAACCTCGACAGCGCGAGACGAAGTGCAGCCCATAGCGATGATCTTAGAAAGTCGACCAAATTGAGTAAGAATTGATTTACCTTATGTTATAGTAGAATTATTCTTTCTTAACATTTTGTGTGGGCCTGCCAAGCCCTAATATCGCAATCTAAACAAGCACTGGACTTTTTACCTTTTTCTTGCGTTTGACGCATCTTTGGCGCATAAGTATTGTTACTCATTTACCCATGGTGCCTTCCAGATTTTGGTTCAGTTGCAGGCCTAATGAGCTCAGCTTAGCTGCCCTCGTCTGGCAAGTCCAGCTAGCTGTGTACCCTTAAATTGCAAGGGGAATGGTATTCTACATGTTGATGTAAATTCTGGGCCCGAGCCTGGCGCTGAATGAAACCTGAATGCCAACATCTTCCTTGACTTCAAGGGTCCCTGGGGTCGACCTCCCCCATGATGTCGTTTGCAGCGTGGCTCGATTTAGGCTCCGTGCTCATACTCTTTTTTTTGAGACAGCAACTTAAATTCCCAGGTATTCGCCAAATCAGTTTGAGGAGCATATGCATTGAGCATGCATGCCATCTTTCATTGCACGCACCCTTTCCTCTCCACCGGAAATATGCCCCTCTGTTCTCTCAGAAGAACATATTGATGTGTCTTGTTTTTAAATCAAAACGGCTTTCATGACTTACTTGCTTTCTATAAGCAGTATCACTCCTTGACTTAAGCCTTAAGGCCTTATCCCTGTAATCCTTCACCCTTAGTCATGCTGAGAGACTGCTGCATCTAAACCAGAATCGCGGCATGGCAATAACAAAGATGTTAGTCAGTGGAAAGAACCCTCTAGCCCTTGGGGGGCAACAGGCATGGCAGCGCCATCCAGTCCAGTATTGGACTAGTCCAATCCAATCCAAGTCACATGAGTACGACCTACAGCAGCTGCATGCAGCCTTCACCTTGCCTGTCCACAGGCTGAATAGAGAGAGAAGGTGTAGTGAAGGATAATTAGGGAATCTGACTCCGCAGTCTCATCGCGGGCAACCTGTTGTCTGCTTGGTTTACACTGTCGCTGTCCGCAGCCAGTCCACACACCTAATTTCCTCAAATGCAGCTCTAGCTAAACTGACGACGTTTCATCTTCACCTGGGTTTGACACAATTACAACCTTCATTAAATGTGCTTGCAAGCGCGTGCCCAAACACAATGGGAGAAGTTGGAAAGTGTCAACGTGCTAGTCCCTCACGTTGCTGCTCTCTTCAAGCTGCTCATCGCAAAAGCTACCATCCCCAGGTCTTGGAAAGAAGCAAAGCTCACTCCCATACACAAGGAGGGGCCAGTGACACAGCCAGGGAACTACAGAATGATTGTGATCAGTGGTACATTGTATAGGCTGTAGAAAGAAAGAAAAACTACGCAGGCAGCAAAGGGCTCCTCACATCAATTAAGGAAAAGGGGCCACTTGGGAAGAAAAGCCCCTTCACCAGAAATGAAAAAAGGGGAGTCAGTGAGGATCAGGAGGGTTGCGGGCAGACAAGCCAGAAGACCTCTCCTGGTTGGTTTGAAGGTGGGGAGAACGCTCAAGAGAACGTCTGGTCTGAACAAGCTTATGAGCATAGTGCACAGAATGAGCATGGAGTTTGAGAGCAAGTTTCTTGACTCTTTGTG
>LKMJ01007333.1_pt1 | contig 10393 bp, 13 predicted proteins | sample 643391 | NCBI WGS metagenome assembly LKMJ01 (sample SAMN04112250, study PRJNA286221) | soda lake metagenome | biome: soda lake; feature: Kulunda Steppe; material: water; isolation source: sample PL-Br10 brine of Picturesque Lake | place: Russia: Kulunda steppe | collected 2010-07
AGATCTAAGAGGGGGCAGGCAAACCAAGAATGATAAGTCACCAGTTTGTTGTCGCTTTCCAGAGGGTTCATGTCAGCAACGTCCCTCCACACTTTTCTCATCCTAAACCTCAGGTCAGCAGTGAAATTCGAGTAACAAATAGGGAGCCCCTGCAAGAAAGCTTGTGAACAAGTGTCACAGCCTCGCAATCCCTCAAAGGTGCGCAAAATATCCAAAGCCCAAGATGCTTTAGCCTGGGGCACCAGCTTCAGGTCTGCATTAAGGGCCTGCTAAGAAAAGAAAGAAAAGAAAGAAAAACTACGCAAGCAGCAAAAAGCTCCTCACTTCAATTAAGGAAAAGGGGCCATTTGGGAAGAAAAGCCCCTTCACCAGAAAAGAAGAAAGCAGTCAGTGAGGATCAGGAGGGTTGCGGGCAGACAAGCCAGCTAAAGAGTAGCACTGTTAGAGGACAACAAACCATGGTAAAACCTAATGGCAGCTCTGAACCAATAGAATTGCAGGGGTTCGTGCGCACACTCACGTAGTACTGCCCAATTAGGCGCAGACCGCTTCACACCTAGGGTGCCCTTTAAGGAATTCAAATGCAATGTCTGGAGGGTAGGTCTAGAAACATCACCTTCGTGCAAAAATCCTGAGCTCCAAATCTGACAGCCATACACGCCAGCAAGAACTAACTACCTTAGCCAGCCAAAGGGAAGCAAAAGGTCTGTCGCATAGGACAGTGTCCCGCAGCCTTCAAGTGCTTACTGTGGGCACGTTCAGATCGCCACACAGGAGCCCTGTAAAGCTCGCGAGCTTCCTTGCACGCATGAACTGCTTGCCCACTACTCACTACCTCCCTGAATTGACGGCAGAGCATAGCACACTCATCAGAGAACCATGGAGGGTCCCGTGCGGCCCCCCGACAGCACTTGAAATGTGCGCACAGACTCTGACTTCTGGTCATGTTCACTCCAGGCTCACCAGCAGCATGCACAACCAAAGACCGCAGCAGACAGCGCGCTTTTTCAAGGTCATTTTTGGCAATAGCTTGTTCAATCTGGCCCTGGAGGGCTGAGTTGGCCTCAAGGGCTTCTACATAAGCCGCTGATCTATCCAGCCACCAGCGGAGAGCAAAGCGCTCACCACAGCCCCCAGGGGCACACCTATGCCGAGCATTCAGAGACCAATCTGCAAGCAAACCAGCCTCCTCAACCAAGAAGCGCAAGCTCATCATGCAGTGATCATTGATGTGTTTCACTGGCAAATTCTACACACTATCTGCCAGCTGGAAAAAGGCACTAGACATGAGGATGTGGTCAGGCAACTGAATTTTTCAAGAGTGCGTCTAGTTGTTGTCAGTTTGTGCGCATAGAGGTTAAGCAAAAAGCCCTTTTTGGCTTTGAGAAAACAGGAAAAGACGCAGGCGGTTGAACACCCCCTGCATCAATTAAGCAAAGGGAGGCACATTGGTCCAAAATACCGTGTGCCAGACCCCCACCAGAGACAGGGAAATAAGAAGTGCGCCTGGAAAACCCCACCCAAACTTTTACATGGCAAGAGCAGGAGCAAATAAGCCAGACATGGGCCAGAAACTTCCTGTCACGGTTGAGTGCGGTTGAAAAAATTCAACGCATGGCAACCACATGCGGTTCAAGTTGCAATGAGTCGGACAAGTTGAAATCAACCTTGCGATTGAAAATCTTCATTTCAACCGCTTTCAACCGCTCTTCAACCGCGGCCCTTCCTGACAAGTCTGAAGCTACTGCAGTAAGGCTGTGGGCATACATTTGTGTGCTTTTTTTGGCCAGGCCATCCAAAGGAGATCCATTCCTCTCATAGAAAGTTCCTTAAGGGCTATTCTAACTAGTTACAAACAAAAAAAACTTGTGTCTTAAAAGGACATCCATCAGGCTAGCTGATAGCCCAAACTGAGGCTGAGGGCCAATGACAGACGGTCTGTCTGGTAAAATATCAATCGTTATTAGTTGTCAAAATGATAATGATTGTATTCTTAGCTTTTCTACAAGCTTCAATAAAGCTTCCTTTAAAATTTGATACACTACCAGAAGGAGTCATTCCAATGACTCAATTCATTCCAAGTTGGAACTATTTGATCAATTCCAACCCTAGGATGAGCTCAGCTGGAGGACACAAGTCACTAATAATTTGGAGAAGCAGCAAGCCTAAAAGCCAGGTTGATCAATTTCAAACTTATCGACTCTCATGCTGTGTTGTGACTTGTGATAGATTGTGACTACCAGGAGTCATTCCCAGCCAGCCTTCTTGAAGAAGGTCTAAGTGATGTCTGGAGTAAATGCAAAGCTCACTGTGTCATTGAGAAAGATATCAAGGAGAGCCTGATTAGGCAATGCATGCAAAAGGCAAGGGGCCTCCACAATGAAATCCTGGCAAAAAGCAAGTTGAACGAATGATCATCATAAAGGAGCACACAAACAACTTTAAGTATTGACATTGAAAAATGAAACGCATCTCATTTTGCATGACACCAATCAATTTCTATTAATCCAGCAATGTTGAATAAGGAGGTCCATTTACATAATGGTTTATCCACAAATTGCCAAATCTGCAAAATTTGTCCTTGACTGGTAATCACGGTTTTCTTCATCATTACAATTGATTTCATTGAAGGCTGCATAGTAACATTGTGCCACCTGCCAAGCACGATTAAACTTGTAAAGGGGATTCTCCTTTATGTATCTTGACTATGATTGTACGTTTCTCAATGGCCAAACATGGCAGCTTTTTGATATTTTGTCTGCTGAAGCAGTGTTTGTGCAACGGCCAAAGCAAGGTTAAAAAGTGTGGTTGCATCGGTTGAAAGCAACCACGCTAGCCCTGCCATTTCACGGTTGTAAAGTGGGTTGCGGCGGTTGAAAGCAACCGCACTAGCCCAGCCACACGGTTGAATAGTGCGGTTGCAGCGGTTCAAAGCAACCGCACTAGCCCTGCCACACCACGGTTGAAAAGTGCGGTTGAAGCGGCTGACCGCCATGCGTGAAAAAAATTCAGCCAAAAGGTGCGGTTGTTCAAGGATTTTTCAACCGCTCTGCAACCGCGGTTGTTTTCAACCGCACTTCAGCCGCACTTCAACTGAGTCTGGAAATGCCTGACGTATCCACCCACTTAAGCAGGTCCCAAGCACGCAGCCCAGGCCCATCTCCCTGCCCACCAGACCAAGAGGAAGAGCAAGCACAGAAGAGTCCAACGAGTACTACAAAGCAGGGAAGACAAGAAATTTCTTAGCAGACATACAAATGGATGGCAGGTAGAGGGCTAGGGGAAAAGGAAGACGTACATCCAGCTCCAACAGGCAAATTGCACCACGTGTACAGGTGCAAAAATTGCCATGTGTACCTAAGGTGATACTCTGGACGATACTTGGCTACAGACCTAAACACAGCAACTGCCAGTGTTGATCTGCACCAAAATACTCACAAGTGTAGCACATGTTAAGCAACACAGGGAGACAAGTCAAATGTTCAAAATGCATTGGGTGATAAATAAATGGTTATAAATAGGACGATAGGAAACCGTCACCATGTCCAAGACGACATCTAAAATTCTTCTAGTAATATCCAGAACTCTCAATCCCACATCTTCCTTCATAAAGTGAAATCTCATGCCGGAATTGCCGGAAATGAATGTCCAGACGCCCTTGCCAAATGCCAAGCCAGCTACAGAAACAGCCTCCCAGTTGAAACAACCATCTGCACCGCAGGCCCTGGTGGCAATCCCTTCTTTCAAAGAATTGGATATTAAGTTGGTATTAGCTGGTTAACTGTTGAAGAAGTAAATCAGCTAGGATCTGGCGCTGAAGCTCCCCAACACGGCCCCAGATTGACTTATCTTCCAAATCTCTAAGCCACACTAATATCCCACATGCACTCCATAAGGGTGCGTTTAGGTGTCTAAGTTGCCAACTCAAAAACAGGGTGCCACTCTTATTACCAGAGTCTGCTTCCACACATCTAGAGACATTACTAATGTAGCATTAGTGATGCTAGTCGCAACTTTTTTTGGAGCGTGTCCAAACTTCCCCTCCAAATGAAACGCAATATCTTCCATAACCGCATAGGCACCCTTCACAATCATGATTCTGATCAGAAACACGCTTTCCGCTTTAAAAAGTCCACCAGCCTTCAGTGTCCACTCTGTCAGCAAGCAGATAGTGCTCTCCATATTCTCTCAGGGTGTCAACATACAATCAGCTCGGGTATGATCACTGAACACCATAATGTTGCCTGCAGGCTCGTCATGAAAGCCATCAGCAAAGGCTCTCTGGCAGGTTTTCGGTCCATCTGGGTGTAGGCAGCATAATAACAGGACACTTCGCTTATTCCACGCTTATTCCTCACCTCCTAAAAAATCAAATCACCAGCCACTTCCCATTTGAACCAGATCCTCATTACTCCTTCCTTTTCCCTGGTGGAGGAGACTCACGGCTCTTCGGGCCAATGTGCCACCTTTTCCTTTATTGTTGTAGAGAGTGGCTCCACTACCTGCGTAATTTTTTCTTTTCTTTTAAGAGTTAGCGCTGGGGGGGAAGCGGACGACATAACTCGGCAACAGGCACTCACTCGACACGAAATTTTCGTTGTAAGACTGTTTATCTGAGCACTTCAGCATTACATTGTAACAGCCAGACCTTCTGGGTGCCGTCGCTGACATTTGATTGCCTTGGCTGTCGCTCGATCGACTACAAGACTGAAAGGTGCGAGTTTTTTTGTTGTACCAAGGCGAAAATTGTTTTCTCTGGGAATACCTGTTGCCACCCAATGGGACCTCTCGTGACTGAGGTGCAGAGAGCTTGCCTGCAGGCTGCAGAACTCCTGCGCAAGGGGCAGGCAGCAGGGGCTCTTTTACAAGCTAAAACCGCCATTGACATAGGCCGTGGGGATCCAAATGCGTGGCTCATTTTTGCTAGGTGCTTGGCGGCGCTTGGCGAATTCGATGCGTGCTACAACGTGGTATGGCCCTCGATTCTATCCTTTCCTTTCCTCTCCTTTCCTTTCCTTTCCTTTCCATTTCTTTCACATGGCTTACTTGATCGGTGCTGTGGTGACAAAGAATATTTGTATGCTGAAATGTAGGCCATAAAGGGGAGACAACTTGCTCTGGCAAGCAGATCGGTGGAGCACAACCTGGCATTGCAGCTGGCGGCAGAGGCAATGAGCGCTTGTGAAGCGCTGTGCGCAGGTGGGCTGGATGAAGCGGATGGAGCTGCAAGTGGTGCGCGCAATATTGTGTGCACAACATTAATGGCTGTTGGTCCTGCGTTTGTGGACATGCCTACAGCAACATCATGCAGCAAGGCGAACCCAAAGGAATTTGAGTCGCTTTTCTTTTCATCAGGGAAAGGACGGAAAGCTGCGCAGCGTGCCAAGGAAGCTCGAGAGCGTGATGCTGTGTGTCTGGCAAGGAGCCAACACGCGCGCGTGCGCGTGCTTGCGCTCAGCGACCTGCATGTTGATCAAGGTGGGTACCTGCCAGAATGCATTGGGGGGTGCAGTGCGCAAACTGCACCCAGTGTAGGAGACCGACTCCTGAAGGCCCATTTGCACCCACCGCCCGCTCTTGCAGGCTGCAATATGGACTACCTTGAAGAGATGCACACCCAGGCATTCCAGAACGATGTCCTGATCGTGGCGGGCGATGTCGCAGACACCCTCAACGCAACAGTGCATGCACTGAAAGTCCTGCGGTCCAAGTTTCTCAGGTGGGCCTGGCAACGGAGCTCAAGAGACCCTCCCGGGCGTGCCCTTACAGAGGTGTCACTCACTTCAGGAGCAGCATGGGACTGAAATGCTGTGAGTTGCTGGATGGATCAGGTAATCAAAAAGGCAGGTTGCATTGATCAGCCATTTTCAAGTGGTGGCTTCCACGAAATGCATGAGCACTGGCAACATGGCATCTAACATTCAGATCACACTCATCTCAGCCTTGCAACTTTGTGCAATGCAAGAGGAGCCTGCCAAAATGTAATTTTACTTGCAGGTTGAGCATCTGGGTGCAGAGAAGCCAACACAAACCCTTTTTGCACCCATTCCCTTACATGCAGAGTGTTTTATGTGCCGGGTAACCACTGCCTATGGAACCGGAACGAGGCACCCCAACAGCAGCACCCTGACAGCGTAAGAGGGTCAGATGCATGCTCACCATGTCTGTTGGCCTTCACTGCTGACGTCAATTCCACAGGAGACGCAACAATTGAGATGCTGTGTGTAGGAATGAGGTTAAATGTGCCTGCTGCCCTAGGCGCTATCACACACCAATGGCGCTAACACCACACTCTTCAATGAAATAATGTGCACCCACTTTTTTGAGCACCACACTCTTCAATGAAATATATGCATGCTCACCAATTTCTGGGTCTACAGATTGCCAAGCTTCTGGCGCTCATGGATGCTTGCGACAGGATTGGCGTTGACGTCAACGCAGGGCAGGTGTGGGCTTGTTTGACAAGCAGGACCTGGCACATGCATGATTTGTTGGTATCCCTGCATGAAGCCCTGCGGGCCCTAAAGCCCCTGATTTGCATGACCGGACAACCTTCCTATTTGGGTGTGCAAGCAGGTTTCTGAGTCAGTCCTCATCATACCTCTTCTTTCGTGGTACCACTACTCCTTTGACAAGTCTAATCCAGCGCCTGGACGACTGAGGTGAAATTGTTTTGGGGGTTGGGAACTTGATCTGGGCAGCGCCGGGTTCTTGTTGAGCTTTGGCGTAGATCACATGCAGATGGATGTGCACCTACTGCTTATCTTCAGCAGATGCAGTGGCCCTTGCTGAGCTTTGGGGTAGATCACATGCAGATGAATGTACACATACTGCTGACTTTCAACAGATGTGGTAAACCTGCCAAACACAGGCTTATAGTGCAGCCTGTCTGCCGTGCTTGTATGCATTGCCTGCATGCATGCGCACCCTCTCGCAGCGCTTACATACACCCAAGTGTTTGAGCACTTGCAGGTTCGATTCGTTCTGCTCGTTCCCCGTTGATGAGGTTGAGGGCTTGTGGCAGCTCATGCTGGTGCGCTCTGTGTGCACGACACTGCCGGGCTTCCAGGCCCTGCATGCATGCATTCGTCAAGGTTCATCCAACGCTGGGTGCTCATGGTTGTGCAAAGGCATCAGCTTCAATGTATGGTGATGATGATGCCTCTACACAATCCCATTTTTCGCCTTTCTTTTGCCTCTTCTGGGATGCGTCCAATGATGTTATGCACCAAGTGGTCATTTCCTTGCTATTGGTCTCCCGCTAGGCCTTCAACCGCCCCTCAGTGGCCTGGGTGCGGGAACAAATGAGCTCAATGGGGGCTGTGCAAGGTAGGACCTTCGAGGAACAAAACCAAGAACTGGCATTGGCCGCGAGCTGTGGTCAAGGGAGCAGCAGCAGCGGCGGCAGCGGTAGCAGCGAGGATGGTGGTGGTAGGAGAACAGGGAGCGGTGGCTCTCCGCGTGAGGCGCATGTCATCACATTCAGCCACTTCCTCCCTCGTCCAGAACTCCCCTTTGCAAAGCATGTGTGAGTGGCTGTGCAAGTGCATTGGCGCTACAGCTCCATGTGCTTCTAGGGCAAAGCTATGATAGATACAACCTGGAAGCTGCAACCCACTCCTTGAGGACGCAGCCACTTCTTACACAGCCGGAGTAATTTCTGTCTTGGCCCAAAGCTGTTGCTTGTGCTGTGGCCTGCTGAGCTAGGCAGCAGCAGCTGATTGATTGTAAGTGCCCAAAATGTGTGTCTCAGGCACGAGCTTGGCAAGGCAATGGGCTGCTTGCAGCTGGACGAGCAGCTAAACCTCCTCGAGTCAAACACACACGTGTACGGTCACAGCCACTTGCCTGCAGACTGTCTCCTGCCTACTGGCTCCCGCACCAATCAGCAGAGCAGACGGTGGGTGCAGGTAGACCGACAGGTTAAGCTTTGAGCGTTCCTTGCTCCAGTCTCTGATCAGGGTCTATTTTAAGGCAGGTGTTGGGTGCTGAAGCTTTAAGGGCCTGTCCGAAGTTGAGCTGCATGCAAGTACTTGCGACATAGTGTTTTTCCAATCCACTGTACGCATGGGTCTCAGTTTTCAATCGGATGTTTTCCTCTGCAAGCCCTCTCTGCCTTGATGGCATGCCCACCATTTTAACACAGCTCTCCCACTGTATTTGTATTGTGCTCACCCAGGTACGTGCACAATCCCCTGGACGGGGTGGCCAAGCCTGTATTGGTCTGTGTGGATGACCTGCATCAAGGGATGGTGATTGACTTCTGCAGTGGCCGCCCCCTCTGAACCGAGCCAGACGCATGTGTTGGCAACCATTGTCAAGAATTAGCTTGCCCTAACGGAAGAGGCTGTCTCCCACTGCTGAGAGGTGCAATCCTGGTTTCCACTATTCAACACGTCTGTCAAGGGCTTGGCTTGCTCTATTGCTCTTAATACTGGTTTCCACTATTCAACACGTCTGTCAAGGCCTTGGCTTGCTCTATTGCTCTTAATACTCCTTATCCATATGGCTGCTGTCTGCTTTCCAATGAGCTGTAACATGCTCTCGAAGAACTGCTTGCACCAGCTCTCGCCCCCAGCCCCTATAGAACTTGCAGAAGGGACAAGCAAACAAGTAGGAAAGCAAGCAAAGGGACTGACAGACTTGCAGGCAAAGGGACCTTCTTCTCAGCAAAAGAAGTTGAAAGTCCCAATTGGGGTTGCGTGCCATGCAAGCATGCAAGCAAGAGGCGGGATCTCGGAATCTCAGATCTCTCGTTCCTCCGCCAACCGGCAAGGCTTTCTCCCCCGCACACCACCAAAGTCCAAAAAATGCTTGCTTGCAAATTCGAATAAGGAGACATCGCGTCCAATTTGACTGTCTCACTCGCCAGTCACACCCTTCAGATTTTTGGCTGCATAGCGAGTTGCGCATTTGGAATAAGAGTGTACTGAGCAATGCAGGCGTTTTCTAGGGCACCTCGGCGTGCAGCGTGCAATACATCCTGTTCCCAGGCGCGCAAGCCAGGAGGCCAGTGTCCCGCAAGACCCTTGAAGCAGAGCCCGGCAGCCGCGCAGTTGGATGCTGCACCCACCAGCAGCACTGCCAGTAGCAGCAGCATCATCCCCACTTCCACGAGCACCAGCGCGACCAGCAGCCTGCGCCTGCCCGCGACGCACCAAGAGTCCAGCAGGCGCGCCCTGGAGCAGCTGAAAGCCTCTTCTGTCAACCGTAAGTCGCAGTGTATGGAGAGGTCCAGGTGCAGCGAGTGGGTCGGACCAGCGCGGGCCAGGGGCTTTGGAGATACGAGGGGTCTGTCATGCCCAGATGTGTGGGAGCCGGTCTGTGTGGCCTGCAGCCGAGCAGCTTGAGAACGCTCGGAATGTACAGTCCAATGCCCATATTTTCATGGATTGGGAGCCGTGGAGGATGAGGCTGCAGGGGCAAGCTACGGTATTCACCAAAATAGGTGGTTCGTGGAGACAGGACACAGCACCGGGCACGGAATCGTGCTTACCGCATCCGATCCCTCTCACTATGTCCCTTCTCCCATCGTGTGTGCAGGGTATGCCACGCAGACCAAGAGCTCCATCATAAGCATTGGGCTGACCATCCACAACACCCCCGTGGAGCTGCGTGAGAAGCTCGCCGTGCCGGAGGCCGAGTGGCCTCGTGCCATCGAGGAACTGTGCGCATATCCCCATATTGAGGAGGCTGGCATTCTGTCCACGTGCAACCGCCTGGAGCTGTACGTGGTGGCCGTGTCCTGGCACCGGGGCGTAAGGGAGGTGGGTATACGCTCCCAAACTTCACCTGCCAGTCTTGCTACGTCCAGTGGCCTGCAACCACACCTGCTGGAGCTGACTAGCAGCAGTCACACTAGAGCTTCCCTGCCTGTGCCCTCCAAGTCAGGAGGTGCGCCCTGCAGGAGGTTGGATACCGCCAGCGCTTCCAGTTCTTGTGCTTGCATCACTGTGCACTTCCTTCTGCATGCCGCGATTACCCTGTCGATGCGACTGAAATCCTGTACTGCGTCCTCGCATTCCGTCTTTTAGCCGACTTTCATGCCCCCCCTGGTCACAGGTGGAGGACTGGATGAGCAGGTCTAGCGGCGTGCCTCTTGAGGAGATGCGGCCGTTCCTGTTCCTGCTCAGGGACAGGGACGCAACTAAGCACTTGATGCGTGTTGCTGGTGGCCTGAACTCCCTCGTCATGGGCGAGGGGCAGATTCTGGCGCAGGTGCGCGCACACACACACACACACACACACACACACACACACACACACACACACACACACACACACGCGCACGCGCACGCACACACACGCACACACACACACACACTCACACACACGACCTGCGTGCCTCCCCTCACAGGTACCGCAAGCAGCAACGGGAGCTGCTAGAAAAAGA
>LKMJ01007334.1_pt1 | contig 10393 bp, 9 predicted proteins | sample 643391 | NCBI WGS metagenome assembly LKMJ01 (sample SAMN04112250, study PRJNA286221) | soda lake metagenome | biome: soda lake; feature: Kulunda Steppe; material: water; isolation source: sample PL-Br10 brine of Picturesque Lake | place: Russia: Kulunda steppe | collected 2010-07
CATTCATGCGTACGCTTGTTCCGTTTGCAGCCACGAATCCGAAAACCCGCTTGTCGAGTGTGCTTTCGGCGGCGGAACGGCGTGAATTCGCTCGGCTGATGCTCGCGTCCGTGCTTGATTCGGTCGTCGCCGCCGGCGGGGCGCCGACCGTTCTCTCGACCGATCCACTTGCTTTCGATGAGCCACCGTTTGCGGGGCACGAACCACCGTTTTCGCCCGAAACGCGCGCAGCGACAACCGTCGTCGTCGACGACGGCCCGCTGTCGGTTGCGGTCAACCGTCGCCTCCGGCAGGCGGCCGATGCTGATCCACCGAGGGCGACGCGCATCCTCATGGCCGACCTGCCGTTGGTCACTGCCGCCGACATCACTCGAATCACCGACGCCGCAGGTGATGTCGTCATCGCGCCGGGCATGGGCGGCGGAACGAACGCGCTCGTCATTCGCGACCCCGAGTTTCGAGTCGACTACCACGGCGCGTCATCTCTCGATCACGCCCGACGCGCCGCCGACCTCGGCGCAACGCTGACGGCGGTCGATTCGCGGCGGCTGGCGACCGACATCGACGAGCCGGGTGATCTGGCCGAAGTGTTGATCCACGGTGAGGGCGCGGTTCGCGACTGGCTGATCGACGCCGGCTTCGAACTTGACACCGATGCCGGGCGGGTTGGCGTCAGCCGGTGTGGTGAGTAAGCAAGGTCGGTAAGACACGAATCGCTCGGCGAGCCGTGGCCGACACCCGAGGCGAGCCGTTTTTGCTCCTCGCGGCCCGCGTTTCGGTATGTTCCCGGCGGCCGACGCGTACGACATCGGTATCTCGATTGACGAGTCTGCGGTCGACTCGTTGCTGTCGGTCAGCCCACGCGATGTCTCCGCACCGGCCGAACTCACCTTTTCGCGAAACGTGTTCATCCCGCTGACGACTGCCTGTCGCTATTCCTGTACGTACTGCACCTACTACGACGTGCCCGGCGAGGCGACGCTCATGAGTCCCGATGACATCCGCTCGGTCGTCGAACAGGGTGTCGACGCGGGCTGTACGGAGGCGTTGTTCACCTTTGGCGACAAACCCGACGCGCGGTACACCGAAATCCACGCCCAACTCGCCGACTGGGGCTACGACTCGATTCTCGCGTATCTTCGTGCGGCCTGCGAAATCGCGCTCGACGAGGGACTGCTTCCGCACTCGAACCCCGGCGATTTGACCGAGTCGGAGTTCCGCGCTCTCAAACCGGTCAACAGTTCGATGGGCGTCATGCTAGAGACGACCGCCGACGTCGCTGCCCACAGCGGGGGCAGAAAAAAGACGCCCGGCCAGCGGCTCAACACCATTCGGGCCGCCGGCCGTGCCAGCGTGCCGTTCACGACCGGACTGCTCGTCGGGATTGGCGAACACTGGCGCGACCGTGCGGAGAGCTTGCTGGCGATCCGAGAACTCCACGAACGGTACGATCACATCCAGGAGGTCATCATTCAGAACGTCGTGCCCAACGAGCGCTCCTCGTTCGACCAGCCGAGCGTTGAAACGATGCGCCGAACGGTTGCGATGGCGCGGGCGGCGCTCCCCGAGGCAGTTTCGGTGCAGGTGCCACCGAATCTCTCGCCGACCCACGAGCTGATCGACTGCGGCGTCGACGACCTCGGCGGCGTCTCGCCGGTGACTGACGACTACATCAACCCTGACTATGCGTGGCCCGCGCTCGATGAACTTCAGTCGATTGCGGCCGACGCCGACCTGCCGCTGTACGAACGGCTGCCCGTCTACGACCGGTATCTTCCCGCGAACATTCGACGCGCGTCGGTCGACCCAGCGCCACCGCCAACAGCCGCCGACGGCTGGCTCGCTGAACCAATCCAGACGGCACTGTCGGCGTCGACGTCCGCGGGCGAGCGGTATCGTGCGGTTGCGTTGCGTGAGGGTGGCTGAAAAAAACGGACGGTCGCCGCCGGCTGCGTTTTATTTTTTTAATCGTCAGCCGCAACCGTGTTGCGCTCGCCCGTCCGTATCGACGGTCCGAACATGGGTGAGCCGTCCGCTCGCGGGCCGAGTGTCGGCCCGTACGGGCCGCCATCGACGGGAATCGCTCGCCGCGTGCGGTAGTCAGTCGACCGTTCGACCGGCGGCCGGCCGATGGCCGAAATCATGTCGACGTAGTCGCCGACACTGCGGACCTCGCCGTAGCTGCCACCGGCGCGCTTGGTGATCTCCTCGGAGAGAATCGTCCCCATGAAGTCGTTGGCCCCGCAGTTGAGCAGTTTGAGACCCTTTGCGTTGCCGTACTTGACCCACGAGCTCTGGATGTTGTCGATGGTGTCGAAAAACAGCCGCGAGACGGCGATCATGAGTTCGTCTTCGGCGTCGCTCGCGCCGCCGTCGACGACGCCGTGTTCGAACAACGGCGTGTTTTCGTGGACGAACGAGAGCGGGACGAACTCGCGAATTGCGCCGGTTCGATCTTGGAGGTCACGGACTCGCTTCAGATGCATCGCGCGGTGGCGCTCGTTTTCGACGTGGCCGTACATGATCGTCGCCGTCGTGTCGAGGCCGGCGGCCATCGCCCCCTCCATCGCCTCGATCCAGTCCGCGGAGGTGATTTTGCCCGGACAGACCACCTCGCGAACCTCGTCGACGAGGATTTCCGCGGCCGTTCCCGGTGCCGAGTTGAGTCCGGCCGCCCGAAGCGTTCGGTAGACATCCTCGTAGGACCACTCGGTTCCGCGCTTGGCGTGGTAGGCCTCTTCGGGCGTGATTGAGTGGACATGGATTCCGTCGATCGACATCGCCTCGATCTGTTCGACGTAGGTTCCTGGGTCGGTTTCGTAACGTTCGGGTGGTTTGTAATTCACCTCGCTGGCGGGGTCGTCGTAGGTCGCCAGCATCTCGTGGTGCTCGGCGTTGAGCGCGAACGCCGGATGCAACCCCGACACCGAGCAGACCTCCGAAATGCCCAGATCGAGCGCGGTATCGACGATTTGTCGCGAGTCTGCGGGCGTTTTCGTAAAGCCCGAATGGTCGCCGTCAGCGTCGGTTTCGAACTGGTGGGCGGTGTTTTTGAAGTTACAGAACAGACAGCCCACGTTGCAGGCGGTGGTGACGTTGTTGTTGCAGTTGGCGACAAACGTCACCTCGTCGCCAACGCGCTCGGCCCGCCGGCGGTCGGCCAGTTCGAGCACCTGTTCCTTTCGGACGGGGTCGATTCCGTCGGTGTCGGTGCCGGTCGTCAAGAGTGCGACCGCGTCGTCGACATCCAGCCGACGGTTGTCGCGGGCGTTTGCGAGCGCGTTCTCGAAGGGCTGATCGGTCTCTGCGCGGTGGGTGAATCCGAACTCGCTGCCTGCGAGATCCGCGGCCGACCGATTCGTCATTGTCGGAGGGTTGGCTGTCGCAACCAAAAAGGGGTCGGTCACGGAGGGTTGCGCCGGTGTTTTGTGTTCCACGCCCACGTTTTTGTCGACGAGCGCGCCGGACTGAAAGATTCATACAGCCGGCCATCGCCGATACGCACATGACGAGCGTAAAGCAGTTCCGGGTCGATCAGGCGCCGACGGAAACCGCCCTCGGCGCGGGTCGGTTCATCTTCACCGACGCCTATTCCGTGTTCGACTGGGGACAGATGCCCGACGCCATCCCACACAAAGGCGCGAGCCTCTGTACGATGGGCGCGTTCAATTTCGAGCAACTCGAAGCCGCCGGCATCGAAACACACTACGCGGGCGTTGTCGACACGAACGGCGACATCGGCTCGCTTTCGGACTGCACCACTCCCCCAACCGAGATGGCGATTGCGCTGACACAGGTGCCGGATCTCCCGTACCTGGGTGGGTCAGCTGCCGACGGCGCTTACGACTACGACGCCTACCACGCCACCGCCGGCGAGAACTTCCTGATTCCGCTGGAAATCGTCTTCCGGAACACCGTTCCGGTCGGCTCCAGCCTTCGGCGACGCGGCGCGCCGGCGGACTACGGTCTCGCGCTCGACGACTGGCCAGCCGAAAAAATCGACCTCCCGGAGCCGGTCGTCGAGTTCTCAACGAAGTACGAACAACAGGATCGCTATCTCGATCGGACGGAGGCCGGCCACATCGCCGGCATCGCCGATATCGACGCCCTCGAATCGCTGGCTCGGTCGGTCAACGACGTCATCACCGACCAGGCCGCGAAAACGGGATTCACTCACGAAGACGGCAAAATCGAGTGTCTCTACATCGACGGCGAAATCCGCGTTGCCGACGTGGTCGGCACGTTCGACGAAAACCGATTTTCGATCAACGGCCGCCAGCTCTCGAAAGAGGTGATCCGGCAGTACTACAAACGCGAACAACCCGGCTGGGTCGACGCCGTGAGCGCGGCGAAAACCCGCGTCAGCGAGACCGACGCGGCCGACTGGCGGCCGCTGTGCGAGGGTGAGCCGATTTCACTACCGAGTCACGTTGTCGACGCTGTTGCCGACATGTACACCGCCGGTGCCAACGCCTACACCGACGAGTCGTGGTTCGACGCGCCGCCACTTGCCGAGACGCTCGCGGCGCTCGATTCGGTGTAATCGATCTGTTAGTCGTCAGCGAGCCCCTCGATATCGCGTGGCTCGATCGAACGGTCGACCGGTTCGGTCGGGTTGGCGTCTTGGGCGACCTGTGAGAGCCCGAGTCGGTAGTCATCGTTCGCGACGCCGTCGCGAAGGCTCGTTCGGCCGCGATGCACCGTGACCGCGCCGCTGAGGTGAAGCTTGACTGCTTCGAGCAGCGCGTCGGCTTCGAGCGGCTGGCCGCGCGCCTTGATTTCATCGATGAGCGCGTCGTCGGGCACGTCGAACGCCCGCTGGGTGATGATCGGCCCCTGATCGAGGTCGGTCGTCACGTAGTGGGCGGTGACGCCAGCGATGCGAACGCCCTCTTCTTTCGCCTGGCGGTAGGCCGCCGCGCCGGGGAACGCCGGCAGCAGGCTCGGGTGGATGTTGATGATGCGGTCCTCGTAGCGAAAGACGATTTTCGGACCGAGAATCCGCATGTAGCGCGCCAGCACGATCAGGTCGACGTCGTGTTCGACCAGAATGTCGAGCATGCGGTCCTCGTCGGGAGAGCCCTTGCCGTCGCCGACGTCGTAAAACGGCACGTCGTGGGCTTCGGCGAGTTCGCGAAGCGCTCCGCGGTTGCCGATAACGACCGATACCTCCACGTCGAGGTCGTCGCGTTCGACGGCTGCCAACAACGATTCGAGACAGTGTGATTCCTTGGTGACGAACACGGCGAGCCGGCGAGTTTCGCGGTCGCTCGGAAACCGAACCTGAATCTCCACGCCGAGATCGCGACCCAACTCCGCGAGCGCCTCGCGAAGTTCGTCACGCTCGGTGGTCATTCCGTCGGTGTCGACGCGCATCGACATCCGAAACAGGCCGTCGCGAACCGCCTGGTCGAGATCTTCGATGTTGATTCCGCGCTCGAAAAGCAGGCTCGTCACGCGAGCGATGAGGCCGGTTTTGTCGCCACCGATCACCGTGATTTCGGCGAGTTCGGTCGTCATCGACTCACCGCCGTCGTCTGCTCGACTGTATCCATGGACAGTCGATAGCCACGGGCGGGCAAAAACGTGTTTATCGTCTACTCTGTGGCCCGTTTGTGAGTTGTTTCCGCGTTGCTTCCACGTCGTCACTCAGCTACCAGTGGACTTTTTGCCGTGATCCACATCCCAGATCTATTCACGAACGTGTGGTATCGGGTGGTTCCAAAAGAGCTTTTGACCACGCTCGCGCAGTATCGCCCAATGACCGCCTACACCGCGACCGTGACCGTTCGCCTGAAACACGGTGTGCTTGATCCGGAAGCCGAGACGACCAGACAGGCGCTCGAACGCCTCGGCTTCGAGCTGTCTGCGCTGCGCTCGGCCGACCGCTTCGAAATCGATCTCGAGGCCGCCGACGCCGCTGATGCCGAGGCTCGTGCGGAATCGATGGCCGAACGACTCCTGGCGAATCCGACGATTCACGATTACGAGGTGTCGGCTGCGCCGGCCAATGAGGGGCAATGACGGTCGCAGTCATCCAGTTTGGCGGCTCGAACTGCGACCGCGACGCGGTTCGCGCCCTGCGATTTCTCGATATTGCCGCCGAGCGCATCTGGCACGAGGACGGCCTACCTGCTGACACCTCGGGCATCATGCTTCCCGGTGGTTTTTCGTACGGTGATTACCTCCGTGCCGGCGCGATGGCCGCCCGCTCGCCGATCATGGGCGAGGTTCGCGACGCGGCCGCCGACGGCGTGCCGGTGCTCGGCGTCTGCAACGGCGCACAGGTGGGCTGTGAGGCGGGGCTCACCGACGGCGCGTTCACGACGAACAAGCGCGCACGATTTCAGTGCGAATCCGTCTTTCTGCGTGTTGAGCGAAGCGACACCCCGTGGACCGGCGCGTTCGCTGTCGGCGACGTGATCGAGGTGCCAATCGCTCACGGCGAAGGACGCTTCGAGATCGACGCGGATCGGTACGAACAGCTTGAGGCCAACGATCGTGTGCTGTTTCGCTACTGCGACGCCGACGGGACTCTCACCGACGCGGCCAACCCGAACGGGTCGACCGGTAACGTCGCCGGCATTCTCGGCGAGCGCGACTCGGTCGCGGTGTTGATGCCGCATCCCGAGCGGGCGACGCTCCCGGACGTTGGCGGGACAGACGGCCAGCCGATTCTGCAGGCGTTCGGCGAGCAGGCGACGCGGTGACGAGCCGCTCTCTTCGCACCCTGTCTGCAGAACGGACTTCCGTCATCCCAAACTAATTGATGGTTGCTGTGTACCATTCGGTATGGGACTCCTCGCACCGAAACTCGGCCGCGGCTGGCTCATCCCCTACGTGCTGTTGGGGGTGGTGGGACTCTACGGGGCGCTTGCGGTTCTCGAAATCAACCCGGCGCTGCCGCGGACGTCGCTGCCGCTGTCGACCATCGTTGTCGCGGTGTTGCTCGCGCTGTACGGCTTTCTCCTCCACAATCGCGGCGAGCAGTTCGACCAGCGCCGCCTCGAACTCTGGACGACCCGTACGTTTACCCGCCTGTTTCGACTCGTGCTGCTGCTGTACGCGGGCGCAACGGCGCTCGTTCTCGTTGCCCTCTGGATCGGCGTTCCCGAACATCCGGCGCTCACCGTCGCCGAATCGATGTTTGTCACCGGGTCGTTATCGACCGCCGGGGCGCTCGAATGGGCGGCCGCAAGCCGGTTCGTGCTCGATGCGGTCGTTTTTGTCTTCGTCGCCGTCGGCTTTCGCGTCGGCTTCGAGTTCGACCGACGGCTCTGGCTCCTCGCTGGCGGTGTGTATGAAACCGATATCGACGCCGAACCCGAATACGTTGGTCTGTGGGAGCGCTACGTGGCGTGGCGTCGCGGCGACAACTGAGTGTGGCCGGCGGAACGACGTTCTTCTCGGTTGTGTTGCAGTGTCACAACAGTGACCTACCGTGCTAACGGCATCGCGTAGCTCGTTTCCTCTTCGATAACGAGTTCCCACGTTCGCTCGCACTCGCAGTCGACCTGTTCGAAGACGCTCGGATCCTGTCGAAGGTCGAAATCCTTGATCGCTTTCTGGACGCGGTCGTCGCACTCGCCGCAGTTGTGCGCGCCGCGATCCGAGCCGTGGCCGACGGGGTCGGAGATGACGATGGCGTCGACGTCGGCGGTCCGTTCGAGCACGTCGGCGACCGACCAGAGCCACGGCGGCCGGTAGCCCCCCTCGCGAAACAGTTCGTTGACCATCGTGTACTGCTGGACGTTACACGGATTCATCGAGACGGTGTGACAGCCCTCGACGGCGGCACACCGGCGTACCGACGCGATCATGTCGTCGCGAGCCTCGCGCTCCGAAAGGAATGGCGGCTTCAGCAACAGGTAGGCTTTGACGCCCGCGCCGGCGTTCTTCGCGGTTGCGCAGGCGGCCTCGAAATCAGCGAAATCGAAGTACTTGTTGACGCAGTCGTGGCGAATCCGGTCGGTTGCGGTTTCGAGGCCGATGGCGATGTCGACCGCGAGGCCGTGGTCGGCGAAATCGGCGATCTTTTCGCTATCGACGAAGTCCGGAAGCGACTCAAGAACGATTCGCTCGCGGTCAGCGAACGTTTCGGCGATGGCCCGTCGCGTCTCGGCGGGCACTTCGCGTTCGTCGAGAAACGAGCCGGAGGTGTATATTTTGATGAGCGGGGCAGGCTCGTCGGCGCGGTCGGCCTCGTGGTCGAGACAGACCTGAATCTGATCCATCAGCGCCTCGTGTTCGACCGTGCCGCCTTCGACGCTTTCGGCGACGTAGCCACACATCGTACAGCCACCGGCGCGGGCCCACCGGCAGCCACCGGTGTTGAGGATGATCGTCAACGACTCGCTGACACCGTCGGGCGTGTTGTCCTCGTCGAGCCAGACGCGCGTCGGCTCGTGGGGGTCGTACTGTTTCTCTTTGAGGCCGCGAATCTCGCGCATGACCGCGTTGTGGGCGTCCATGCCGCGCCCCTTTTCGTACACGTCGGGGCTGGGTTTGCTCATTGGCAGGGCTACTCGCCTGAGGCGTAAAACCGCATCGCACCCGCGACCAGCGCGCCACACACCGCGCTCACGGTGTTGATGACGACATCGCTCACGGCGGCGGTTCGCCACGGAATCATCGCCTGGATAAGCTCGGTGGCGACACCGAACAGCGAGACGACGAGAACAACGGCAATCCATCCACCGACCGTCTTCGATTGGTGTGTCGACAGCCGGCGGGTCGTCGCCGGCCAGCCCGTGAGTCCCGCGTAGACGACGCCGCCGGCGGCTAGCGCCGCATAGCCCGCAATGTGTGCGAGCGTCGTTATCCCAACCGTGCCGGTCGGCTCCGTTTCGGGAACGCCACCCGGCACGGGAACCACCGAGCCAACGAGAATCACCGCCCCCAGCACCGCGAGGCCGACGCGGAGATGGGTGGCGCGGTTTGGGTGACGTGCTGGGTTCATTTGTTGTCCCGCGTGGTTTTCTGGTTGCCCGGGAAATGAATCTCGTGTTGACCGCTGCGGGAACCGGCGGACAACGAAACCAGATTCAGTTTCATTCCGGCACCAACAGCTAACACGTGCCGACTCGAATATAATAATAGTACATTACAATGACTGACCTTGGTGGCTTCCACGACCGCGTTGCACAGATCGACTTGACCGACGGCTCAGTACAGTACCGTGGCGTCGACGACGATGCCGCACAAAAGTATATCGGCGCGCGTGGACTCGGCGTCCACTACATGTTTGAGGCGGGCCACGACGTCGACCCAACGGGCCCCGACAACCGCCTGTGCTTCATGAACGGGCCGCTGACGGGCACGCAGGTCACGATGAGTGGCCGGATGGCCGTCGTCACGAAATCCCCGCTCACGGGCACCGTCACCGACTCCCATCAGGGCGGCTGGTCCGGTGCGCGACTCAAATGGGCCGGCTTCGACGGCCTGTTGTTCGACGGCAAGGCCGACGAACCGGTGTACGCCGTCGTTGAAGGCGGCGAAGTCGAACTCCGAGATGCCGCACATCTGTGGGGTGAGACCGTCCACGACACCCGCGATGCACTCGAAGACGAAGTCGAGGGCAGCTACGGGAAGAACCTCTCGATGATGGCAATTGGGCCGGGCGGCGAAAACGAAGTCAGGTACGCCTGTATCGTCAACGAAGACGATCGTGCCTCGGGCCGCGGCGGCACCGGCTGTGTGATGGGCTCGAAGAACCTGAAGGCGGTCGTCGTCAAAAGCGGCACGCGAATGCCGAAACCCGCCGACCCCGAGACGTTCAAAGAAGGGTACCAGCAGGCGATGCAGGTCATTCGCGAGTCCGACGTGACCGCGCCCAACGAGGGCGGCCTCTCGTTGTACGGCACCAACGTTCTCATGAACATCACCGAAGAGATGGACGGGTTGCCGACGAAGAACGCGAAGTACACCTCGACACGGGCGTACAAGGAGGGCGAGGGTTTCGACATCGACGCCGAGCGCGTTTCGGGCGAAAACGTCCGCGAAAACATCCTCGTCGACGAGCCGACCTGTCACTCCTGTCCGGTCGCCTGCAAGAAGGAAGTCGAGGTGCAGACGATGCACAAAGGCGAGGAGATGAACGTCAAAATGGAGTCCTACGAGTACGAGTCGGCGTTCGCGCTCGGGCCGAACTCGGGGCACTCCGAACGCGACGACATCGCCGTGATGATCGACCGCTGTAACGCGATGGGTGTCGACACCATCGAGGTCGGCAACATGATGGCGATGGCGATGGAGATGACCGAGGAGGGGAAACTCGACGACATCGACGGCATGGACTGGGGCGACTCCGAAGCCATGATCGACATGATCGAGTCAATCTCCTATCGCGATGGCGACCTCGCGGATCTGCTCGCCGAAGGAGCCGACAGAATCG
>LKMJ01007335.1_pt1 | contig 10392 bp, 11 predicted proteins | sample 643391 | NCBI WGS metagenome assembly LKMJ01 (sample SAMN04112250, study PRJNA286221) | soda lake metagenome | biome: soda lake; feature: Kulunda Steppe; material: water; isolation source: sample PL-Br10 brine of Picturesque Lake | place: Russia: Kulunda steppe | collected 2010-07
ACACACACACACACACACACAGATTCCTTACATTCCCTTGTGTTTTCCCAACTTCCATCTTCATTTCTCAATCTTATGGCCCAGAAATCCCAGGGATTTTGGTGTGCAGTCAAGTAGAGGATCCTCTGTATACCAAGGCTTAAGTTGAATGTTCTGCTGAAAATCGATTTACAACCTTGGGAAAAAAAGGTGCTCAAGAGTCAGGGACTGGCAGTCACTGACTGCTCTGACACGAGACCCTGCTCTTTCTAATTACTAATTACTAGAAGTAAATCTTATCTGTACAAACATTGCAAGGACAATCAAAGATATGAGCATCGAGCAAACGGTCGCTGGCCTGCACATGATTTGTTGACTGCGCTTTCCCTGGTGGTCCATTGTCACAGAGAACCACCTGTCAAAACAAGGCACAATTAGAATTTTTCAGTCCTGCATAAGAGTTTCACCCAATTTTCACCCCAAAGCAAGTTCTAATGCACCTTGTTCCAAGGTCCTATACCAATAGAAACAAGTGCATTGGCAACACTCGGTGAAACAACAATAGTAACTTTGAAAGGCAGAGGTAAGTGTTATGTGGTAACATCTCTCTGTTAGAAGGTGTGTAAGAGCTGAGATCACGGTGACCCGGTTAGTTGGGTTCAACTCCCAAAGGCAGACAATATGATAGGAAGCGCACACACCACCCTGCTGCCTCACCCGTGATCCAGCTGGGCATGCTACAGTGATAACGATCTGTAGCGCACTTCGACAGAGGTGGTCTCCACCACGCAACAGTAGTGTTTAAGCATATCAAACATCAGAGGTATGACAGCCACAATGCAATTTCATTCCCCCCCAGCTGCACACCACAGTAGTCACAGGCAGGCCATTTTGCACTCTACACTCAAACGCACCTCCTAAGAGAAGCAACAAGTCAAGATCTCGAGTATCATTGCCTGATTGGATCTTCGGCTGTTTCGCCATTCCTGCAACCATAAAGAATTGTGTTTTTTTAGCAAACTTCACGTGTACAACGCAATTATCACAGATAATTCTACTGGCACTCGTCAAGCGCAAATGCTCCAAAGTCGATGTGACCCATGAAGCGAAGGATAAACCACCAAAGCATTGACAAAGGGGACAGGGTCAATTGACCTTCAAGCAGCACAGGATTAAGCTGAAATTGGGAAGTCCATTTCCCTGCCTGTCTACCTGCTTTTAGTGAGATCTCTACCTGGAATGGGTATGTATCCTTTTTCTTAATCATCCTCATCATCAGACAGAGGGTTACACTTGAACAAGGTTAACTGACCATTTCGGTAAGCTGAAGTTTTGCAGCGAGCTTTCTTATTATGAGAGTAAATATGGATATTTTTGTATGCAAAAAAGAATGTGTTGTGAAGGATGGGAAATTTGGGAAAATGTTTAGGCACAGTGCTTGTGCTTAGAGGCGTCGGCAACACGGGATGGTTAGCCATTGCACAAGTAGATACCTTCTTAAGCTGTGACATTCACATACCTGCCATGCCATCTTGGAAGCCAGATACATAAGTGCATCCCTCCTGTTGTTGCCCTTGCTGAAGTGCCCGATGCCGCTGACGCCGCTGCCGCTGCTGCTGCTGCTGCTGCTGCTGCTGCTGCTGCTGCTGCTGCTGCTCTTGCTGCAGCACTTCTTGTTTTTGGTCAGTAAGCAAACCGTCCAGGAGAGAAGTTGCTCTTTGATCCTACTCGGATCAGAGCAGAAAAGTATAATCTGCATATCAGCGAGGCTCCTGAAAGCCTTTCATTTCATTCAGTTTGTAATTCTGCCAGTGACTAATTCTGACACACACACACACACACACACACACACACACACCTCTTTCCCAGCTGCTGAGACTTGCTGTGATGTGCTCTGCAACAATGCATCAAGGCACGTCTCTTGCTGTGCATTGTCCAGGGAGCTGTTGCCTTTGCCAGTTTTCATGCACACCACACTTTCACTATTGTTGGAGCTTGCCTGCGTTTATGCACAAGAGGTGTGATTTCGTAAAACTGGCGCAAGAGCACAAGCTCGCTGATGCATATTGGCCAATACCATGGTGCAGGATGTGTGTTGTGGATTATGCATGCAATTAGGCCTCTCACATTGATGTTAGGGGGGAGTGACCATACTCCAGGAGGTATTGCAACACCCGTGCCTTTTTTCCTGGTCAGTCTCCTCCTTCTACCTCCTGTCCATGCCTGCATCGCAGCCTTGTGGTACGTGCGTGCACCTTACTTCAATACTGTGAAAGGTAAATGAAAATTCTGCTGAGTGTCGTATAATCTATAGAGAATGACCTGAGGGTTGGGGACAGATAACCCTGGTTGGAAGAAATTCAAAATTCACGCAGCCGGGGGCTGATTTTTCAAGCTTTTAATGCAAGAAAATTTAGTAGAAGGTGCACAGGAGTGCCAAGAACACTCGCCAGAGACGCTCGCCACAAGGTCTGATCAACAAGGTGGCGGGATTACCTCTGCGGAAGGTGCGACCTCGCGCATGGTCCGGGCGGTGTTATTGAAGGCACGATGAAGTAACTTCTTTGGTTAAGAACTTCTGCACGAGGAAGGGGAGACTGCCCGCGATGTACTGCGCATGCGATCGCGAGAGCCCCTCCTCGCCCCTCCTCCTGCTCTCCCTTGCTGCTGTTCCTCGTGAGCGTGGTGTTCTTGGGACTTATAATAGCTCAACATGTACCAAGTTATGGGCGCAAGGGGCTCTGAAAAGGATCGGCTTGGAGCGCGATCCAGCGATTTATGTCGCTAGATTCCACGCCAGCTGCCCGCAGACATGCATTTCTGCCAAGTAGATCCCTCCTCAAACGATCTTTATGGACTCATTACATCTCTTTTCAATGAATGGAATGGGAGACGTGGAGCATATAGTGTGGCAGCCATGACAGGCACCTCTGAAGCAAAACCGTGTCCAAGTCCCCATGCTGCCACTCATGACAGAGTTCTGCTCTGTTTGGGCATTCATTATTGGCACATACAGGTCTGCAAATAATCAGTATTTAAGCCATCACTAAGGGCCAGGACTCAGTGCTTGGCTGAGCCGCCACCATGTTCTCCCAGCAACACCAAGCCTACGAAGGCAACCAGGCGTACATGTCCTCTTTGTACAAGTGAGTGAAGTATGCAGATATTTACCAACTGTAGGATAAGGCACCTCAATATTGCAGTACGGGCAAAGCTGTTGCAGCCCCCCTTGGAATAATCCTGCACAGTCGGCATGATGTTCGAACAGAAGAGGAATTCCTCTTGGACGGTAGGCAGTCTTAAATGCATATGATCAGAATCAAAAATTGCCCCTCTTTTAAAATGAGCACCCAAATAAAAATCATCTTTGCTCTCTGAGCGCGCATTCAAACACCATATCACCCAGGATCTCAATTGCCGCTCCGCTGCCGCTGAATTCACCCTGCCCTTACAGACCTTCTCAACCAAGCTCACGCCCAGCAGGCCAAGTCACCACCCCCTCACAAGAATCACACCGTCCAGCCGCCGCTCTGCCCCTTCAAGGGCCTGAGGGCAGTGGTATGCAGCAAGCCGCACAACTGGCAAGACCAGGCGCTACTGATGAGCAGCACCTCAGCACCTTACATGCTGCACTGTACGGGCCCCGTCATGGATTTACCAGCCCTGCACCAAGTGTGTACAAGGAGCACAATGGGTTGGACATGTCAAAAGCAATGCTGTTAGAGGGTCCTACCAGCCAAGGTAGGCGCTTTGTGAAAGCAGTTCAAGGTGTGACCCAATTATGTTATGCAATTTTGCAAGATTTTCTGGAATGAGCAACCAAAGAGGTACACGCCAATTTAAGTTCTGAGCACTCACGCTTCTTAACAGCAAATGCTTATTGTTTGCAATCCAAGACTAAGCACCACAGGCAGAAACATGGCATGCCATGGTTATGCAAGATACATCCTTTATTCCGCACATAGCTTTTCCTGTACTCAAATTCCACTGCAAATATTCTATTGGTGGTGCTTTGCTGTGCCTGAGGGTTAGACAATACCTTGCAAGCTTGACACTTGTAAGTGCTGGAGTACTGAGCTTATTCATTTATCAAGTCGTTTCCTGGGTACTTCCCAAGAGAGCAAACCTTTTTGAACATGGCCCAATCTGATGCTTTCTGTATGAAGTCCCGGTAATAACCGGCTGAGAAGAGGTGTCTTTTCTTAACCAACCTGCTCAACAAGAGTTTGATGGTTCCTATTAAGTCATTGTATTACCTCTCCCTTCTGCAGAACATGCAGTTACCAAGCCCCTGGACCCTGCCCTGCTGGCAGCAGTTGCGCCGTGGCAAGCAGATGCTCTGGCAGCCATGGCGGATGTGGTGGGCCTGGCGGCAGGAGGTTCTGAGGATTCTGAGGCTTGTGGCCACTTTGTGCGGCTGAACAGGTAGGCAATAAAGCGGGGAACCAAGACCTGCAATTTTTTTGCATGAAATGTGTCTCTGTGCATGTCACCCTCCTCTGGCCTGCTGCCGGGTTTAATGCATAGTAATGCCTAGTCATTTATTTTGCTTTTACAGCCAGGCAGGCTTAATTGCATGAGCTTGTTGCTATTTACGCGTACTAGGCGCTGCACCTGGTGCCTAGAGCTAACAGAAGCCTGCAAATTAAATGACAATTGATCTGGTGTCCTGCCATCATGCATTTTAGTACCCAACCCTCAGCAATTGCAGCTTAGAAGTGGCATTAGCAGCTCATAAAGGGCAGCTACGCCATACAAGTGAAATCTGCATAGTCAGTGCGTAACATGTAAGAAATCAAGTCTTTGAATCCCTCCGACTGTAGTGTTAAGATGAGAACCAGGCAACTACAACCCGGATCGTGATTGTGGGCACCTTGCTCTTGCAGACTGGACATGCCATGTCATCAGAAACCAATGCTGCTCAAATCCGCTGGCTTCCATTCAGCAAGTTTGCCAGCATTGCGTTCGCCTGCCTGTGCTGTTTTTTGAGTTTAAAAGCTTCAGCAGCCAAAGCTGTTGTGATATCATCAAAAGAAAGACAACGTCAGGTGGACAAACTATCACCATTCCTCAGTCCGGGCAAAACATATCGTTTGCCTGGTGAAACGGCTGCAATGAGGCTTGCAATGAGGCTCATGGTTGGCCTCCTTCTATTCGGGCTTCTTCCACTTGCGCGGCTAACCCCACCAACATCACTAATCACGCACGTCACCTTATGATGCTTTCACTTATGAAACTTGCCCGCAGCGCACCTTTGCCGCCACATGGCCTGCACCATGTAGGGCATCGTCCTCCTGTTAGCTATGCAACCTACTGCAAGGTGAGGTTAAACGCCTGTGTCACCCAGTGGTTGAAATCATGTAATGAATGCTCAATATATAAAAAATGCTGTGTTGATGAAAGCAGGTCTGTAAGGATGAACTTCAGCATGAATTGCACTTCCTGGCAAGCCATTCCTGCTTTTCAACCCTCACGACAATGATGCATACTATGTATCTCATGTGGAGAGCCTGCTGCACACTTTCTTGTGGATGCTCAGAACAGATTTTTCTTGTTTTGGACGTTCCAATCTCCTGGCCTCATGCACTCAGGAGCGCGGAATGATGCCAAGACCGCACTCAAGTGCCCCCCTGTTGCAGGCCCAGCAACAGCTGCAGTTGCAGATGGCCAAGGTGAGCTTCAGCCAAGGCCTTTGATTATGGTATGCAAAGAGCCGGCTACCTTTGCATGGAGCCACTTTTAACATTTATGTCACTTCTGCACTCAATGCTTATAAAATACCAGAGGGGACTGGCTCGCTGAGGTTCTAAACGGGTTTGCTTTTACATGCTCCTGGGGAATGAAACCCATGATTGCTTAGCTCCAAGCTTAGAGCTGGCATGTAGCCCCACTTTCAAGGGCCCCAGATCAGCTTGGAACTTGGAGCATACCAATTATGGGCACCTGCCAAGTCGGCCATGGCGTGTAACCTATATTTGACCTTTACATATCTACACCAGATCACCTAGCGCACCAAACTACATGATTGTTGGTGATTTTATAATAAACACATTATAACAAAAATAATGAGATTCATGATGAGGCTTTTACCTAGATCAAATCAGCATCTAAGGGGCAAAAATGTTTCAAGCTCGCTTAACCCCCTCAAACTTTGTTTCAAGCATTCAGGATCATCTTCCACCATATGGAAAAAAATTGACGGTGGTTTGTTGGTAGAAATGGCTGTGGATGAATTGTTCTAGAGCCACAATGACTCTCAAGCAGCGTTGAACTGCTTTTGGTCAGTAAGCCCCCTCCTATTAAATACATTTAGTCACATCGTTCCTGCAGCTTACGTACAGGACCATTGCATATTGCAAAACATGAGAAGGAAGCATGAGAAGAAAGGCTGGGCCAGCTGAATTCAAGGGGGGGAAGTTGGGAGGAGGTTCGAAAAAAAATGAAATGCGCACTAGATGAGGTGCAAAAAGTAGCTCTTCTAGCATTACAGTAGCTCCTCTAGGATTCTAAAAAAGTGCTTAAGCATGGAATATCCACCTATGTCTGTTGCAGCTTGGATGGCTGTCTTGCGCGTGACCTATTAAGTGTTCTTTCAAAAGGAGTGACTTAAAGATTGTCTTACAGGTACAGGCGGCACTGTGCTCAATGTTGCTGATGAAGCAAGAGCACCATCTTGTGAGCAAGGACATTTTGCCATGGCAATGTATGAATTCATAAGAGCATTTTTTTGCTTTACAAAAGTTGGAATGAGCACCATGCAGAGCACTAAAACAATTCCTTACGCAGGTTGATCAGGATCACACCTGATCTGCATGTCGCGCACATGAGGCACAGTAGCACATTCCGTACATGGTTCTGTGAAGTGGAGTGCACGCCTTGCAAGCAGCACAGCCAATTAATGCGTCTTCCTGCCTGCTACTGTGCAACAGCAGGCACAGTCCCACAGCCAGCCCCAGGAGCAGCGGCACGCCGTTGACCTTGGCATGCCCACGCAGAACGTGCAACAAGCGCGCACACCCACAATGTTTGGGGCACGTACGGCAGAGGGCGCCATATCATCCCAAGCGCGCTCGGCACCTGAGGTGCGCACAGTGTTGTTGGCACACAGGCCTGAGCATGCTCAATCAGCTTGCCTTTCAAGGATGCTGGATATGCAAGCATGCTTTGCACAGTGCACATGCCAAGGATGTGACAAACTTTGTGGCACCTGCACAAGTCAGGCAACGTGCTTGCGTTGGCCCTTTTGTTTTTTCAAGCTGGGCAGCCAATTCATTGTGCCAGGAGTGTAGCTTTTCCCCGTGGCTGCAACTTTCCCCTTCACAATTGCATTTCGACTTGCAATTTTAGTGCCACACAACATGACATTCCAACATGTTTGAAAGTGCAGCAACTCCCTTTTGAGAGTTGAGACACCACTTGGCAACTGTTTTCCAACTTCTTAGCCTGTCGATTGGTTTCTGACAGCCAGTCACTTTTTATTCAGTGTACCAGTATAATTTTCTTGCACATACTCATGATTGCCCTGCCGACATGCCTGCCTGCCTAACCCCACCGGACTCATATATATACACGCGCGCGCTGACCCAGCCTACCTGCACGCGCATGCGCTTACTTGCGCATGCATGCCCTGCCTACCTAGCCACGCCTGGAAGCCTCATTCTTGCGCAAACATACCATACCTGCCAAGCTGCTCCTAAAAGCCTCATATTTACACATAAAAGTCCTGCCTGCATGCCTGCACCCAGCAGCCTCCACCGCGCCCGAGCCTGGACCTCCAGGAAGTCATCATGCAGGCTGCAGCCGCTGCTTCCAAGCACCACTCCCACCACTCCGCCACTGGCCGTGCACATCCTCCCTCTGCAGCCGCTGCTACAGCAGCGGGCCCGAGTGTAGCAGCAGATCCAGCCGGCAGAGCAGCGTTAGCCAACGCCAGCCAAAGGGGTGCAGCTGGCGGGGCCTCTTACTCTGCGCTGTACCAGCGCCAGCCCATGCAGCCGGACCCAGGGGCCTTGCAGGTTCGGCTCTCAGGCCCTCTCTCTTCTTTGTGCGCTCAGCAACCCTCCCCCACCACTTGCTCAGTGCAACTGGCTGTGCGGATGCTTGGCCTGTGTGTCCTGACACTCACACGTTTGTGTGCGGAGCGCAACCAATTTTATGTTACTGCATGGTCTGTGTGCCGCGCAGTGCACCCGAGCCCACATCGTAAAAGTGCAGCTGATCTTATGCGTGACTTGGCCAGTGCAATAACTTGCATGCACACTTGCCAGGAGAGGCAAAGCATGCAATGATTTGGCTTGTGTGGCCAAAAGGCATCAAACTATATTAAGTTTGAAACGCCAAGGAAGTGTGTATGTGTGTGGGCGTGCCCGGCTGTTGAATGCTGGCCTTAAGGAATTCGTCTGCGCTTGGCTGGCTCCTTTGTGCAGGAGCATAAGGACAAGCACCACCAGCTTCTTGCGCATCTTGCCGCCACTGCGGGTGCTAAGCATCCACGTGCACATAGTCCAACATACGTATCTGCAGGTGTGGTGACTTGCAGAACGTATGATGCTGGTGCCAGTCTGAAACTGGTAGTGCAAGCTCACGTCAGCGTCCTCTTGAGGGGGATTGTGATAAGAAAGGCCTTTTGCATTGTCTAACTTTGTAAAGATGCTTGTATGGCACTCTGTGGTGACCTGTAGTAGCATGCAGTGACTTGTAGTAGCACTGTACTCCGAGCAATTTGAGCTAATGTACTTGCCTCTTTGCATGCAAGTTGCTATCAACCTGGTACACCACATTCGGATTCCCAATGCAAAAAGTCAATAGCTTATGTGCATTAGATGGCAGGAAGCAAGCAATCAGTAGGATCCTTGTGTGGGCAAAAGCTCAAACCTCTAGAGACAATCATGAGAGGATCAAACCATGGACTGATAACCTGATTGTGAGGTTTGGGGCGGATGGTGCTGCATTCCTGGCACGTTCAAGGCGGACGCTAAAAGAACAGAATTTTTGAGTTAAGTGCAGTGCAGGGGAGTGCATGAGCTGTTTTTGCAAGCCAAAAAGTTGATAAAGCGCAGCATGCATGCACTGTCTCATTTGTTGCTGCTTAAAGCATTTGCCAGTATGAATCGTATAACTGGAAATGTTTGTGTGTTGTAGTATGTGTGTTTACACCATCCCTTTGGCCTGCATCAATCTACTAGGAATGCATTCGCTGTGGCTTGTGCTGTGCAGAGGTCATGCAGCTTAGCCCCATGCATGCGCCTGTGACCACATCAGCAGAGGCTACAGGCGCTAAGAAGAAAGCTGTCCCAGATATTGAGATGTCAGAGTCTGGAAGTGATTCTGCTGTTGCTACGTACTGGGGTTCTCAGGCACGTGCCTCGCCACACAAGACACACATGTACACACATGCGCATACACACACAAGATGCATGCACACACTTTTTTTGGGGGGATGACTATGTGTTGCAATGTTCCATTTTGTCACGCTGTGGAAGTCACGCTGGGTTAGCTGTGTCAGACGCTCTACTTGCACGCGCAGCTCATTGGCATGGTCATGACTAGAACTTCTGACTTAGAAAGAGTTCAATCTTGAGAATTTCTTATCAGCATCTTCTCAAGCATCACAACAGTTCTCTCCTTGGTGCTGAGATATTTTTTGCAGGAGAGACCTTTCTTGGACTGCGAGGATGAAGAGGACTCATACCCCACAGCAATGAAGCCAGGTAGGTGCTGCACTAGACTATATTTACAAGCACAGCATGTACCACCATTGAGGCCCTAAAACCTACCATGAAACGCAACTTGTCAGGGCATATACACCCCTAATTATGGGTGTGGGATAATAATTATTATTATTACATGGGTGTAAGAAAAAACGATTATAATATATTAGTATATTATTATTATTATTATTATTATTATTATTATTATTATTATTATTACTACCTAATTATGGGTGTGGGATAAGTATTATCATTATTACGTTATGGGTGTAAGAAAAACGTTTCAGCACGAAATGAAGCTTGATAATTGCCAGATCAACACGATTGTGTGCTGTTCCATTGCCTGAACATGCAGGCAAGCAATGGCAGCTTCTCCGTTTGGACAGCGTGTACGCCCCAGCTATCTACACAGACCATGCATCTGCAAGCGCTCTTGCAAATGCAAATAAGATCATGTCCGCGCTCACTATCCCTGGTGAGTTTATTCACAAGCGTACGTTAATCATCAAATCATCAGCCTCCTTGGACATTTATATGCTGTTATATCATTTGAAGCTGATAGTCTCCTGAAAATGTTAGCTGAAGCAGGAGGGTCCAGTCCTCATAACTTTTGGACGCCACGTGTCAAACCAAATAAAAATTAGATATTCGGAATCCTGGCGTCGAGAGCTATCCATCGGTATATGTATGGGTCCAATCGGAG
>LKMJ01007336.1_pt1 | contig 10391 bp, 12 predicted proteins | sample 643391 | NCBI WGS metagenome assembly LKMJ01 (sample SAMN04112250, study PRJNA286221) | soda lake metagenome | biome: soda lake; feature: Kulunda Steppe; material: water; isolation source: sample PL-Br10 brine of Picturesque Lake | place: Russia: Kulunda steppe | collected 2010-07
CCCACACATAGCAAAAGCTGTTCCAGGGTAGGCCATGGGCACCCCACACATAGCAAAAGCTGTTCCAGGGTAGGCCATGGGCACCCCACACATGGACCACCCCACGTGAGGTCAGACCGCACCTGTGGACTGCTCTGCATGCCGCCAGCAGGCGGGCGCGCCCCCGATGCTCCCTCCCTTTCTGCCGCTGCCGCCGCCGCTGCGTCCTCCTCTGCGCGTGCCCGGCTCGTACCGTGTGTCCACAGGCTGGCAGTGCCCAGGTCCTTTGGAGGCGGCCTGTGTGCAGCATGTGCGTCTGTGGCGTGCAGGTCCGCACCCAGCCCTGCGCGCCCGCCGGCCCAACCCCGGCGCGTGAACACTGGCGAGGGCGGGGCTGTGGCTGTCGGGGGGCCAGCGGCGGCGGCAGTGGAGGGGCGGGCTGCAGCGCTGCCGAGCGCGGGCGCAGAGGCTGCTGGGGGGTGTGAGGCATGGCTGCGGTGCTCATAGTGATGGGGGTGGGGTTGGCTTGGCAGCGCCGGCGCCGCTGCCTTGATGTCGCGCGTAGAGCCTTGCAATGCGGGTGGGGAGGGTGCAGGCACCTGCGGCACGGACCCAAGCATGGCCTCCTGCTGCTGCGGCTTCTGTGGGGTGAGTGGCAGGGGGCCAGGTGGCTTGGCAGCGACTAAGGGAGGCGGCAGCTGCATGCGGGCGGGGGCGGGACTGGAGGCGAATTCGGAGCGCGGAGAAGGGGTTGCAAGGATATTTGCCGTACTGTCAAGCCCCCCACTGCGCAGAGCATGCAGGTGCAAGTGAGGGGGTGGGGCATGGAAAGTGTGGGTGGGGTGAGGGGTTTGGGGGAGGGTGGGCGAGGTTGCTGCAGGTGTTGTGGCTGAGGGAGGGAGGCCAAGGGCGGCAGGGGCAAGGGACGAGGGTTGTGGGGGGCCTGTATCTGGTTCTAATCCATGGTGCTGAGGTGCAGAGGCGGCATTTGAATCAGGCTGTGCGCCACTTAAGTACGGGCGGCTGCGGTTGACCCGGCTGCGGCTGCAGCTGCGGCTGCGGCTCCTGCTGCGACCAACCCTTGTCACCTGCGCATGTGAATGGACAGCCAAGGCTGGGGGCTGAAAAATGGAAGGGGAGGTGCAGGAATACCACCCTCCACATGGTGTGCTCAATAATTCATTTGCATGCACGCATGACCCTGATCCGTGCGCTTACATGGCCCTCATCCACAAGCACGCAGGACCCTCTTCCGCATGCATGTGTGCGTGGCCTCCATCTGCACATGCATGCACGGCCCCACCCGCTGGCATGCACACGCATCTCCGCAGAGCATGCAGGACCCTCATCTGCGTGCGTGGCCTTCATCTGCATGAGCAAGCGCGGCCCCACCCGCTGGCACGCACACGCATCTCCGCCGTGCATGCAGGACCCTCATCTGCGTGCGTGGCCTTCATCTGCATGAGCAAGCGCGGCCCCACCCGCTGGCATGCACACGCATCTCCGCTGAGCATGCAGGACCCTCATCTGCGTGCGTGGCCTCCATCTGCATAAGCAAGCGCGGCCCCATCCGCTGGCATGCACACGCACCTCCGCCGGAGAGGGTTACCCCAGGCGCGTCAGGGCCCCATCCATCCACTGCGGAGCAGACCTTACCCTCCATTCATATCCTTACATGGACACATCTCAGGAGCAGACCTTAAAGGCGGATCACAGGAGCACGTCGTCTAAGAAGCAGATCTCACCCGGGTGGGTGACCCCAGACGCGTCAGGGCCCCAGCCATCCACAGCGGAGCAGCTTCCGGCGCCTGTCTCTCATCGCCACTGCCGCTGCTGCTGCTGCTGCTGCTGCCACCCTCACCCCCGCCCCTGCCCTCTACCACAACGTTGATGAGCACCCTCTGCAGCGGAACACACGGCCGCTGCAGGTCATCCCCTACCCCCACCGTACGTGCGCCCGCTGCCATGCCTTCCAGATTGGCTGGCGCAACCTCCTTGCTGCCCCCCGCTGCATGTGCCTCGCCCCTGCTGCTGCCTGGCCATGCTGCATCATGCGCGTCCTGCAGGTCCGTGGCGATGCCCTCCTTACCACCGCTTGCCGCATGCACCACATTCCCTCTGCCTGTGGCAGGCAGCCTTGCGCTTCTTGCACTACGCGCTTGTGGAGCCGCCCCTGCTCTGTCTTCCACATGTGTGGCTACCCCTGTTCCGTCCTCCGGGCCATCCAGGTCCCTCGCACAGGCGTGTGATGTGGCCTGGGCTGCCTGCTGTCTGTTGGCATGATGAGCCGGTCCTGCTTCAATAACACTAGAGCTGCTGCTGCTACTGCTGCTGCTGCCAGCCTCAAGCCAGTTGCTGCCCACAGTCCTGAGGCAAGCACAGCACGCAGGGTGAAGATCCTGGGCTGGCCTGGAGTACGCTTGGTGGACTTGCACAGGGCAGGGTCAAGCGTGCAGGCGCGTGCACCAGAGCACACAGGGGCTGCTGGTTGCGAGCAAAGGCCACGGGGGCTTTGCTTCAGAGTAATGGGGGGGCTACCAGTGCAACAGCCTGCTGTAACAAGCTCAGGTCTGCTCGGCCTGCTGCAACAAGCACAGGCTTGCTTGGCCTGCTATAACAAGCACAGGTCCGCTCAACCTGCTGCAACAAGCACAGGTCTGCTCAGCCTGTGGGTGCTGGGACTGTGAGGCAGGCATGAGCTGTGGCTGGGTACTAAATGCATGCAGGAAAATAATCAGGGGGGGCAGACGCACTTGCACAGTGAGCACTGCGTGTACACGTAAATACATACACACAGACGCACTTGCACAGTGGGCACTGCACACACACACACGCACACACACAGACGCACTTGCACAGTAGGCACTGCACACACATACACACACAGAAGCACACGTTTGTGCAGGAAGTTGCAAAGCTGTCTTCATCCACCCCTGCCTGCGCCCCCTCCAAACACACCTGCCCGTGCGAGGAGTTGCAGAGCTCTCCTCATCAAGCCTGGCGGGGTCGCACAGGGCTTGGGACAGCCGCCGTCCATAAGAGTTGCACCCCCCAGCCTCACACCTATAGGCACCATAAGAGTTGCATAAGCGTCCATAAGAGCATCCATAAGAGCGTCCATAAGAGCATCCATAAGAGCGTCCATAAGAGAGTCCATAAGACCATAAGAGCGTCCATAAGAGTTGCACCCCCCAGCCTCACGCCTAAAGGCAAGCAAGCGGCCACATGAGCGCACGAGCAGCTTTCCATCCCCAGGCACGCAAAGCAGCCTCACACCTAAAGGCAAGCAAGCGGCCACATGAGCGCACGAGCAGCTTTCCATCCCCAGGCACGCAAAGCAGCCTCACACCTATAGGCAAGCAAGCGGCCACATGAGCGCACCAGCAGCTTTCCATCCCCAGGCACGCAAAGCAGCCTCACACCTATAGGCAAGCAAGCGGCCACATAAGCGCACGAGCAGCTTTCCATCCCCAGGCACGCAAAGCAGCCTCACACCCAAATGCACAGAAGCAGCCTTGCCCCCAGCGCATAACAGTGCGTGTTCCAGAGCGCGGGGCCGCTAGCAGCCCTAAAAGCACGGCAATGGAGCGTAGCAGTCTACCCACTTAAGCAAACAGCCCAATATGCGAGCACAGCATAATACCCATAAGGGTCACCAAATACGAGTGCCACCAAAGGAGCATGCACCAGACAGTGTTAACACACTTCAAGGCATACAAGAAATCTCACACCCACCCACCCACACACACACACACACACCAACTTGCGTGCATGGGTGCATGCACAAGCGCACACACACACACACACACACATCTGCCTAGTCATAAATTCACACACACACACACACACACATCACACCTTCCCAACTGTGCACACACAGGCATGCCTCTGATGTACAGCCCATGCACACAAACGCACCCATACAAAGATGCGTGTGTGTGTGTGTGTGTGTGTGTGTGTGCGTGCCGCTTTGGACACTGTGCAGACCTGCCGCCCCGCATGCGGTGCACACCTGCTGTGCACACTGGCGCTGAAGGTAGGTGCATCCCTGGCCCCTAGCCCTGCACCCACGCCCCGTCGCCCCCTGTCGTCTCCCTCCGACCCCGGCAAGTCTTGGTCTCCGTCTATCTCAGGTCTGCTGGCCTCTGCAAGCAAGTCAACACCCTGCTTGGCTGCAGCCGCCCGCAGTGCCATCCAATGCTGTATGTTGTTTTGGCTCTGCCACCTGCGCAGTGGTGCAAGCAAGAGGGGGGGCTGATGAGACGTGTGGAAGCGGTGGCAATGTGGCCTCGAGGGTAGCATTCATGGGTGGCGCACAGGGCATGCATGTGTAGCGCACATACATGTGTGGCGCACAGGGCATACACGTGCGGCGCACAAGGCATACATATGTGGCAAACCACCAAACTGCTCTTGAAAAGTGGAACCCACACACAATTTCACCAAAGTGGCACACACGCATACGCACACAGCCTTTCACAAGTTGCTCCTGCCCTTGAGGACAGAGTGCAGCGTAACACAGCCTCACTTGCCTGTCTCTATCCGTCTCACCCATCCCATCCCATCCCTCCATGTGCACATAACGCACCCAAAGCCACTACATCAGCCGTGCCCTTGGTTCATTTCCAACACCTCAACCACAGGGCTGCTATGCTCCACCCACAGTTGTTGGTATGTGGACCAATTGTTATGTGGATCCTTGTTATGTGGACCTATCGTTATGTGGACCTATCGTTATGTTGACCTATCGTTATGTGGACCTATTGTTATGTGGACCTCAACCACAGGGCTGCTATGCTGTACCCACAGTTGTTAGTATGTGGGGTTATGAATCTCATGAATCTTGCCGCTTGCGCTTGGAGCCTGAGGTACAAGCTTTTTGCCCCAAGGGCAGGCGGGGGCGCGGGGGGGGGGAAGGGGATGTCAGGGCCTGTTTGCTATGGAACCTTGTGTTTTTGGTACACTCTTCTGTTTCGAGTCAAAAGGCATTTTTTGTCTCACCTGCGGTTGCGCTTGGGCCGCATTCCTGAAAGAGTGGAGGGCTCTCTGTGCTTCAGTCCAGAGGGAGATGTTGCCCTGGTGCACGCAGGTGATGGCGCAAATGGGTCACGCAGGTGTTGGCGCAGATGGGTCATGCAGGTGTCGGCGCAAATGGGTCACGCAGGTGTCGGCGCAAATGGGTCACGCAGGTGTTGGCGCAGATGGGTCACATGGCATGCTTGCTCTGGCACCGCCAGGACACAGGGCTTCTGAAAAGGCACTGCGCGACAGAAAAGGCACTGCGCGACAGAAAAGGCACTGCGCGACTGAAAAGGCACTGCGCGACAGAAAAGGCACTGCGCGACTGAAAAGGCACTGCGCGACTGAAAAGGCACTGCGCGACGAGGGCACTGCGCGAAAGAGGGCAAAAAGTCCTGGATGGAAGGCATCAGCACCATGCATACGCTCCCAAAAAAGGGCAAAACGGGCAAAGGCATCAGCACCATGCATACGCTCCCAAAAAGGGCAAAAAGTCCTGGATGGAAGGCATCAGCACCATGCATACGCTCCCAGACAAAAGCGGGAGATGGTGGAGGTGGTGGTGGTGGTGGAGTGGAGAGGGGGGTTGGAGTAAGGGCGGGCGTGACCTGGGAATTCATCGAGGTGAGAGTGGTGGCGGTGGTGGCGTGCTCCCTGCGCTTCCAGGTACCAATCACCCTAGAGCCACAAACCAAGTAACCACTGGACCCAGTTACCACTGGACCAAGTCACCACTGGACTGCTTGCTTGCTGGGCTCGTTAAGCCGCAGCTGGGCTCGTTAAGCCGCGCTTGCTGGGCTCGTTAAGCCGTGCTTGCTGGGCCTTGTTAAGCCGTGCTTGCTGGCCTTGTTAAGCCGCGCTTGCTGGCCTCGTTAAGCCGTGCTTGCTGCGCTCGTTAAGCCGCAGGGCGTGCACCTGGGGCCCAGGATGCGCATCATTCCTGACGAGCTCGTTGAAAGGCAATGGCCAACACGGCGGAGCCATCCCTACATTTGCGCGCCGCCCAGCCCTCAGGCATATGCGCTCACGCTGCCCCAGCACAGACACGGTGTTGCATGGCGAAGCCCAGGCCCAGCATAGACACGGTGTTGCATGGCGAAGCCCAGGCCCACATGACAACCCCCTCTCCTCCCCACATCTCCAGCAGCCTGAGCGCCTGGCCCGTATTTAAGTAGGCTGCCTGAACTGCAAACCACCCTCTGCACAAGCAACCGCTTCTGCAAGCCGCCGCTTGCGCAAGCAGCCGTTTATGCAAGCCGCCTTGCGCGCAATGTTATAATGGCTGGTCCAACACACCGGCAGTTGCAGGGCCTGCCCCCTGCGAGTCACAGTTTTGGCGAGGGACTGTACACGTGTCATAATTTTGGCAAAGGGATCGTCCCTATGTGTCACAATTTTGGCGAAAGGGATCGTCCCTCTGTGTCACAATTTTGGCGAAGGGGATCGTCCCTATGTGTCACATTTTTGGCGAGGGGCTGTCGTCCCCCCTGTCCCTGGTTGTCATGGTTTGGGCAAGGGGCTGTTCCCAGTGTGTTGTACATCTGGCAAGGGGCTGTTCCCAGTGTGTTGTACATCTGGCAAGGGGCTGTTCCCAGTGTGTTGTACATTTGGCAAAGGGCTGTTCCCAGTGTGTTGTACATCTGGCAAGGGACAAGGTGCGCATACAAATTGCACCGACCACCAGAGTGCGCTCCTGTGCCAGCCCTTTGCTCGCTCCAGCCCCGCACCTGCGGTAGTGCCGGGGCGCGCCCTGCCGTTCTTGCCTGCAGGCCGCTGGCCACATGCCAGCACCGAAATCCAAGGCCGGTACAGCGCTGCCACTGCCACAGCTGCTTAAGTGCCCGGACCAAGGCAACACCGAGGCCCCAGCAGAGCCCGCCGGCACCACAGTCACAGCCCGCGCAGTTGCTGCGGGCCTGGCGGCGCCGCGGCTGCCAGCGCGCGTGCGGCGGCTCTTTTTGCGGGTGCCGCCGGCGCCACGCAAGATGACGCGGAAGCTGTGGCCGGTCTTGCTGATGTTGTTGAAGGTGCTGCCCGCAGAGGTGTGGCGGGTGCTGGCGCGCCCGGTGGGGCAGTGGGCTGCGGGTGCGGGCGGGCTGCCTGCGGGTGGCAAAGCATGCAGGGCTGGCTGTGTGTGTGTTTGGGCATAGGAATGGGTCCCTGCTGGGTGCAGGCAGGCTGGTGGCGGCAGCTGGAAGGATGCTAGTTGTGACAAGGAGGATGTAGGTGGTTGCTGGAAGTGGTGCAGGGAGGACGTGAGAGGTGTAAATAGGACACTTGTGGAGCAGGCTAGACACAAGTGGAGGCTAGGAGGACGCTAGGGGTAGGTGGGAGGCCACTTGTGGTGGCTGGTGGTAGGTGGGACGCCACTAGTGGTGGCTGGTGGTAGGTGGAAGACCACTTGTGGTGGCTGAGAAGGTACCACATGCATAGGAGCTGTTTGCAGAGCTTGAGCATGCTGGGCATTGAGGCGGTCGGCTGTGGTGGCTGCCAGGAATGAAAGGGTTGCCTGTGGTTGGTAGATGTGCATGCAAGCCTCTGGATGTGGGCGGCGGCAGGCAAACGGCCTTCGGGCTGCCAAAAAGTGGCTGCCTGCCATGGACTGCCCTCCAAAAAGCAGACTGCCTAACAAGTAGGGGGCTGCCTGCCGAAAAGGGGCAGCCCCAAAGCTGTGTTTGGCTGGCAGCCCCAAAGCTGTGTTTGGCTGGCAGCCCCAAAGCTGTGTCCGGCTGGCTGCCAAAAAGCTGTGTCTGGCTAGCAGCCCAAAAGCTGTGTCCGGCTGGCTGCCCAAAAGCTGTGTCCGGCTGGCTGCCCAAAAGCTGTGTCCGGCTGGCTGCCCAAAAGCTATGTCCGGCTGGCTGCCCAAAAGCTATGTCCGGCTAGCAGCCCAACAGCTGTGTTTGGCTGGCAGCCCAACAGCTGTGTTCGGCTGGCAGCCCAAATGCTGTGTTTGGCTAGCAGCCCAAAAGCTGTGTCCGGCTGGCTGCCCAAAAGCTATGTCCGGCTAGCAGCCCAACAGCTGTGTTTGGCTAGCAGCCCAACAGCTGTGTTTGGCTGGCAGCCCAAATGCTGTGTTCAGCTGGCAGCCCAAATGCTGTGTCCGGCTGGCTGCCCAAAAGCTGTGTCCGGCTGGCTGCCCAAAAGCTATGTCCGGCTAGCAGCCCAAATGCTGTGTTTGGCTAGCAGCCCAACAGCTGTGTTTGGCTGGCAGCCCAACAGCTGTGTTTGGCTGGCAGCCCAAATGCTGTGTTCGGCTGGCAGCCCAAATGCTGTGTTCAGCTGGCAGCCTCATTCCCCCGCACCTGCGTGGGCGGTGCGCTCCGGGAACAACTCAAACTGCCCAGGCTCCAGGAGCTTCCGGTACCCCTCCTCAGCGCCCACTGGCCCCTGCTGCTTCTTGGCGTCAAGCTGCGCTGTCTCAGGCGAGCGCGAGCGGCTGCGCGCACGGCTGGGGCTGAAGTTGGGAGAGCCGGGAGGGCTGATGCCTGCACGCAACCACCCCACACGCCGTCACGTTGCTTCCAGGGCTGCAAACCGTGCACCCACCCCGCGCACTGTCACGGCACTCTAGGGCTACAGCCCCCTGCATTCACCTACCCCTGGCTCGGTGGGCGTGCATGCCCAGGCAGTGCACACTGCAGGGCTGTACATGCTTGCGTGCACATGTGTGTGTGAAAGTGTGTGTGTTATTGCATGTGCACAAGCGTGTTTGATGGTCATGTGCGCTTGCATGCACATGTGTGTGTGTGCATGTTTGTGCGTGCGTGCATGCATGTGCGTGTGATGTGTGTGATCGTGTGCTCACAAGTGTGTGTGGTTGTGTGCTCACAAGTGCGTGTGATTGTGTGCTCACAAGTGTGTGTGGTTGTGCATGATTGTGAATGCATGCAGATGTGCGTGTTGGTGCGTGTTTTTGTGTGCATTGCATGTACATGCGAGTGCGCAAATGCATGTCATTGCATGCACGTGTTTGTGATTTGTGTGTGTGATCGTCTTTGTGTATGTTTGTGCGTGCGTGCACACAAGTATCTGTGTGTGCGTGTGAATGTGCGTGTGCGCATGCAAGCTTGGCAAGGGTCGACGCATGCATTTGTGTGTATGTGTGTGAATGCGTCTGTGAACGCGTGTGTTGGTGCAGATGTGTGTGTGTGTGTGTGCGTGTTAATGTTTGGATGTGTGCATGTGATTGTGTATGTGTGCATGCTAGCATGGCCAGAGCCGATGCATGCATGCAAGCATGACCAGAGCCAGTGTGTCCACCCACCGAAGCTGAGGGTTTTGGAGGGGAAGGAGCTGACCTGCGTGCCGTCCAACCCCTGCTGGTACAGGCCATCTTTGCCCACCACCAGCCCGCCCACGCACCCCAGGTGACGCGCGCTGCTGCAACTGCTGCGCGCCACGCACGGCTGCCTCGCGCTGCCCTGTGTCAGGCTGACAGGCACCGGCACCAAAACTGAAAGCGGCAGCGCGCGCCCCCTTGGGCTGGCATGGCGCAGCAGCGGCACAGCCGCCCCTGTCTGCGGATCCGCGGTGCTTGTCCGAATGGAGAAGGTGCCGTGTGTAGTTGGGTGTGGGCGGGTGTTGTGTGGAGAGGTCGCGGGGCGGGGGGCGTGCGGGAACGGAGGGCCAGGGTGGGCAAGTGGGGTGGGGCGCGGCCGTGCTGCGCTGGGTGCGGAGGCGGCAAGCGGCTGCTCTGAGGGCTCCGATGAGGCCCAAGGCGAGAGGGCACTCCCGGCTGAGCCGGGCCGCGGCTGCTGCCGCTCCTGCGCAGCGGGAGCACTCCACTTCTTTTTGTCAATCTTAACCTCACTCGACCCCACCGCCCCCTTGCACCACACTGCTGCCCTGCCCATGCGCGCACCACACTCACAGGCACCTCCCTTGCACTCACAGGCACCTTATACAGTTGCAGACACTAAGCGCCTGCAGCAGAGCTGCCATGCCTGTGCTTATGCTTGCACAATACGCACAGGCACCCAACACAGTTGCAGACTCAAAGCACCTGCAGCAGAGCTGCCCTGCCTGTGTTTGTGCTTGCATCCCACCCACAGGCACTCCCCCTTCACACACAGTTGCAAACACCGTGCACCTGCAGCATTGCATGGTCGGGGCTGGAAGAAGAAGCTGTCGTTGCGGCCACTGCGCCTCCTCCTGTGTGGGCATGGAAGGCCATTTAGAAAGGCATGTATGTGTGCGTGCGTGCTCTCTGGGGGAAAGGGCTGCAGTGTGGAAGCATGCATGGCCACACTCAGCCCAGGTGTGCACGCAAATGTGTGGTGCGAGCAGGTATGCGCGGGTTTGGACAGCCACGGCCCTAGGTGTGCATGGCCCCTAGGTGTGCATGGCCCCTAGGTGTGCATGGCCCCTAGGTGTGCGTGGCCCCTAGGTGTGCA
>LKMJ01007337.1_pt1 | contig 10391 bp, 9 predicted proteins | sample 643391 | NCBI WGS metagenome assembly LKMJ01 (sample SAMN04112250, study PRJNA286221) | soda lake metagenome | biome: soda lake; feature: Kulunda Steppe; material: water; isolation source: sample PL-Br10 brine of Picturesque Lake | place: Russia: Kulunda steppe | collected 2010-07
CAAAATACAATCCAAAATCAATAAAGCAGCCTCTGTTGAAGGGCATCAAAACCAAAGCCTTTACGCAACAAAGCTCAGTTCATAGGCTTTTGTCAATGGAAAGGATGCATCTCAACTTTGGATTTCTCAGTGCCTGCACTACCTATACTTCCACAGAGTCTGGCAGCCTTGGGCTGTCTGATAAGTCGCATATGATTGGGCAAGGGCAGATGGCTGCCAGTACGGCTGAGGGAAGTGGAGTGAGGGATACCAACAGCTGGAATTTGGCACGAGCAGGCAGGCTTGCGTTCGTGGACCTAAGCAAGTAAATCCCCACACTCCCAGAAGGGAAGATCTGCTTTCCAGCCGCACAGCATTAGAGTAACTGAACTCACTCTGGGTACTCAACCAAGGTGCTGCCGACTAATTGTAGCCATCGAACGACATCCTTGACAGTGGTGGATGATGTCACGGGACTGAGGGTAACCAATTCCCTCAGCACTTCCGGGCCAAAGCCTGTAAACGCATTCAAAAAAATGAATGATATAATTTGGCTGCAAATGAAGGGCATGTTTTGCAAAATGTGGCATGCTGATTGCAAATCTAGCACTGGCCACAGAAGTGCCACTAAGCAAATGTCCGGAGGAGCATCTCCTTCAGGGACTTGACGAGTCAACCTTTTCACCACAACTGTTCGAGTTATCATAATGCTTACAAAGGTTTTACTATTGAAACAGCTCAAGGACCTGATGCCGTCTTGGCAAGATTTTTCTATAGATTGCATGAAAGAAATAACTGACCGAACTCCGGACCGGATCTCCATCGTGCGCTCCATCATGCGCTCCATCATGCGCTCAGCACCTCACAATTGTCTGGTAAGCACCCACACAAAATGCGTTTCTGTTCTCACTGTTGGCCTGGATTACTATCACCAGCCAGCGCTGCAGCTGCATGTATTCACACTGATACCATGTGTGCATGCTCATTCACTCACGTGAGTGTCATGCTTTTTGATCTGTCAAATCAGATATTAGATCTGACCAGTTGGATCAGTAAGGAATATGGCGCTGACACAAACCCTTTGGTCGCGAAGCTCCTCACTGCTTGTGAGCTTACCAAATACAAAAGATTTGTTTGACCAGCCCCTGTGGCACAAGCTTCAGACTGGCTGTTAAGACTCAAATTACAAATAAGATGAAATCATGCTTGCAAACACTTTAATGGTGGCTAACACATAAGATGTAATCTGTCCGCCTGGAGAATCATCACCAGCTAGTGCTGCAGCTGCATAGACCATGTGTTTAACCCAGGTAGGGAAACCTTGTCTCCTTAGGCATCCTCCCGAGGTATTAGCCCTTTTTGACGTATGAACCCCCAAGCAAGGGGCTTCCGGGAATCTTGCACAAACGGGCATCCCTCCCGGGGCCCCTTAGACAAGAGCCTAAATTCTGCCTGAAATGAAAAGCGTACTTTGAGGATTTGAGTGAAAAAGTTTTGGGGTTGGAAATTTCCGTGCGTGACCGCAATTGTTTTATTCTTTTGGGGTCGAGTGGAAAAAGAAGGGGGCGGGGAAGAGTGCAAAGAAAGTGTGTGACTGCTGCCTTAGCTCAAATTGTCTATGCTATTACCTTTGCCATCCAAAATCGTGCAAGCAATCCTGCATCGGCAGGAAATTTCCACACTCCAGTGCATTTACCTGCTGCATAAACTGATGGCCAAAAGCAAACAAAGTCCAGAATCAGCTGCTCCAAGTGAGTCGTCTGCTGAGCTGCACTGAGGTGAGCCACGCTGTAGCGCAGTGAGTAGCTCAACAGGGGATTACAATTGCTGAACTCTCTGCCCTTGGTCAAAATGATGCCCCTTCCTCCAAAGGAGCCATCCTTACAGGCTTCTGCAACTGCCTGTTGCGATCCTGCCATTATGCTTTCAAAGCATGCCATGCCCATCATGAACCGCGCACGGTCAGCATCAACACCCCAGGTGTTTCCGGCATCCGCAAGCCAGTCCAACACCGACTTGTGGTAAGGAAATATCTTTTGGACACCATACTGTCCATTTACTCGTGAAGGGAAAACGTTGGTTAGAAGGCGTAGCAGCTCCTCCACCTGATGAATCAATCAATGATGAGAAAAAGTATGACAAGGATCGACCAAGTAAAACCGACAGACACTGAGGAAGCAGGCGACAACCTGCCTTGACAATCTCGTGCCTGATGTGAAGCTGGATGGAAGCTATTTCATAACACAAAATTAGCCCTGCCTATTCAAAATTCGGCCCCTGCCCCAATTGCCTCGTTGCAACTAAGCATCCAAGCCTGGGTTTGTCATTGCACATCCCCTCGTACCTGCTTTAGCTCCGTCCCTGCTATGGCTGCAATTTGTACAGGTTCTAGTGGCTCCAGAGCAGCAAGTAAGGTGGGCAGGAGCTTCTCGCGCAACAGATGCAAAAGGTCAGGCCTTTCCTCACTCAGCGCATCCTGTACAGAATAGGAAGCACAGAACAATCCAGAAGATCAGATGGAGTGTTTGATAGTGCACTGATGCGATACTCCCAATTTCATACCTGGGCAAACAAAACAACTGATCCTTGCACTGATCGTTCAAGCACTCACCTGTACAACCACTTTATGTGCAAATATCTTGCATAACGTACTTTCAAAATGCTGAAGGAGTATGCTCGGCCTTTGCAACTCTGTTCAAGCTTTGGCGACGTGCGCACCTGAAGGGTGCTAAAAACATGAATGTACATGCCGTCCAGGCCCTTGGGCAGTGCCCCCTTTATTTCGGTCGGTGTCCATGAGCCATCCCTATTGCTGAGCTTGTCAAAAGCATACTTGGTCCAGATAAATTGACCCTGCCAAAAAGAGATGTTTCTCATTGTTTTCAAAAAAGCTTTGCCTTAGTGCAAAGTGTAGCGGTGTGAGGCCCATAAAAAGAAAATCGAAATTGATGATTCCCAACAGCCGACAGCTGCTATTGTACATAACGAGTCGTGTACAATAACAGCTGTAACACAACACAAGCAGAAATACCAGCGGTGAGAAACATTATAGTCTCAGACCCACCTCGCTCTTGTCAAGCATGACCTGAACCGCCTCTACAGAATCTTTATCAGCTACAAGGGTGCGCTCCTGCAGCTTTGACTTCAGCAGCGTGCGCATGTCTGCCCAATTGTCTTCGCTGCTGGGTTCAATCCAGTCAGGTTTCCACGCTGCAAAATAGGCTTCGGTTTGCGGCCGCCCAGTCAGAATTATTTTAATCCACACTGGCAATTTTATGAACCTGCAATACATGAGGTAGACAAGCGCACAAAAGGTGCCCTGCTCCAATGTGTACAGGGATAGAGAAAGCTTTTGAGCTTAACGGATGCTGCCGAGGTATAACCTCCCCGCCATGATATCTTTGCTCTTTGGCTTACTACCATTGTTGTGCTTAGATCAGGAAACGGCGCAGGGATTGCAACACTTAGCCTGAAATTGCCTTATGCCCCCCCAAGAATGACATTTAGAGGAGCAACAACCTAAATCTTTAAAGTCAATAACAAACATGTGTCATAAGTACATCAGGGAGGTACAAGTTAGGCATTGGAAATGGACACAGCCTAAATCACATCTTTGAGCCAACTGGGACATCCCGGGGATGAGCCTTCCCGTCTTGTTGAGCTTCGATGCTCTTCTCCTCATGTTTCAAGCTGCCAGGAGATTTGAGGACACCCCAGAGGGTAGTCCCTGGGGCAAGGAGCCAAGCCTAGTACTCCTTTTCTGAATTGTACTTTCGACATTTTTCTCTCCTGGGTGTCTTGTTCCAAGTTTACTCGCATACTGAAATTAGATACAAATTACCATACATATGTTTTGGAGGCCACGTGACACATTGTCATTAAATATTAATGACTTCAAATTCAGATTGCAGACTGTCAGGTGCACTCGTACTATTTGCAACAATGCGTGGAACAAAAGATATTCGGTCAAAAGAATGAGGCTTCTGGACCATACTTGCACATGACAGAAAGCAGCACATGCTGTCCTGGCTCATCAACCTTGGCTGTACACTTAACTGATGTCCCTGCTGTATCCTGCTGCAAGTTGCTCAAAAACTGTGTTTGTGTGTTTTGTCAAAGAGGGGCGGTGCCATACTTATACCCCTACCTTGAATCCTAAAGAAGTCATATACATAGGGGTCGGCGTATAGCGCTATATGGAAAAATATATAGCGCTATATACGCCGGATCTCCCCCCGCCAGCCCGAATTTTGTCATCGAACTTGAATGTTGGATGGAATATGATGTACCACTCTTGCAAATTTAGATAGGAAAAAAAATTCATTTAGGCGGGTTTTATGGCGTCGTAGGCTCCTATATAGCGTTATATTTGGTGCACCTGGGCTACCAGTAAGGGCCAGGTGCCTCAAGTACACCATCCTCTCTGCAACCCTGCACACCCATTTTGGCAACTATCTACTTGGATGGCTCACCCACACTCCTTACTGGCATGAGTACATGTGCCACAGCTTGTTTGTGCCCTGTGCTTGTGTCCATAGCACAGCTGCACCAGCTTGTGAAGGCATGCGGAAGTACTGCGGGTGCGCATGCGTGCATGTGTCCTCGTGTGCAGGCATGCCAGTGTAGTTTGTGTGTGCTATTGTGCATTGTTGAAAAGAAAATGTTGCAATCATACCATCGCAGCAAAGGGGCGTGTGCGGGTGAGTTTGTGCAGCGCGAAGGTCAAGGCCAATATCGATGCAAGCTTGCAAGACAGAGGCTCTTGTGACGCTTTGCAACCTCCCAACAACACCATCCCTGCTTGATGCTGTATTAGTGCTTGGGGGTACCCTTGATATGCAATGACGTCGCATACTGCTTGCTCCTTCTGGGTTGCCAGCGCCGCAGCAACGTGTGCGCATCCATGCAAGTGCGCACAGTGCATGCGCAAGTCACAGCATGCCCTCACCCCCCTGCCTACACTCCTCCCATTTTCTTCCCCCTGGCCAAGGGAGGGCGGGATAGAGGTAGGAATGGCAAGGTTGGTGCGCGCCAGTGAAGCTGCGCCACTCATAATGCCATGCCCAAGCTGCACTTTGCTGCTCCTGGTGCTGATTGCACCCATTTCTTAGCCTTGAGCTCCAGCTACTGTATCTGGTCAAGGCTTTGTGCGCTTGCTTGCCCAGCTTGTTCACCACAGCAGCAGACACGTTTAAGTTGGCACACATAGGAACCGTCTGGGGCAACCCGGCCAGACGAAGGTTTTCCCCAATATACATTATTATAATCTGATTCATAGAATTGATTCAGTCGCTCAACGGGCGCCTGAAACGAGCGAATCAGCAGTGCACCATTTTGGCATGTTATATTTCAAAAAATCCATAGCGCTATAAAGCGCTATATAGCGCTATACAGTGTATAGCGTTATAGGCCAACGCCGACCCCTACATATACATCATTCCCAGATCTTCTCATCAGATTACGAAGGGGCCTATGCCTAGATCTCAAAGAGCAGAGAGCAGAGAGCGCACACCCAAGTACTTTTTCAACTAGGAACCCTGGTCCAGGGACCAGGGAGACCAGGCGTGTCGCGTTTGTTCAACGTGTCTTTTGACCGGACGGGGGCAGGGGCCTTAGTTACATTTTCATACATCATATTCTGGAAATCAATGGTCGGATGGCGCCATGCTAGGAACCAGGTCCTTCGAGCTCTGGGCGGAGTGCACCTCGCTTCATAAAAATTGGACGTGCATTTGGAGGAATTTGAACTGAGAAGAGTTACAGGCACTTGCTTTCGTGGTCTGGGCGAGCCACGGCAGGCGGAGCGCTTGGGCGCCGGTCCAGCGGTGGCATTGCACTGTTGTGGATAACTTTGTTGCCTTAATAGTAATTGATCTATGCAAAGCGTTGGTCCGTTGGTGCTCGCATCTGGAAGCGTTGCAAAGAATTGGGTGCGGGCACGAGGAGCAACGATGTATGGATGTTAGAAAGGTAATCTTATTAATAGATTTGTGTTATTTTTAAGCTAGCGTTGCAATAAGGGTGATGAGTCAAGCTCACATTTTTTTCGCACATCCAAACTCTGTCCAAACCATGCTGCAAATTGTCAGGGCCCAAGTTACCTGCAAGACTGGAGCTTGGTCTACAAGCCTAGGTGTGGACAAGTGAAATGTCAGGCTTGTGGAAGCAATCAGACATTGGCACACAGGCTTAACAAAACAAAACAGGATACAAGGTGAGCATTGCCAGCTTTGCTCATGGCGCTGACAAACCTTGATCAATTTACACCAGGGAAACTTTTCACAAGGGGTTGGGGGGTTCCCCTCGGAGCGCGCACGCAAAGCCGTGTATTTAAGTGTCCACTTAAAGAAGTGACCTGTCAAAGTTTGAACAAATGGAGCACAGCATCAATTCATGTTGGTTTATCCGTATGCTATGCAGCCATATGCAAAAATTTCTTCATAAGGTCAAACTCTCTCTTCTACTCCATGCTTGTCAAAAACACTCTCTTTCTCCACCCTTCACTCCTCTGTTTCTTGCTCATCCTCAAATACTTTGTCTGCAAGGGACAGAGCGACCCTCCTGTTCTGCCCCCACAAGCCTGCTATCACTGTTGTCGTGTTCAAAGGCCAGCCTCTTGGCCCACTCCAAGGCCATGCACTTCTTCCTAAGAATGTTGACCAATAGCAAAAAGTTGTTTTGCAGTTTTCTTAGTTCTCAATTTACTTTTACCATTTTGAATGGTCATGATAATGCACTTCAACCTGTCAACCGCCAGCCAGCACGGGCAACAACATGTGCGTCCTCTAGTAGGGTGCGCGCTGCTTGCTGCTGTCGGCGCATTGTCGGAACTGGCCCTTGCATGAGCATCTTGCTCCATCAGGGGCGTTCAGGGGGGGCTGCGGCATGTGCATTTCAAACGGTTATACTTTTCGAGAACTTCAGCTTTCTTTAAAGACTTCTTTCTTCAGGAGACCTGACAAATTGACCCTTGGCTTCCATGACAGACTGAATCAGTCTGTTGTAGCGCTTCTGGGACTCGCGAACTGTTGGGCTGTCCATGACAAGTGCATTAGCTACTCTCTGAGGGTGATTTCATGGTATTATTGTCTGTGGCCAGGGAAAGCCCCATACCATCGACTTTTTGCCTTCCTCCTTGTCTCCTGTGTTCTCCCTGACTAGGGGCGGGCGTGAAAGCGGGATTGGGATCGGGAGCAGGGTTATGGCAGATCCCATGAAGATCCCATCAGCCAGGGGCGCTGGATGGGATAAAGATTGTCAAGCCAGACCATGCAGCAGTATTCCCTACCCTCCTTATCGGAAAATTACAAGGGGAGGCCACAAGTATCTGAGGGGAAGACAGGTTGGGCAGTGGCCCCCTCCCTCACCCTTTCTATGTCTTTATTAGTTTAAATTTGCAGCCCGTACATCAATTATTGCTTGTTCACAACCAGTTCGTTCATTAAATTATTATTGGCGCCACATACAAAAAATTAATTATAATCGCTATAAAATAATTATTTGGGGGCGTGACAAACTCAGACGGACTGGTAAATTAATCATTTTTGGGCAAAATGGCACCTGAGCTAAAACAAGCCCCTGCACCCCTAGCCCCTAGCATTTGCCAAATCCTGAACAGACCCCTGCCCAGCTGCTCAAGGGCAATGAGGCCAACATACTGAAGGCCTGGCAGGGGTGGTGAGCCAGCCTGGTAGGGGGGGGTAAGGCATGCAAGTGTATGCCCTTCAGTTTTCACCCTGAGGCGAAGTTCAGTATTAATTTCCTGTCACCCCAAGACAAACCCTAAACAAAATTCAAAATCAATTCTAGGCCCCCAAAAAAACTAAAACGAGTACCAGTTGGACAAACCGGGACAAACTGGTCGTGAACAAACAGTAATTCTGGACAACCTGAAGGGTAAGCAACGGAATTGCCTTTCCGCCTGGACCAGCTTTGGCCAAAGCTCAATCAATATCTCCAGGGTCTGGCGGGGCTGAACTTCCCTGCGCCTCACTGTCTTCATCTCTATCTCCTACCATGCCTGCTGCTCATGTGCAGAAGATGTCAAGCTTGCTGCTGCTGCTGCTACTGCTGCTACTGCTGCAGTCCCTGACACCTCTCTTATGCCTTCCTCGTTCCACGCTCTCATGAGCAACTCAGTCACTTAAGAATGAAAACTTTCTTGGAGATGGCATGGGCTTGCGAACATTGTGAATCCCAACGTCTTGTATTCTGTTCACGTACTATTCATAACCTGATACACAGAGCATACCGTGTATATGGTAAAGGTCTACAGGTCATATGCATTGATCATTTCTATATACCTCTGGCATATACACTAGGTACAGCTATACAGTCATTCCTGATTATCTGGTTTTCATCAGCCCTAAATTGAAATATGCAAATCATCCAGTTCTACAACCACAAGCAACTCCAAATTTGCTCCTGTTATGCATCCAGATGGATAAAAATTAAAGATACAGGTCGCCTAAGAGGCGAAGAGATGGGTGGCTGGCAGGGACAAGAACAAGACTTGATTCTTACTATGTGGCAACGGAGACGTGTGGCTTTGTGTGCATCAGAGTACAGGTTTTGGGCTGATGATAGTCCAATTGCGGGGCTCTGGTATATTAGTGGAATTTCTTGGTCTTATGCTGTCCTTGCAAGGTCTAAATATAAATGGCATGCATGGTCATCCCTTTAAACTCGACAAGGAGTTGAAATTCATAAGACATGACTTACTCTCTTGCAATCAGGTTTGCCACGCCCTCAAAGCCACCCTTGTCATCAGAGGCCTCATCCAGAGCATCCAGCAGCATAATGACAGGATGGTGCTGCTGGCCCTGCTGCCTCTGCTCTTCATCCAAAGCTGTCAGCGGCTCAAGCAGGTACCTGGGAATACGTCCATCAATTGCGGAAATGATGCGGATTTGCACTGCCTGGGTGAAATCAACAACTGAAGCAAATTGCTGTGTTTTCCTGTCTGGCATACTTTCACGAATTTGAACAATTACTTTGATTCTTCACAAGGCAGATGAGCTCCCTACTTTGCAAATGCCTCCTTCATTGACAGGCCAGCTGCGTTGCCGTGCTCCTTGGCCACTGGCTCCAGTAACACAGCCATGCGAGGCACCTGGTCTGCCAGCTGCTGGGCAAGGCATAGCACCATAGCTTTGCCCTGGGCCCTTGGCTCTCCCATTTTGAAGAAATGGCGAACCTGGCCAGAGAAGAGGAGATTTTTAATTAAAAAACACAGCCAGAAAGCTTTTTCAAAAATGGATTCATGAGGCTAGCACAAAGCAAGTGTGGATGGCCAGGCTTCTACCTCACACCTGCACAACGGGCCCCGCGTAAGAGTGCATGACTAGCCGCTTCTCCATCTTGGCAGAAAATACGCTCTTGCCCTGCAAACAAGAAATTAGAAACACACCAATCACAGCCTCAGGTTGAGGGAATACAACCCCCAAGTTTAGACACTAACACTGGCTAAGTCAGGACAAGCCTCTTTACGATCAAGTCTGCACCTACTTCTTACCATGCCAGGGCCTGCCAGCAACAAAAACATGCGGCTTTGAATCTTGGCCTCGACTCCTGACGCTTGAATGGCACTATCCAGCCAGTGATTGACCTTATCAAACAACCAATCACGTGTTCCATACACGTAAGACCGGAGGAGCGAAGGGAGGTTGTAGCTCTGAATGATGTTGCGCGCCTGCATGTTTGGGACCATTGCCATGCCCTTCTTAAGGTGTGGAAGGTGTCTAGGCAGTGTGAGCAACAAAAGAGCAAAAGATTGTTCAAGGGCCCAATGCACTCTGAGCTGGCAGACCAATGTTGAATTCGTTTGTGCTTTCTCAGGAGGGCGTCGCTGGGTCAAAATGTCTCGGGCCCTTCAGCTCAATGAATTAATTTTCTGATGATACCTGTTCCTTGCTTACATAAGTGCAACTCTGGAAAGTGGGACTGCCTTGCGTGGAGTTGCAGTGAGGGGGGAGATGTTAGGAAGATTGACATTGTGGATTGCACTGAGCTCCAAACTAAGTCATGGTTCTTTTAAGAGCTGGTTATCCCCACCACTGGGTAACCCCTTTCTTAGGTAAAGGGCCAAATAGGGTCCTCAAGGCATCACTGCAATGCAAACCATGGCATTGTCTTCTGACTTGAGCACACCATAGCATAGCTTGAAATTTTCTAGCTCCAACAGTGCCCTTATCTAATTAGTGCGGTGGGTGAATGTAATTCTTCAGGGTTGGGTCATGCGTATTTTATCGCATTTACGCATTGAAAAAGAAGGCTAAAATTCGCAAATTGAAAATACCCGGTTTCAAATGCGGGTTCAAATGCGGACCCCCCTCCGCCGGCCTTTCCTTCGTTCCTGCCCATTTTCTCTCGGTGACCTTACTTAGCGTAAGCAAATTAAGAGAAACAAGGAA
>LKMJ01007339.1_pt1 | contig 10391 bp, 8 predicted proteins | sample 643391 | NCBI WGS metagenome assembly LKMJ01 (sample SAMN04112250, study PRJNA286221) | soda lake metagenome | biome: soda lake; feature: Kulunda Steppe; material: water; isolation source: sample PL-Br10 brine of Picturesque Lake | place: Russia: Kulunda steppe | collected 2010-07
CTCTCTCTCTCTCTCTCTCTCTCTCTCTCTCTCTCTCTCTCTCTCTCTCTCCCTCTCTCATTCTCGTTCACACACATTTACATTTCTTGGGGAAAGAGATAGTTCAAGCAAGCTTTATTGCGTGTTAAGCAACCTTGTCCTTCATTAAATCAACGACAGTTCCCATCTGAACAATGAAGTTTGTGCACTTATCCACTCATGTGCGTTTGTCCAAATGAGCTGTTGCTTGCTCATCTTAATTTCCAAGTTTACATTTGCAAAGCTTGCCTTATTTGTGATTGTCCAGCTGAACGTTTTTATCATCATGATGTATGATCTACATGTGCAGAGGGAGAGCCCCACTGGGGCTGGCAGCTCCCCCTGTAATATCTGCCTAGCAGTGCTGCTTGAGGAGATTGGCAATAGCAGGACTTAGTGATATTCATTATTGATTTAACATGATCTAAAACCTCTCAGGATGACCTAAATTGCGTAATAAGGCATTAACTGCCAGTGGAAAATGCCAACACTGGCATGCTTACAAGGTTTACCAAGATATTCAATCAGAAAGTTTGACTAGCCTGCTTCTAATTAACAAGTAGTTGAAGGAAATTAAGCATTAAGGAAATTCTTGTTGGCACGTAACGCTAATATGTCAGTGGGAATAACTGAGCATATTTCCTGAGAAGAGACACCTGTAAATAAAAGTAAGGGTAAACTGCAAACCTGGCCTATAGGCTAATTGGCTTAGGAGGGTGACAATGCTTTACATGAAAAGGCCTTCAAGGCTGAAGTTCAGTCAAGAAGTGCAACTGCTACCCTGCTCATGAAAAGCAATAAGTGCATGAACGAAGAAATCAAGCTTATTGTTGTTCTGGCTAGGAAAGCAGACACATTGTTGAAACCTGCGGGAGGATACGAAGACGCATAAGTCATGCGGAGAGAGACCAGGTGTGGATGGGTGCGGTGAAAAAGGGCGTGCTGCTCATATTGTACATCATTAGCATTGCAGGCCATTCATTGCAGGTAAGATGTGGGATGACTAACAATCATCACACCGTTAGCTCAGTTGCATGTCAGCTTGTAAGATCGTTCTCGTAGTGGAGCTATTGCTCGAGTTAAAGCATTGTACAGCCATACTGCCGCCCGGAACCAGTTGAACTGTGGAGGCTCTAGACCACACTTGCGCATGACGCACCATGAAGGGGATGTATCCTTGACCATCATAATCCTCTTGGGCACAGTCAGCAGCCAATATATATGATAAAACGTATAACAATGTGTTAAGAAATCACCTATATTTCATCCAAGAATTGTGTTTAGATAAGCTTCCTACTGAAAGAGAGCACACTAGTCACAGGACTTGCGGGCTGGCCTAGTGCCAAATGCTTACCTATCAGTGGAGAGAGATTATTGCAGCAGAGCTATTTTTGTACACGTGAGCAAGGAATACAAAGCCAGACAAGATCCAGCATAATTCAGGGCAAAACAAAGCATAGACTGGATTGATAATAATGACACAACTTGCAACTGAGACCATACGAGCAAGCTTCACAAAAAGAAAAAAGAAAAGGCTACACTAGAAAATGGCCCATCTTTACCTGGGTTAGGCTGATAGCAGAGCCACTGGTCCATCGTATATATATGTTGTGTCATCAGCCAGACAGCCATTGCTTCCATTGCTTCCAGGCTTATCATCAAGACATTGAGCACAGGTGATTTTGGAGGAAGCATCATTTTCACAGAAGTTGGAAGTGAAGCCCGAGCCATTGGCTCAACAAAGTCTGGTCTTGCCGGCACATTTAGCCAGCAGACTTTACCCCAATGGCTCCTACTAAACCTTTCAGCAGATGAACTTCTATCTTGCTCTTAACTAAGTTCTATTTTCATATTGCCATCCAAGTGACATTCTTGCTGTACACCCTTTGTGCTGGGATGTGCACCTTGTTCAAGTCAAATATTGTAATGACACACGAACATAGCAACAGCTAGCAAGAGCATCTGAACAGCATGTTAGATTGAAACACTGAAACATGCCCTTGCACAGCTTGCAACAAAACGAACCGACATACATTCCTGATAGGAGTGATGGGGACCATTTATGAATATCATACTGAGCTACCCCTCAGCAAGCTTGGCCTCAGACTAGCCTGTAAATAAGAAAAATTACACTTTCACGTTGAGAGACTGCTGCAAACCAAACAGACTCGTGGCATGATCATAACTAACCCCCTAGTCTGTGTGGACTGGCTGATGAAGGCGACAGTGTACACCAAGCAGACAACAGGTTGCCCACGATGAGACTGAGGAGCCTCTGGTACCCTTATCTTTTCCCACACGTTTTCTCTCTCGTTTAAGCCTGCAAATAGGTAGAGTCAGCGCTGCATGCAGCTGCTGTTGGTTGCACTCACACTGGACGGGGACTGGACTGGACTGGACTGGGCGCTGCCACGCCTGTGAACCCCCGAAGGGCTAAAGGGGTCTACTCCCTGGCGTGCATATTACAAGGTTGCTAGGAGCAAACAAGGTATTACTGCGAGTTCGTCTTTTACGTGCTCAAATACAGCTATAGCTAAACTGACAACACGATCAAATACTCCTCCAACTGACTCAACCAACCTCCAGGTCACAGAGCAGCATAAATTTGGCACTGCATAAATCTGGCGTGACAACTTGAACTTAGCACTTATCCAACTCATTGTGCAACAAAAATCATAAATGCAAGTTGGAGGCAATAAAGTAATACACAAAACCTCATGGCTCTTTTCAAAACTCTCTTGCCAATTGACATCTCTCTTCCTAGTTTGATGATGGGGGTTTGCCTGATGCTTGAAAAGGAATGGAAACACGTCAACAAGGTAACCCCTGTTTGCATGAAGTAAGAAACGTCATTGGGTTTAAGTCCTGTTAGCATATGTGACAGCACAACTAGACTTTGTAGACCCATCCGGGCTCCACTTCTATACTTGTAACATGACAATTTCTCAGAATGAACCTTTGCTTAAGGATCGATGATCATTAATCATTTGCGTAACCCTAACCCTAACCCTAAACCCTAAATTATTCAGTGATTGAGAATCTCACATTGTGAGAAGCTCTGACTCGAGCCAACACAAGTAGTAAAGTGTATGCCTTGACTGATCCACGTCATCATGATGTTGCCTACAGTAGGGTAACCAAATATGCACTTGTTTGGCTATTATTCACTGGTTAGCACCCTGACAGCCAGAGAGCATATGGATTTGGCTATCTGGCTGATAACGCTAAAGGCAAGATGAATAAGTGGCTCGGCCATAGAGATGTGCCAGTTTCTGGGTGTAAAGAGTGTGCGTTCTAATTCCAAGTGTGTGTCATGACATTCTTTGACATGTATTATCTAAAAAAATTGCTAGTTGTAAGTTTCACTGGCGTAAACACTTTGATAGTAATTGTAGTCATCTGAGCTGATAGTAGCCCGTTGGTGTAAAGAGTTACCATTCTGAACTTCATGGCATTCCTTTTCTGTGATACAATCATTCTTGTATTGTTCCAAAAGAATTGCTAGTTGTAAGGTTTGCGGGGGTGGGCAGTCTCATTCAATCCTTTAAGTAACCTGAGTTGGTATGAGCTTCTCTAAGTCTGTGATGCTTACTCATGCGAGCTTTCAGTTTGTCCTCAAAGTTTTGTGGTGGTGCTAGGCTGCTTCAAGTGGTAGTGTTGGAAGTCTCATTCTTCTCTTTTGTAAGCTACATGAGAGAAGCATGTTTTGCTATAGCATCAGCAGACTCATTTCCAACCACGCAACATGGGCTTTTAACTTTGTAAAGTAGTAAGTTTATAAAGTAGCAACTCTGTAAAAGTTTATGGGAGTGTCTGATTCGCAAATCATGGAGACGATTTGTTCCAAGAATTGACATGTGTGTGTTTCCTAAGTAATCCAAGAAACAAGAGCTGTTTCCAAACCTGGGAAAGAGAACAGGCATTGCCTGTGGCTACGTGAGTGCACTTTGCCCCGGGACAGAAAACAGCCATTGTCTGTGGCTACATGAGTGCACTTTGCCAGGCTCAACATAGACGGCTATTTTTTGTTGTAGGTATACCAGACTCCAGCTCCAATACGTTGTTGGACTTTATTAGGCAAGTACCATCAGTGTAGGCCCCAAAACGCCAGTCTGGATACTTCAGTCTTAGATTATTGCTTGTGAGCGCTATGACTCATAGCCTATGAGGCTAGATGCTGTGGAGTAATAAATCTAGGATTCTTTGTGAGTGCTATGGGGCTAGGCACAGTGTAGTAAAGAAAAAAAAGAAAAACTACGTAGGCAGTGAAACCACACCCCACATCAATTAAGGAAAAAGAGACACATTGGCCCAGAGAACCGTGAGTCTCCTTCACCAGGGAAAAGGAAGAACTAGTGAGGATCTGTAGGGTGACAAGCAGCCCCCTACCGGAAAAAAATGCTATGAACGACGCTACCATGACGGTAAATACCATATATATATGGCAGACCAAGACCTTGAAAGTGACTGGATTTTTCAAGAGCGCGTCTAGTTGTTGTCAGTTTGTGCGCGTAGAGCACAGAATGAGCATGTAGTTTAAGGGCAGTTTCATGGGCTTTGTGTGTATCAAGGCCGAGCTCTTTAAGATGATTCAAAGTGTGTGAGTTATAGATAGAGCCTCCTACACCAAGAAGAATAGTGTGAAGGATAAGAATTTTCTTGGCCTCAAGCGCTTACAAAGAACTTCATGTTGTTTTCTAGAGGCCTCTAATTGGTTTCCAGGCCGTGCGTCTTCGCAGTATTTAACCTCAACGAGGTGTATCTCCCTCTTGTTGACATTGAGCTCCTGAACTCTGTGTACATCTTTGCTGTGTTGTCTCGAGCAAGGCACCTGGTGCAAATGAGGAGTGATAGGCAATTTGTGTTTTTGAGTAGGTAAGGGAGTGACCAAAATGGCATCAGGGCGGCTAGAGGTGATTTTATCTCTAGCAGATAAACGAGCATCAAAAAGCCATCTGGGAAATGTCCTGTTACTAGCATGCTCAGGAATTTGAAGGTATTGTTGGGCCAAATGGGTGGTACTGCCGGCATCCAAATGGACCAAACAACCTGCCAGAGAGCCTTTGCTGATGGCTTTCATAATGAGCCTGCAGGCAACATCATAGCGTTCAGTGATCATACTTGAGATGATTGTATGTTGACACCCTGAGAGAATATGGAGAGCACTATCTGCTTGCTGACAGAGAGGACACTGAAAGCTGGTACACATTTTAAAGCGGACAGCGTGTTTTTGATAGAGAAGGGTGCCTGTGCGGTAGTGGAAGATATTGCGCTTCATTTGGAGAGAGAGTTTGGACATGTCCCAAAAAGCGTTGCTAATTCCTTTGTGGATGTGTGGAAGTAGATTCTGGTAATAAGAGTAGTACCCTGTTTTCGAGTTGGCATAAATTCAATTTATGGTTCGAGTGCATGTGTGATTTTAGTATCTTGGAGATTTGGAAGGTAATTTAATCAAGGGCCGTGTTGGGGAGCTTCAGTGCCAGATCCCTGCTGATTAACTTCTTCAACAGCTTAAGTGTAGTAATCAAACTACTGTGAGAGCTGATACATTTGTTTTCTTCTTAAATTGTATATATTAATTTGATAAGTTCAACCATGTGGATGTGCGCAGGGCTGAAAATTTGCCTCAGGTATGGCATTAGTCAAGGTGGTATACCACCTTCGATTCCAATCAAACAGCATGTGTTGTGCTTCTTAATTTCATGTTATTTTAAGATACCGTTGAGAATCTGGAGTGCTTGCATTGTTTCCACTCCAAAATTCTTGTCTGCAATAGGTCACTGATGCCTGGGGAATAGTGCCTAAGGTAGTACAATTCTCTGGATGTTGTATTAGCTTGTAAGCATGTGCACTTGGGACCTTCCAATTTGGGCGGAGGATGTACTAGGTAGCAGTGGCACTAGCAGTGGAAAGAGATGAGCGGACTGCATTGCGCACCATAACAAGCATGACACCATTGTCGTAGTGACTCACTACTAGTGAGTGTGGCATACCGAGAAGAAGCCTGTGAAGTTGGAAGCTAAAGAATTATAGTGGGATCCAAAAACCATATCTCTTTTCTTTCTACTCCACACCTCTTTGAATGACAAGCCATAGCTTGCATTGGATGCTGATCTGTCCTTGGTGACAATAGCCTATGCTTGCAGTGCTTTGAGTTTGAGGTCAGGTAAGGCTTGCATGCGTTAATGTTTAACTTTTTTGACTTGTTTGTTTATGTAACTTTGAGGTGCATTCTTATTTAAAAGAAATAAGACCAGCTAAAAATTCAGGTCTTGATGCCTTGATTGGTAAAGGCATGACTTAATCTGTGCCTTAATTGTGATAACCTGAATCCCGCGCATAGTGGAAGGCATCTGCTGGATTTTTGAGTAGCTCAGTGCTCAGCTTATTTACTCATTTCCCATCAGGGGTGCATAAAAATTGAAGCATTTACTTGCACCAAATTCAAACCTCTTCCGTGATTCATACAAACAGGAGTGTTCACGTTGTCCTCCAGAAAAACTTTTACACCAAAAAGAAATTTACATGAAACATCACAAAAGATGGCTAAGAGTCTGTGCCAAATTTATGCAACATTGACTGGGAAGGTGCGTGAGAGCCACACCTTGTGAAAGTAAGAATCTGTTGTGCAAGAACAATGAGTTGTGATAGAGCATACAGTGGACTCCGTGATGCCAAGTACTAAAACATTGAGGGATTTTAACCAAGAACACCATGACACCAAGTACTACATAAATCAACCACGGATGCAACACTTGAGCAGTTTGAAGATGGTGAACCCTTTTCAAGTTCTCAATCTAGCCTAACGTGGACAACCTTGTTGCTATGTATTACAACAATCAATGCCATGCTGCAATTTTTACTGCTTAAACCTCAGGAAAATCTAAGATCAAGTCACACATGCAAGCAAGCGCATTCTCTGCCTATATTCACAGCCTGTTCCTCAAATTTTCTGATAAGCCCATCAAACGTAAGCAGAGGCTTTTGATTTTGAGATTGAAACAACACCAACTTGAAATTAAATGGTACAGGTCCTGTTGACACCCTGTTGGCAGGGTAGCTTCATTGAAAATACCAACCTAGCTAACATACAGCCCTACAGCCTCAAAAGTCGCCCGCTAGGGCTTGCCCCTGCCCAAAGTCGCGCAGGCAGCACATGTGGGCGGCCAGGGCAAGGGTGCATAGGCTCTGCGCTTCTGGTGGACCCTCAGACTCAACAACCTTGATTTTATCCTCCATGCTTCCAATGCTGGCCGTAGGCAGGAGCAAGGCAGGCGGCGCACATGCTGACAGGTGGCTATCCCCAGAGCTCAGCCCCTCAGATGAGAGAGAAGCGCGCGTCTCAAGCTCGTGGCACGGGATTGGCTGCTGATCTCGGTGCTGTGCCTTCAGTTGCATTGGCCCCTCCAACGCCGCCTCTGGCAGGACAGGCCATGCGCGACATTGCCCCGACTGACGCTGCTCTGCCTGCACAAGGTTGCCTGGTGGGTGTGGCAGGGCTTTGTGCAGGGACGGGGTTTTGTTGAACCTGGAGCACATGACAGCTGCTGCCCCTGCCTGCTCCTGCTGCTGCTGCTGCTGCTGCTGTTGCTGCTGCTGCTGCTGCTGCTGCTCTGCATGCACCAGGCTGCCTGCCAGGCTCTGCAGGCCTCCCAGCAGGGATGGCGTTTTGCTGGAGCACATGACAGCTGCTTTCTCTCCCTGCTGCTGCTGCCCTGCCTGCACCAGGCTGCCTGCCGGGCACTGCAGACCTCCTAGCAGGGACGGAATGTTGCTGAGGCAGGAGTACAGTGCTGCTGCAGCGGCTGCCTGCTCCCGCTCTTGCTGCTGCTGCTGCTGCTCTACATGTGCCAGCGTGCCTGGCGGGCACTGTGGGCCTTCCAGGACTGGTATGTTGCTGTCGCCAAGGCTGGAGCACAGTACTGCTGCAGCGGTTGTTAGCTCTTGTTGCTGCTGCCTCAGCAGGGAAGCCGCCCCAGCAGGTTGTGTGTATATGTAAGGCAGCTGTGGGATGCAGGCATTGGAGATGGCAGGCAGGCCCTCAGGGCTCGCGGGGAGCAGCGGCGGGAGGGTGGATAGCACGCCCAAGAGCGGATTGTGCGTGCAGTTGGCAAGGAGACACAGAGGGGGCTGCAGAGATGATGCGTGTGCACTGAAGGTGGTGGAGAACTTGGGCAGGGTGGACGCGGTAGGAGGCGGGACAGCCTGGGCGGGCAGGTCCTGCACAATTGTATATGTGTTAACCCTTCATGAGCATGGGCAGAGTGCGCCTGCCTTGCGCGATACATTGGGGCACTGGGCTGCAGATGCTGGGGGCTGCATAGATGCAATACTGCGTGCGGCATGTGGGAGAGCGTGCCAGCAGGCTCCGGGATGCTCAAGCAGGCATGCACAAATTGATAGGGGCACGTTGAGGGTAAAAGCAGGTTGGCTGGCTAAATATGAGCAAATTCGTCCTATACTTAAGCCATCGTGTTGCCGTATGGGTTCTGTGACTTGCAGGCCAACCAAAGCAACAGGGAGGATTATTCCTTATGCGCGACTGTTTGGGACATCATATGATCACAGTAGGTCTCAGCGCACACCTTTGCATATGATGCTTTCAACCTCTTCCTGCCTCCATCTTGATGCTGTGCTCTGCCATCGTAGTCAAAGTTAGTGCGAGCCTTGGGGCCGTGCAGCACCAGCGCTGCTTGGTCATACGCGCGTGCAGCTTCTTCAGCTGTGTTGAAGGTGCCGATCCACCTGAAGAGTGAAGCAGGTGCAAAAGTTTTAGTCGTTTGCTTCCACTCTGCAAGTTCCAGTTCAATTCATGTAGTCTCGCTGGACCTGCAAGCAGACGGCAAAGCCTATGCACTTTAGTGCAAGCTTGCTGGGCCTCAGCCTGATCCTACAGCCCGGCCCTGTCAACCTACCTGCGCTTATTATTTTTTGCATCTCTTATCTCAGCTGCATATGAGCCCCATGGTCGTTGTCGAACGCCCCTGCAAGGAAAAGCATGGATGGAAGATCAGCTTGCAAGTAGGTTCTTCAAGCGCAGTGCTTGGACACATGGCAAGTAGGCAGCTCATCCTTTGAGCTTGCTCTCGATAAGCTAAGGCAAAGCAAAAAGTTGCTGTGCCGAGTCAGACTGCAGCTTTCGGGGGATTGGCAGGTTGTGCAGGTGATTGATGCTTACAAGCTAAGAAGGTCCAACACTGCGCCCGTACCTGTAGCCGTGCTTGTTTTTAGATTTCCCTTTCAATGTGTCTCCTCCCTGCCGCTCATCTCCTCTGCTCATGTTCCCAGGGAATTTCCCTGTGCAATGCACAGTTGCAGGTCGAGTCGGTGCCTCGAAGCTGCTCGCGCTGCTGCTCGTACTGCTGCTCATAGGGCTGATTTTCCTACACAGCAAATATGATCGTTTTTTCGGTTGGAGTCGATGGAGTCGGTAAGATGCCGCGGGGACGCGGACATACAGAAAATGCAGAACCACCCCTTGAAGCATAAATTGATGACCCAAAACCTTTATATTTGCGTAGAAGATTGATGTGAAGTGAGGTACGCAGATGTGAGGTGGTGGGACTGCCCATGCCCCTGCCGCTGGTTATATCCCCTAAAATGCAGTATGCTTACGCACAGAGTGTGATAACAAACCTCAGATCTTGGATGTCCTCCATCGAAGGGGGGTGATGGGGGCCGCGGCGTATTCTTTGTAATTCTTCGTGGTTTCCAGCATTCAAGTTTGACAATGTAAAAATATTTAAAGTTTAAGTTGTAGATTAAAAAATCTTGGATAACTAAATATTTGGCTCAATAATTGATTCCTGTGCCAAGCTTGCGATGACAGCAGACAAGGCATTTACATGATAAATCGTGATTCAAACTTAAACATCATTTGAGAATGATGATGTATTTGCCTTGCCCGTCCAAAGACAGCTGACAGCTGGGATGGGGGAGCATGGCCATGGAGGGAATGGTATGCCCCTGCTGTGGTGCGAGTATTTTGAACCCTCAGGATTCCATGTGGATGACCGTCGGGTGGGTTGATGCCTGCGCACTTGATTCCTAAGGCTCCCCTCGCGCGCTTGCACAAACACAGAAAGCACAAGCACAAGCACAAGCACGCACGCGCACACACACACACATGTGCACTCACAAGCACGCATTGCTCAAACACGTACACACACACATACACACACGCACATACATGCAGAAACGCATGCCCACACACATACAAACACAGACACGCACATGCTCGCATGCATCGCACACACGCATATACACACACACACGCACGCACACACACAAGCACACGCACACGCGCACACACACACACACACACACACACACACACACACGCACACGCACGCACACACATACGCGCGCACACA
>LKMJ01007340.1_pt1 | contig 10391 bp, 7 predicted proteins | sample 643391 | NCBI WGS metagenome assembly LKMJ01 (sample SAMN04112250, study PRJNA286221) | soda lake metagenome | biome: soda lake; feature: Kulunda Steppe; material: water; isolation source: sample PL-Br10 brine of Picturesque Lake | place: Russia: Kulunda steppe | collected 2010-07
TGCTGTTGGCCTGTATACGGACATAGAACCGGCTTGGGCGTTCCCCGCTGAGCTCCACCGGCATGACGAATGACCGATGTGCCACGGGCCGCTGATCGAAAGGAAAGTCCTGCCCCATCGATTGCTGGTGCACAACCTCACCATCGCGCACCACGAAGACATCAATCCGGTTCAGCAGCGCTTCAGGAATCTGCAGGTAACGTTTCCTGGCATCCCCGGGCATCGGCTCCAGCTCAAAACGGAACCAGTGCGGTGCACTGCGGAACCCGAGACCAACAGCACCACCCTGCGCCTCCTGCCATTGCAGTTCCGCCTCATTGCCCTGAAGCTGCTCGAACGTGGGGAAGTCGTTATCCCTGTCGGCTGCCCACTCCAGAGTATCGCCAACCTCCAGTCTGGCCGGAACCTCTGCCGCACTGACCACGGACACCAGCGCCAGTACAAATCCTGCCACCAACTGAATAAAAAAGTGCATGAGCCCGAACCATCTGATTGGTTGTGTTATGCACACAGCGTAGCTCATTCACAGCAATCAGGAAGTGGCCGGCTCCAGGGTGGACCACAAAGGCCTGAAACCGGCGTTTGAACGGTTTCCTGCGCAGGTGCGGCCGCGACCGCCACTCATTCGATCAGCCACTGACCCTGCTGGGCACGTTCACTGGCAATCACCCCGCAGAAATCGCCCGCTGAAAGAGGGCGTCCGCATCGATAGCCCTGCGCCGCATCGCACAGCTGGGCCTGCAGAAAGCCGAGCTGCTGCAGCGTTTCCACGCCCTCGGCAACAACCCGGTGCTTGAGACTCTGCCCCATTCTGATGAGAGAGCGAAGGATGATGGTGGTTTCGGGGTCAGCGCTCACATCGATCATCAGCGACCTGTCCATCTTGAGTGTATCGACGGGAAATCGCCGCAGGTAGCTCAGGCTTGATGAGCCGGTACCGAAATCATCAATCGCCACATGAACTCCCTGATCCTTGAGTTTGCGGAGAGAGATGATCGATGAGTCCGCATCCTGCATCAGGACGTTTTCAGCAAGCTCCAGTTCGACCCGGTCCGGTGCGAGACTGTATTCGCGCAGAACCTGGTGGATGAACGAAGCGAAATGCCGATCATGCAATTCCGTGGCCGAGATGTTGATCCCAACCGTCAGATTACCCAGGCCGCTGGCGCTCCAGGCACTGACCTGGCGGCAGGCTTGCTGGAACACCCAGTGCCCAATCGGCACGATAAGCCCGCAGCGTTCCGCCAGTGGCATGAACTGCTCCGGATAGATCAGCCCCTGATCCGGGTCCTGCCAGCGGACCAAAGCTTCAACGCCGTGGATTCGGCCGGAAGTCAGATCAATCTGTGGCTGATAATGGAGAACGAATTCGCCCTTTTCGAAAGCCCGGTGCAGCCTGCTCCTGATGCAGTCATGATCATAGGACCATTGATCCCTCTGCATCTGCGGCAGGTTGTTGTGCTCATTCGCTGCATGCTTTGCGTGATACATGGCTGCATCAGCACTTTGCAGCATGACCTCGGCGCTGTTGCCATCTTCCGGGTACAGACCGATACCGATACTCAGGCTCAGCCGTAATGAGTGACCGTCCACAACCAGGGGGCTGGAAAAGGCGGCGATCACTTTTTCCGCCACCTGATCGGCATCCGTCTTTTTATCGATTTCAGCAAGCAGGATCACGAACTCGTCACCGCCCTGACGACAGACGGTGTCACTGGTGCGCACGCAATGGGTCAGGATGCTGGCTACGGCCTGCAGCACATGATCACCGACCGCATGGCCGAGTGTGTCATTGATCTGCTTGAAGTCATCCAGATCAACAAAAAGAAGCGCCGCTTTTTTCCGGTGCCGCTCAGCCAGACGAACGGCCTGCCCAAGCCTTTCGTTCAGCAGGGCCCGATTGGCCAGGCCTGTGAGCGCGTCGTGCTGGGCAAGGAAGGCCATCTTGCGTGCCATGGCCCGGGACTGGGTGACATCGCGAAAGACAATGACCGCCCCGATAACCCTGCCCTGGCGATCATGCAGCGGTGCTGCGGAATCCTCAATGCCACATTCACTGCCATCCCGGCGTAAAAGCACACAGTCAGCCCCCAGGGCAACAGTCGCATTCTGGCTTATGGCTTCCCGGGCCGGGTTCGTGGCAGGCTCCCGGTCGGCGGCATCAATAATCCGGAACACCTCATCCAGCTGACGACCTTTTGCCTGATCGTGATCCCATCCCGTCATGGACTCTGCCACTGGATTGAGATAGGTGATGACCCCCTCTTCATCAGTGACCAGCACCGCGTCACCGATGGAGCTGAGTGTTACCTCCGCCCGCTCCTTCTCCTCAAACAGTGCCTCTTCCGCTGTACGCAATACCGCCTCGGCTTCCCTGCGCCGGGTGACGTAACGCAGAACATGGGGTATCCAGGCGGCATCGAGACCACGCCGGTACAGGAGGGCGTCCGTATTCGTCTCCGGCGTGTTCCCGCCGCTGACTGTAGAACGGACTTCGCTCAGAGGCAGGATCAGTGTAGCCGGGGCGGCTTTGCGCATCCGCTCCAGCGCGTCCATCGCCGGGCAGTCAGGCAGAGGCAATCCCACCAGTATGACATCAAAGGTCCTGTCCTCCAGGCGTCCAAGCGCCCGCTCAAGTTCGGGGATCCATTCGACTCGAAACGGTCCTCCGGCTTCCCCGATAACCGCATCGCTGATGAGGCTGGCTGCATCCGGGTCGGTTTCGATCAACAGCACCGAGGCATGACAATCCGCGGATATCATTGCTGTTACTGAGGGAAGTAAGGTTAAGTGCCCAAATCCTTTGACCATCTTTTCATCCCTGTCTGTTTGTCAGACGGAAAAGACTGCACCTGAAACTTCAGCAACGTCTGTACGATATCGCACAAAACACGAAACCCTCACCAGCCCTGGCAAGGGGTTCACTGGCATTACCAGAGGCTGTCAGAACGCCCGGCGTTGCTTTCAGTCGTGAACGGAAAGGAACAAGTGCAACCGTTGGACCTCAGCCATCCGGCGAGGCGATCCCCAGTTGCTGGTTGACCTCATCCCGGATTGCCCGATAGCGATCGGGATTGTTGATCAGCGTCTCCAGGTCATCTTCAGGGAAGATTTCCCTGCGCTTCTTCTGGGCCTCCTCGGTCGAAAGGATCGACGGCAAAAGTCGTTCAAGGCAGCGCAGCATGACCTCAGGCGACACCGAGGCTCCCGGCGAGGCGCCCAGCAGAGTGCCATAGGTCTGATCCTCGGAAACGACAATCTCGGTTCCCATCTGCAGATCCCCATCCTTGATGATCTGGACCCGCTGGCCGGCCTGGATGGGTTTCCAGTCAAACTTTCTGCTCATGCCGGGAGCAAAGGTTTCGAGCTCCTCAAACATGCTTCGGGTGCCCTTGAAGGACTCGGAAAACAGATACCTCACCAGTGAGAAATGCTCCATGGCCACATTCAGAAGGCTGGGAAGATCATGGAGACGCAGACCACGGAGGTAATCAATGAAGCCGCGCCCTTTTTCAAGAATGGGGTTGAACGAGGCAAACGGGCCGAACAGCAGGTAATACTGCCCGTCCACCACCCGCAGATCCAGATGGGGCACCGACATCGGCGGAGCACCGACTTTCGCCTTACCGTAGGTTTTGGCCGTGTAGTGCTTCGCCTCTTCCTCAGTGATCCGCGCCTGCAGAAAACGCCCACCAACCGGGAATCCCGCATAGCGGTGGCGGAACGGCAGATGGCTTTTCTTCAGCAGCGGGAAAGCACCGCCACCGGCCCCGACAAAGAGCACATCGGTCTTGTACTGAACCGGCTCACCGCGTTGGCTGGCCTCCAGAATCCAGCTCCCGGCCGGGCTGCGGTGCACGCGCCTGACATGAACGCCGTGTTCGATGGTCACGCCCTGATCCTGAACCAGATGCGCTGCGATCTGACCGGTCAGCGCACCGAAATTGATGTCCGTACCGGTCTCCACTACGGTCGCCGCCATTTTCTGATCGCGGGGCCGGTCTTCCATGGTGTAGGGGATCCAGCTCCTGATCTCGTCAAAATCCTCCGAGTAGCGCATCTGCTCGAAGAAATGATGGGCGGACATGTCCCGATGACGCAGCCTCAGCATATCAATGGCCGGAGCGGGCACCAGGGTGCAATGTCTGGTCTGATGGATAAAAGTTGCGGGATCGCTGATGATGCCCTGTTTCACCAGATACGCCCAGTACTGCTTGGCCACATTGAACTGGGCATGGATCTTCAGGGCTTTCTCGACGGAGATGACTTCCTCGTCCACAGGCGTGTAGTTGAGCTCACAGTTCGCCTCATGCCCGGTACCGGCATTGTTGAACCCGGCCGAGTTCCCCTGCCCGACACCATCGAGGCGCTCCAGTATGGTGATGTCCAGTTCAGGTGCCATCTCCTTTGCCAGAGCGGCAAAGGTCGTGCCCATGATGCCGGCTCCAATGACGATTACCTTCATAATATCTGCTCGCTCCTCTGTCTGGTGCGGGGATGCCCCCACAGCCTGTCGTTCCTGACACTGACACAGTCAACATGCCCTGAATGGAGAGCGGCTTCAATCACTCAATGCACTTGTGTCACAACAGATGCACAGGCGCTGACAGCTAATCGTTGTGGCGTGGTCTTTCGCCCAGGCGCAACTCCCGATCAAGTTTTTCATCACCCCGGAGCAGAGTCAGTCTGGCCTGCTCACCCGGGCTCGTGGCCTCAAGGCTGGCCAGCAACTCTGACACGTTCCGGACACGCTGATCGTTGACCGCGATCAGGATATCTCCCTCCACCGGAATCCGGTGGCCACCATGGCGGATCATCCGCCCGTCCTTTCCGTCACGCAGACCCGCAGGCTCGGCATTGCCACCAGGCAGAACCCGGGTGACCAGAACACCCGAAGTGTGGGGGCGACCCGCTGCCCGGGCCAGACGTTCGTTCATGGCCACGCCTTCGATGTCGATCCAGCCGCGATTGACGCGCCCATCCTGGAGGATCTGCCCGGCGATGCGAACCACCGAGCGCGAGGGAATGGACAGGCTGATCCCCACATTACCGGCACTCGGTCCGATCAGCATGGAGTTGATGCCCACCATCTCACCCCGGGAGTTGAACAGTGGCCCGCCCGAATTGCCGGGGTTGATGGCGGCGTCGGACTGGATCAGATCCCTCATGATGAAGCCGGACTGAAGCTGGATCGGACGATTCAGGGCGGACACCACCCCCGCACTCAGCGTACCGTCCAGCCCAAATGGATTACCCAGCGCGAATACCCGCTGGCCGACCTGCAGCGCCGAACTGTCCCCCACCTGCACCGTGGACAGTCCGCGCCCCAGCGGATTGAACCGCAGCACCGCCAGGTCCATCTCCGGGTCGGAGCCAACCAGCTGGGCAGGGTAGCGACTGCCGTCATAGAGGGTAACCATCAGACGCTGGGCGCCCTCCACCACATGATGGTTGGTCACCACCACCCCCCGGGGGCTGATGATGGCGCCACTGCCAACACCCGAGCGGGGAATCGTCCCCAGCAGGCGAAACCGGTAGGCGGCCATGGAGGTCACATTGACCACCGCCCGGTGGTTCTCCCGGTATACCCGGATCGCGCGGATCTCCTCCTCGCTCAGGCCCTCAGTCACCAGCGGCGGCATGGGCCGCTCATCGGGCACTCCCCGGGTGAACCCCGCCTGGAGATCGTCAAAATAATCCGGTGCCGGCTCCGCTTCCCCGAAAACCGCACAGCCGGATACGGCCAGAAGAACCAGTAGCGCTGCCGCCGTGGACAGAAGCTTCCCCATCGCCTTACTCCGCACCCTTGCCCCCAGTCTAGACCGCCCTGACCCGGAATGAGCGCCCTTTCAGTTTCCCGTTACGCAGTTTTTCCAGCGCGGGTTTCCGTGCCTCACGCGCAACGGCCACATAGGCACACTGATCAAAGATATCGATCTTACCCACCTGATGGCCAGCGACGCCGTTTTCGCCGGTCAGCGCGCCAAGCACATCCCCGGGACGGACCTTCTGCTTCTTGCCGCCATCAATCTGCAACGTCACCATCGGCGCCTTGAAGGGGCGCTCATCGGCCGGCTCCGGTACGGGCTCGGGCTCAATGCGCAGCGCCAGTTCCGCCTCCAGCCGCGCCAACTTGTGGGTTTCCTTTTCGGTATAGAGGGTATAGGCATGTCCCTTTTCCCCGGCACGGCCGGTGCGGCCGACGCGGTGGGTGTGCACCTCCGCATCCCGGGCCAGGTGATAATTGAACACCGCATCCAGCGACTCAATGTCCAGCCCCCGGGCCGCCACATCCGTGGCCACCAGGATCGATACGCTGCGGTTGGCAAAGCGCACCAGGGCCTGATCACGCTCCTTCTGCACCAGGTCCCCGTGCAGCGCCAGCGCATCAAAGCCGTCCCGGCAGAGCGCCTCCTCCAGATCCCGGGTTTCAGCTTTGGTGTTGCAGAACACAACAGCGGATTCCGGGCGCTGTTTCAGCAGCAGCGCCCGCAATGCGCTCAGGCGGTGTCTGTCATCCGGCACCCGAATGAAGTGCTGATGGATGCTGCTGTCGTCATGGCGCTCGGCCACCTGCACACCCACGGGCTGGTGCATGTAGCGTTGCGCCACGCGCTCGGCCTCAGCCGGAAAGGTGGCACTGAACAGCAGGGTCTGACGCCGGTCCGGAACACGCTCGAAGACCGCCTCCACAGCGGACTCGAAGCCCATATCAAACATCCGGTCGGCCTCATCCAGCACCAGGGTCTGCAGTTGGCCCAGATCCAGGGTGCGCTTGCGAAGGTGATCCTCGATCCGACCCGGGGTGCCCACAATGATGTGGGCACCGTGTTCCAGCGACCCGATCTGGGGCCCAATGGGCGTGCCGCCACACAGGGTCAGTACCTTGACGTTGGCCATGGCCCGGGCCAGACGGCGGATTTCCCGCGCGACCTGGTCTGCCAGCTCCCGTGTGGGACACAGCACCAGGGCCTGCACCTGAAACCGCTCCGGATTAAGCCGGTTCAACAGCCCCAGCCCAAAAGCCGCGGTTTTCCCGGAGCCGGTCTTACCCTGCCCGATCAGATCCTGTCCGGACAGGATGGGCGGCAGACTCTGCGCCTGGACCGGGGTCATGGTGTCGTAGCCCAGCGACGACAGGCTCTCAAGCAATGCCGGCTGCAGCCCCAGATTGGAAAAAGACATCTCGCTCAAGGTGTGTTCCCTGATTCATGGAATGGAGACGCAGGATAAAGGAGATGCCAATGCCAGGCCATCGCTGCGGTAATCAGCCATTTTCATACCGGGTCATAAAAAACTGAATTGGGCCTGACACATGAATATAAGTAGGCTGGAAGTGATGCTTCCCGTTTTCGCTGACCCATGAAGGAACAACAATGACTGTCTCCACCAACACCAGCTTTGCGGTCGACCGTGACAACCTGCACGAATACACCGTTCTGGAGCGGGAACCGATTTCTGCCGAAAACCTGGCCGAGGGCGAGGTACTGCTGGCTGTGGACCGGTTCTCCTTTACCGCCAACAACATCACTTACGCCGCACTGGGCGACGCGTTTCGTTACTGGGACTTCTTCCCGCTCGAGCGTCCCTGGGGCCAGATTCCGGTCTGGGGGTTTGCCGATGTGGCCGCCTCGCGCCATCCGGAGATCACGGAAGGTGACCGGATCTATGGGTACCTGCCCATGGCACGCCAGCTCCGGGTCCAGCCAGGACGACTCAACAGAAGTGGCTTCACGGACATGGCCGAACATCGGCACGGCCTGTCAGGCATCTACAACCAGTATGTGTTCACGGCTCATGATCCGGCCTACCGCCGGGATCAGGAAGCCTTTCAGATGCTGCTCCGTCCCCTTCTGGTCACCTCCTTCCTGCTGGATGACTTCCTGGCACGGGAACACTGTTTCGGCGCGGAGCAGGTGATCCTGACCAGTGCCTCCAGCAAGACCGCGCTGGGACTGGCCTTCATGCTCAACCACCAGCGTGGACAGCGCGGCCAGCCGAAGGTGCTTACCGCCCTGACCTCCCCCGGCAATGTCGAATTCCTGCGCGGGCTGGGCTATTACGACCGGGTTGTGGCCTATGACGATCTGGAGACTCTGGATGCGAATGAGCCGAGTGTCTCTGTGGACTTCGCCGGCAATGGCCAGGTGCTTGCCCGGCTGCACGAGCATTTCGGGGACCGGCTGATGTTCAGCTCACTGGTGGGAGCCTCCCACTGGGACCAGCGCGGTGGTGGCAAGGGCCTGCCCGGCCCGAAGCCGGAACTGTTCTTTGCGCCGAAATACTGGGAGCAGGCCGCTGGGGAATACGGGACGAGCGCGCTCATGCAGCGATTTGCGGCGCTCTGGGCACCGCTGGTGGCCTCCATGCAGCAGTGGATGTCGATCCGGGAGGTCCGGGGCACGGACGCCGTGGCCCAGGCCTACCTGGACACACTGGAAGGCCGCGTCAGCCCCGACCAGGGCCTGATTCTGACACTGTCCGACTGAGGCCGGCTTACTCGGATGAGCGGGTACGGCGCTGCCTCATGACTGCTGTGGGATCAGCACTCTGTCCGTAAACTGCTGGAGCTCCTCATAAAGCCGCCAGAGGCGGCTCTATTGATTTCCATGCCCCTTGTTTCTACCCTGAGCAAGGTTAACCAAACTTAATACCAGGGAGAGAAAGAATGCAGGATCAGCAGGATGGGTCTGTCGACCTGATCAAAGACATGGTGGAGCCACTCTACCGTTCCAAGTTCTGGATGCAGCTGATCGGTGTGATACTGATCATCTCAGGTGTTCTGACCGCTTTATCCATCATCGGGATTCTGGTGGCCTGGGTACCCATCTGGGCTGGCGTGGTGCTGATGCAGGCCGCGAGCGCGCTGGATCGGGCCTACAACCGCGGGGATGCAAGGGAAGCCGTACACGCCACAGGGCGCCTGAAAACCTACTTCACCATCTTTGGCGTACTGATGCTGATCTACATCATCATCACCGTGGTCACGGTACTCTTCGGCTTCGGTGGCATGATGGCCGGCATGCAGGGCATGGAAGGCGTGCATATGTAATGCCGGTTCCCGCGCCCCGCAGGGGAAGCGGTTTCACAGGACGGCAAGGCCGCACTTGCCTGAGCCGAAACAAGTGGTCATGATCCGTCGTGCCGCTTTAGCCCGGCTTTCCATTTCCACAAAAAAGTGCGGTCACAATGAGCAAACGCAGGCATCGTCCTTCGCGCCCTTTATGGCATCCGGCATTCTGGCCGGCATGGCTGGGCGTGTTTCTGCTGAAGCAGCTTTCCCGGCTTTCCATGCCCGCCAAGCAGCGCTGGGGCAAAGCCATAGGGCAGTTTCTGAGCAGGCGCTGGAAATCCCGCCATGAGGTCGCGCTCACCAACATCAGAGCCTGCTTCCCGCAATACAGCGAGGCCGAACAGCAACAGCTGGTGGAGGACTGCTTCGTGGCCTGCGTGCGTGGGCTTCTGGAGAGCACGCACGCCTGGTGGCGTGACATGACGCCCTTTATCGAAACCGTGGAAGTTCATGGCCTGGAAAACCTGCAAGAGGCCAAGGCCCGGGGAAGCGGCCTGCTGTTGATCGGCGCCCATTACAGCATCTTCGATTTTGCCCTGCCGCTCATTGCCAGCAGGCTCAACAAACCGGGCTACATGTACCGCCCCAACAACAACCCCGTGATCGACCGGATGATTGAAAGAGGCCGCCGTCGCCACTTCAACATTCAACCCTTCACCAAGCGTCAGTTGCCCGACATGATGGACTACCTGAAACAGGGCGGCGAAGTCTGGTACGCCTGCGATCAGGATTTTGGCCGCAAGGTCGAAGTCTTTGCACCGTTTTTCGGCGTTGAGGCCGGCTGCATCACCACGCCGAGCCACATTGCCAGGGAGTCCGGCGCCAGCGTCATCTGTGTGAGCCACCTGCGCACCCCGGACGGCGGCTATCAGGTTGTCTTCTCACCCATCCAGGAAAACTTTGGCGCGGATGACCGGAAGGATGCCGAAACCTGGAACCGATTCATTGAAACCACCATCCGCCAGTACCCGGATCAATACCTCTGGCTGCACAAACGCTTCAAGACACGCCCTGAAGGTGCACCTCGGTTTTACTGAAGGGGATCAGCGTGATCACGTCAGGAAAACGTCCTAAGTGGGTGAGTCGTAGTGGGATCGACCTTCGAACAGCAGATCCCCGGCATGACGGAGCCGGCGACTGAGTTCCCGCGCCAGGTTCATCTGGATCAGGGCGAACTGCTCCAGGTCCCTCTCATAGAGGCTCAGGAGGGTCCTCGAGGAAATGTCCAGCAGCACGCAGTCGGTTTCGGCCAAAGCGGAAGCCGAGCGGGGAAAGTAGTCGATCAGCGCCATTTCCCCCAGGCAGTCACCCGCCTCCA
>LKMJ01007341.1_pt1 | contig 10390 bp, 11 predicted proteins | sample 643391 | NCBI WGS metagenome assembly LKMJ01 (sample SAMN04112250, study PRJNA286221) | soda lake metagenome | biome: soda lake; feature: Kulunda Steppe; material: water; isolation source: sample PL-Br10 brine of Picturesque Lake | place: Russia: Kulunda steppe | collected 2010-07
CCTGGCTGCTCAAGCAAGCAGCTCTGGACACTCCCCAGGATGCTCAGGCAAGCAGCTGTGGACACCCCCCTGGCTGCTCAAGCAAGCAGCTCTGGACACTCCCCAGGATGCTCAGGCAAGCAGCTGTGGACACCCCCCTAGATGCTCAAGCAAGCAGCTCTGGACACTCCCCTAGATGCTCAAGCAAGCAGCTCTGGACACTCCCCTGGATGCTCAGGCAAGCGGCTGTGGACACCCCCCTGGATGCTCAAGCAAGCAGCTCCCTTAGGTGCTCCCCTGGACGCCCAGGCAAGCAGCTGTGGACAATCCCCTGGATGCTCAAGCAAGCAGAGGGCACATCCCTCTCACGCACCACCAACTCCCTCACAATGCTGAAGCAGACCAGACAGGCGCGCAGCGCCATCACGCGCGCGCACCTCCAGCTTTGTCTGGATGCTCAGGATTCCAGATAGGCGGTCGTGCAGAACTATCACGTGCGCGCACCTCCAGCTCTGTCTGGATGCCCAGTGTTCCGGACAGGCGGTCGAGCAGAATTATCACGTGCACGCACCTCCAGCTCTGTCTGGATGCCCAGTGTTCCCGACAGGCGGTCGTGCAGAACTATCACGTGCACGCACCTCCAGCTCTTTCTTGATGCCCAGTATTCCGGACAGGCGGTCGTGCAGAACTATCACGTGCACGCACCTCCAGCTCTGTCTGGATGCCCAGTGTTCCGGACAGGCGGTCGAGCAGAATTATCACGTGCACGCACCTCCAGCTCTGTCTTGATGCCCAGTATTCCGGACAGGCGGTCGTGCAGAACTATCACGTGCACGCACCTCCAGCTCTGTCTGGATGCCCAGTGTTCCGGACAGGCGGTCAAGCAGAACCATCACACGCACGCACCTCCAGCTCTTTCTGGATGCTCAGGATCTCGGACAGGCGCGCAGCAGCCTCCTTGGAGCTGCCCCCCTTGGCCTGGTGGGCGACGGTCGCAGGGTCGTGCTGCATCGCCAGACGCATGCGCTCCACGGCCGCATCCTTCAGCTCCATCTCCAGTGCCTGTGTCCATATGCCCAACAGCACACCTTTGCCCACACGCACTGCACATGCTACACCCTGGGGGGGCCGTGCTTCACCGCCAGCCCCATGTGCCCCGTGGCCACATCTGTCAGCTCCACTTAAGGGCCTGCACCCTCACGCAGGTGCATGCTCCATGCATCTGTGTGCGCCCTGTCTTCCTTTTGGGGAGGGGGTGGCATATGCTGCTACAAGCCTACAAGCTCCACAGCATGTGCACCCCAGTAGCACATGTACACACACAATGCACGAGTGAACTGCAGGACCTTTGTGGCTTGCATGATTGAGCACGTGGGCAGACACCTCAGACACATGTGATCACGGGCACGCGAAGCACACATGCACAAACGCAAACACACATGTACACACACAACGCACGAGTGAACTGCAGGACCCTTGTGGCTTGCATGACTGAGCACGTGGGCAGACACTTCAGACACATGTGATCACGGGCACGCGAAACGCACATGCACACACGCACACGCAGGCCATCCGCGAGACACAGCTGCAAAAATCGCTGCAGCACGCATGCTGACGATTGCCCTGAGGCTCCTCGGAGCTGGCAACAGGCACAGTGGCAGGGACAGCACGCCCCACGCCTACTCCATGCCTCCTGCTGCCATGGGGCCAACATGTCTTGTGAGAGGGCAAGGGCCGTTGAGGGCCCTACGCACCCGTGTGCCCCAGGGCTCTGCACTAAGACTACCCACAGGCTGAGTCAAAGAGGCAGAAACAGCGCGGCTGGCCCCCACCCTGCAATCAGCTGCCCCTCTGCAACCCCAATGGACCCACTGCCCAGCTGCCCAGGTCGCCCCTCCCCCCTTCTGCAGCCTTCAACTGCGCTCACCACACACTGCGTACGGGCTTGTCAGCCTGTCCATCTCCGCAGCACGACACACTCCATACGAGCTCACCACCCTGTTCATCTCTGCAGCGTGGTTGCCCCTCCCACACGTCACGCACCTCGGCCCGCTCATGGCCGCCACGCTCCCCTGCAGCCGGCCTTACACCAGGTGCTCCTGCTGTGCGCGCACCTTGATGCGCTGCACGGCCGCCACGTTCTCCTGCTGGTAGCCCTGGATCAGCACCTCCTGCTGTGCAATCTCCTGCCGCAGGCCCTGCAGCTCTTCGCCTGTCAGCTTGACCTCGCTGCCCCTGCCTAGCAGCTTAGCCTGCACGCAGCGCAGCGGTGCCGCAATTCACGCTGAGTGGCATGCTGCCAGCGCCAGGCCTGCCTCCGCACGTGTGACCTGTGCGCTGCGCGGCAGTGTGCAGCCAGTGGCACGCTGCCAGGGACGCAGGGGGCTTCATATGGCACCGCACGCCACCGGTTTTAGAACAATGTGTTCCTCCCGCAAACTGGCTCGCACACGCCTGCCCCCCCCCACTTGCCCCATGGCATGACTTGCAGCCCCGCTCGTAGCCGTAGCTGTGCAGCCCTCCCCCCGCAAGTGGTCCACCCCACTGCCCCTCACCCTTGGCCCCTGCTCCTCCAGGTGCTCCACTTTGAGCTTGAGCTCAATGATGTCCCGCTCGTACGCCTCCGCTTGGGCCTTGTGCCCCTGCTGCTGCTGCCGCAGCTGCGCCTCCAGCCGGTCCCGCAGCCGCTGCTCCTCCGCCTGGAGCACGCAGTCATGGAAGTATGCACACATGCGCGCGTGAAGGCTGCATGGACACACGCGTGAAGGCCGCAGGCACATGCGCGACCATGACTGCGAGATGTGAGCGTGAGGGCCGCAGGCACGCACTCGCACTTGCCTGTGCCAGCACGCACATGCGTGCATTGGATGTGGTGGGGGCAGTGGGACCCTGCGGCAGCGCGATCAATGTATCCCTTATCACTCTTGTTCTCAACCCACCCTGAGACCCTTACCCATCGCACTTGTTTGGCTTGCTGTGGGACCCACAGCAGGGTGCTGGTGCAGGCCGGGCCCAGCACACATGGCAACAGGCACTGAGTCAATAGAGAGAACTGCGACAGGCACTGGGTTGCGCCCTAGGCCAGGGAGACCTGCGACAGGCACTGAGTCGATGCCTAGGCCAGAGAGACCTGCCGCATGTACAAAAATTGAGTACCAGTGCCTGGCCCTGCGCAGTCTGGGGGGCCGAGAGAGACTAGCGGCTTGCACAAGCGCGATGACCAATAATAATACCTGGTGCTGCCTGGCCTGGAGGATGAGGGAGTTCTCGGCCTTGTCGCGCTCGCTGGTGGCAGTCATGAGGCGCGCTGTGAGCGTCTCAATATGCGCATGCAGATCCTGCGGGCAAGCATTCACATATCCACGTGAGTGCACGCATGCGAGAGTGTGCTTTTGCGAATGCATGCACGAGCACACTGTGAACGACACTTGACAGCAAGGGCATTTGGCAATCAGACAGGATGATTGCGCAAGCAGAACATTGGGTGCACATGCGCATGCATCGGTGGGAGGCTCAGCTTTGTATTCACAGAGGGGTCTGTGGGAGGGCAGAGCACAGTATGCAGAAAAGGGAGGCAGTCCATAGCGGTGCAAAGCCACTGTGGGTCTGCTGCACCCACAGTGGTTCGTAACCCTATTGACTGCGTACAGGCACTTAAGTAGCACGGTTTGGCGGCTGCAACACACGCAGGGGCGGGAACCAGGCATGCGCACAGCTGCGTGCAGGCATGTCCACCAGGGTCAGCCGCGCCAGAGGGGAGATCAAAGTCGATCAAAGGGGTTGTGAAGGCAGACACATGGGCAGGCTGTGTCCACGCCACAGAGGGTGAGGTGACCCTTTGCCGCTGGCGGCGCAACGCCAGGTCTGCTGCCGCCCCTGCCCTCACACCCCCCCCCTGCATGCTAACCTGTGCTTGCCCTGCCGCAGCCTTTGCGGGGCACGCCCTTTGCTGGGGCGCACTCCCAGTCGCCCAGACACCCACACACGCCCACATGCAGCTCCGCTCAGTGCACCCATCCGCGTGCGCGTGCGCCCTTGGATGCAGCCGGGCACCGTCAATGTGCGAGCCAAGGGCATGCATGCACGCACACGCGCACCTGGATCCGCTGCGCCGCGTGGCCAAACTCGATGCTGTGCTGGATGACGCTGGCCATCTGGTGGCGCGACATTGGCGGCGCCGCGCCCCCTGCGCTGGCGCGCACCCCCACTGGCCCAAGCCCCAGCCCCTGGCTGCTCGCCCCCGCCCCCCAGGCCACACTGCTGTCCGGCAAGCCACCCTCCACGCCTGTGCCGCGCCCCTTCCCCCCATAGGGCGGGCTAAACCAGCCGAGATGGCTGCTGGCCACGCCCGCACGGCCGCCTGCATGGGCGCGCGGGTGCTGCAGCGGGGATGCCCCCACACCCTCTGCGCTGCCCACAGCGCTGCTGTCGTTGCGCATGCCGCGACCGGGCACGCCCGCGTCCTCGGAGCGCGGCGCCCCCGCGGCACTGGACGCCTGCTGCAGCGAGGCCGACACCGCTGTAGCCACAGGGGCAGCAGCTGCAGGGCTCGGCGCGGGCCATGTGCGCGCACCTGCTGCAGGCGCAGGGCCCCCGCTGCTGCTGGGCGTAGAGCACGCGGAGCCTGCTGCGTGGGCCGGAGGCAGTGGCTGCTGCTGCTGCTGTTGCTGCTGCGCAGCGCCGCCACTGCCCTCCTGATCAGCAGTGAGGGGGCTGCGCAAGCTGCTGCGGTCGTCGTGCGGCTTGAGGGGAGTGACCTCGGGGCTGGGGCTGGGGTCGGGTGCAAGCAGGGGGGCGCTGGCAGGGGGCGCTGCAGGTGCAGGGTGCAAGGGTAGCTAGCGGAGGTGAGGATGGTGATGGATGATGATAAGATGACAATGATGATAATGATGGTGGTGATGATGATGGTGTGATGACAACTCCAATAGCGATGGCGATGATGGTGGTGAAAATGGATGACACATGGTGAAGATCAACGCTCGTCACCTGAGTCAGCATCTGCTGTGGCTTCAGAGCGGGCTGGGGATGGTGTGGGAGAGAGCGTGGGGGTGGAGGGGCTAGGCTGCGTGCCTGGAGGCAGCGAAGAGCAGTGGGGTGGAGTGGAGGGAGTCTCTGAAGCTTGGAGCTGGCCTGCGTGGGCCCCATCTGGCTGCACAAGGGGTTGCTGGGAGCCGGAGGACGGGCCTGCTGCAGCCAAATCATGGGGCTCAACTGCGCGTACGTGGGTGAGTGGACAGGAGGGCTTGCAGTTCCCGGCATGCATGTTGATGCACGTGTACGCGCATGTTTCCGCGTGCGTAAGTATTTATGTGTGTGTGCGCACGTGGGGCAGTGCACAAGGGCAGCACGCTAATGTTCTACATGTGTGCACATCACAGCGACAGATGCAAGTGTGCTAACCCACGAGCATGGGCTGTGGAGACTCCCCAATTGCACCAAATGGCAATCAAGAGTGGTCGTCAGTGTCAATAAAGGGCAGAAAATAGGTCATATGATGTTCATCTTAATGCTTGTTGGTGGTCGCAAACCCATTTGCTGACGTACCTGCAGGGTCAATTTCGGTCAACGCATCTGCGAGATAAAGCTCGCCGTCATCATTCTGCACAGGGAAAGCGCCACATTAGACAACTACTCAGTTTGAGCACATTAATGATCATTGAACGTTGTGGCAGCGCAGCATGGTACAAGGGAATTGAAAGGACTTCGGGCTGCGCAAGTAAGCTGTCAGCTGTTTCCAAACGGAAAACCTCACCTGGTGATGCGTTTCTTCTTCAGCATCACTCTGGTCTTCCTCTGTTTTATACCTCGGCATCCTGGCTACCTGGCTATGACCGCATGTGCATGTGCAAGGTAATGCAAGCGGGTTTCATGAGCACAACCACTGAAGTGAAGACTGTTTAGTTTTGCTAAATGTGTTAACAGAGGCATTTGATAAATGTAACTAGGAGGTACCGAACGACAAACATTCGCCAAGGGTTCAAGTATTTCAATAGATTCACTATCAAAACTTCCAAAAATATGCAGGCACTGCAGTGTAAGCCATCCGCCAATGTGGCGCTGAGCCAAAGAACAGGACGCAGGACCCAGGGTGCATCTGTGCGGCAGTGCAGGTATGTGGTCGGTTTCGGGGAGGTGCGTGTCGTGTGTCGCTCCTCCAGCTGGTGCCGAGATGAGCGCATCATCCCATCGCCATCTCCCTACTTTTATACTACCACCCTCGCGCCTGCATGTGAAGCCTACCGCTGCATCTCGTTGTACAGGCTGCAACAAAGGGGCTCCAGGGGTGTCGTGCGCGTGAATGCATTATTCGGAGGCGGTAACAAGGTAAGGGCTATTACGTGGCGGGAGTTGGGCATGTCTGCCTGCTGCTTGATCCACCTCTGCTTCATTGCCGCATCAGTGTTGCCCCAAAAGTCGTGCCATTCCTGCCTGGCCACCTTGGCAGTACAGGCATGCTGAGTGCAGCTCATCTACAAGGGTTGCATGTGCACGAGGACGTGCTGACTAAGAGCAGGCCTTGGACCAGGTGGTGAGCCCCCTCTCATCTTCCACATACATGTGGTAGCAGGAGGGTGGAGGCGGTGGCAACCCATTTGACATGAAGAACCTGATGGAGAGCGTAAAGAAGGCCCAATCACTGGTTCAGCAAGAGACCGCTCGCGTGCAGCAGGAGCTGGCAGAGTGAGTTGTGCGACTTACAGCAGCAACATGCAACGTGCTGGAGCATGTCTGATGCGTATCAGTCACGCCAATATTGGAGACGCAATGATCAATGTTTTTGGGCTACATTGTAGATGGAAGATGGGCAAACAGGTGATTTGCTCTGGACAAGTGGGGAATTTGCTCTTGTGTATTGTTTGGCTACCCATGCTAGTGTCTGGTCAATTGTGAACTTGCCTGCAGAGACCAAATTTCATGCATTCTTGCTTGACAGGCACAGCAACCATGCAACATGCACCCTCGCACCCTTACAGGACCGAATTTGAGGGCTTTGATGAGGAGGAAACTGTCAGGGTGAGTGTGAAAGAACACCCCTCATGGCATGCGTAGATAGCATGGCATATGAAGCCATGAACTGTCCAATGTGGCCGGGCGGGCTCTGAACCTTCTCGCGGCCTCCCTTGCTGCCAGCAATGTACATGGCATCAAGGATGGATGATACTCTATTCAACCCTTAACCGACTGAGCCGTAGATGGCTGCCCTGTACTAGAAAAAAATTGAAACGCAGGGACCAAGCATGGCATGAGTCCTGTGAGCCTTCTAAAGTTTAATGCACATTTGTGGCCGGCGCCTGCGTTGTCTTCTGTTTCTTAGTCTCTTGGCAAGGGGCTCGAGCATTTCTATTGGTCAGAAATGTTGCGTAGAATGCTCACAGAGAATGTTGGTGACGCGGTGTACGGCACCCAGCAGGACTGCTCCAGGTCCCAGGCGGCACGCAGGAAAGATCATTCAGCCGCCCATGGTTCCCCTGCCTCACCTGTACTTGCTCCAATCTGCTGCAGGTGGTCATGACGGGAAACCAGGCACCCAAGTCTGTCGACATCACCCAGGAAGCCATGGATGCCGGGAAGGAGGTCAGTGCATGAGGCACTAAGGGAATTGTGAAGGGGGAGGGGGGCTCATGCAGGTGAACCTGCCATGGAGGGCCTAAGCAAACTAGAAGTGCTAGGCCGCGCTTTGAATGTGTACTCCTTCCAGCGATTTGTTGCCGCAGTACCTCCCCATGTGTGCAAGCAGCGCTGAGCAACAGACATGGGCTCCCCCTCGGTCTCATGGCTCACTTCAACTAGACGTGCACCTGGTCTCACCTCCATGCTGACGCAGCCTTCATCCTCGAGGCTCACCTTATCCTGGTACAAGTGCCTTGTACCGCCCTGACGCTTATCCTGGTACAAGTGCCTTGTACCGCCCTGATGTTATCCTGGTACAAGTGCCTTGTATCGCCCTGACGCTTATCCTGGTACAAGTGTCTTGTATCGCCCTAACGCAAGTGCAGCACCTTACCCTCATGGCTCACTTGGGTCAAGTGTGTCTTGTGCGTGCAGGAATTGGCTAAGAGGGTTACCGCCGCCATGCAGGACTCACACGCCAAGAGCACTGCAGTGAGTGACCGCACTCTTTGTGGAGGCAGCTCTGCTCATGAGCCCGACCCAAAATGCTGTGCCCTGCTGCATGCTTAGGCTCTTCACTGGTCATGGGAACTGCAGCTGGTGAGGACAGCACGCTTGAAGAATAAGTAAACTTGCTCGCTGCCATCAGGCCAGGGGAGGAAGTTTGGTGCAGGGCTATGACATGCGTGCCTTGGCCTGTGCTGTCTGCAGGGCATGAAGGAGAAGATGCAAGAACTGGCAAAGACGCTTGGTATCCCGTGAGTGCTTCTCTTTCGCACTGTTGGGTGTTGCGCGCGAGGTGTTGCGTGAGCAAAAAGCTGCAGTGTCAGACATGTTGTAAATCAACGTCAGCAGCAGGAGCTCAGCGCTTTCATTCATCTGCAACATGAGCGCTGTGGCTAAAGCAGCTCATTCTCAGAAGAATTTAATTAGAAGCATGATCCTGTCAAATTTGTCAGGGTCAGGTAGGTCAAAATTGTCCTGAGCTAGACGAATTTGATAGGATAATGAATCAGAGCTTTTGCATTGCATTTGAGCTTGAGCTGGTTTTAAGCTTCTAAGGTACGCTTGAGTGCTTTTAAGTACACATTCTACTTCTGCATGCGCTGTGAGTTGTTGCAGCCTCTGGGCTGCTTGTGCTTGAATTGATAAGCAAGCAGGGCTGTCATGTGTTTGTGCCGCGCTTAATATTGAGCTGCTTTTTCCAGAGCGCTTCCCAATTCAATTTAAGACCTTGTAGATTTGATGTAGTCCTGCATGTATAGAGGTGTGCAAACTCCCTGGTTGCTTTTGTATTGTTCAAAGAAATAAACATGTCCAATGCATGCGTACGCACACTTTCGCGCTGGATGAATGCTGTTACATCATCTTTTGCAAGCTAAGAAAAACACCTGCACCTCTTGCCTGCAGCAACCCCAACCAACTTGGGATGTGAGCAGTTGAGTGCCAGGAACTCAAGTGGGCTGTGGTACAACTGCGTGCTCATTGGGGGTCACAGCTGTCAACGGGCACCAAGGGGAGTTAGGGGAGTAACAGGGGAGAAATGCGTTCCTGTGTTCCTGTGATTTTACTCGCCGGTTATGCTTTGCCAACTCCTCAAGACTTTCCATGTGTCGTCTGACCTATGACATAATAAATGAATGTGCAACAACTGGCTGCCTTGAGCGTTCCCTGTTCAAAATGATTGTGGATGTCAGTAGGTCATGGCTAATGACTTTTGTCTTTGGTGCGTGCACCACTGGTCTTCTGTGGCACTTTGATGAAAGACTTGATGTGCATGGTAAGACAAGGGAGCTCCATGACATGTGGATCAACCTGTCCCCTTGAAGAACCGCAAGAATGAAAGATGGAAGAAAAGAAAAGACTACGCCAACAAGGTAAGGTAAGGTAAGGTTTCAAGGCTGTATCCGCCGAACGAGGGCAGCTTAGCCGGCTGTGGCCTCCAGTGAGGTTCGAACCCCGAACCTTCAGAAAAGACTACGCCAACAAGGTTAACCCTGTTTGCAAGAATTCAGATCCGAACAGGCACAGCTATACCAAAAACTGTAGGGGCTGGGACCCAAGATAAAGGGGTTACAAGGAAGTAACAAGAAAGGGCCTCCAGTCAAGAAGTGCGACTGCTAGCCTGCTGTCATGCCAGGTCACTGTTGTTGACTGATCACCAATTTGGGATACACACACACTGGCAAAGACTGCCGGCAAAGACACAATGTGGCGTGACACTGCTCATTAAAAACTGCATGAAGGAAGGTAAGGTTAGGTTAGGTTGCATAGCTGTATGAAGCGTGCCATGCTGCAAATAACTAGGGGTCGGCGTTGGCCTATAGCGCTATATAGCGCGATAAATTTTCAAAAATACAACATGTGTGAAATTGGCCATTTTAAGTGGCTGCCAACTTAATTGGGCCCGCGGGCCCTTTCCGTAGTTGTCGGCATGCAATATATTATAATATCAATATAATTATGGAGGATAAAGACACTGAGCTTGAGTCATGGATGAAGTTGGGGATGATGGCAAGCAACCATACGTTCAAGGGCGCAGCATGCTGAACTGCTCAAAAAGCTGATTGTCTAGTGGACAAAATGAATTGGAGATCAGGTTCACTGCTGTCATTGAGGAGGAATGTAGGGGCTTTGCAAAGAGTGTGAGATGAAGCCCAGCCCAGCTAACCCGTCGATGACCTTAGTGCGCCACACGTGCCCCTCGGCAGCCTTAGCAGCAGCAAAAAAGAGGCAATGAAGCAATGCAGATCCCATTGAGCAGCTGCAGCAGGAGGAAGTAGTAGTAGGAGGAAGTGGA
>LKMJ01007342.1_pt1 | contig 10390 bp, 16 predicted proteins | sample 643391 | NCBI WGS metagenome assembly LKMJ01 (sample SAMN04112250, study PRJNA286221) | soda lake metagenome | biome: soda lake; feature: Kulunda Steppe; material: water; isolation source: sample PL-Br10 brine of Picturesque Lake | place: Russia: Kulunda steppe | collected 2010-07
GACCCCCCCTTTTCTTTTCTGGTGAAGGGGCTTTTCTTCCCAAGTGGCCCCTTTTCCTTAATTGATGTGAGGAGCTTTTTGCTGCTTGCGTAGTTTTTCTTTTCTTTTCTTTCTTTCAGTGTAGGCCCACAGACGCCAGTCTGGAACCTTCAGTCTAAGATTATTATTTGTAAGCGCTGTGAGGTCAGGGGCCGTAGTGATAGATCTAGTATTCTTTGTGAAAGCTGAGTCATTCAATTTCTTCCGAAACAATCTTGGTAATTTGATTCGTTTAGCTGCGTTCTGTGTGGGTGTACGTGGGCAGGGCTGGAAAATTGCCTCGGGTATGGCATTAGACAAGGCTGCACACCAACTTGGGTTCTGATCAAATAGCATGTGCTGTGCTTCATTATTCAATATAACAATAATTTCAAGATCCCATTCAGGAGCTGGAGAGCTTGTATTGTTTCCAATCCAGAGATCCTGTCTGCGATAGGTCACTGATGCCTGGGGAATAGTGCCTAAGAGAGTACAATGCTCTGGATATTGTCTAAGCATCTGCATGTAAGCATTTACATTTAGGCCCTTCCAATTTGGGAGGAGCAGGAAAGTTGCAGTGGCACTTTCAGAAGAAAGAGATGAGTAGATTGCATGACGCACCATGTTAAGCATGACACTATCGCCGTAGAGGGGGTGGTAATACTGAGAAGTCTGTGAACTTAGTAGCTAAAGCGTGTGGCTACCCCGGCTGCTCCTGAAGCCACCCTCCTCCAGCTGTGCCCGGCATTGGCTGCAACCTTTTCCCTCCCCTTAGGCTGAGCTTTCTGCTGGCTGCAACTGCTTACAAGGTCGCACTATTTGTTCGCTCCATAGCCGCCCCCTTAACCAGTAACTGTTACAAGTTTGAAGGGAGACAAGCTAGCTAACGCTTTGGAGGTGCAAAGCGACGAAGTAATACAGGCAAAACAAGCCCTAAATACCCAGTCAACTACCACAACCGACTGTGCATGCAAATGCAGCATAAATCTGGTGCTGCACTAATCTGGCGTGACATCTCGATCTAAATACTCATTCTATTCAATATGCAACAAAGATCATAAATACAAGTAGAAGGTTAGAAAACACCAAGGAAAGAGCACATGGCTCTTTTCAGAACCCTCCCGACCCCCTCTAATGATCTTCTTCCTCGTTTGATGGTGGAGGTTTGCCTGGTGCTTGCACCAGATGTAAACTTCTTCCTTGATTCACGCAAACAGGGGTTACCTTGTTACCGTAGTCTTTTCTTTTCTTTTCCTTTTCTTTGGAGCCCTGTTGTATCTATGAGCCAATTTTTGAATGTAGAGTGTGCCTGTGCCAGCCTGCCAAACTGTGTGTTTTGAGGTCATTCTTATAAGACACAAGTCGGTGAGAGAAGTGAAAGCTAAGCCTGCCATAAAAAATCATCCCCTCTGTAAAAGATGTTCATGTTAGTTATAACCTTGAACTCTCAATAGTAATAGGTAATCCTATTCGATGCCATCACCTAATAAGCACCCCAGCATCTGATTTTTCTAACAGACTTGTGCAAACTCCTTTGCGTGCCAAAAAACTGCATGGTGTCCAGTGAAAGATTGTCTATAAGATAATTGTAGACGAAGCGTGCTCAGGTCAAAGTAACCAGGGTGGGGAAGTCGAGCAGCAACTCATCTTTGGAGTAGGAGTCACCCTCTTGCTGAGGAGTCCACATGAGCTCAAAGGCCATGAGATCATCAACAGTAATCCCTCCCAGGAACTTGAGAGCCTGTCACATGGCATGGGCACATCAAACAGCCATGCTGTGCATTAACAATATTTGGCCAATACTCAAGACAAGAGGCGTTGCTCTGTCTTGCTGGAAATCGGAAGAGTGCCTCAGGAACAGTCTGTATGTACGTGAACATTCCCAAGAAAGGTGCCCCAGCTTGCCTCTGATAAAGACAAGGAGGCAAAAGCCCAAAGAAAGCTGCAGGGGATAGTTGCTGCCAAGCTGGACAGTCAAAACGTGAGCAGACAAGGGTGCCCATGATGAGCCCGGCATGTTGGGATGATAACTTGACTGTTCACTCTTGTTTGGGACCTAGCTCAAAGAAATCCACCAAAAGCAGCCAGCGCACGTGACGCGCATGCATTACCTTTTCTAGCTCGAAAACAGTGTTGATGGGCGGCATCTTGAGCTCCCTTGAAACCGCCATCACCATGGTTATGCACATCCACTGGTCTTTGTCCTTCAATTCACCTGTGTCATATAAATACAGGCAAACACTTGCATGCCAAGTTCGCACTCAACTCTGCCAGCTTGGCTTGCTATGCATCATGTATATGGCTGCAATAACTTGTCAAGACAGGCTGTGGGACACGTAGCGCTTGTCACGCGCCACCGCCAGGCCAGCCTACAGCGGGACATGTGACGTCGCAAACACTAAGATGTTGTGCACACCCTGTAGAAGGCTCTCTCTACCTGAGCTGGTAGCCTCAGATTCGCTCCTCTTCCGCCCATCAACATTAGACAGAGTCTCCTCTTTGCATTTTGAGCGCTCAGTGAAAGAGACCTGCAGCAATGACATTGCAATGGGAGGATGTAATGGTTTGGTGGGAGCGGTAATGGTCTAGTAGCAAGGGAGTAAGTGAGATGTAGAGCTCCATGATTACTCACTCCCTGACAGCACTTTCTAAGGCCCCTACAAATACAGTCACCATCCTTGTTGCAGCTCTAATGCACATTCAGCTCAGAAAGCTCTGATGTGTTTGTAAAGCAGCAAGCAGGGTGCACGAGCTTTACAGACGCGTGAGACTCCTCAAGGCAATTCCACAATTTTGCAAGTGTAGTTTGCCAACCAGCTGAAGTAAGTTGCTGCGACACTTCTGACTCTTGATGATGTGAAGGAAGGTCTCCAAGTGAAAGAAGCAGCAAGCAAATCATCCAACGCCACGGAGGACCCCAGAGCTTCCTTCTCTGTTTGTTCTGACACCATGGGTAAATACCTCATTAAACTTGGACTCAGCCTCATCATAATCATTATATACACGTCCAGCTGAGAGAGCGTACTGGCAGTATTCATTGTTCCTCAGCAGCAGCTGCAGCGTTTCTGCAGGTTGGCAAATCCATCCAGTATAGGTTATACAGTGCAATAGGTTTCAAGCTTTCAAGCTTTTTCAACCAAGAGCATGCTAGAAGCGGTGACACTTCTAACAGCATGACTGCAGCAGGAGACATCATGTATACCAGTTCCCGTCTGCCTCACATGCACTTTTCTTGATTATGCTTACAAACCAGAGCCTGTTTATGCTTACAAAACAGAGTCTGTTCTGAAAGAGGCATGGGGACACTCCCCTGGCCTCCTCTTCGCCCCTGCTCATGTCCCAGCCCCCCATCCCCTGAAAGGTATGTACGTGCTCACTTGCGGCACGTGATGCCATTATAGGCAACAGTTGGCCTCACTTCATGTGGTGTATTTGCAACAGCGAGATGGGCGATTGACTGAGCGTTGAATGGTGAAGGGGCATATGCCCGACCCAAATCATTATATGCACATCATGCACCAAGCTTGATGATACCTTACCTTACCCTTTGCATGAGGCTAGGACTACTAGTACAACATACAAGCCCTTGAAAGACAGTTCTGCTGCTGATTCAATCAAAGATGGCTTTGGCAAAGCCCAAAGGTCAGTCAACGAAAATGCGCACCTTGCAAGATCCCGTGCAAGCCCTCTGTCTCTTCTGTATCATACAGCTCCGCCATGCGCTCAAACTTCCGTTGCCAACGAGTAATGTCCCCAAAAATGCCCACCTAAAGCAGACACACCCGTGCGTGTCGGTGCTTTAAGATGACTCGCACGTACTAGATGCTTGTGCAGCCCGAAACCAAGCGTCAGATCCCCAACTGACCAGCCATCCCACAGGGCGACCTCTTCCAAACTACTGGAAAAGCAATTGCATGTTGTTTAACTGGAAGGAGTGAAGCCTGTGTCCGACCATCAAGTATGGCCCAGGCAGATACCAGATGGGTCCATGTGGGTACCAAAAACGACAAACTGCCCCAGTTTTCATCAATTGGGCTCATGCAATCAGGAACAAGGAGTACATCGTCCTCTTCAGAATTTGAGATAGCACACACACGCACACGCACAAACACACACACACACACACACATGAAGGGGATATTCCTATGTCACACTTAGGGTTGCACCAGACAGGATCTAACTGGGCTTACGCTGTGCAATTCAGCGTTTCCTGATAAAAGCTCCCAGAAATAGGTACCTGAAGCTTCAGGACTGTGCACTCTTCCTCCTCATATACATCATCTGCAAGTGGGCGAGTGATTGCATGATGTTTGAGTTGTAGATCTTGTGCGCGGCGGCCCATCCTTATCTGACGCTGCAGGCCCCCAGCCTTTCCCCCTCCCTTCAAATGCACTCACCATCCCCACCCCCAAAGCCAAACAGGAAGACCGAGGGCCTGGCTGAGGCGGCGGTGCACGTGTGCCTGCACAGAGGATATCATCAAACAAGATGTCCATTACCACCAACAGTTGGCAACCAGCCAGGTGGCTGATCTGGCTTCCCTCTCTGGCTGGCTCACTCACTGCTGCGTCCTCAGATACCGGGGCTGAGCTCGTGGCTGGGAACTCACACCACTTCTGGAAGCTTGCATGTGGGTAACTGGCATTTTGGGAGTGGGTGCAGCAGGGCAGCATACACCGCTTGTGGAGATTCTTCTGTTCTTCAATCCAGAGCAAGGCAATGTACCGCTCCTAATCATCAGCATCTTCCTTGCTTGGATATTTTGGCAGACTTGCAGCTCCTCGAGAAGTACGAACGAACAAATAGAAATTTGATTTCTAACCTGATTTTTAAAAAGGCTACAGCCCACGATAAGTTTGTCCCGTTATCACAATAATAACAAAGATCAGTTATCACAATAAATAACAAAGATCTTCCAAACTACATGCAAACTGGCGGGACCAGCTGGAGGATAAAAGGTGGCTGGTCTTGCAGGAACTGGTTCTTGCATCAACTTTCAAGCATGTAATGGCTTAACATGTCCTACCATGTCCCAAATTGATCAGGCTTTGTTATCGTCTGTATGTACATGCAGTGTCTGCATGGAGAGGTTTCTTGCGGCGACAGGCGCCCTTTTCCGGCCTGGGGTTCAAGTGGGTGCAGGCATTTTTCTCTGCACACCCTTCTGACATCTAGAAAGCTGATGATAGACCATAAACCTGCTCGCCTTTTCCAATCTCTCAGAAGCCTACTGAGGACAAAAAGAGCCATGAAGAGATACTGCGAGGTGCTGTGGTTGGGGAGATACGCATTTGGTCAATTGTACTGGCAGTTGTCAAGCCCACAAACAGGACCCTAAGCTGGTTGAAGCATGCCGGTTTTGAACCTATACATAATCTGCGGTTGCACGCAGGTCACAGCCACATCTGCTTGCATGGTCTCAGGCTGTTACCGTGGGTTCATGCTCTTGCTAGGTCCTCAACGCAGTGCATTCTTCTGTAAGCATGTCTACAACTTCTTGGTCGCTCGTTTGGCTGGCACACAGATGCTCGGAAGTGCTCAGTTTCAAGGGGCCTTGGTCCTCCCGTGGCCGTGAAGAGCAGGCATCATATCGGGGCCTTCAGAGGGGCTTTTGAAATGGACGGTGAGTCCTCCCTCCTTTTGCTAGTGGCGCTTATTTTCCAGGGTCAGCCGAAGCGCCAACACCTGCCTGCATGCTGGTGGCAAGATGTGGCAATACTGCATCCTTTTCCTCTGGGTGCGTATTTCACTGCAGATGTACTTGAAGCTGAAGTCCAGGCTGAGCTGGCAGTTCTTGTACAGCGCGTGCAATCTATGCGCCACACCTCTTTGTCTATGGACCAGCTTCTAGAGGTAAGACCCACCCTTTTTTCTCCTGCTCATCTAGCTAGGTTGCTGAGGAAGGAGCCACTTCTGCCTTGTTGGAGAGTCTTTGGAGGCTGTGCATGTCTCGCTCAACCTCCTTACACTACCTTGTGGTTAAGCACATGTCACCCCCCTCCCTCAAGCATGCCTCACCTAAAATAATCACCAGGCCAGCACATGGTGCTCCCCAGTGCAAGAAGCATAGACATGGACACTTTGCAGGGATGTTGAAGTCTAAGTTACTGCCCCAGAGAGGAGCAACAACTTGAGAATTTTTGCCTCGCACGTCTGGCGCCGCTCTGGTCATGAGAGTGTGGGAAGAAGGAGATGACAAACCATGCTCAGAGTACCTTTTTTTTTTGTGCCATCTCGAGCAGGATGCACTTGAAGAGAGTGACCCTTCATCAACAACTTCTTCACTGCGCATGTGGGAGGGCAAACTTCAAGGCAAACAGGCTAGAGATAAGAGCAGCAAGGGCAAGATGTCAGACTTGGTGAGCCCACTTGTACCTAAGCCATTTATCATAGAATACGTCTTCCAATGCTAGGGATTGTGAAACCATATCATGTGCCTGGCTAAAAATGCAGCACATGTGTTGCCTCCAAACGCCCCCAAAAGGTCTTTCAGCGCAGTGTAGCAAGCTGGTCAGAATCAAATAGAAATTCTTGGGCTACCGCCACTCTTTTAGTGGACCTCTGATAAAAAAGCAGAAACCAGGATAAATCCATGTTGTGTCCCAGTGCACGACCTGGCATTTTTAAAGTTTCTGGGGAGCCCTGAGGGCAATTTGTTCCATGTGCAGGTTGCCCTTTGGTGCTTTCAAAAAACTTGCGATATGGCGTTGCAAAATTTTCCTATTTGCCTCATGTCCAGTTAAAAGGTGGTAAATTATTTGATTGCTGGTTTGACTCATATGGAACACATTGGTTCTTCTTCAAAGTATTGGGGCCCTGCACAGCTTAAGCCGTCTTGACAAATCCCATTCTGTTTGGTAACAGTCGAACTCATTGCACCTGGCCCACACAAATTTACTGATTCTCCAGCTTAATACGCAACTCTCAAGAACCCACCCTTCCACCCAGTTTTGTAACATTGACTTAGGGACAAGTTGTCCAGGACGACCTTTTTAGGTCTCAAAGTCCACTTGCCTGTGTACTTTCTCAAGTGGTTGCTATCTTGCATCAGGTAAATTGTCTCCCTGTGATGGGGGACATGCCCCTGTGCACAGCTTGCATATGCGCGAGTTTCCCCGCCTTGCTCTATGCTGCGATGTTTTGCATCCATGCCCACAAGGCTGTGCAGCAGTATCGTGCAAAACTGCCCATAGGCTGGAGCTGATGCAGATGGTGCAGGCACAGAGAGGGTTGGCTTATAGGTAAGAGGAGGCTGTGGGGGCGCGAAAGGGGCTGCCTTAGAAGCTGGAGATGTCGGCACTGCGGTCTCTGTAGGGCTGTGCATACTGCAGGAGACAGGCTCTGCAGGAAGCTGGGTGCGCTCCTGGGCTAGGAGCGGCTCACATGGTATCAGCAGCTCACTTTGTGATTGTTGCTGCTGCTGTTGCTCTGCTGCTGCTGCTGCTGCTGCTGCTGCTGCTGCTGCTGCTGCTGCTGCTCCACTTTGGGGCTCTGTATCTTACAGGCTTCCTCACCCTTCAGGGGTCAGCTTTTTGGTCGTACTGGCCGTCCTTGCGTCAATTCTGACCAATTGACCCAGTGTGTCTTTGGGCCAGCGTCTTTGGGCCTGTGTCTTTGGGCCAGTGCAAAATTACCTTAATAATTCAGGGCCCTACACATCTGTGTATGACTTCCCGTGCGGACATGATGTGTTGATAATGCAATTGGATAGGTGCACGTTAGTGCAGCCAGATTTGAAGTACACCTTGATTGTATCTTACGGACCAAGCAACTGAGACAGAGGTGGTATGGTAGTGGAGGAGGACACCTGAGATGTAAGTAGCCAAATGTTTGCTCACTGTTCCTTGCATTGCGCTTTAGGGTAAGTGAGGCCCCGCATGAATAATTTAAGACACATTGAGAAGGAGGAAATTTTGGCATAATTTTACAATATCTGGTCCAAGCATGGGATGAGGAATACCTGCAGAAGACTGACTAATGGATGCAGCGCTGTGAGCAAAGGGCGGGTGGACTGGAATGGGCAGGGGATGAGCTTGCATGTATGTGTATGAAGCTAAGCATGCTCAGGCCTATTTGCACGCTTTAACGCTCTGGAGACCTGCTGCATACATCTTTTGATTATGAAGCCCTTGTTTGGCACTTTTCTTAGCTCAAAAGACACCGCATACCACCATGCGGTGTCTGTTGGTGCAAATATATTGAAAATGGCATATATTCAGAAAGGGCACATTGAGCTTGGAAGAGACTTCGTGTAGACCTTCCTCTGGTACTGGGATGCTTCTGTCATTAACCCAAGTTCATGCCAAAACATGTGCACTTATTAAATGCTTGCTTCAGCTTGCTGCAGCCCTAAGCATTTTACATAAGCTGCCCACAAACCAGGTGCCCCTGTATAGGCAGCTTCACATAGTCTGACAACCCTCCCATAATCACCAATCATTTGTCTCCAAAGTTAGAGGAATCCTGGTTGAATTTCAGTATCTTTTTGTACAATCCATAAGCCCGTGTACATCAGCCATATATTCAGAAGCTCTCTTGACACTTCTGAAAGCTGTTTGAAGGTGGGCCTCGTCCGCTGCATCCTCTACATGTATTTCCTTAGGGAAGTAGGCTGGGGGCGATGCCAATTCTCAAGATGCCCTCTGCAAGGCCAACAGGATTTGGAGCTCCTTTCCCACCCTTGCCCCATAATTTTGCTTCTAGGCTCGTGGCGTGCAGCTCTGAAAGTACCATCTGTTCACCTGTGTTCAGTGATTTAATTGGATTGCTGTAGGCAGTTCCTTTGGGGCTTCTTCACTGTGAGGGCTTATTCTGAGTGCGTCTCATGCTAGACTCGATTGTTTGATCCACTGCATTGTATCCACTAGGAGTGATTGTAATTGAATGGCTTGTGACCTTCTAACTCTGCAGTGCATGATGCTTGTTTTCTCCTGTCATGTATTTGCTGCGCCCTGCAAATATTGTGTGATATTTCTGTTGCATCAGGGTGGTCTCGTGCAGAGCGCATGTGCCCCACCCGCACCCGCTTATGCTGCGCCTCTTCCTGGCCAGCACCCCTGCACCTCCTTGCCCTCACATGCATTTAAGTTTGCCACATCAAAGCTCACCTTCGCATCTTCTCACACAGCACACCTGACCACTGCCGCTCACACAGCACACGAAGCACACCCGAGATGCAGCACACGACGCACACCGCACATGCAGCACACCTGACCACTGCCGAACTCCACCCCATACATCACTCCCCTCCCCTACAGGATCTTGCCCCTTGGTCAGCATAAGCCACTCCCAAAACCATACAGCAAGCAGGGATGATGTGCAATGCATGTACAGGACTGTGCCCTGGGCTGCCAATTTGGACTGTGGGCATGCGTATATGCCTACTTGCAGGTCGAGCGGTCATCAACCTCTCACTCAGCCTCTCAGCTTCAGCAGCTTAAACAGAGGTATACACAGATGCAACAGGAGGCAGCATGGAGCTCGGGCCAGTCCAATACCACCAGCCCAGAGAGCTCCCAGACCTCCAACCTGTTCCTAGTGAGCCCATGCTCCCTGTCACACCAGCAACCGCGCCAAGACAACTACCTGCGCCAAACGCTTGCACTCAAGTGGGTGAGATTCACCATTCCTGTCCCTTCCTTTTGGTATGGCTTGCTCGGCATAGTTACAGTTCCAGGTGCATATGTGCGTGCAGTGCAGCCTGCGCATGCTCGAACTTGCAAGGGCCTAAATGGTGGCCAACAGCCCGGACTCCAGGCGTTTCTGCCACATGGGATGGGCTCGCCCAGCATCAGGAGTTGTGATCAAGAATGATATAGTCTTCATAGCCAGAGCAAGCCAAGGCATATTGACCAGTGGTTGATCTCTTTGTTCGACTGGTGGTGAGCCAGGGAATGAAGACAGCAAGAGGGACGGGCTTGTTCGAAGCTTTCTCTGTGCCTTTTCAGCTCATCGTTCAGACCAAGCCTCTTTTGCATTCAGAGAGGGCGCACATCAAATTCCCTCACAGCTCTGCCAGACAGCCCGTGTCCATGCGCCTTGCTGCGCTCCACGGCTTCCATGCTCTGATGTGTTTGATGTTTGCAATATGTACAGGGCTGGGCGATTACGCCTAACGGTGTCAGGCGTAAATTACGTTACGTCACTGTAATTTACGGTTTTTACCGTAATTTAGGAATTTTAAGGCGTAATTTACGGTAATTTTCATGCTGACGTCTGACGGTTGGGATTTTTCGTTAATTACTGTGCTACACCGTCAGAAATCTCACCCTGCCTGTTCCGAGTCTGTCTGTCTCCTGTACAAACCGTGAGCTGCTCCCATCTCCCACACTCAAACGCACCCACACTCAAGCACTTCCTTCATCCTCCTCAA
>LKMJ01007344.1_pt1 | contig 10389 bp, 8 predicted proteins | sample 643391 | NCBI WGS metagenome assembly LKMJ01 (sample SAMN04112250, study PRJNA286221) | soda lake metagenome | biome: soda lake; feature: Kulunda Steppe; material: water; isolation source: sample PL-Br10 brine of Picturesque Lake | place: Russia: Kulunda steppe | collected 2010-07
ATCTGGATCGCCTTTTGACCTTCTAAGGACGGTTTTACCTTATGGAAGATTTACGTAAACGCCTGCTCAAGGCCGACGAAAGGATCAGCTATCTTGCCTGGATCAAGGAAGGTGACGAATGGGCCAACCTTCCCGCCCTGCAGGAAAAACTGAAGTCCCTGCGGGATGCCTTCTACGAGCACAGTCATGAGCATCTGGCCGAAAAGATCGGCGCTCTTGAGGAATCACTGACTTTTCTGGAGGCCCGTTGCGAGGAATCCTTGAGCTCCATGGAACGGGTCCGGATTGTGCGCAGCCCATTGCGCTTTTCCCTTAAGGATATGCTGGAAAACGTTTACGAAGAATACACCGAGCTGGGCGGCGAGGAAGACGCCAATATCGACCCGGCCCTGGTGGCCGCCCGGGCCAGTATTTCCCGCCGGGTCAAGAACAAGATGGTAATGCAGCAGGTCATGGTCATCGGCCATGAAAAGGGCCAGGGCGAGGAGTATCGTAATGGCGGCAGCACCAAACCCTGGGGCAACGAAAAGGCCCTGCGTTACATGCGGGTGGCGGAGACCGAGGGAATTCCCATCCATTTTTATATATTCACCCCCGGGGCCTTTCCGGTGGAGGAATATCCCGGGGCCGGGCAGCAGATTGCCCGCAATCTTTACGTTATGTCCAAGCTGCGGGTGCCGTTGATCGCGGTGACCTCCGAGGGCGGCTCCGGCGGGGCCGAGGCCGTGGGCATGGGGGATACCCGGCTGATGTTTTCCCATGGCTACTACTCGGTGATTTCTCCGGAAGGGGCCGCCGCCATCGAAGGCAAGATCCGGGAAGGGAGCAAGGTGCCCAAGGATCTCCTGGAAAACTGTGCCGACCGGCTGGCGATCACCGCCGAGGATAACCTGCGCCATGGGACCATCGACCGGATTATCCAGGAGCCCCTGCTGGGGGCCCGGCGTGATGATTTCACGTTTTTTCGCAAGGTCAAGGATGAGATGATCCGGGCCACCGACGAGGTGGTGCTTAAAACCAAGAGCCTGCGGGCCTTCCGGGCCTATGAACTGAAGGTGGAAAAGGCCGGGACCGATGATGAATTGCGGGTCGACGTCTCCTGGGAACTGGCCGACGATGAAATCCGCCGCCTGCTTCAGTACCGTTCCCGCAAGTACAGAGGCATGGCGTCCCAGGCCTATCTGGAGCGCCTGTCCAGCGGGGCGGCCCTGTATCGCCGGCTCGGACGGGGACTGGCCAGGTTTTATTACACCGTCCGTTACGATATCCTCAAAAGCCGCCACAAGCAGGTCAAGAAGGTGATGCAGGATGTCTCCGGTGAGGGTTCGGTGCTGATCAAACAGGTTTCCGCCCCCTTTACCGCCGCCTACGACTTTATCGCCCGCAAGCCCGGCTCCCGTTCGGCGCGCGGCGCGACCAGCTGGAGTATTAACAACCAGGAGCAGATCGAATACGGCGATATTTATACCTCGTCGCTGGCCAACGAGGACCGGACCGTGAGCTGCCCCAACGCTGATAAACACGGCTGCAAGGATCTCTGGGTGCCGGACCTGTACGGCGAGTTCTGCGGGGTTTGCGAGAATTGCGGGCATCATTTCCCCCTGGAGTATCAGTGGTACATGAAGCACCTGTTCGAACCCGACTCGATCCGGGAGTTCAACGCCGATCTGGCTTCGATCAACCCGCTGTCTTTTCCGGGCTTTGACAAAAAGCTGGAGGCGGCCCGCAAGAAAACAGATCGCGCGTGCGCGATGATCACCTTCGATGCCCGGGTGATGGGGGTAGATATCGTGGTGGCCATGCTCTACAGCGATTTCCGCAACGGCACGGTGGGGGCGGCCGAGGGCGAGAAGTTCGTCCGGGCTTGCGAGGTCGCCAGGCTCAAACGGCGTCCCCTGCTGTCCTATGTGCATACCACCGGGGGAATTCGCATCCACGAGGGTACTTTGGGGGTTATCCAGATGCCCAAGTGCACCATGGCGGTCCGGGAGTATATCGACTCCGGTGGCCTGTATATCGTGGTTTACGACAACAACTCCTATGCCGGACCGGTGGCCAGTTTCCTGGGGTGCTCGCCCTATCAGTTTGCCATCCGTTCCAGCCGGATCGGTTTTGCCGGTCCCCGGGTGATTCGGGATACCACCGGCGATGATGTCCCGCCCGATTATCACAGTGCCCGCAGCGCCTTAAGGCGCGGCCATATCCAGGGCATCTGGGATCGCCGGAATTTTCGCCGCAATCTGCACAAGTCGTTGATGACCATGGGCGGCGGCAACCTTTATTATCGGTAAAGGTCGCCGTCGCACCGCACCTTGCGGCGAGTAATCCGGCTTGCGTACCTGATGTACGCGGCGCCGGTTTATTCGCCAAAAGGTGCGGTACTGCGACGCCCTTTACCTGGGATGGCTGGTGCCGGTGATGGGCTGTTGTTTTTTGTAATGCGTTAGGTGGGGTGAACAGTCATGCAGGAACATGATATTGATTTTGATGCCATACTGAGCCGGTATCGGGCCGATCCCTACGATTACCGGGAGGTCCGGACCTCGCATACCGGGCGGCTGCGCTGCAAGGTGCGCAAGGGCGACGAGGTGGCCGGTCCTTCCGGCAAGTTTCATCATATCCCCGGAACTCTGCTCTATGAGCTGGAGCGGGAGCGTAACCTCAAGCGGATCAATTCTTTTATCAACGGCCAGGTGGACATGGTGCGCACCGACCTTGAAGGGAGTTTTGTCGAGGCCGGGGAGCATGTGCTTACCATCCGTCATCCCCTTAAGAAAAAAGAGATCGTCGAATACATTCTGCGCCAGGTACTGACCCCTTATCAGGCCCCGGAAAAGGCCAAGTATTACTTTTCCATGGATCTGCAGTCCCGGATCGACAAGTATGGCCAGCGCTCCGTGAGCATCAAGCCTGGTGACGAGGTCCTGACCATGTCCCTGATGAAACGTGATACTCCGGTATATTACGACGGTGAGCCGGGAATTATCCATTCGGTTTACTTCAAACCCGGGGTCAGCGTGGAGCAGGGCGAGCCGCTGTTCGGGATTTGTCCCGAGGATCGTCTGCCCCTCATCGAAAAGATAATCACCCGCGTCAAGGCCGAGTGGGAATAAGGGTAACCGTAAGCGGTGCCATGTGACCGCTTACCCCCTTGGACCCCGTGATCTCAGTTACAGGTAACCCAGGCAGCCGCGTCGCACCTTACTCCCTACTCCCTATGATACGGCCAGTTAGATCTACAGTTGCTGGTGTGGCTGTTGGGGTACGGATTGTCAGCGGTCCAGGTGGAAACGTTGGTCCTGGTGGGATAGTTCAATCCCGCTGGGGGTTATCTTTTCCAGTTTCAAATCTCCGGGCAGCCGGTCACCTTCCTGGTACTGACGCCCGTCGGTCATGATGAAGCGGCGGTCCGGACGTACTGAATAAACATGTACCTCCAGGGTGGGAATAACCACCCGTTGCCTGAACTCCTCCGGCAGTTCGCTCAAGCTGGGCGCCTCCCCGGCTTGCCGTTTTTGGATGTCGGTCTCAGCGGCGGGCTCCTGCTGCCCGGCGACCGGAGCCGGCGTGACCGGGGTAACGGAAGGTGCCTGGGCGGGGTTTTTGGGTATTGCGGCAACAGCCGGTGTTGCTGTTTCATCCGCGCCGGTGGTTGCCACCGCGGTTTTTTCCGCGTTACCGGCGGGGGGGGCGGTGTCCTGGCTCCATTTGGCCCACAGCCCACCGGGCGCTGCCGGAGCAGCAATAAGATAGCCCAGCAGTCCGAGCAACAGCACCGTATTGATCAGCAGTACCGGTACCAGCCAGGGCCGGGATGGTCCCCGGGAGGCGGGGCTGGCGGTTTCCTGGAGGGTGCCAAGACGCGGGACCTTGCCAAGGTTGCGTTCACGTTCGGATTTTTTAAGGGCTTCTAAGATATATGACATGACGGTGATCCCGGGGTCAGTCCTTGCTGGCCCTGTTTACTTCTTGTTTTTCGGTGGGAGTAAGGCGCGGGGTTTCCGGTCCGGCCGGGGGTCGGCTCATCCACAGCAGGGTCCGGGGGCCAACAATACCGTCGGTCTGCAGACCGTGGGCCGCCTGAAAATCGACGACCCTGCTGGTCAACTCGGCGTCGAAATAGTCGAAGCTGTTTTGTGGGTCGGCTGACGCCGTTTCTTTCTCGCGTCCGTGGCCGGGATCGTTCTGGTCCTGCCGGGCCAGCAGGGTTCTCAGTTGCTCCACCTCCGGCCCTCGATCGCCCTCCCGCAGCAGCTCCGCTTCCAGGGGCGGGCGCCACAGGATCCGGTAATCACCGTGCCAGTACTGCTCCAGGGTGTTTACCGGCAGGGTCAGCTCCTCCCCCGCCAGGATGATTACCGCCCGGTCCTGCTCCAGGGTCGCCAGGAGCGCGGTACCGGTTCCGTCGGGGCCGTTTAACCGGAGCAGGGCCGGGCGGTCCAGGCGGCGCAGCATGGTCCAGTTGCCGGTATCTTCCAGGCATTGCAGGCCCAGTTCCCGGGCTTGGTCGCAGGGGGAACGGTCGGCATGATACTCGGCGCCCCAGAGTCGGAACAGGTCCTCCCAGGCGGCGGCTTCGGCCTCGCCGTCGAGGGCTGCCAGCCGTTGTTCCAACACATCAGTCGAGGCGGCGGTGTGTTGCTCGCCGGCCATGTTTTCCGTCGGCCAGACCGGGATATATTCGGGCACGGTCCGGTGGGCCAGCACTGCCGCAGGGATCAGGGCCAGGACCAGCATGGCCGCCAGCAGGCGGCGGCGCATTGCCGGGGCGCCCAGGGAGCGTCGCCAGCGTTCGGGGAGGTTGCCCTGGGCCTGGACCTCCCGGGCGGCCCTTTGGATAATTTGTTTATCGACCTCGTTGCGATCTTCCACATAGGCCCCCAGCAGGGCGCGGTCACAGATCACGTTGATCAGGCGCGGCACTCCGCCGCTGAGGCCGACCAGGGACTTTAAGGCACCGGGGGTGAAAAGAGGCCGGCTGACCCCGGCCACCCGCAGACGGTGGCGGACATAGGCCATGGTTTCCTCGGGGCTCAGGGTACCGAGATGATAGCGGGCGGTGATCCGTTGGGCCAGCTGCCGCAGTTCCGGGCGTTCCAGAATTTCGCGCAACTCCGGCTGGCCGAGGAGAATAATCTCCAGCAGCTTGCTCTCCGATGTCTCCAGGTTGGTCAGCAAACGGAGTTGTTCCAGCACATCCGGGGTCAGGTTCTGAGCCTCGTCGATGACCAGCACCGTCCGACGGCCGGCGGCATGACTTTGCAGCAGGTGGTCGTTTAAGATGCCGACCAGTACTTTGAGGCTGGTGCAGCCGGGGGGGCAGGAGGCCTTGAGCTCGTCGCAGATGGCGGCCACCAGTTCGACGGCATCCAGGCGCGGGTTGAGGATCAGGGCGATATCGACCTCGGGGGGCAACTGCTCAAGGAGACTGCGGCACAGGGTGGTCTTGCCGGTGCCGACCTCACCGGTTAGCTGAACGAAACCGCCGCCTTCACTGACCCCGTAGAGCAGGTGAGCAAGGGCCTCGCGATGCCGGTCGCTGAGGTAGAGATAGCGCGGGTCGGGGGTTATGGCGAAGGGCTTGTGGTCAAATCCGAAGTGTTGTTCATACATAATCGCAAGTTTGTGCTTACCCTGATGGGTCCGTTTAGTCAAGATTTTTCCCCGAGCACTGATGTTTGCTCCATGGCGGCAAGAAATTAAAATTGTCGGCGCCGCAAAACGGTTGCGGTTATGACTTATCTTTTTTAAGAAGGTTTTTCATCTATAATTTATTGTTGAGGACAGCACAGTGACAAGTTCAACAGCAATGGCCGACATTGATTTGACCCCGGAGCTGGTGGGGCGATTGACCACGGACGAAAAGGAATTTCGCCGGGATTTTGCCGTGGACGCGGCGTCGGAAATTCTGGCTTACGGGGCGGTGGTGGGCAGCCGGATTGAGCTTTTCCAGCGCCGGAACCGCTGCATGGATTATGCCCGGAAGCTGATCAGAGATTATGAAACGGCGGGGCGCTCATTTCCCAGCGGTCAGGTGTTTATCGCCCGGGAACTGGCCGACGGCCGGGGGCGTTTTGCCCGGTCCTGGCATGCCCCCGCCGGTGGGCTCTGGCTGACCCTGGTCATGGTCAACACCCTGCTGCCCCAGCATGGTCGCTTTTATCCCCTGGCCGTGGGGGTGGCCTGCGCCGAAACCATGCGCTCCTTCGGGATTGAAGCCAGCATCAAATGGGTCAACGATATCCTGGTGGACAACCGTAAACTGGCGGGAACCCTGATCGAAACCGACCGGGGGCAAAACGGCGAGGAAGAGTATGTGCTGATCGGCATCGGGATCAATGTCAACAATGACCGTTTCCCCCTGGAACTGGCCGGTATGGCCGGTTCGATGAAAGACATTCTGGGCCGGGAAGTCTCCCTGGAGGAGGTGGCGGCCCGGCTGCTGGCCAAGCTGCGCTGGAATATCGGCCTGCTGCACCACGTCGAGGCCCGGCAACTGGCCGAAGAGGGTGATTCCGGCGAGCCGCCGGAGCATCATCCTCTGCTGGCGTCCTGGCGGCAGCTCAGCGATACCATCGGCCGCCGGGTGATGTTCGGGTTTGATATCCAGCGCCGACCGCAATACGAAGCGGTGGTGGAGGCCATCGATTCCTCCGGCGGCCTGGTCCTGCGCCATCTTGAAGACGGGGCGCAGATTACCGAGTATGCCGGGGAAATCGCCTATCTGGACTGAATGAACATTTTTCTGGTCAATTAATCGTCATGGAACCTGTCAGCGTTATCATTCCCGCCTTTAATCGGGCTCATTACCTCGAAGCCGCCATCGCTTCGGTGTTGACCCAGGATTACCCCTGTTTTGAAGTGCTGGTGGTGGATGACGGTTCCACCGACCGGACCGCCGAAATAGTGGCGGCCTGGCAGCGGTGGCTGGCGGCGGAAAGCGGCGGTCAGGCCGGCAGGGCCGTGGAGCCTGCCCTGGGTGCGGCGATGGCCGGGCCTGCCCCGGCGCCGGGCAACCGCCCCCACTTAAAATATCTCTACCAGGCAAACCGCGGCCCGGCGGCGGCCCGCAACCTGGGCATCAAAGAGGCCCGTTACGACCTGCTGGCCTTTCTCGATTCCGACGACCGCTGGCGGCCCGGGAAGCTCTCCACCCAGGTCGGGGCCATGGCCGACCAGCCGGAATTCCTGCTCTCCCACACCGAAGAAATCTGGTGGCGCCATGGCAAACGGCTAAACCAGAAAAAACGCCACCGCAAGCAAGGCGGCGACATCTTCGCCCGCAGCCTGGAGCTGTGTGTCATCGGCATGTCAACCGTCATGGCCCGCCGCCGCCTGTTTACCACCATCGGTCTGCTTGACGAAACCCTGCCCTGCTGCGAGGACTACGACCTCTGGCTGCGCCTTGCCGTCCGCTATCCCGTCCTCTTTCTGGATCAACCCCTCACCGAAAAACACGGCGGCCGCCCGGACCAGGTTTCCGCGCAACATCGGATGGGCATGGATCGCTTCCGCATCAGCGCCATCAATAAGCTGCTGCAAAGCGGCACCCTGAACCGGGAACATACCAGGCTGGCCTGCCGGGAATTGCGTAGAAAATGCCAAATCTACGGCCATGGTTGCCTGAAGCACGGCCGCCGTGAGGAAGGTGCCAGGTATTTGGACCTGGCGGACCAATTTCAATATTGACAAGCCAGGAGCTCACCATCCCGGGGCTGAGGGAAAATGGCGTCAGACCCCGTTTTGTTACCAAAACTCCGGCCAGCCGCTTATCTGTCCACCAGAGCGCCGGGCACGATGGCCTCGACCAACTGCCATTCATTTTCCTGCTTTTCCAGGGAAAACTCCAGCCGGTGGGTCTCGTCGAAGAAGTCCGGCCGGTTGCGGTTGGCGGTTACATTGACCAGGGCGCTGAGCTCTCCCTGACCAGGACTGGGAAGCTCCACCGAAATCTCATCTATGGACACCTCCAGGCTGGCCAGACGGGAACGGTACATTATGAGGTAGCGGATGACCAGCCCGGGTTCCAGGGTCCTGTGGTAATTGCGTTGGGGCACCATGACCTCGCAGGCGGGGGCAAGAAAATTCTTCACCGGCAGCATTTTAGTGGCGATCTGCAGCGGGGTTTCCTCTCCCTCCTCTTTGCTGAGGGAAGCCGCCATATCATTGAACTTGCGCTTGATCACCTGCTTGTCACTAAAGTACCACAGATACCAGGAAGTGCCCCCCGCCAGCACCAGGATAGCGGCTATGATTAAGACTTTCTTGCTCATGTTTCAACTCCCGTCCTCGTTGCCCCCTTTCTTCAAAAAACATCCATCAGGGTTAAGCGGTTATATATTATAAATTGCCGGGGCTTTCCATGGTTTCCTGGAAAAACGGCCCGGAGAAGTGGCTGTTGGGACCAGCGACGGTCGGCATTGCGGCTCGGTCTTTACTCAATGTTCACGTTGCAGGCGGCGCCTGGCGTGGATGGTCCAGAAAATGCCGGGCACAATGAAGAGCAGGGCCAGGACCATGGTGACCTCGCGGGGATCAACACCACGGTCCAGGGCGGCGCCGGTGAGATAGGTGGAAATACTTAAGACCAGGGTTACCAGGGCCATTTCGGTGGCGAAAACCCGGCCCCGGTACTGATCCTCCACCGACTTTTGCAGCAGGGTGGTGCTGAAAACCCACTGCACCGAACCGCCGATATGCCCCAGCAGGACGAAAAGGGCCGCCCAGGCCAGGGTCGGGGCCTGGCTGAAGGCGATATAAGACAGGCATCCCATGAAAAAGGCCAGGCCGATGGACCGGTACATATCCCGGTTGCGTTCTCCCAGCAGTCGCCAGGCCAGGATCGGGCCAATGGCCGCACCAATCCCCCGCATGCTGTACAAGATGCCGCTACCGCCGCCCTGGTTGCCGATTTGAAAGACCTGTTCCCCGAAAATGGCCAGCATCACCAGCAGCCCTCCCGAGATCGCCCAACCCACTTTCACCATCAGCAGGGCGGCGACATGGCCGTGGGTGGCCAGGTAGCGGACGCCGGCCACCAGGTCGTTGAGGCCGGTGTAATCCCGCCAGGTATTTTCCCCTTCCCGTTTTCTGGCCACGTGGGGCAGAATCACGGTGGCCAGCAGGGAGGCGGAAAGGGCGAAGGTCAGGGCGTCCAGGACAATGGCGGTCTGCCAGCCCCAGGCGGCGGTGACCAGCCCGCCCAGGGCCGCGCCCACGGCCAGCATCACCGACCAGGTGGCTCCGGACAGGGCGTTGGCCAGGTGCAGTTCCTCGGGCCGGCAGATGTTGGGTACCGAGGCCCGGCGAGCCGGATCGTAGAACGACCAGAGGGTCTCCTGGACCAGGGCCAGGACAAAAACCAGCCAGATCATGTCGGCATCCCGGACCAGAAGAAAGCCCAGGACCACAAAAAAACGGCCCACATCGCAAAAGATCATGATTTTCTTGCGAGAAAAGCGGTCGGCCACCACGCCGGCGGCCGGGGCCAGGATGGTGGTGGGCAGGTACTTGGCGATGAGAAACCAGCTCACCGCCGCGCCGCTGCCCACCAACTCGTTGAGCAGGACGAAGACGGCGATATAGTTGAACCAGTTGCCCATATTGCTGACCATCCCGGCCAGCCAGAAGCGCAGGTAATTTTTGTTGCCCTTAAAGAGGGTGACATAGGAGCGCCAATCGCCGGCGGGCAGATGAGGGCGTTGAGAGGTGGCGGTATTTGTCGGTGGTGATGACGGCATCGGAGCAGAATGGATTTTTTCCCTGACACTGTCAAGGACAAAGCGGGTAGTTTTTGTTTGACCCCGCCGGGTAACTTGCTTACATTGAAGCACGGTGGGGCGGAGGTTCCCGGCAAATCCCGGCGCCCCGGACAGGTGAGGAGTTCAAGCAATGGAGCAGGCAGCAAAGGGAGCAGGAAGCAAGATGAGCAGACCACTGGGAATTACGGTAAGCCGGCATATCATGGACAACCAGCGCCTCCACCCCGAGGCCACCGGTGATCTCTCCGGCTTACTCAACGAGTTGATCGTCGCGGCCAAGACTATCTCGGCCGAGGTCAACATGGCGGGCCTGGCGGATATCCTGGGGATGAGCGGCAAAACCAATATCCAGGGGGAGCATGTCCAGAAACTGGATAAATTTGCCAATAACACCATCAAGCGGCGCATGGCCCGCAGCGGCTATCTCTGTGCCATGACCTCCGAGGAGGAGGCCGATATCATCCCCGTGGCCGAGGGCTATGAAGGCAAGTACACCCTGGCCTTCGATCCCCTGGACGGTTCATCCAACATTGATGTCAATGTCAGCATCGGCACCATTTTTTCCATCCACCGCCGGCTTTCCCCCGACGGCGGGCCCGGCGAGGAAGCCGATCTGCTGCAGCCCGGC
>LKMJ01007345.1_pt1 | contig 10387 bp, 8 predicted proteins | sample 643391 | NCBI WGS metagenome assembly LKMJ01 (sample SAMN04112250, study PRJNA286221) | soda lake metagenome | biome: soda lake; feature: Kulunda Steppe; material: water; isolation source: sample PL-Br10 brine of Picturesque Lake | place: Russia: Kulunda steppe | collected 2010-07
CCTCGGTGATCCCCGCCGCCGCGATCGCATTGATGTCCGCTTCGAACGTCCCCCCGATGTCGGTCAGGCCACTGTCACCACCCTCCGGCAGCTCAAGAGCACGCGACAGGAACGCAGCCATCTGCCCGCGCCGCACTGGCTCACCCGGGCCGAAGGTCCCGTCCGGCCGTCCGGAGGTGATCTCCGCTGCTGCGAGCGCGGCGATCTCCGCCTCGAAGGTCGTCCCCACCACATCACTGAAGCGCGGCGTGGTGGCGGCGTCCTCGTCCCGCTCTTCCCGCTCGCCCAGTGCCAGCTCCGAGGTGTCGACGATCCAGTCGAGGTAGAAGGGCACCGACGCGTAGATGCTGACGTGCGGCGCGTCCTGACAGCGATCGGAGCCGAAGGCCAGCACCCCGAACTGCGTGAGCTGCCCGTCCTCTGCCTGCTCGAAGGCGGGACCGCCGCTGTCGCCCTCGCACGCCTCGGTGGTGTCGCTGGTCAGACAGACGTACCGGTCATGGATGTCCTGCGGGATACCGAACTCCGTGAGCGGCGTCGCGCAGTCGGTGAACTGCATCTCGCCCCGTTGCAGGACGTCAGGCTCCTCGTTCGTGCCCTCGTCCAGCAGCCCCCAGCCGACGATCAGGGCGTCGTCGCCGAGCGGCGGCTGCGCGTCCGCGGTGGCCAGCGTCGCGGCCGGAGCCTCGACCGGCTCCGAGAGCTTGATCAGCGCGACGTCCGCCTCGAAGGTGACGTCGTCGTAGTCGGGGTGCAGGTGGTAGTCCTCAGCCTGCACGAGGTTCTCGGTTTCGAACTGCTCCTCCGCCTGATCCACCCCCACAGTGACGAGGACTTGCTCGGCGTCACCGTCGAAGTCATCGAAGCAGTGCGAGGCGGTCAGCACCCACTCCGCACCGATCACCGTCCCGGTGCACTGACCACCGGGGGGGAACACCGCCACCACGCTGGGCACGTCGTCGATGTCGGCGTCCTCGCCGTTGAAGACCTGCAGGGTTGGCGCACCCGCCTCCTGGGCCGACGCCGCCACGCTCCCACCCCCGCTGAGGGCCAGCAGGACCAGGGCCGCAGCGGTGAGTACCGCCGCGGCGGTCCACCGATCGCGGTTCCACACGACAGAGAGTGCCGAACTCCACTGTGGCGACGCCATGATGTTCCTCTCAGCTTGCGGGGGTGGGTAGGGATGCGATGGCGCGCAGCGCACGGGAGAGCCCCCGACACAAACGCTACAAGAACGCTATCGTGCCCGTAGTGGCAGCGTCAACGTGCCCTTCCAGCGTGTGGCCTGCCCCTGGTGACCAGTGGCTGGCCAGTGGCTGGGCAGTGGTGGCCGGGTAGCGCCACCGGGAGCGGCGTGCTCGGTGGCACGGCCCCGATCAGCGGCGGAAGCGTGTCGTGCCGTTCAGTGCCGGAGCCAGGGATCCCGATCGGCCTGGCCCGGACCTGCCACACCGCGTGCCGGATCCTGCGACAGCACGGCCACGTCGGACTGCAACCGGTTGAGCTGCGCCGAGATACCGGACAGGGCGCGTACCAGCAGTGAGATGCCCATCAGGGCCGCGCCGACGGCGAAGGTCACCAGCCACAGCACGATCGCCAGGGCCAGATCCCCTTCGCGCAGCATCCACGTCCCGGCAGCCACGCCGCCGAGCCCGACGGCATAGGCCAGCAGCACGCAGGCGCGCGCTGCGACCTGGAGGTCTCGTGCGGAGGGGACGCGGTCCATGCCCGCAGGGTGGCAGAGCGCGGGGCCTGTGGCCAGTCGCCGCTCCGGCGGCACACGCCTGCCGGCGGCACTCCGGCGCGACACGGACCGGGAGTTGTAGCCTGTCACCGGTCGAGGAGCGGGTCGTGACCGAGCCGATGGACGGCGACGCCGCACACGCCGTGCCGGCGTGGGTGCGCGTAGAGCGCGCTCTGACGCGGCTGCAGGACGTCCTGGAGCGCCTGCCCTCCAACCGGGCCCTGCCGGGTCTCGACCACATCCTCGGGCTGGCCGGTGCAGACCACGAGGTGCTCGCCGATGAGCGTGCGCGCAAACTCCTGGCTGAGGCGATCGCCCACCGGCCACTCGCCGCTGTCGAGGAGGTCCGGGTGCTGCGCACCGAGGTCGAGCTGTTGACGGTCGAGGTCGGGGTGCTGGGGGAGCGTCTCGCTGAGCCGAACCTGGCGGCGGCGGATCGCCGGGAGCTCCTCGCGCGGCTGGAGCGGGTTCGTGACCGGCTCACCCAGTTGACGCAGCTGCTGTGACGACGGGGCTGACGACGCTCACGGGCGTTCGATGACGTCCTTGAAGCGGCTCAGGGTGGTCTCGATCACCTGGTCGTGACCCCACACCAGCAGGCCCCTGGCGTAGCGGGCAGCGGCCCGCATAGCGGGCTTGCGCATCTCCACGTGCCAGCGGATGTGCAGGTCGCAACCGCCCCGGGCTGGCGTCAGCATGCAGTCCGCGGGGCCGTGCAGATCGCCGCTCAGCCGCGCGATGATGCGCTCGGCCGGGCGCACCTCGTCGAAGTGGATGCCGACCCGGAAGCGGTAGGGGATCGGCGGTGCCACCAGGCCGTGGAAGGCACCGCCGCCGGTCAGGCCGCCCCCGTCGGTCTCGAACTCGCGCAGCCACCGCCACCACTGCTGGAACATCTCGGTGCGCGACATCCAGGACCAGACGTACTGGGGGCTGTGGGGGAACCACTCCGTGCGGTCGAGGTGGATCAGGTGCGCCGGATCAGCGCCGGCCGGGGCCTCCATCACCTCGCCACCTCCTCGAGCGCGGCGCCGCACCACCGCGTGAAGGCGCGGCGCGCGGTGGCATCCGGATCGGGGGCTGCGACCAACCGCGGCGCCGGGCGGGGAGCCCCCAACCGCACGCAGCGCGTCAACAGCCGGGGGCCGCGGGTCACGGTGACCGCGACCTCCTCACCGGGCGAGTGGGTGGCCAGCACGGCGCGCAGCTGCCCCCGCCCCACGGTGCGTCCCTCGATCGCCACCAGGCGGTCCTCGCCCGACAGCCCGCCGATCCACGCAGGCCCGTCCCTGAGCACCGAGGCGAGCACCACCTCGTTGTCGTTCTCGCGGAGTTGCACACCGAGGTGCGGCAGTCCTGCCGAGGCATCGGTGTGCCAGGTCAGTCCGACGGCGCCCACCACCTCGTCGAGGTCCGGGAGGCACGGGGTGGCGACGCGGGTCTGCGCGAGGGCAGCGAGGTCGCCATCACCGACGGTGGCTAGCGCGTCGAGCACGTCCTGTTCGCTGAAGCCGGCCGGGTCGTGGGCATGGCGCTCCCACAGCAGCCGGAACACCGCATCGAGTCCGTCGCCGTCGGGGTCGGCCGCGCGCAACCGCAGGTCCAGCTCGAAGGCGACCAGGGACCCGTGGCCGTAGTAGTCGGTCATCACGTTCGGGGCGTTGTGGTCACGCACGTAGTGCTTGATCCAGGCCTCGTGGGAGGCCTGGCGCAGGCTCTGGCGGTGCACGCCCGGGGTGTCGCGGGTGCGTGCCCAGGTCGCCTGGAGGGTGTCCAGGAGCTGTCGAGGCTGCCACACGCCGGCGCGGGTGGGCAGCAGCTCGTCGTAGTAGGCGGTCCACCCCTCGGCGACCCACAACGACTCGGAGTGGGTCGGGCGGTCGTAGACGGGACGGACCAGGTCGGCCGGGACCAGCCGCTTGACGTTCCACAGGTGGAGGTACTCATGGGCCAGCAGGGACTGGAAGCGGGCGGTGAGCTCCGCGTCCTGGAAGGTGTGGATGGGCATCTGCAGGACGGCGCCGTCGCGGTGTTCCAGGCCGCCACCACCCGCATCCCACCCGGCGCACAGGGCGGTGTAGCTGCTGGTGGGCAGGGGTCCGCCGAACACCGCGCGGGCAGCACGGGCGATCGCCTCGAGGTCACCGGCGATGCGCTCGAGGTCGGGCGCGCCGCCGTGGCCAGCCCACACGAAGGTGTGGGGGACCCCCTCCACCTCGGTGCTGATGTGGGGCAGGTCGCCGACCTCGAAGGCGCTGTCGATCAGGTGGTCGCGATCCTGCGCCCGGTAGGTGTGGGCTGCGTCGGTCGCCGGCAGCAGTGAGAACACCTGGTGAGCGGCGGGGACGGGAGGCAGGTAGACCTCGTGGGGTCGGTCCTGCGCGCGATCGATGCACAGGAAGGTCGCCGCGGGGATCAGCAGCGCGTGGTGGTCATCGACGTGGTTGGTGCGCACGCTGAGGTCGTTGGCGTACAGCTCCCACTCGACAGCGACCTCGCCGGTGGCGGTGTCCGGCAGGCGCCACGCCGTGGTGCCCTCCCGGGTCAGGTCGATATCGCGGCCGTCGGTGTCGGTCGCGTGGATGGTCTGCACGTGCTTGGCGTAGTCACGGACCACGTAGCTGCCGGGGGTCCACACGGGCAGGATCAGCCGGGCGCCACCGGCGAGGTCGGCGGGGACCGTCATGCGGACGCGTACCAGGTGGTGGAGCCGGTCGGCGAGATCCACCTGGTAGCGGATGGGGTCGACCACGAGGTTCCCTCGCTCGGTGGACGCGCGCAGCAGCGCGATGGCAGTGCGGCGCCCAGGCTACCGAGCCGTCGCGCGCTACCTTCCGCGCCGTGGTGACCCGCAGCACGACCGCAGCGCGACCACAGCGCGACCGCAGCACGATCACATGACGACCCGAGCACGACGAGGTGGATGTAGTGGCGGACCTGCCCATGGCCGATCGGCACGAGACGGTGCTGCCCGCGACGGACGCAGCCGTCGAGGACGCGCTGGCAGCGGCACGGGAGCTGGCACCGGAGCAGCGTCGCGCGGCGCTGGCTGCCGTGGTGGCCGACGCGCCCACCTCCATCGCCGCGTGGGCCACCCTGGCCGCCGACGGGCGCGACGCGGTCGAGCGGTACGCCTACGCCCGGGTCGGCTACCACCGCGGGCTGGACGCACTGCGCGCCGCAGGCTGGGGTGGACGGGGCTACGTGCGCTGGTCCAACCCGGCCAACCGCGCCTTCCTGACCTGTCTGGTCCGCCTGCGTGCCGCGGCTGCGGAGATCGGCGAGGACGCCGAGGTGGCCCGCCTGGCCGCGTTCCTGGTCGAACTCGACCCCGACTGGGATGAGGGACACGTCCAGCTCTGAGGCGCGGCTACGGTGCCGCCGCACAGCCCGTCGCCGACCATCCGTGCAGGATGAGCACGGCTCGGGTGCAGGGAGGTCAGCGTGGCGGGTCGGATCGTCAAGGACGACATCGACGCGTTGCGCACCCAGGCCGACATCGTGGCCGTGGTGGGCGAGTACACCACCCTCAAGCGCGCGGGACGCTCCTACAAGGGGCTGTGCCCCTTCCACACCGAACGCACGCCGTCGTTCACCGTGGCCCCCGACGGCAACTTCTACAACTGCTTCGGCTGCGGGGTCTCCGGTGATATCTACGACTTCCTGATGCGCGTCGAGGGGCTCGAGTTCCCCGAGGCTGTGGAGTCCCTCGCACGGCGTACGGGCTTCCAGTTGCGCTACGAGCAGATGAGCTCCCGCGAACGGCGCGCGGTCGGGGAGCGGACCCGCCTGGTGGCCGCCACCGCCGCGGCCCGGGACTTCCTCGTCGCCCAGTTGTACGCCGAGGAGGGCGCCGTTGCCCGCGACTACCTGCGCTCGCGCGGCTTCACGCGCTCGGATGCGGAGACCTTCGAGCTCGGCTACGCGCCGAACCGCTTCGATGCCATGGCGCGGGCGCTGACCGCCGAGGGTTTCTCCGAACACGACCTGATCACCACCGGGCTGGTGGCACGGACCGAGCGGGGCGGGCTACGCGACCGTTTCCGCGGCCGGTTGATGTTCCCGATCCACGACACCAGTGGGGATGTCATCGGGTTCGGTGGCCGGGTCCTGCCGGGGCTCGACTACGGGGGGTTCGACCCGCCGAAGTACCTCAACTCCTCGGAGACGCCGCTGTACAAGAAGACACGCGTGCTCTACGGGGTGCACCAGGCTCGCTCCCAGATGGTGCGTGCGGAGCAGGTGCTGGTGTGCGAGGGCTACACCGATGTGATGGCGCTGCACCAGGCCGGTGTCGGCTACAGCGTGGCGACCTGTGGCACCGCTGTGGGCGTGGAGCACCTGCGGATGCTGTCCCGCTACGCCCCGCGAGTGGTCCTGGCCTTCGACGGGGATGCGGCGGGGGTCAAGGCGGCGGAACGGGCGTGGGAGGCGGCGCGCGAACTCGAGGGGGACGGCCAGGGGGTCGCGCTCGATCTGCGGGTGTTGGTGCTGCCCGAGCGCAGCGACCCCGCCGATCTGGTCGCAGAGGTCGGTGCCGATGGGGTCGCCGCCGCCCTGGCCGAGGCCAGCCCCGTGGTGCCCTTCGTGCTGCGCCACCACCTGGCCACCGCCGACCTGCGCTCGGAGTCCGGTCGCAGTGCGGCCCTCAAGGATGCGCTGCACGTCCTCGGCCGGGAGTCGGATCCCGATCTGCGGCGCGAGTGGGCCCGCACGGAGATCGCCGAGCGGATCGGCTACGCCTACGGGTTCGTGGCGGACACCGCTGCCCGGCTCGGCGTCCAACTCGATGCCCACGAGGGGGTGGCCGCAGCCGGTGCCGGTGCCGGTGCCGGTGGGCAGCAGCGCGGGGTCGCCGGTGGTTCCGGCGCGGGTGGTGCCGGCGCGGGTGGTGCCGGCGCGGGTGGTGCCGGCGGTGGCGTCGGCGGTGACGGGACGCGACCGGTGACCGTGATCCGCGCCCGGCTCGAGCGTGCGGCGTTACGGGCCGTCCTCCAGTACCCCGAGCACGTTCCGCCGGAAGCTGCGGAGCTGACCGAGGAGGACCTGACCCACCCCGACGCCCGTGCCGTGCTGCGGGCGGTGCGCGCAGGCGGTGGTGTCGGCGCCGAACTGGCCGCGGTGGTGGAGGCGGCCGACGACGACCGGATCCGGGGACTCGTCCGCGCGCTGGCGCTGGAGGACGATCCGGAGACCGCCGACCGCGACGTCGTCGCCCAGGTCGTGGCAGGTCGTGTCCGTCGGCTGTTGGTCGACCGGGTGGACGCCTCCACCCAACAGCTGCGCGAGGAGCTCGCGCGCCTGAGCCACACCACGGACCCTGCGCGGGTCCTCAGCCTGCAGGAGGAGCTCGCCCGGCTGCAGCGCCGTCGGCGGGAACTGCTCGGCCAGCTGACCTGACGGGCCCCTGTGGTCCGGCGCGCTGTGGCCGGCCCCACTGCGATCGCACGTGCGCTGTCACGGCCTGACCGTGCAGGTGCGGCGCTCCCGGAGGTGTGCGTTCGCTGCGCGCAGGATGCGCCCGGCGCGGAAGGCGGCCATCGCGCTCCTACCGTCCGTAGCATCGTTCACGCACCGCGGCGGGGAGGCCGAGGTCGCGGTGAGAGGGAGTCGGCTGTGGGTACGGCCCAACGTCCTGGCGGTTGGTCGGCGCCGTCTGTGGACGGTGAGGAGTCACCCGCCTGTCAGGCGGCTGCGGCGGGGCGGGGAACCGCCGGTGAGGACGAACCGACGCTGCTCGTGGACCTGACCGCGGAACCCGGTGAGGAACTGGTCGACGGCGGCGGCCGCCGCCGACTGATCAGCGCCCGTGGCGTCGCGCTCGCCGGGGACGTCGCCGGCAGGGAGCCTGATCTGGTCGGCGCGGCCGTGGGGCGCGTGCGACGCGCTGCGATGCCGGTGGTCGACGACCGTGATCCCGGCGTCGGATCGGCGCGTCCGGGGCCGTCCAACGGTGTCACCGAGGTGGCGGCGAGTGCCGACGCGGTTCGGCTCTACCTCAACGAGATCGGGCGGGTCGACCTGCTCGACCAGCAGTCGGAGGTCGACCTGGCCAAACGGGTCGAGGCAGGGCTGGCGGCAGGCAAGGTGCTCGACTCCTCGGCGGAGCTCAGTCCGCTCCGACGGGCGTCACTGCGTCGGGTGGAGCGGCTCGGGCAGCGTGCCAAGCAGGCGATGATCGAGGCCAACCTGCGCCTCGTGGTCTCGATCGCGAAACGGCACGTGGGCCGGGGCCTGCAGTTCCCCGACCTCATCCAGGAGGGCAACCTCGGCCTCATGCGCGCGGTCGACAAGTTCGACTACACCCGGGGCTACAAGTTCTCCACCTACGCCACCTGGTGGATCCGGCAGATGATCAGCCGGGCCATCGCCGATCAGTCCCGGACGATCCGGATCCCCGTGCACCTGGTGGAGACGATGAACCGCATCGCCCGGGTCGAGCGTGGGTTGGTACAGCGCCTCGGTCGGGAGCCGACCGTCGAGGAGGTCGCCGACGCGACCGGGCTTGCCGCGGGCAAGCTGGAGGAGTTCCGCCGCATCGGGATCGATCCCAGCTCCCTCGACGCACCGATCGGCGATGATGGCGACGGCTCGATGGGTGAGATCATCGAGGACCGCAACGCCACAGCCCCGGTCGACGCTGCGGCGAAGCTGTTGCTGCGGACCCATCTGGAGGCTGTGCTCGAGGAGCTCACCCCCCGGGAGCGCGCGGTCATCGAGCAGCGTTTCGGTCTGGTGGGTGACCACCCTGCGACGCTCGAGCAGGTCGGTGGGCAGCTCGGGCTGACCCGTGAGCGCATCCGCCAGATCGAAGCCAAAGCGCTGGCCAAGCTGCGCAGACCCGGCCACGTCGACCAGTTGGAGGGCTACCTCGACGCGTGAGCCGGCCCCGTCGCCATCCCCAGATGGGCCGCGGGCAGGCCGGGGGCAGCCGGGGGAGCCGGTGCGGCGGGAGCGTCCGCGGCAACGATGCGGTTTCGACCCGCCTGCTTGGCGTGGAGTAGCGCATCGTCAGCCCGGACGAGCAGCGTCTGCGCGCGATCCTGGAGCCCCGGCCGCGCCCAGGCGACACCGAAGCTCATCGTCAGGCGTGGGGAAACGTGGGAGAAGGGGTGGGGCAGCGCCAGCGCGGCGAGGTCGGCTCTGATGCGTTCCGCGATCTCCTGGGCCTCCTCCTGCGAGGTAGAGGCGAGGACCACGGCGAACTCCTCACCGCCGTACCGGGCCACCAGGTCACCGGGGTCGCGCACGGAGTCGCTGATGCTGCGCGCGACCTGCATCAGACAGCGATCGCCCTGCACGTGGCCGAGGTGGTCGTTGTAGCGCTTGAACTCGTCCACGTCGCAGATGATCAGGCCGACGCCGCGGGCCTGCAGTTGTGCCTGCCGCCAGGTCCGCTCCAGGAACTCATCGAACCCGCGACGGTTCGCAACCCCGGTCAGCTGGTCGATGCGGGCCTGGCGCCGAAGGTCACGGTTCATCCGCCGCAGCTGCCGGTACTGGTCCGCCTGGCGCTCCTCGGACCGTTTGGTCGCGGTGAGATCGATGGTGCTGCCCATGATGCGCAAGGTGTGCGGCTCAGCGCGGATGGCGCCGCGCCACAGCGCCGGCACCTCATGACCGTCCGCATGCCGCAGACGGGACTCGAACGCGAAGGTGCTGTCGCCCCGTGCCACGGACTCCCGCAAGGTGGCCTGGACCCTCTCGCGCTCCTCGGGGATGACGTGGTCGAACAGCAGCTCCGGGGTCACCGCCAGGCTGCCGGGCTCCAGACCGAGCAGCTCGAACCACCGGGGCGAGACCTGGAGCGCTCCGGCCGGCACATCCCACTCCCACCATGCACCGTGCAGGGTGTCCAGGGCGAGCTGCAGCCGCTCCGCGGTGTCGACGAGGTCCGCTTCACGTTCCGACCGCGCGGTGATGTCCACGGTCACGCCGTCGATGCGCTCCAGTTGCCCGTGCTGGTCGGTGACGGGGTAGGAGACGGTGGAGGTCCAGCGCGTCGCGCCGTGCACGTCGAGCACGCGGCAGAGCAGGCGACCGGAGGGTGGGTCGGACCGGTTGAGGAGCGTGCGCATCCGCTCCTGGTCCCCAGGAAAGACGACCTCGAGCAGGCTCATCGCGACCCGGTCGAGATCGGGTGCCGCCACCCCGAGCAGCCCCTCCGTGTCCCCCTCGACGTGGAGCAGCCGGAGCTCGCCTGGCGCCGCGGACCAGGACACCGCACCGAGTGCGTTGTGGAGACGCTCGAGGCGTGCTGCCGCGTCGCCGACCGGGACGCGCTGCACGTCGCCGCGTGTGGGTGCTCCCATCGAACCGTCCTCATCCCTCGCCGTGATCGGCACCGCCTGGCCACCGATGTGGCCGTGACGGCAGTATCGCCGGGGCACACCTCCGGTAGGGCCGGATCGAGGTGAGGTTGGGCGGGTCGGGTCACGATCCGGCTGCACGCGTGACCTGTTCGGGTCACGCGCAGCGGTGCAGGGTTAGTCGGTGGGGTCGGGGTCGGGTTGGAGGAGGTTGCGGAGGCGTATGACCATGGTGGCGTACTGTCCGCGGGTGATGGGTTGGTCGGGTCGTAGGGTGTTGTCGGGGTAGCCGGTGAGCCCGTCGGCGGTGAGGAGGGCACCGAGTGCGCCGGCG
>LKMJ01007346.1_pt1 | contig 10386 bp, 9 predicted proteins | sample 643391 | NCBI WGS metagenome assembly LKMJ01 (sample SAMN04112250, study PRJNA286221) | soda lake metagenome | biome: soda lake; feature: Kulunda Steppe; material: water; isolation source: sample PL-Br10 brine of Picturesque Lake | place: Russia: Kulunda steppe | collected 2010-07
AGAAAGAAAGAAAGAAAGAAAGAAAGAAAGAAAGATAGAAAAGCTACTCAGGCACATTAAAGATGAACTATTTGAAGTCACAATGTGACAGGTTTCCTCTCTATGATGCCTTGAGGGACAGTGGTTTGAGTCAAATTTGGCGGTTGGGCTGCTCCTCAAATCAATCGTCTGACTTGACGTGCTTCCTGATGTTCAACTGACATTTTCAAAACTGCTTGGCCCGTGCCTGCTCAGTAGGCAGAGGCTCTGCATGGCTCTAGGTCCCTCTGCATGCAAGTCTGGTTGTCACGCCAAATCTACGATTCATCGCTGACTACAATCTACGATTCATCGCTGACTACAATTCGTCGTGACATGGTTTTGCTTTCGCTTGACCTTTGGCATTGCAGCATGAAGAGAGATGTTGAAGAAGAGGGATGTAGATCCAAGGCGCTTACTCCTTCATGACAGTGTTCCAGCATGACCGTGTGACAGGTTTTATGATTGGCCTTTTGTGCAACGGCAACTGCACTTAGCTTGCCTCTGTACACATGTATTTCCCTTGGCTTAACTAAAAGGAGTTTGCAGGCCTGTTTGCTGAGGCATCAGATGGGCTGCCCTTGTTTAGCAGATACAAGGATTTAAAAAATGACAAGGATTAGGCCTTCAGTCAAGAAGTGCGGCTGCTAGCCTGCTCGTGGAATGCAAGTGATTTATGAAGGAAAAACATAAGTTTATTGCTGTTTTGATTTAATTAAGCAGACACATCAGGAGATCATCTCTTGACAGGATGCCCCTGCCAGTGTCTAAGAGAACAGGTGGGCATATTCCTGCGGAGAGAGACCACCTGCCAGGACTCCTGCCAGGGCCTAGGTAAGGTAAGGTAAGGTTTCAAGGCTGTATCCGCCGAACGAGGGCAGCTTAGCCGGTTGTGGCCTCCAGTGAGGTTCGAACCCTGAACCCACAGGTTGCGAGGGTGGATAATCGACTTCCCATCTCAGGTGCCCCGCCGCCTGCTCGACTATCCGGAACAGATCCTGGGGGTGTGAACAATTAAAGATGGCACGTTGCTAATCCTGAATATAATCATTTGCAACATTCTCAACTCATGGAAGGCCTGTAATTCCAAGTGGCTGTCTCATAGCAAAGAGGGCGAACACAGAGTCTAAATCGCACCACGCTACAAATGACATCTTGGGGCAGATCAAGAAACATAAATTTTGGAAGAGTGTAAGGAGATTGCAGCACCAAGGCCCTGCCTGTGATTGTAGGTGGAGCGCACCACTGTTGGTAAATCAATTGTTTATTATCATAATATGATGCGCCCTTCCAGGTGGGTACTGGAGGAGGGCTCCCAATAATCAGCAGATACAGCTACGTATCATTCCTTATTGGCAACTTGTGTTTCAGCAGCTTTCATTGTCATATCATGCCTCCGCCCAAAGACCTTAGTGCAGAGCAGTTCGGACTCCTTTCTTGCAATCATGTTGTCAAAATGCTCTTGTGATGCACTTACACGTAGGCCCACAACATGTGCAACTTGAAGTCAGGAAGTGAGAGACTCATACTGTACGTGACATGCGAGCCCTACCTGGTCCATATTCAACTTGCGTGCATGCTTTGAGAGCATTGCAAGTTCACAAGTTTGTCACTAACAAGATAACAAGGTAGAATTAAATGCCAGCCTGGCCGTTAGGCTTGTCGGCTTGTGGCTGGTCTTTGCCAGCTTAACAGTAATCCATAATGAAATGCAAACTTTGTTGTGCCATTGAGAAAGGAAATCAAAGACAGTCCGACTTGGCAAGGCATGCAAGATCATAGCCTCTCCTTTTCCATTCCTTAGCCCTTCAAGTCTGCAAGCAGCCTAGTAAGCCATGGCCTCTGTGTTTTACTCTGATTTCAACAGAAGCTACTCACCAGCTAAATCTGCCCGATGTTTATAAATTGCATACAAAGCATTCCTTTTTCACCTAAGCTACCATCCAGCTCCAGCAATGATAACATTCATCCTAATGCAAGGAAAATCAGTGCAGCATGCGGTCCCGCAAAAACTCCTGAAAGTCTGTTCGACTCCATTGATCCACATAAATTGTCTCTGACGAACCGTCCTCTTGGACCAAACGCAACCTTGATTGTGCTCTCAACACATTCCTTATCTTGAAGCCCTTAACCTTGGGAGCTGCGTCAACAAAAGCCTTGATCTCTTGATTATGGCTGCAACAAAGTACAACAAGCAAGCAAATCCCAGCTGTGCTGTTGTGGGCATGGATAGCCTTTCCAATTGGAAACAAAAATTAATGTTCCTGGGAGGCCATGTTGGATGTACCCCACAGCAAGGGAGCAGTGTCCCCTAGCACAGAGTTAGAGCGTGTTATACCAGTGGCCTGAGGGGGATAATGCATTTAAGCAGTGCCTTGAGCACTTACCTCAATGCCAGTGGGCTCACTTCAAGCGTGGCACTTGAATACCTCGTCAACCTCTGGCAGCATTCATGGCACTCTGCATTCAGTTCTTCATCTTTCAGAAGGCTGCAGCTATTGCACGTCAGCGCTTCAGTTAAAAACCTGCCACAGGATGGATCAACACACAAGAAGTCATGTCCTTGATCATTTCCATACTCCATGGTCCCACATGTGTTCGTGGGGAGGCACATGTATCTCACCCCTTGTTTCTGCATTCTTCTGTGGTGTATCCAGAAGCTTGACTGGAGATAAGGCAAAGCAGGAGGCCAACGAACGGCCTCATTCAACACAAAACCCAGTCACACTACCAAATGCCAACTAGAGCCTAGTCCAATGTTTAAATTGTTAAAGCACATTTACTAAGGAATTCGCATCACTGGTTTATTGCACCTAAACTTGAAGGAAGGAATGCCGTGCCCTTTTGGGTTCAGTGCATCGGCAGTAGATGGTGCGGAAGCCAGTGGAGAGGACTCCAGCGGAGAGGAAGAGGCTGAGCTCCCGGGAAATGTCCCCATGTTTTGTGCCGGAGAGGTCGCGGAAGGGCAAGCAGGAGCTGAGGAAGATACCACGGGAGGAGCTGTGTCCAAGGGAAGGTCTAAGAAGAGCAAGGGCACTAGCAGCCAGGGCAAGAATGAGAAGGTGCGGCCTGGCAAGTGGTTGCTTTCTTGTTCCAAGTCAATAGGTGGACTATAAACAGCAGATATCCGCTTCAGATTGTTGAGTGCTACTTCCATGCAGCCATTAGGCATCAAATATGTGTGCAAGCAGGATTTTTTGATTTTTAGATCTCTGAGCTGCCGCATCTGCACTCAACTATCAGTGAAAAAGGATCCAGGTCTCAAAGCTGTAGGACCAAGACAAGACATGCTTCACATCTTCTTGAATCAGGCCCTTCATTCCAATGATGCACTCCTGCATTTCCAGGACCGCTTTGACTTTGACACTGACCCAGTATCATGGTTCTACCAGAACCAGATAAAAAGCGAGGAGGACTTCCAGGCCAGGAAAGCTGAGCTTCGGGCTGAGGCTCGAAGGCGGTTGGACGCGGTGAGTCCAAAAATATGGCACCACTTGATCTTTTCTTGATAAGAGTACTGATGCAAAGTTTGGCTGCACGGAAGTTGTGTAGTCTCTCACAATCTTGGCCTGCATCAATTTGATCTAAAACGTTAGTCAAGAGCGGAGCTGCTGAGATTGACGGGTTTGGGATAGGATGTGCACTGCTCCAGATGAAGCATGCTCTATTGGTATCAAAATGGATCGAAGCAGTTGATTGCCAAGACTTATGCAAGCCTGCTGCATCTGTGGCAGATCATGGAGAAAAAGAAGCAAAGAGTCCTCTGGCCCAGCGATTCTGAGTTCGACGACATATCAATATCCAGGTGTGCTTTTGTATGTGATGCATGAACGTGTTCGTGCACATGTGCGTGCAAAAGCGCAAGCGCGCGCGCGCGCGCGCGTGTGTGTGTGTGTGTGTGTGTGTGTGTGTGTGTGTGTGTGTGTGTGTGTGTGTGTGTGCCTTTGTGTGTGCCTGTGCCTGCGCGTGCGTAAGCAAAGCTTTCTATGCATGCATGCATGCACTAGTGCGCACATTCTTCCCAGCACACAAATGCGAGGCCATGCGAGCATGCGCCTCTCAAATCATGAGGAACTGGGTTACTCAGCCCGCAGCCCAAGGTGTGGGTACGCATGTCCTTTCCCCTCAGCTCCCTTCATTGTGATAGCCAAAAGGACCTGTCCCTTCCGCTTTCCCCACACCGACTCATCCCACCCCATGTCTGGCATGCTCTGCTCTTGACAGTGATGAGCTCAGCGACTTGGACAGCGACGTGCACTCTATGAACAGCCTGCACTCCTGTGCGGTGTCATGGGAAGAGAGCGCCAAATTTTCCCGGCCTGCAGAGAAGAGTGCGTACTGGGTGGCCCTGTGTGTGCTGGTGAGTGCTGGGCCTGCAAAGTTGCTGTCAGAGAAATGAGGTGGAGTGCCCAGAGGTTGGCGGTGTAGCGCTGTGAGATTGTGGGTCGTGGGCTTCTTATTCAATTGTCATTGTGGCCTGCCCTCGGACCGGCCGTGCACGTATGGGAGTTTCTTGCTATGAGCATGAGCACCCCCACCTTCCATGTGTCTGCCTATGTTAAGATAGAGAAGCATGTCATGATGCATGAGCCATGGTGCTGTGAAGGTGAGCCCAGGCACTGCTGGAGCGTCCAAAATTGAGCCTGTGAGCCACATAAACCCGCACCACCTGTTTGCAGGTGGTCAGCGTCTGGAGCATCTACAAGTCAAGCCAGGCGCACGCTTTTACCACCAAGGTTGGTCACATTCCAGGCTGAGAGAGTGGAGGGCTAATCATGACGTCGCTTGCACCTCTCTGCGTGGTTGTGCCCATTGGGAAATGGTGTTTCCCAATGGGCTCTCGTGAGTGTGTGCATACATCAACACCTCAAGGTGTGCAGGGATTTGGAAGTGTCCTGGCTCCTATCAGCAAGCACCACAGTGTGGGTCTCTGTGAGCAGCCGCTGCAAGCTTGATGAACAACATTTTAGACAGCTGTGCCCCGAGCATGGGCCTGACTCCAGAGTGGGCCTGCCCAACAAACTGCTTGCACCCACATGACACCCACCATGACACCGACGATGTTGGTTGTTTGAGGCGGGAGCCCAGGGTGTGGACTTGGCATTCACGGTAACTCTTACGCCTGTCCCAAGTTGGGACTCCAAGTGAAGCCCCCCTGCATCATGCCCTCAAACCACAATGGCTCTGTTGGCAGCAGCACCAAATGCAATGCTTTGCCTGGGATGCGCCTATATAGCACATCCACAGCAGCAGCAGCAGCAGCAGCACAAGCCTACAGAGCGTCGCTTTGTTCAAAAGTAGTATTTAATGTGAAGGCTCCATGGCCTGCAGGGAGGAAGAAGGGAAACCACAGCTGCCATGCCCTTCAGATTGGAACTGGAGAGCGCGTCACAAGCTTCCTAGCCCCAGCAAAATCTCATAGCAGCCAGTCAAGGTTGTTAGGCTAATTGTTTTGGCTGGTCATCGCCAGCAAAAAAGCAGTCCATGATGTCTCAAATGAAACAGCTTATTGTGTTGTGCTGCTGAGAAAGGAGAAGCAATCCCCCTAGTCATTCATGGGATTCTCGACCAGGTACACGGATACTGAGCTGTGTGAGCTCGTAGGCAACGACACTGGGTCCCATGATGGGACACCCTCCTCCCCTCATGGGTATTTCTGTGCTCCTCTTTCAGCAGCTTTTCCTCTTCCAAGCACCCGTGTTGGGAAAGTAGCTGTCCACTACATGAAGTTCCAAGTCGCATGCCATGGACCACCTTGTAACATTACAAGTGCCGCGCACCAATGGTTGACGTGTGTTCACATAAATGCAAATTTGCACAGGTCTGCCGTCGTCTTGTGCGCTTGTTGAAGTGATGTAGGTGGATATTGTCTTATTTGCAGGTGTACGGTGTGCTCTTGCAACCTCACTGGCCCATGTATGCTGTGGTAACTGCTGCAGCAATGGCCTTGGCCTCAAGCTTCATGCTATGGGCAACTCACTCAAGGTGCGTCTGTGATGACCGTATGCGTGTGCGCGTGCAAGTCTGCATTCCCAAGCCCGCATGTGGGTGTGTGAAATCCCCCCTACCTAACTGCTTGCTACTTGACACTTCATGTCCTCAATGTGCAGCATTTCACCACAGGCCCTCCAACTCTGTGCTTTGTGCTGCACTTGCCATGTTGAAGCATGATTGCACAGTTATGAATGACTGCCCAGTGCAATGATAATCAGGTGGGCCCCCTGCATGAAGGGCATTGTCATTTCTCCAATGCCATTTGCTTGGACAAGACATACTATAATTTGCTTGGAAACTCTGCATTCTTGCTTGGACGGGGCCTACATTGATGAGCTATGTCCTGGTGGCATGTAGGGCAAAGCGCCTTGTGTTGACGAGCCAGGTCATCTCCATTCTGTCCTACGGGGGCACGGTCTTGCTGGCCGTGCTCCTTTTCCTGGAGCCCATGGAGGTGTGTATGCAGCAGCATGAGAAGCCTGGACGCAGCATGGGCGGTCTTATGAAACTTGATAATTGCATGGCTTGATAAATGCACGGCAGCGTCCAGTTGGTAAGGAATATACAGGAGATTCTGCACGCACACACGCGTGTGCCCCTTTAGATATCCCATGTTTGCATCCCTTCCTGGCTTGCATGCAAGTTCTGAGGTGTACCAATGCTCATGGTGTGTACGAGTGCGCTCAGGTGGACACAAATCTGACAGAGAAGGCCTGCGCCCGAATCGGACATGCAGGCAAAGCCTCAAACATGTGCACCAAGCTGCCTCGCATGCAGGCAAGTGACAGTGTTGGCAGCTGTGCACACTGTGCAGCACCTTGGGTGGCAGTCTTAGTAGGAAAGTGTGGTCAGGCACACACAGAGCTTCAAGCCAAGCTCCAGGCTGGCTGGCCCTGGCCACGCATTGCTCACCCCCTCTAGAGCCTCTGGCAGAGGTACTACAACCGCCTGGCCGTTGTTGTACCTCTCCCCAGGCGCAAACAAAGCCTGGCAGGGTTTGCTGCATGTCGTTGGGGGCCTTTTATGGGGACTTCCACCTGTGTTTGCATGGGTTTAGTCTAAGTCTGTGTCATAATGAATAGCAAGCAGTACACTCTCTTGACAGTTGACATTGTCATTGGGCAATAGCCTTGTGGTCTGATGCAGTTGTTTGTGTGCAGTTGTGTGTGTGCTTGTGTGTTCATGGCCCGCCCTTAAAGGGCAAGCAGCTGGTGGCCATGCGTGATGGCATCGGTACACCAAAGTTGCGCAATTGTCCCGGTGTGTGCGTGCTTTGCAGAGCCACGTGGAGGCCACGATGTCCCATATCAAGTACTCGACTGCTGGGCTTGCGCTCTTAAGTGTGCTCCTGGCAGCCGCCGGAGCGTGGTATGTTCTTGAGGTGAGTGTTTTGGGGAGCAAGCTGCGCATCTTCAGGTTTGCTACCGGGTGGTGAGCAAGGGAATTTAGGATACAGGCAAGGTGGGTGTGCAAAGAGCTTCCTGACCAGGTCATTAATAAGGCTTCTGTAATTCTGATAATGCCTCCTCACTCTGAACCCTGAGTAGGCTCAAGCCGTATCCAAGTGTTGAAGTATGATTGCCAAGTGTGCACTTCTTTCGAAACAGTATCTTGAAAAGGGATAAATTGCCTGGTGCAAGAAATAGCCAAATGAGCACATAACTTTGATCAAATCATGGCTGCATCCCTTCCAAGCTGCGGGCCAAGACTGACCTTGACTCCATGCTTGAGCAATATATCAATTATTTGGCTTTACTATCAACTGGCCTTGGGAAGCCTACAGCATCCTTTCCCCCACACTGCAATATCTCTCACAATATCTCTCACACTATTGATACTTTAACTGGTAGTACCAAATGCAAAGTTTGGATGACCTTTTGATCAAGCAAGGAGAAAAAGTAGCCTTTAATGAGGGCACTTCGAGGTACTCAAGCTTAGAACATGGAAACCCAACAAATGGAAACTTGCTGCGGCTAAGCTTGCACTAGAATATTATTGCTCCTGCTCTTTGCCATGTTGTTCGTATCAAAGTCTTCAATGCATGATTGCAGCATTCCTCACCTGCATAATCCAGGGCCTCCTTGCAGAACTTGTCACGGCAAGTAGAATGCAACACGCCACTGGCAATCATGTTTGTGTGCAGCTGTGCTATGTGGAGAAGAAGTCTATCAAGCACCTTCGCCGGCACAAGCGCAACAAGCATAAGATCCCATGGGAGAAGATAAAGATTGAGGGCCCTGTGACTAATTGCGGCAGTGCTGCAGGTTCGGGCACAGCGAAAAAGTCAAGGTGCCCTGTCATGCACTGATAAGCTGACTGTCCATGTGCAGGGCGGGTTAGCACAAGCTTTGGGGTAGGGTTGATGTTGATGAAAGGTCTGAATATTAATGATGTGCTATTTGATTTGCGACATCATTGTGCGATTATTGCTCTCTTGGAGCAAGGTTATCTTGGATGTGACTGGTTACCAATCACACAATGTGGTGGCAACAACGACTGGCTATTAAAGTGTCAAAGCTTGGAGGAGAAGGGGTCCGTTGTGGACAGTTGCTTGGCTAGCATAATAAGATCAGTCAGATAGATGAGAAGTCCAGTTCACCTATGGCATCCTTAAACATGCATTACTTGTTGTGCAAGAACCAGTTCAGGGGCTGGGTCTGCACTTAAACTCTCTTGGGAGCTGCTATAAACACAGCTTCATGCTTTGTGCCCAAGTTGCTAGTGGCACAGTCACACATTTTTTTATGATTGAAACTTGAAGCTGCTGACACATGCTTTTCTGATCCAGCAGAAAAGCCCTGCCGATGGCAATTTAAATATATCTTGTACTGCATTACTTTTCTAAGTATCGAAGTGTCTCAATTGAACGAATATTGGACCCATTATTGGCTTCCAGCATGCATGTGCCTAAGTCCTTTGTATAGTTTTGTAATTCAAGTTCTCGGAAGTTGTGGCACACCAACCAGCTCGTGCTGGGCGCTTGCACTCAAAATTAAATCGAGTTTTACCTCAAAGGAGGAGGGGGAAAGATGCAAATATTCTGTTCAAGTTAAAAGTTTAAGTTTGACCTTCAGCCAAGTTACAAGTCAGGCTTAACCGCCAGCCTGGTCGTTAGGCTGATTGGTTTTTTGCTGGGCCAAAAAAATGTCAATTATATCCGAGATGTCCAAGTGTGTTCAATCCTTTTAATTGCAACCTTGCTTCCCTGGCCACTGGCTTGCTCCCCCCGAGGCACTGGTCACCGAGCCAGGGGCCTGGTGTCCCGTGCGACACACTGTGGCGACTTGAAACCTGTGTGGCCCCGGGGTCTTGAGGAAGGATGAGAGCAGAGAGGCAGCAGTATCTAAGGGATATGGGTGTTTGTTAGTTTGTTAGTTTGTTACAAGACGCGAGCGGACACAGCAATGTCCTTAAGGCAGGCAAGGCAGAAGAGCTGGAAAACGCTAGGAAAAGGAGAACTGCCAGAAAAGCCAACTAGCTAAGAAGTCGCCCCCAAGGCTACGAGGACAGCTCAGGCTAGGGCTACGAGTTGGACCGCGGGCAGGCCGGCTCAGGCTCAGCTACCACTACAGCTAAGAGCTCGCACAAAGGATAGCAAACTTTCTCTTGAAGAGAAGGGACCTCCAAAGGGCATTGAGACTAGGAACTAACTACAGAGGCACCCGCGCGATAGAGCAGAACATACTCCAGGCCCCCCCCCGGCCTAGCTCGGAGGAAAGGATGACCTGACCCTATATCACCCACAGAACTCTGTGGGCCTTGGCAGGCCGCAAAGTCCTTCAAGGCCTCTAACATGAGGGCAGGGACTCAGTCCACTACTCCTGTAGCTTGGCCCAGATCAGAGCAGCGGCGCAGTTGCTTGCTGACCAACAGCATGACCGTCAAGGCGGCCAGACACACTGCCGCCCACACCAGGGGGTGCAGCTCTGTAGCAGGGGGCTCCAGCAGCCAAACATGCTTGGGCAGTAGCTCCACCCCCTGCGGTAGCTGCCTCTGCAGGACTCTTCTGACCTCGCGCGCTCCAGCGCACCTTCAAAAGACATGCTCCCTGAGCTGGAGAGCACACACTCTGCTGGGGGCAGCTTGGGCCGGCAACCAGCCACAAACGCAGCCCGCCCCCTCTTTTGGCGCCCACCCATGGTCCCCAGCCCCCACCACCCCGTGCTGGATGAGGCGCCACCACTCCTCCTTCTTGCCGTTCTCCCAGTGCAAGCGCTTCCACACGGTTCGGATGCGGGCTGGGAGGACCCGCACCAGATCCCTTGCTTCCGCGCGAGGATCTGGAGCGGGGAGGTCTGCAGCTGCTAGGGCCACTGCTGACTCCGCGCACTGCTGCCACGCCTTCTGCCTAGCTTCCGCTACATCCAGCATTTG
>LKMJ01007347.1_pt1 | contig 10383 bp, 6 predicted proteins | sample 643391 | NCBI WGS metagenome assembly LKMJ01 (sample SAMN04112250, study PRJNA286221) | soda lake metagenome | biome: soda lake; feature: Kulunda Steppe; material: water; isolation source: sample PL-Br10 brine of Picturesque Lake | place: Russia: Kulunda steppe | collected 2010-07
CCAAATTCATAGCGGTTGAAGGATGCATTATATCCGAGTTCGTAATTAAATAACCGCTCCGGGTCGGGCCGGCTATCCTCGGTTGATTCCACATAATCCCGGCGGGTGGGTTCCTTGCCTCCCACACTATAGGAGAAAAATGCGCGGTGTCCGTCTGCGAACCGATACACAATTCCTGCCTTAGGATTTATGAAATTTATGCGATCCCGCTGTGTTACGTCCATCACATCATCGGTGGCATCATCAATTCTAAGCCCGAGGAAACGGTACGAAACGGTTCTGTACTGAAGATCGGCATAGATGTTGAGGTTTTGAGAAATAAAGTAGTTGAATTTACTGTAAATATTGAAGTCAGTTTTGAAGCCGTTGTTGTCGTAATAACGATCGCCAATATCACTATCTCCGGCAAAACGTGCCCAGATAACTTCACCAAAATGATCGCCATCGTATTCATTATAACCACCGCCTACGGTCAGTTTCCAGCGGTCCGGCCGGTTTAATTCAGTTGAAAATACACCGCCGTAAAAATGGTTATCCAGCCATCTTCTTCTAATCAAATCACTTCTCGTAATGGTTTCGCCACCAATTTGAATTGGGTCGATTCCATATGTGGAAAGCCTGTCATTATCTCTGAATTGCTCAAAGTATCCTCTTCCATACGTGTAGTGCAGGGATGTGTTGGCTATCCAGTTATCATCCAGCTGGTATGAGTAGTGAAGCTGGTAGTGATCCTGTTGGTAATTATCTACCTGGTTTTCGTACGTAAACTCGTTGAACTGCCGATTACCCAGGTTATTTCGCAGTCGATTGGCGTCGTCCTCACCCAGGAATAAATTGGTGATAAATTCTTCCAGTTCCTGCGCGTCGTTATTTATAATTGGTTCCGGTACTCCATTCCACGCCTGGTAGGTCACTTCCTGACCGGAAAACACATCGGCCTTCAGTAAGCTGTTTTCGCCGTGGCGCGAACCGGACAGGTAAAACGATTTTAGATCAGATGAAGCCCGGTCAATATATCCATCTGATTCAATTTTCGAGAGCCGCCCCTCAAACTGCCAGCCGTTATCGAGTATGCCCGAGCCGAGCTGAACATTTGCCTTCTGCGTACCGAATGCGCCAAGACTTGTGTTGATTTCACCGTAAGGATCCGGGTTCATTATTGCAGTTTGCAGATTCATGGAGCCGCCAAATGCACCTGCCCCGTGAGTAGAAGTACCTACTCCTCGCTGAATTTGAATATTCTGGGTAGATGAGGCCAAATCGGGCATGTTTACCCAAAAAACTCCGTGCGATTCTGCGTCATTCAGCGGAATTCCGTTAATGGTTACGTTAATCCGTCCGGGATCTACTCCGCGTATTCGAATTCCGGTATAGCCAACACCCGCACCGGCATCCGATGTGGATACGACTGAAGGCGTAGTGTTCACCAGAAATGGAATATCCTGCCCGAGATTCCGGGATTCAATTTCATCCCGGCTTATATTACTAAACGACATGGGGGTGGACTCATCAACACGAAGTGCATTCACAAAAACCTCGCCGCTTAAAATGGGCTGAGTTTCAAGATGAATCTCCAGAAACTCATTCGGGTCGGAAATATTGATTTCTTTTGTCCTGAATCCAACAAAACTGACAGTCAGTGAGTTGTCTGCAGATCTCAGTGCGAGTGAAAATTCGCCATTCTCGTTTGAGGTAGTCCCATTTGTGGTGCCGGTTTCGAGAATAGTAGCCCCGGCAAGGGGTTCATCGGCAGATTTGTCGATTATTACGCCCTCTACGGTTTGAGCCTGAAGCCCGTTTGCTGAGAATATCAGCAAAAAAAGAAGTGGTAAATATTTATACATGATGCCTCCATCAATTTATAATACGATTGAAGGAGGGGGTGATGCGATAAACTACCCGTTCATAGTCGCATCAGATCGGTTTCCCTACGCCGGTATAACCCGGTTCAGGTTCACAGGGTATGATCTCAGTCCCGCCATTGCTGGAAGGACACCCCCAACCTTTTGATTGGTTTAGAACTTAAAAATAGGGCGGAAACCCGTATGCTTCAAGCAGAATCTTACTTATTATCTGAAGTTGTGTAAAAACACAATCAGCCCGTACTAAACACCAACATTGTGATATTTATTGAAATAGAGTAAGTTCATCGAGAATATGTTTTGCTTCTACTATCAAATTCATAAAAATCAATTGAACACAATGTTTAAATGGCAAAAACTATTCATTCTATTCATCATTGCTTCGATCTCTGGTTTTAACGTTACTAATAAACAACTTGCTGTTGCACAATCGATATATGAGAATGAAGATCAAAATAGTGTAGTTTTATTCAGAGCGAATGCCAATAGAACCGGGTATTTTAACGATTACGGACCACAAAGCGATCAAGTCAAAAAACTCTGGAGCTTCGAAACAGAAAATAACAGAATTGAAGCTTCACCCGTAGTATACAATTCGACTCTTTATTTGGGCTCATCAGGTGATCATCTCTATTCAATAGATATTGCATCAGGTGCTGAAAAATGGCGGTCAGACTCCACAGGTTTTTTTCGGTCATCAGCCGCTATAGCAAATAATTCTCTGTTTATTGGTAATGCAGATCAACACTTATATGCATTTAATCTTGACGGTACAGTGAAGTGGACATATGAAACAGACGGTGTTGTATTTTCTGCACCATTAGTGGTTGAAAACCATGTATACTTCGGAAGTATTGATATAGAGGGTTATTCCAGGCATGCCTATAAAACTGATTCTGTTCAAACCAAAAGTAAGTTCTATGCATTAGATGCTCATACTGGTGTAGAGGTTTGGAATTATTCACCGGAAGGAGGACTCCGTTCATCTCCTGCCTACCAAGATGAAGTGCTCTATTTTGGTAGCTGGGATGGAAACTTATATGCTTTGAATGCAAATAATGGAAATCTCATTTGGTCATTTGAAACTGATGGAAAAATATATACCACTCCGGCAGTTGAAAGTAATTCTGTAATCTTTGCAAGCAATGATGATTACCTGTATTCACTAAACACTTCGGATGGATCAGAGAATTGGCGCTTTCATTTGCAATCTGAAGAGATAACTGAATTTATTCCGAGAATTTCATCTCCCGCAGTGTCGAAGAATGCAGTATTTATTGGAAGCCTGAACGGAAATTTATATTCAATTGACCTGGAAGATGGTTCTTTAAAATGGGCATTTGAAACGGATGATAAAATCGCAACCTCACCATCCATTGCAAAAAATGTAATTTATTTTGGTAGTGATGACAGTTACATATATGCGCTTAATGCATCTGAGGGAAGTCTGATATGGAAATACAAAACCAATCATCCTATTGGAACATCGTCGCCATTTATAAAAGAAGGAAGATTATATATAGGAACGATGGGAAATGAAATTATCGCATTAGAATGAATCTAACATCATCGTAACTAAATCGAAGCATAACTAAGAATTCCTACTGAAGGGTTAGCGTTGTTTTTTCGACTTCTGAGTTGACTGCTCCGCAACAGAATTGCCAAACCGTTATGCTACCTTATCTTAAAAATTGACAATATGTACGGAATAGCGTACGTTAATGAGAGAGCATTAATTAATCCATATTCCCATGAAAACAATTACAGCTACTCAAGCTCGCAAAGAGATTTATCGATTGCTCGATGAGGCGTCTGATACACACAAGCCAATCCAAATCACCGGAAAGCGATCAAATGCAATTTTGATCAGTGAAGATGATTGGCGAGCTATTCAAGAAACACTTTATCTGACCTCTATTGCTGGAATGCAGGAGTCTATCGTTGAAGGAATGAATACACCTCTTGAGGAAACCGAAGAAGAACTTGACTGGTGAGTAACTACAAACTTGTTTATACCAAACAGGCTAAAAAGGATGCGAAGAAAGCGGCTTCATCAGGGTTAAAATCAAACATCGAGGACCTACTTGAAATAATTAAGGAAGATCCATTTGCAGACTATCCTCCCTATGAAAAGCTGGTTGGTAAATTGGAAGGTGCTTATTCGCGGAGAATCAATATCCAGCATCGCTTAGTGTATCAAGTCTACGAAAAGGAGAAAGTTGTTAAAGTAATCAGAATGTGGACTCATTACGATTAGCCGGTATCATGACAATGGCTTCGTGCTGACCGGTTAAAGTTTGCAGTTCGAAATTGAGTTGACTGCTCCGCAGCAGAATAGCCAAACCGTTAGCTGCCCTAATACTCACCCATTGAGATAACATAGTAAAAGATTGCCATCAGGCAGAAACATAAAATCAACACCCTTAATCCGTCCTGCGATTTTTCATCAGATGATTTCATCAAATCTGCCAAAAATTATTCATACATTTGACCTGCTTAATTTAATCACTCAAACCGATTCAGATGAAGTTCATCAGCCTCAAATTATTTCTCATCACGTTCTACTACGGCCTTTTGATAAGCGGCTGCAGCACTCAATCTTCCGAATTGACACAAGAAGAATTTCTCCAGGAGCATATTGAATGGCTGGCTTCTGATGAATTACAAGGCCGGCTGGCAGGAACGGTTCATGAAGCGGAATCGGCCAACTACATAGCCGACAATTTTTTACAATACGGTGTTCTGCCTGCGGGAGACAGGGGTACCTACTTTCAGCAGTTTACGCTTTCCGGGCCCATGGCAGATGTAATGGGCGTGGATAATCATCTGTCCAGAAATGTAGTGGGGCAAATTGAGGGTTCAGAGTATCCCGGGCGATATATTATAATCGGAGCGCATTATGATGGTCAGGGCCGTGGTGGAATGATATCGATGTCGCACGATAAAGAAGATGTCATACATAATTCAGCAGATGATAACGCTTCGGGTACTGCCGGGTTACTATACCTGGCAAGGGAGTTGGCTCAGAATCCAATGCACACCAGCGTTAAATTTGTAGCATTTTCGGGTGAGGAACTGGGCTTACAGGGGTCAAGGCATTATGTAGATGAAATGGAGATTCAAAAAGATTCTGTTCTTGCAATGATTAACCTGGATATGATTGGACGGCTTGATGATGGAGCCCTTACTCTGTTTGGTACCGGTACGGCCAGCATCTGGGAGGAATTGCTGGACGATATCCGGTCAGACTCGCTTACAATTACGAGAACTCCATCCGGTTCCGGCAGTAGTGATCACACCGCTTTTTATGAAGAGGGAATGCCTGTACTACACTACTTTTCGGGAACTCATGAGGATTACCACAGGGAATCGGATACGGCTGACAAAATTAATTACACGGGCATGTTATGGATTCTTGATCACGCGATGAATGTAATTGCGGGCTTGGAATCTTTTCATCCCGAAGAGATTGAATTTCGGGAAACTACCGATCCCCGGTCTGTGGTAATGGGAGGCGACAGCGTAACATTGGGCGTAATTCCGGATTATACCTATGCCGGGAATGGATTTCGGATTGAAACAGTCCGTGGCGGAAATACCGGGGCAGAAGCGGGCCTTGAAGATGGAGATATCATCATAGAAATGGAAGGACGGGCTGTAAGCGATATTTACGATTACATGGAAATGCTGAATGATTTTGAAGAAGGGCAGGAAGTAAATATCATCGTAATTCGCGATGATGAGCAGAGGGAATTGATCGTACAATTTTAAGAACGTATCATAGCCTCAGATGAAAAAAATTATGTCAATAAATAATTGACTATTTGAACAAGGTATTTCCTGTAAGATTTTGAAATTATCATAAATCAATGAAAATGAAAGCACGTTTACTCACCTTTATTACTTGTTTGTTACTATTATTTGCTATTTCCTGTACAGAAACGTCCGACCTTCCATCGGTTCCGCAGGGAGTTCAAACGTTTTCACTTCTGGGGGATACTCTCAAAACTCCCGAACTGGATCCTGATATACGGGAAGAATTTCAATTGAATCTTCAGCAGGCCATGACCGATTACAGAGTTGATCCCGAAGATCCCGAATCATTGATATGGCTTGGCCGCCGAACAGCTTATCTGGGCGAATACCGGGAAGCGGTTCAGATATTTACAGAGGCAGTATTTAAGCACTCCGAAGATCCGAGAATGTATCGACATCGCGGACACCGATATCTTACACTTCGATTGTTTGATCGCGCTATTGCTGATTTTGAAACCGCAGCCGGTTTAATGGCCAATATACCTGATCAGGTTGAGCCGGACGGCCTTCCGAACCCGTTGAATCAGCCCACAAGTACACTAAAATCGAATGTATGGTATCATCTTGGACTTGTTCATTATCTGAAGGAGGATTATGAAAAAGCCATTGACGCTTACGAAAATGCCCTCGCTCTCGAACTGACTGAAGATATGAGAATTGCTACCCTGTACTGGTACTATATGGCACTTAAACGATCGGGTAAAGATGCCGATGCAGGCGCTGCCATTGCGGATGTTACGCCGGATATAGAGCTCATCGAAAATGATGTGTATTTGAACCTGTTATTGGTGTTTAACGGGATTTTTGATGCTGATCGCCTTGTTGAAACGGATAATGACGCACTTACAAATTCAACTGTGGGGTACGGACTTGGAAACTGGCACTATATGAACGGCCGCTATGATCGGGCATTCACTATCTGGCAGGATGTGTACAACACCGGTCAGTGGCCCGCTTTTGGTTTTATAGCCGCAGAGGCAGAACTTGCAAGGGCTGAGGGAGTAGAATTTTAGTTTAAAATTTATTTCAGAAATTTTCTTACAATGTCCTAAAGGGGAAAAGTAAGTTTTATCGGATTTTAGAGGGTTTTCTCCATGATAATATCAATCAAAAAGGAGAAGGGTTATGCGAGATATATCAAAAAAAGAGAAGTATAAGACTCCGGGTGTTTATGTTGAGGAAACATCCGTGCGGCCGCCATCTGTAGCACAGGTAGAAACAGCAATTCCTGCATTTATCGGCTACACAGAAACCGGGATAAAAAATCCTGTTAAAATCTCTTCTATGGATGAATATATTGCAAAATTTGGAGGGGGAAGTCATCATTTCAGAACGATTAAAATTGATCAGAACGGAAAGTTTAGCTTATCTGATCTTAAGCCAGTACCTGATTACAGGTTGTTTTATTCAGTGAAGATGTTTTTTGCCAATGGCGGTGAAAAGTGTTGGGTTATTTCGACAGGAAAATACAGCGACACTGTAAAAAATGAAGATATGCTTGACGGTTTAAATCTTCTGAAACCGGATGATGAACCCACACTGCTCGTTTTCCCGGATGTAAACAGCCCGCTGAATAAAGGTGATTATGTGGAAGTTTATAATGAAGCACTGGATCACTGCTCAAATAATCTGCGGTTTTTAATTTGTGATGTTAAGGTGTTAAAAGATGAGAATGACATAATTGGAAAATCCGCAACAGAATTCAGGAATAGTACAGGAAATACGAACCTGCATTTTGGCGCAGCTTACTTTCCTGATTTGAAAACAACATTGAACTATGATTTTGCAGAAGATGATGTTGTGATAGAAAAAAACGGTAACAAATTTGTATTGCGATATTCCGATGAAACGATAAAATCTGCGCCTGAAAAGGAAAAAGAGTCGTTTTATCACGTTGATGACAGTCCGCGTAAACATACTTATCAATCCATCAAAAACAGGCTCAGTTCAATACGGTTAGAACTGCCACCCTCAGGCGCAATAGCGGGTATTTATGCCAGGGTTGATAAAAGCAGTGGAGTATGGAAAGCACCGGCGAATGTATCCGTTAATCGTGTTTCATCCACAACAGTTGGTATTGATAATAAAGAACAGAGCACTTTAAATGTGCATAATTCGGGTAAATCCATAAATGCCATCAGGAGTTTTGATGCCCGTGGAATAATGGTTTGGGGCGCCCGCACACTCGCAGGTAATGACAATGAATGGAGATATGTGCCGGTACGGAGATTTTTCAATGTAGTACAAAAATCAATTCAGAAATCTACCGGGTGGGTTGTGTCTGAGCCGAATGATACCAACACATGGAGCAAAGCGAAGGCTCAGATAGAAAATTATCTAAATAGACTGTGGCACAAAGGAGCTTTGGCAGGAAATACCCCTGATAACGCATATTTTGTGAAGGTTGGCCTGGATTCAACAATGACAAATTCTGATGTTACAGACGGGAAAATAATAATTGAAGTCGGATTGGCAGCTATCCGGTCGGCTGAGTTTATAATTTTCCGGGTTACACATCAAAACGAAACGTAATTTTAGGTACTTAAATAAAGCTCTGAGCTCAATAAAATCAGGCTTCAGCAACTTCATCAAGCTTCACTCCAACAAGTCGGCTTACACCGGTTTCCGGCATCGTAACACCGTACATCATCTCCGCTTTCGACATGGTTTTCTTGTTGTGCGTAATGATTATGAACTGAGTTTCCTCGCTGAATGTGCGAATCATCTGTGAAAACCGCTCAATATTGGCGTCATCAAGGGGAGCATCTACCTCATCCAGCACACAGAATGGTGAGGGTTTTACCAGGTAAATGGCAAACAACAGAGCGATAGCCGTGAGAGTTTTTTCACCACCTGAAAGCTGATTAATACTTGACGGCCGCTTGCCTTTCGGATTCGCTTTGATGTCAATTTTTGCCTCAAGCGGATCTTCCACATCTTCTTCAATAATCAGGTCGCAAAAATCACCTTCATGGAAAAGTGTACCAAAAACGGTCTTAAAATTCTCTCTGATTTTTGTAAAGGTTTCATTAAACCGTTTGGTAGCCGTTTCGTTTATCTCATCAATCGTTTCGCGCAATTCCTTTTCGGCCTGATTAAGATCCTCGATCTGCTCTTCGTAAAAATCGAGTCTCTCTTTTTCTTCCTTAAACTCGTCGATGGCCAGCGGATTTACATCACCGATCTTATTTAGCTTTTGTTTGAGGTAGCCAATACGTTCTTTGGCGCTGTCGGCATCCATCTCTTCCGGCATGGTTTCGTCCACCTGCTCCATCAAAATGCCATATGTTTCCCAGATATGGTCTGATAATCCCTGTGCCTTTATTTCAAACTTCTCACGTGCCATGCTCAAATGGTGAACCAGCTCAAGATTCACCTCTTTTTGGCGACGCAGCTCTTTTAGCTCTTTTTCAATTTCGTTTATAGTACCGCGCTGTTGTGCACTTGCTTCTTCCGCATTAGAAAGATTTTCATCGGCACTTTTTTTATGCTCGCGGTTTTCAGTCAGTTTCTTCTCAGTCTGATCAATATCTTTTTTAAAAGCCTCAATCTTTTCACGGCTCTCTTTCAGAAGGTTCGTACGTGTCTCCAGCCGCTCTTGAATATTTTTGATGCCCGACTCAGCCCGTTCAACATCGCGGTTCAGATTTTCCGCTTTGTTTTTTACGTCCTGATGTTTTAGCTGCGCATCGTTATAGCGATTTTGGGCGATTGCCCGCTCATCTTCCAGTTTTTGAAGGGTTTCTTTCTTTTCCTCCTGTTTACTGTTTAAATCCGAAATCTTTTTCTGAAACTCTTTTTGTTTAGGATGCAGGTCGTCCAGCTGCTCACGGGCAGCATCGAGGTTACCGGCCAGTGATTGTTTACGGCTGTTTAATTCGCTGATATTCTTTTCATAAACCTGGATGCTGGACTGATACCGGCTGATTTTTTGCTCAAATTGCCGGGATTCCTGCTGTAATTCCCTTATTTTTTTTCGGATTTTATCGATCTCAATCGAAGAAAGCTCTTTATTAATTTGTTCAAGAGTACCGGTTTCTTCTTCAAGCTCTTTTTCAATTTCTTTGAGCCGTTTATTCAGTTTTTCAAGCTTATCTTTCAATCCAAGCCGAATACCGGACTGCTTGTTTTTACTGCCGCTCTTGTAAAACCCGGAGGAGGTTATCAGGTCACCATCGAGTGTTACAACTGAGCTGCCGTTCTCTTTCAGATAGTCTCCTGCATCACTAACATTCTCTTCTACAATAATATCACCAAGCAAAAGCTGGGCTATGTTTGCAAATTCTGTAGGTGTGTTGGTTTGATGACAGATAGTGTTCTTTTGAACCGTATACGACTTAGAGAGCTCTTTTCGCGGAATAAATGTTGCCCGGCCTTTATCCTGTTCTTTTAAAATTTTAGAAGCCAGCACAGCTTCTTTCATGGAGTCTACCACTACATAATTTATGGCTTCTCCAAGTGCGGCTTCCAGGGCAGCTGCATACTTCTCAGAAGTTTGCAGCAGATTACCAATCGGTTCAAGAGTTGAAAAAGCTTCTGCATGATTTTCAATCAAATATGATACAGATCCCGGGGTTGCATCATTAGATTCGGCGATGTTTTTCAGAAGTTTTATTTCTGAAATTACGGCGTCCTTTTTACTTTTTTGAGATCGAATGGCCTCACGAAGTTCTTCACGCTGGTCTTCAATCTCTGATTTTCTCGC
>LKMJ01007348.1_pt1 | contig 10382 bp, 8 predicted proteins | sample 643391 | NCBI WGS metagenome assembly LKMJ01 (sample SAMN04112250, study PRJNA286221) | soda lake metagenome | biome: soda lake; feature: Kulunda Steppe; material: water; isolation source: sample PL-Br10 brine of Picturesque Lake | place: Russia: Kulunda steppe | collected 2010-07
CCGAGCGCCCCGCCGCCGACCAACTGGCTGGCAATCGGCTTCGGTTCGGAGATCCCTGAGGCTTCGATGACCAGATGGTCGAACTCGTATGTCTCGGCCAACTGGAACAGCTCGTTGCGGAGTTCGCCCTGCAGGCCACAACAGATACAGCCGTTCGAGAGTTCGGCCATACGGCTCTCGCCGCCCTCAAGCGAGGTCTCGACATCGACCAGCTCGGCGTCGACGTTGAGCGAGCCCATATCGTTGACCAAGACGGCGATATCCTGGTCACTGGTCGAAAGCAGGTGGTTGAGCGTCGTTGTTTTGCCCGCCCCGAGACTCCCGGTGAGAATCGTCACCGGCCGCGAGGTCGGGCTGTCGTCGGGTTGATCGGTCACGGCGGAACTACTGCTCCGAGAGGGCAAGTTCTCGTTGGTCCGGCTGGCCGAACGGGTCGGGGTATGTCTCGAACTCGTCGGCGTCGAACTCGTCGTCAGTCACCAGCGCGTCGTCGAGTCGACTAATAAGTGCCGCCTCGTCGAGTTGTCGACCGATAAAGACGAGTTGGATGCCACGGTCGCCCCACTGGTCGTCCCAGTCGTCTTTGATCCCCGGCCGGGCGGCGAAATACTTCTCTTGGGCCTCCTGAGGGAGGTTAGCGATCCATTCGCCGGTCGGCCCCGCGCGGACGGATTTGCCCGCCTTGTCGACGCCCATCGCCACGTCTTCGCGGCCGGCCGACCAGAAGAATCCCTTCGCGCGGATGATGCCGTCCGGCAGCGACTCGAGGACGCGTTCGATACGTTCTGGGTGGAACGGCCGATCCCGTTCGTAGCTGAACGACACCACTCCGTGTTCGTCCATCGCGCTGTCGTGATGATGACCGTGTTGGAGTTCGTGTTTCCAGCCCGCAGAGTTGCTTGCTTCCTCGAAGTCAAACCGCCCTGTGTTAAGAATCGCACTCGGCTCGAGCGCACCGTGTTCGGTCCGGATGATCTCCGCGCGCGGCTGAAGCGCACTGAGGACGGCTTCGATCTCATCCAGCGCGTCGTCGGGGACCAGATCGCATTTGTTCAGCACCAACACATCGCAGAACTCGATTTGATCCATCAGTACCGCTTCGGGCACGCGGTCGTCATCGTCGGCAGTCACGTCGTCGTCGACCAGCGCCTGGCCGGACTCGAAGCCGTCCCACATGCTGTAGGCGTCGATGACGCTAACCATCGTATCCAGCTCGTAGACGCCCGTCGGATCGAACGCGGCCTCTTCGAAGCCACGCGCGAACGTCTGGGCGACCGGGATCGGCTCGGAGATCCCGGATGACTCGACGAGCAAATAGTCAAAGTCACGCTCGTCGGCCAGTCGACCCACTTCTTCGAGCATATCGCCGCGGAGCCGACAGCAGATACAGCCGTTCGACATCTCGATGACTTCCTCGTCGGCTTGGGTGAGTTCGGACTCCTGTTCGACCAACTCGGCGTCGACGTTGATCTCGCCCATATCATTGACGACGACCGCCACGTTCAGCCCGTGGTCAGTGCTCAAAACATGGTTCAAAAGCGTTGTTTTGCCCGCGCCGAGGCTGCCGCTCAAAACAGTGACCGGAATCGGTGTTGTTGCCATACGCGTGTTATGAACTCGACCGAGTAAAATGTTAGTTATTACGGTTTCGGGAGTTTAGAAATAACAACAGCTATTGGCGGCCGCCGAACTCACACAGCTATGACCGTCGTCAGTATTTCGATGCCCGAAGCCCTCCGAACAACGGTCGACCAGTACGCCGAGACCCACGGGTATGCTGGTCGCAGCGACGTTGTCAGGCAGGCACTGCGAGAGTTCTGTGCAGAGACTGAGCAAACCAACGCTGAGACGACGCCGCAGCTCGCCACGCTCGTCGTCTGTTTCGAGTACGGTGACACCAGCGTCGAACGACAGGTAGCGTCCGTCCGGCGGGAGGCCGACTGTGTTGTCGCCCACGCCCACGGCCATGCCGCCGGCTGCTGTCTTGAAACTCTCGTCGCGTACGGTACCGCAGACCAGCGAAAGAGACTCCTCGAATCGCTACGGGCAATCACTGGTGTCGACAGCGTCGACCAGTCGGTTGCCGCACTCCCTGAGAGTCAGTTGGCTGCTGGCAGTCAGTAATCAGTTGCCTCACTCCCGAAAAGTCAACCAACCGGTGTCGACTCGTAGTCGTCGCTTGCTGCGGTAGTACTTCCAGCTACGTTCGCAAGAGCATCATTTTCACGCGGCCAACGGCATCGAAATCACGGAGTCGATACAGCAAGGTGCGGACGCGCTCGGCGGGACCACGACAGAAAATCGTCTCCAGACACCACTCGCCTTCGTGGGTGTGGCTCGTGGTCGTAATCACGTCCTGAAACTCGTGTTGGATTGTATGTAGCTGTTCGATAACAGGTTCGTGCTCGTAGTCAAACGCCAAGACGGCTGCCACCTCACCGTCGACTGCTTCGAGTTCGGCGTGGGATTCAATATACTCCTGCATCGCCTCGCGGACGGCCCGCGAACGCGAGTCGAACCCTTCGGTCTGCCAGGTGTCGTCGAACTCGGCAAGCAGGTCGTCGGGTATATTGAAACTCGTCCGCATCGTGTGGCTGTTGACTGCTGGCGCTCAAAGAGCTTCGTGTTTGGGAGCTACTCGTCGACGCCTGCGGTGTCGCCGTCGATGTCGACTGGCTGGCGTCGACTGCTGTCCAAGGCGCGGGTGAGTGTTGTCACAAGCACGTGAGCCAGCTTCTTGTCGGTCGTATCGAACCCGTTGACAGTGGTCGCTGCCGCAACGAACACGCCGTGGTCGCCCGCGGGGATCAACAGCTCACTCCGGATTGGCGTCTCGTCGTTGTAGACGCCGTCGCGAGCTCTGACATCATCCGCAAAAATTGCCTCTTCGGATTCGTACACTTTCCAGACGAGCCCTTCGCCTCGTTCGATTGTCGGCGACTGGCCCAACACAGCTGTGGCTTTGTCAGTGGTATAGACTGGAAGCAGTCGCTCGGGGCTCTCCGTTTCGGGCATAAAAAAGGCCGCCAACTCCATCGAAAGCACGTCTTCGGCGGCCTGAATTGCGATCCTGACGGCCGCCTCGAAGCTCTCGGTGTCTATCAGCTCTCTGGTTGTCGCCTGAAGCGCCTGGAGCCGCTGTTCGCGCTGTCGACGATCTGAAATATCTCGGACAACGCCGACACTCCCTTCGAATGTACCATCCGAACCGACCACGGGAGCGATGTTGATCTCCGTTGGTATCGCGCGGCCGTCGGCCGTCCGAATCTCGACTTCGTACGTCGACCAGTCGGTTTCGGGGTCCGTTTGGATCTCGGCGAGCCGATTGCTGCCCGCCTCGTAGCCGGCTTCGTCGAGAAACTCGCGGACGTTCATGCCGAGTACCGTCGACCGTTCATAGCCGAGCATCTCGGCGAGTGCCTCGTTTGCCAGTGTAATCTGGCCGTCGGCATCGAGAATATACATCGGATCGCCAACGGTCTCGACGAGTCGCTGATACTGTTTGAGTTCGCGTTGGGTCTGATAGCTCTCGACGGCGTTTACGACGCGGTTTGTGAGAAGCTGATACTGTTCGGTCCCCGTCTGTTTCTGTAAGTAGTCGGTTGCACCCGCTGAAATCGCGTCGCTGGCGACCGTCTCGGAGCCTTCGCCGGTAAACAAAATAAACGGAAGCTCTGGGTTGGTCTCGCGGACGGATTCGAGAAACTCGATGCCGTTCGTCTCGGGCATCTGGTAATCACTGATGACACAGTCGACCGACCGGCTTTCGAGCACCTCCATCCCGTCTTCGGGGCTGGTTGCGGTGTCAATCGCAAACCGGTCGTCCTCCTGAGCGAGGAACTCGGCGCTGAGTTCCAGAAATGATGAATCATCATCAACGTGGAGGATGCGAATCGACTCTGCCATACCCTTTGTATCAGGACACCGTGCAAGTAATTGTTCTGGTCTTGCAGACCATCAGTTGTCATATACTAATCAATACTCTGTTTGATGTCAATTCAATCCGCAGTATATCAACCAGCGATCTGTGTTGGCAGCAGACGAAATTACCCATCCCGCCAGCAGATACCCAAGCGGCTTGGTCCCACTAGCTTACTCATCGAGTACTGGCGGCTGTTCTCGGCCAATATGGATCGCCTGTGCCTCGATTGCTTCGAGTGCGGCGACCAGCCCACCGACTTCGACGACGCCGTCCGTTGTTTCGACACTGATCGCGGCGACCTCTTCGGAGTCCTGAAAGTCGACGTCGACGACGTTTCCCGAGACCACACGCGGTTCGCCCGTCTCGATATCCCGGCCTTCGACAGTCGCATAAAACTCTCCACCAAGCCCACGAATATCTTTGACCGCCCGACGAATCGACGCATATCGCCGCGGGAACGGTCGTTCGTCGGTGTTGACCGCCAGCGTTTCGGCGGTCGTCCACAGAACAGTCCCGAAAAATCCAGAGATCAGAAACCCGAGTGCGGAGCGATTGAAGATTACCCCGTAACGGTCCTGATCGTCTCGCAGGGCGTCCTGGGTCGCATACACTGAGTGTTCACCGTCAGCAACCGCCAACACTGGCGTTGTGATCCCTCGGCGAGCCCGAACAGTTGTCGCCACCGATAGATACTCGAACGTCTCGGGGTCGGGAGCCGCACTCGCCGGTGTGACAAGCAGGTCGACGCTGACACCGCTCGCTACTTGGGCCTCGAGGGCATCAGCAAACTCACCGAGGAGATCCGGTGTCAACGAGAGTGCGAGTTCATACTCTGCGGCCTCGATACACTCTCGAAGATGTCGGATGATCGTCGACCGGGATTTGACCAACGAGACAGCCTCGGTTTCGCGGGCTGGTGCGGTATAGCGGGCGGCGAGTTCGTCGACCATCTCGCTGAAGGAAGCCTGAACCTCACCGAAGGCGTCTTCAGGATCGATAGCGACAATCTGCATCGGTCTTGATTCCCGCAGTTCGACGAGCCCGCGGTCAGCGAGACTGCGGACCGTATCGTACACTCGTGGCTGTGGGATGTCGGTTCGGTCGGCGATCTCGCTGGCGGTGAGCTGGCCGGATTCGAGCACTGCAAGATAGGCATCGATCTCGTACTCGCCGAGATTGAACCGCTCGCCGACTACGTCGATCAACTGCCGGAGATCATCTGGCATACAGACGGGAGGGATCGACACGCGTATCAAATTTACTATTGTCCGAGTTGCACCGGATTATAAAATACGGTATCTTATGGCATGGCTGACGATCATGGGAGGAAACGCTTTTTCCGACGGACTGTCTGCGGCCAGTATGTATCGTTGGGCCCAGCCGCTACAGACAGTCGACGGCGATAGTGCGGCGGATTTTCTCGCCCAGCACCTCCCAGAGTGGCTGCAGTTTCCGGGCCATCGGCTGCTGGCGGCCATCCTCATCGTCGTAGGAGGAGTCTGGCTTTCAAAGCTGTTGGTCCGGCTGTTAGGTCGACCCATCGCCAGGCGATTCGCCCGCCAGAGTGTCGCTCAGACCATCCTCGGTGGGGTTCGAGGGTTTACCATTGGAGCAGCAGTGATTCTGGCAGCTTCGCTCGTTGGCCTCGGCGTTGGGGAGTTTGTCATCTCCGCAGCGGTCTTTTCGGCCGTGGTGGGTATTATCCTCGCACCGATCGTTGGTAACATTATCAACGGTGTGTTCGTGTTGGCCGACCAACCGTTCGAGATTGGTGACATGATCCAACTCGACGACGGCACACAGGGTTTTGTCGACGATATCACGATCCGGTACACCAAAATATTCACATTGGACAACACGTTTTTGGTGATTCCAAATGGCAACATCCGCGACCGGGATGTGACGAACTTCTCGGCCGAAGACGAACGCACCCGACGCTCGCTGGACGTGCTGGTAACCTACGAGTCGGATATTCCTGAGGCACGGCGACTCATCGAACGCGCTGCCAGAGACACCGACGACGTAATCGAAGGTGGTCCAGACATCCGAGTCGGCAACGCGCGGTATCCAGCCAACCCCGGCACGCTCATTGCCGACTACGGCGACAACGGGATTTTGTTGCGACTCCGTTACTGGGTCAAAAAGCCATATAAGATCACGGCCATCGAGTCAGCCGTTCGAACGAAGATCCGTGAGGCATTTGCGGCCAGCGACGCCACAACGGAGATGGCCTACCCACACCAGCATCTCGTTTTCGACGATACCAGCGGCGAAGCGCAACTCGCAATGCGCGAGCAGACTCCCGAGATGGTCTCGCCGGCTCAGTCCAAAAACCATGCACAGTCCACGGAGACGGAAACGGAGACAGACGCCCCGGTCGACGACCACTCCTAAGGGTACGGATGATAGGGACCGTCGACTCGCGGCTCAAACCCGAGCGACTGGGGCACTGACCGGGCGCGGTCGCCGAAATACGGCTCGCCGGTAAACAGCGGCTGGGCTGAAGGCACCAACACCCGGACGGCCTCGAATCCCAACGCCTCCACATCTCGGGTTGTCAGGCGGGCCGCGTAGCTATCTAGATCTGCGTCGGCCAGCCGCTCGCAGACTGTATCAAGTTCGTCAGCCCCTGTTAGTTCAGGCTCGCCCAGCGAGTCGACCGGAATCCGACTCTCGCAGTCGACGAACGACTGGGCAGGCTCCGGAAAGTCGGCATACTCGCCGATAGCAGCCTTTTCGTCGGCCGCCTGCTCGGGGCCCATTGCCCGCAACTCCATCCAGTTTTGGAGGGCTTCGGCGAGTGCCGACCGGGCGGCCGCCGTTGGATCGAGATGTGCCCCCGACCCTACCGCAAAGCGAGGCCACTCGCCGTCGCGGTGGACTGCAACCGCGAGTACTGGCACGTCGACGTCTTGAGTTACCAGCAGTGGTGTCACCGTCAGCGACTCCGCGCGGGCTCGCTTTGTGAGTTCATCGAAGACGGAGTCATCGACGGCGACCCTTAGCGGTTCGAACGTCGAATACCAGCCGATCATTGTCGCATCACGCTCGATGACCTCATACAGCCCCGACAGCACTGCTTCGACTGTCGAGTTGCCCAACCCGAGGCCGGTCGTAATCGCCGGCCGGTACCGACGCGTCGACGGCGGAAAACAGACGAACTCCGCCGGCAGTTTCACCTGCTCGTCGGTCTGCAGATCTACGCCGTCGACCCACTCGATGCGGTCCTGTGGATTCGGCTGCTCGTAGCTGTCAGGACGAACGAACTGCCGCGGCGAAATCGGATTCGCAAGCGTCTGCTCGGAACCGCCTCGGAGATCGGTACGTCGATAGACGCCCGCACAGTAGCGTTCGAGCCCTTCACCGATAGCTTTCATATATGCCCGGTCCCAGTCAGCGTCGACGCCGGCCGCAAACTGGGCGGCTTCAACGTCGCTAAACCCGCTCGTATCGGCCGTTTGTGCGATGTAGTATGGGACTGGAAACGACTCGCGTTCGCCGACCTGGCTCAGCAACCCGACGCGGTCGTCGACCACGCGCTCGCCGCGAGCGAGCGCGTCTTGCAGGTCGACCGACCGATGCGAACGCGAAAGCGAGCGATCCGGCCGAGAGTGCTCGCAGTCACAGCCCGGTACTGCAAGCAGTCGACGCGGTTGCCACGGGATCTCGACAACACGACCGCCTGCGCGATCTCCGGACAGCAGACCGATCAGCTCACGACCAGCGACCGCACCAGCCAGCCGAACCTCGTTGCGCGAGCCACTCGGCTTACTGTTGGAGCCCTCAGCGGCGTTGGCCGCCACGCGCGTCTGGAGACACTGATAGCACGCCGACGCTGGTTCGTACAGTGAGACGGCTGCATCGATTGCGTCGACTACTCGACCGCCGATGCCACCGATTTCGACCGCAACCCAGCGGTCAAACGCCGTCGTGGCCGATTCGAAGACGGTCGCACCCGCAGGGGCGACGACCGCACCAATGTGTGGTGTGTCACCGGCGGTCAGTGCCGATGGCTCGATGTCCGTAACCGAGAGGTCGACGTCACCACAGGCGGCTCGCAGTGCTTCGGCAGCGGGACCGCTGCCAACGAGACCGAGTTTCATGGTTCGCTGTGCGGGTGGTGCGTACAATAACACGGCGATACCCACCAAAAAGAGCCGTCGACTGGTTCGTTAGGCCAGGAGATCCTGGCTAATTTCTGCGAGATCGCTGGCGGCCGCGTTGCGAAGACGGTCGTCGCCGAGTTGGAGCCGGAGCCGTGGTCGACCCACGTCGATAGGGACCTTTTCGGTGGCGATCAGTCCGTTATCCTCGAGTTTGGTTTTCGTCCGCGAGAAGGTTGCCTTGCTCGCAATGCCGACATCTTCGCCCCATTTGGAGATGTCGTACAGCAACACTTCGTTTTTCGCCGCAACAAGCAGCGAGATCGTGACTTCGTCGAGTCCGTCGCCGTTGCCACGGGCCGACCCTAAGCTACCGAGAACCGCATCGAAATCCGCTCGTACCTGCTCGCTGATGTCGGCCGCCAGCGTCTCACGAATTCGACTAATCGGTGGGGTCCGAAGGTGGAACTCGTCGGCGGCCTCCCACTGCTGATTATACGTCTGTCGGGCCTGTTCGACGAACTCGTCGTCTTCGGTTGTCAGTGCAGCGATCCGGTCGCCGGCTTCGACGAGTGCTAACACTGAACTCCCCGAAATCAAAAGCGAGTTGGCCGCCATCTCGTCGGGCGTCCGCAGCGACAACAGTCCGCTGTCGATCAGATCAGCTGCCTTACTGGCTACCAGAAAGTCTTCCATCGTCGACTTGATTGCACGCTCGTCAGCAAGCATTCGCACTCTTGGCAGCTCTCGGTCAAACGAAGTAGCGATCTCGACTAACGACCGGATCGTCGCTTCTGTCGGATCTATCAACAGCAGGTCATCGTCTGCTTCTGTGAGGGCTGATTGTAGGATATCGTTACTATCCTTTTTGAGTAAATTTGAGACCATTTACGATATAGTATAAGGGCCCATACACTATTTAATATTGACGGGTCGGACCAAGCATATCTGTCTCTCGGGCGCTAAATTAACCCTGGAGGGCTATCAGTAATTTGTGTTTTGTCACCGGATATTAAATTACTTTTGATCGAATTGTTCATTGGGGTGGCTGTCCGACGCGTCGACACCGAGGATATAAATGCGATCACAGCCGAAGGCGACCACATCGTGTCGACCGACCAGCCGCCGTGGACGACGTATTTCGGGTTTGATTCGCCGTACGACAATCAGGTCGACGCAATCGAGACGGCTATCGAAACCGCCGGCAACCGTGGGTATCTCGCCATGGAAGGCCCCTGTGGGACGGGCAAAACAATGGCTGCGCTGACCGCAGCGGCGACGGTAGTGCGCGAAGCCGACGACTTCGAGAACGTCTTTGTTGCCACGCCGGTCAAACAGCAGCGACAGCAGTTCATCGAAGATCTCCGCACAATCAACCGCGGGCTCGACGAACCGCTTTCGGGCGTTGGATTAGTCGGAAAAGCCGATCTCTGTCCCTATGGCCGCGAAGGCTGTTTTCCGGATGACACCAGCGTTCAATCGCGGTGCGAAGAACTCCGGGAGTCGACGGCCGATCTCGTTCGGGACGACGATTCAGGAGGGCACCGCGGCTCGGCTGGCACTGGTGACCACGCCGAAAGCGCGGTCGGCCTCGTCAGCGACGGTCCCGAACCCGCAGCCCGCATCGAGGGGACGACCGACGAAGCCGAACAGTGGTGGGACGCGGATCGGGCCCGCGAGCTGGTCCAGACGGCGCGTCGGGACCGCGAGGCAAACAACAGCGCGCCGCTGTCGACGGCCGGTGCGGACGCCCCCTACGGCCGCGCCCAGCCGTCGGCTCCCGAATCAGTCACCGAAAGCGACTCGACGCCGCTGTACTGTCCGTTTGAGGCCGACTGGTACGCCCGCGATACGGGCTCGCCGGTCGGCTTCGAGCAGGGCACCGACCACGTGCTGTCGACCGACGAGTTTCTGCCCGCAGCAGTCGAAGCCGGTACCTGCCCACACCGCGTGATGAGCGTCCTGCTCGAACACGCCGATGTCGTCGTCGGCAACTACAACCATCTCTTTGACAGCCAGACTCGCCATCTCACCGACCCGATTCTCGACGAACGCACGCTGGTCATTATTGATGAAGCCCATCGCCTCGAAGAGCGCGTCCGCGATCTGTTGAGCGATTCGGTCGGTCGAAGCACACTCATGCAGGCCAGACAGGATCTCCAGACGCTGCTCGAACGTGCTCGCGCCCACACTGACAACAAGGATCTCGTTGAATCAAAACTGGCCGACCACGACGTTCCCTTCGAAGCGGTCGAACGCGCCGCTCAGTTTTACGGCGAAGCAATCGAGTGGCTCGACGACTACGTCGACGGCGAACTCACAGAGCGGTTCGAGCGATATCCGACCGGCTTTCTGGA